>Ga0169931_10007510_pt1 | contig 16140 bp, 43 predicted proteins | sample Kivu_15m_20L_FD_129675 | JGI IMG/M metagenome (GOLD analysis project Ga0169931, IMG submission 129675) | Freshwater microbial communities from Lake Kivu, Western Province, Rwanda to study Microbial Dark Matter (Phase II) - Kivu_15m_20L... | ecosystem: Environmental > Aquatic > Freshwater > Lake...
GCAATCACTCAGCATGACAAAGCTCGTGCTATGGCAATCTTTCTAACCTTTGCTGACTTTCTTGGTAACTATACCGAGAGTGATAATAACTTCGGTCATGTCATCTACGAATCAGATTCTACTGATTTTGAGGGATATGTGTTGCAGTTGCTTGGTAAGAATAAACCAATGGATTTCTATCACACTGATGCTGAGCAAATACTCAATGGTAAAGTAAAATGAAACTCTTTGATTATGAAACCTACGAGGATTATGGGAAGGAATGGTTTCTTCAAATCCTCAAATTCAGAAAATTTGCTCTACTTGACCTCACATTACAGTGGGATGAATTTCCTTCAACTGATTTCTTTCCGTTTTTAGTTGTGAGTATTGGTCCTCATCATCTGTTTGGATTTACATTTAGGTGGAAAGCATTTGAGATAAGTTGTGATATAATTGATGGAGCACCAAGAAACTTTGAATGGTATCGAGGAGATAGATATGAATCCATATAAAGTAAGATTCAATAACATCAAATATACAGATGTTTTTGAGAAAGATCAAATCCTAACAGTGAAGGAGATGATACCCTATGCTTGGCACGAAAACTTTACCTTCGAAGAAGTAGAAGGTGAATACCACACTATCTTTTTTGAGGATGTAAAATGACACAACTTATTGATCCTTCTGATCCACGCTTTTTTCGTCAAACATCTAACGAACCCTACCTTCGTCACGATTATAAATTAGTATCGAGCACTGGCGAATTTGTTATCTTTGATAATTATGAAGATGTACAGCGTAGGTGGTTTGAGCGTGGTGGTCATTTTTTAAGTCACGTTGAGGTTCTAGACCATAAAGAACCAAAGAAAAAGAAAAAGAAATGAATAAGTCAGATAAGGATAAGTTATACATCGTATTATTTTTGCTAATCCTTTTCCTGCTTGACATGGGCGTGGTGGCTGGTGTATTATTACATGGTAAAGCAAACTTCCCAGAGCTCATCAAACATCTAAAATCATGAGACGAGTCACTGTAAAACCTAAATCTAGCAAGGCAAAGAACCGTCTTGCTAACTCCATGGATGGTAATCCTATCTGTGTTGTTGAGCAAGACAAAGGAGATGGTATGCTGTTTCTCGCTAGTGAGAACCAGAAATACTTCTTCTGGGTCAATGTAAGTGAAGATTGTCACTGGGAAACTGAATGGGAGGTTCTATGAGCTACACTATCACCAAACACATCCAAATTCAACACGAAGAAGATGATTGGAGTTTTGATTTTACTACTGATGAGTATGGGACTGTGAGTGTAGAGGATGGTAATGGACGAGGATTTGAAACCATTCGCATTCCCAAAGACTGTATTCAACACTTTATTGATGCTCTGGAGCAATACAAATGAAACCTAAAATCCGTGTTATCCTTGAGTTAGCGATTGAAGAAGGTGTGCGTCGTGGGTATGCACGAGCACACAAGCATGTTGAAAATCCTACCGAAGGTGCTATAATAGAGCACATTGAAGAGGAAGTGATGTCTTCAATCTACGAATATTTTACTTTCGACGAGGAGGATTTCTGATGTCTGGTGGTCACTATGGTTGACATAAAACAAACAGGAAAATATTGGGTGGCAGACAAAAATGGATTTATTGAAAGCTTATTTTCAGTAAATAATATACATCCAAATAATAAAAAAGTCGCTGATTATCTTGTTTCTAAAGCAATAGAATATTACGCTGATAACCTACATTCAGTATATGTTAGAGGTTCAATATTAACCAATCCAGAATTACAACCAAATTTTGATAAAGACTTTATAGTCGTTTTACATGAAAACGATACTTGGAATTATTTTGTTGAAAACTATGATAGTTTTATTTTAACTCTCGATTCAAATATAGATTTTGATATATCCTTATATTCAACAAATAATTTGACATTGGATAGAAAATTCAACTCACTATGTTTATATGGGAATGATTTATCTGCTCGCAAAGTGAACATTAGAGATCTTATACCAAGCCAAGAGATTAAGTATAATGTATTGAAAACAATTTTATCGAATACTAAGAAAAGTGTAGATTTAAATGATGATTTACGCAGAGATTGTAAGATACTCATTAGGTCAGCAATGCTCTCGGTATCTTTAAAACTTAACAAATATACCAGAGATTTATACTATTGCTGTAAATTCTATGAAGAATACTATCCACAATATGGCAAACAGATGTGGGATGTATTAGATTTATATTTAAATCCAAATAAGTATGACAAATTGATTCTATATACAGCAATAGACGCTCTTTTATCTGAGGAATAAAATGCCATTCTTTCCTGACTGCTACGATGAGTGGGGTCTATATAATATTAGTTATGATGGAGACCACAAAATGTATGAAATGCTATTTGAGGGCACTGAAGAAGAGTGCCGTCAATATGCCTACGATAACTATACTGACAAGGAGCAAACTAACATGTGCTTGATGGATTGGGAAGCCAGGGAGTGGGGTGTATAATGGGAATGTTCGACTATTTCCGCTCATCATATGATTTGGGCGAGCAGTTTACAAATACGGTGTGTCAAACCAAAGACATTGAAGAATATGGAATAGGTGGCACAATGACTGACTACTGGTTAGACCCCAGTGGTCAATTGTGGTATCCAAGTTATGTTGGTTGTCACACCTTTGAAGTATATGAAGAAGGAGATCCAAAGTATAATCCTGACATCAAATGGGGAAACCATGAATGGATTTCTACTGGTAAACATGGTAAGTATCAACCACATCCAATCACAAAGTATATTGAAATCTACCCTGCTGAATGGAATGGACTGTGGGAAGACTGGCCCCGCTTGCGGTTACACTTCAGATATGGTATACTACAGGAGTATACCGACGTGACAGGGCGATGACCTTACACAAATTCGTTTATGAATACGAGGGTGACACTATTCTAAGTGAGCGATACCCTCAACAAAAACTGGTTGTTGAATCTAAATGCGATGACCTTGATGCCCACGAGATTCTATCTCTTTTTAAATCCTACATGTTAGCCTGTGGTTATGCCGAAAAAAGCTTCTACGACGCCTGCGAAACAGCGGCAGACGAAAACAATCCCTATCGTAACAGAGGCGGAGACCGACACGAATTGGGGCAAACTGACCAAATCCGCCACGCCACGCAAGAAAGCTGGTACGACGGCGATGGCGGCGGCAGCACCTTCCTCTATTAAGTATAGCAACGACCCAGACAAGTTTCCTCACTATGGATTCCCTATTCGTTTAGAATACAAGGATGGTAATGACAAGAAAACTTGTTGGTTTCAATGCTACGATCACTATCACAAACACGTCACACGATACAAAGTAACTGATTATGTCGCAACTACGAATGATATGGCGTTGGTGGGCTAAATCACTAGGTCAAAAAGCAAGTAAAAAAGACCATGAGGCAGATAAGGTTGCTATCATTCGCACTCTTATCTTTGCTACATATCTTGTCACCAACGCATTTATTGTTGCTGGTGTGATGAGACATTGGAATGACAATCAAATTAATGTTGAGGTAGAAGTCTATGAAAATTCAAACTATTCCGAAAAGTTACACTCAGAAAGACGGCACGACTTGGGAGTGGATGGAAACACCAGAATTGAGGGCGTATATCGCTCAGGAGCAATCAAAAATCGCACTGGGGAGTTTGAATGAGCGCCCAAAGCGAAAATAGTGTAGAATATCCATACCATGTTTTAGACCCAACTACACCATGGTATGAGTTTTTAATGTATTGTGAAATCTGTCATCAGCTTGGTGTTAAAGACCAACCTAAACTTGGTAGATATGCTGCATATCGTAGATATCTAAAAATAATGAATATTATATAATTGTAACTTTTTGTTACATAAATAAAAAAAGAATATTAAAAAATCCCCATTTGTGTGGAAATCCTGATAAATTAGGATAGTAAACTACTCAACGACTATGAATTCAATGACAGAACAAGAATGGAAAGAACTCACAGAAATGCGTGAGCATATTCAAGCGGCGGGATCAGTTATGTCATTTGATGCGAAGTATATGGAACATTATTCGTATCTTCTCGCCAAATCTTTGAAAGGAAAAGGAGACACGATTCGATGACCGACACTGAACGCTTGACATTCCTTGAACAAAAGGTTAAAATCCTTGAGCAAGAAAACGTTGAAACAACCAACGCACTGTATGAAATGGAGAATCGTCTCCAAGCTCAGATTGATGCGTTGATTAATTATACTATGAAATATAAAGATTGGGGAGAACCAAATGACATATACTAGTGAAAAAGATTCTCTTAGTGTTGAAGAACAAGAGGATGGAACTTTTAGCGTTTCGTGGGATGAAAATGACCCACGATATTCTTTTCTAAATGATATGACAAATGAAGAAATAAATGATTTTTTCAATCGTGCTATAGAAGATTTTCTTATGGAGTTTAACAACGATGAGTCAGTACAGTGATGAAGAGTTGATGAAAATGGAATACGATGCCATGAAATCAGAGTGTGACTCATGGCGTCGTAACTTCCAAGAACTTAAAGTAAAATACGAAGAACTTCAAAATCTATTTGTTGAGACCGATGATGAACTCAACGAGTATAGAGATAAGTTTGTTAATGAATCTATTCAGCATGAGTATTTGAAGAACGATTATCAATACATGTGTAATGAAATGTTAGAAATGAAAGCAGATATAAACGTTCTTAAAGCCATGTATAAGCAATCCTGATCGTTCAACCCCTTGACCGCTGCCCTGATACCATCTATAATTGCTTCAGCAACGTTTTCAACCACATCGCTAATGCCTGAACGTCCTCCAGTTTCTAATGTTTATGCTCCAAATGGTAGACAACTACGAAGGAGAGCAAAAAAGAATAAGACAGACACGAAAGTGTATGGTCAATCATTTCTATCTAAAAAATTTCTTTTCAACCAATCAACCAAATGACTTTCATAGTTAAACTCTACGTTGGTGGCAAAGTCTTCGATGAAGAAGTACAAGCAACCAACCCACAAGATGCCCGCGAAACTGCCCTAGCGCGTAATCCTAAAGCTAAAGTCATGGGCGTTAACGTTAAATTTTAATTATGACCTATCACAACAATCCTGTGTCAAAACTTGTTAAGATCTTTGGCACAGTATATGAATACAATCCTGTCACCAAAACCTATTCCACTCCCACCAATAAGCAACGCTAATCAATCAACCCCTTGACTCCCTGACCATTTCATCCTATACTACATTCATCAACACAAAACACCCATGGCAACCCGCTCACGCATCGGCATTCAACTCGCAGACGATTCTGTGCTCTCAGTGTATTGCCACTGGGATGGTTACCCTGCCTTCAACGGTGTCAAGCTTCAGCAGCACTTCAACACTCGTGAGAAGGTTGCTGAGTTGATTGATGGCGGTGACATCAGTGCTCTCCACACCAACGTCGGTTGGGATAATGAGACGCTGCCTGAAACTGGTCCTCTCTACTACTCTTCTCGTGGTGAGAATCTTCCTCCTCGCCTTGACTGGCGCATCAGTGACTATCTCACTCAAGATGCAGAAGAGTATGCCTATCTCTTTACCACCGATGGAGAGTGGTTGTGCTACGATACTTGTAAGTGGCATGACTCTTATCTTGAAGCACAAGAGATTCCTGCTGCTGTCGCAGCATAACCTTCAACAAATTTTCACACAAACCTTTGCTTTTTTTATCATGACTTACGAACTGATGCTTGGTCTACTCAACAACTGTAACACTGGCGATGAATTGCTTGCTACACTAAATGCTCTCGCTGCTGACAATGTGAGCAGTTTTGATTATATCGAGTCGCCTATGATTGAGCAGGTGCTTGGTATTCCTACTCTGGATGAAGTAGTGTTCTGATTCCTTAACATGGGGTTGCCAGATCCCCTCAAAACTGGTATAATACACTTATGCTCAAAGCGAATTGCAATTTGAGCATTCACATTTACCCCCTTTAATTCAATGAAAAAAACTCCTTTTGTTTCTGGTCAAGATTTTGACATTCTGAAACTTGAAGTAACTGCCGAAGACGGCCCTGCTCTGCGTCTTCTGAAGTTTGTAGAATTTGCACCTCGTGTTGTAGATCAAATCGTAGTGTCTGACTGTAACGCTCCTCGCAAAGCAGAATTCACTCATGGCAACGTTGATGCACTTCAAGCATCGTGTAAAGATGGTTGGGCAGTGAAACTGTGGCCCTTAGCTATCTTCCGTTCTTCTACTGGCGAAGAAACGTTGTTTGATCGCCGCCACACTCTGCGAGCACTGAAGAATATCGGTGTATATTCTGCTCCTGTTGCTATCTATGAGCGTGTGATGACTGGCAATCGATTGCTTGATTCTCTCTCCGATGAAACCGTATTGGGTTTGATGGGTCTATACATCAACGCCACAGATGGTACAACCAACGCAGTGAATAGCGATTTTATTCGTATGATTTCTGCTGCATGTTATGAGGAATCTATCCCTCTTACTGGTAAGAACGTCAAGCTGTTGATGGATATTTGTGGTGTGAATCAGCGTTATGATCACCAACCAACTATCACTTCTATCTACAATGCTGTAACCAAGCAAACAGCATCTTCTACGAAAGTGTTCAACACTACTAAAGAAGAGATGCGTGAATACATTCAAGCAAACCCTTTCTTTGGTTTGAATGATATTTCTGATGAAGATGGTAAAATCCTTCGCCATAAGGTAATGGATCATCAGTTTAACTATCGTTATGCGGGTGATATTCTGAAGTGGTATTTTGATTCCGAAGATGGTGCTCGTATCACTCTCGGTAGCAAAGCAAACGATGAAACTCGCATTGAAGCAGATCGTGTAGAGATTCTGCAAATGGTTGAAGAGATTTATGTTAACAATGCTAAGCATTATGCTTCTATCCTGAAGCAAAAGTTTGGTTCTTTGATTAACCTTCCTGAGCCTTCTCTTGATGATCTTGTGAATCTTGAACTGTGGGCAATTCCTCAGATTGAAGGTGAAACTTCATCAGTTCAGCTCTTCTAATATATCTCATCAGCAACACTAATCAGCAGGGGTCTTGACGACCCCTGTTTTTTGCTGTATAGTATGTTCATTGATTCATTCGTTATGCAACTTCGCTCTCATCAGTTGACCGCTCTCGACGCGATGCTGACCGCCTCTCACGGCGCTCTGCTGGTGCCTACTGGTGGTGGCAAGACTCTGATTGCTATCATGGATCTTATTCGCCGTCTGAGCGCCTCTCAGCGCCCTCTCACGGCGGTTGTGGTGTGCCCTCGCTTGCTGCTGGTCAACCAACTGTGTGAAGAATACATGCAGGTTATCAACAATCACAATCTGAATGTTGAGCTGCTTCATGTTCACTCTGGTGACACTCATTATACCAGCACCACCAAACCTGAGCAGATTGCTGTTCACACTGGCATTTGTCTTGCTGCTAACGCTCATCAAATTATCTTTACCACCTATCACTCTCTCCATCGTATTGTAGAGGCAGGTATTGATATCGACGCTGCATACTTCGATGAGGCACACAATGCTACCAGCAAGCAGTTCTTTCCTAAAACTGCTATGGTTTCGCAGATGGCAAACAACTGCTATTTCTTCACTGCTACTCCTCGTCAATCGAAGAATCCTTTGGGGCGTGGTATGAACAACTCGATTGTGTTTGGTAAGACTCTTCATACTGTGCCTGCTCAAGAACTGATCGAGTCTGGTTGTATTATTCCTCCTCAGATTGTCATTCACGAACAACCTGCTGTTGCTCGCACTAAAGCTAACGCTGCTGATTGCGACGCCAACACTGTGCTGGAGATTATTGACAATCTCGATGCTGATGCTGGGCAAAAAATCCTGGTAGCAGCACCATCCTCTAAGATTATCTGGGGTATGGTAGCACAAACTGCTATGCTGCAGGATCTCAGCGAGCGTGGATATGATGTGCTTCACATTACTGCTAAGCACGGTGCCTACGTTAACAAAACCAAAGTGAACCGTGAGGTATTCTTTGACACGCTGACTGCGTGGGGTAAGGATCCTGATCGTAAGTTTGTTGTGTTTCACTATTCTATTCTGTCCGAAGGTATGAATGTGCCTGGTCTGACGCATTGTGTGCTGCTTCGTAACCTCAACATCGTAGAGATGGCGCAAACTATTGGGCGAGTAATCCGCATGAATGCGGAAGATGCGCGTGACATTGCGGAAGGCAATATTACTGCTGGTGACCTGGGTAGCTATCGCAAACCGTTTGGGTTCGTGACTGTGCCTATCTACGGCAACTATGGTGCTCAGATTCAGAAGCGCCTACAGGCGGTTGTAGACGCGATCTTCGTGAAGGGTGTGCCACCCACCAGCATTATCGCATGACCCGTCAAGGGGGTTGACAGGGGGCGCTGGATGCCTTATAATAGCAGAGTACCAATCAACGGGCAATCGAGTCCGAGATTCTTATGAAACAGTTCTGGCAGGAAGTTCTCGCACTTCCCTATCAATCCAACAGTCAAGACAATTCACTTCACGAACAGCAAGTGATGGCACTACTTGATAAGTTTGGTTATTCCTATGTGTATCAACCAAACGGTCCACAAGCATCACCTGACTTTCGTGTTACACTACCAAACGGACGTGTAGTTGATGTCGAATGTAAGTCATCGAAGCAATCGTATCCTACATACAACGGTGGACTTCCTAAGAAAGGTGTAGTTTACATCTTCAGCAGTAAGAAGTATTCTGCCACCACAATCTTCTTCGCTGACGATATCATCACAGAACGCAAGCGTGAGCTGTATTCGCAACTGGTTGAAGATTTGAATGCTGTTCTCAAAACATATCAATGTGATGAGGACTGGCAGGATGATGATCGCGGATTTGACTTTTATGTCCGCAACATGTATACTCAATCAGGTGGGAGGGAGAAGACAGACTATTTCACCCACGCTGAACGTCAACGCTGTGAAACCAATGTTCTCAATTTTAACTGGTGATTGTAAGGATGTTCTCTCCACTTATGGAGAGAACTTTTTTCATAGTTGTATCACTGACCCACCATACGGCATGGGTATGGACCACTGGGATTATGCTGTGCCTGGTGTAGACATCTGGCGTGAAGTGTTTCGTACACTTCGCCCAGGTGCTTTTTGTTTGTCGTTCTGTTCTCCTGAATTGTACCATCGTCTGGCATGTAATATTGAGGATGCTGGATTTTTAATCAAGGATCAGATCATGTGGATGACCACCACCAAGATGCCAAAGTACAATCGATTGAAACCAGCACACGAACCGATTGTAGTAGCACAGAAACCCTATCAAGGCACACTGAACGATAATTTCACTCAATGGAATTGTGGGTTGATCGATACAGAAAACACTCGTGTGCCATGGGATAAGGAACCACCGAAAGGTTGGGTAGCGCAAGGTGCCAAGCGTCGTACATTTGGTCGCAGTGGTAATACCAAAGGTACGAGTGCTGAGTATGGCACTGTAGATGCTAATCCAGCTGGGCGGTATCCTTCCAATATTATTGGTGAGGTACAATCAGAGCATCAGAAATATTTCTACGCTCCTCGTGCCACACGCAAGGAGAAAGGTTGGAACAACGATCATCCTACAGTCAAACCCGTGAGTTTGATGTCCTATCTTATCAGAATTTATTCTGCTGTCAATTCTACGGTGCTGGACCCGTTCTGTGGTTCGGGAAGCACTGGTGTAGCAGCGATTTTAGAAAATAGAAACTTTGTGGGCATCGATTTATCCGACCATTATACAACCATCGCTACCATGAGAATTTCTGATTTGTATGATAAGCAAAACAAATCAGTCGGGCGCTTGACATTTGACGCCTGACCCGCTATACTACTCATATCAAGCAAACAACGCATGACCACCTTCGCTCAGTACATCGCGCAACAAGATGCGCTCAACACCATTCAACTCAATGTTACCAAATGGTCTTTGATGTTGTGTGATGCTCTGCGGCAGAATTATATTGACTATTCCATTCGTAGTCACTATAATGCTCTTCAGCGTGGTGAGAATACGAGCTACCACGAAAAATGTATTGCCGAACTAAAAGCAGGTAACTGTAATTACAACTTTTCTATTGAGAGTGGTAATAAGTATCACAAAATCGTCATGAGCATTGACAACGGACCAACTCGTGCTCCTTCTCGTTCTGTTCATGCCTTCATCAATCGTAAGACTGGTGAAGTCTACAAATCTGCTTCTTGGAAGTCTCCTGCTAAGCATGTTCGCTTTGATCTTCGTTTGATCAATCAGCGTGAATGGTTATTCCAACATGCTGATTGGGCTGGCGCTTATCTCTACGTCCGTTAAATCATGTACCAAGAAAAAGTTTACCTTCGAATCTATCAATCAACAGATTCGCAATTTACACATCATGATTTGTACATGACAGGACTGTTGTCTTCTATGATTGGTCATGGTAAAAATCACTCTGAACTCAAACCCAATCAACCTGTTCTCATCATTGCTAAACCAGCTATCGATGATCACGGACCGATTGATGTTGGATTGTTTCGAGTTTCATCCAAAGCATCTTACAATCCATGGAAATCGTATGGTGATTTTGTTACCTACAATGCTACTCTCATCGCATCCATGACAACACAACACAATTCTGAGCACAAAACTCGCTTAGGCACTGTCTACAATGTAGCAAGAAGCATTGGCACAGGACATCAAAATTCAGAAAAAACTCGTGAACTCGCATTGTATCTTTTGTTGAACTCACTATGAATCTCTCACCTAAATACACATTCACTTTCCTTCTGCTCATTCTTGCTATGTGCGCTTGGCAAGTGTTTCTCATTCAACGTGACAACAAAATGTTTGAGGGTTACCGAAACCGTCAACAACAAATCTGCGAACAGATCAAAGAATTCCACCCTGATTGCCACATCGAGTAATGACACAAGAACAAAACATGGATGACATTCTTCTCGATATCGATGAGTATCGGAAAAAAGAACTCATTGATTATTATGTTGAAGATCTCGAACGCCTAGCCGAAGAAAACGGTGTGACGGTCGATTATTACATCGAGGAATTCACATGAAGACCTTCGATGATTTAGTTTTTGAGCAACATCGCACTCTCTCTCGTGATCGCTTCGAACCTTTCTCATGGAACTATGATTACGCCACAATTCGATTTGATAACGACTATGGTGTATTAGTTCGTTTCGATGGTCCTAATGAGCATCAACAACGCACCGTACACTCCTGGGCTAGTTGTGGTTATGAACTCACCGTTATTAAATATACTGGTGAGACCTATACACCAGATTACTCAGTTTATCCTTTCGGTGTAGTCGGTAGACAATCACCAGAAGAAATCACGAAACTCATGATTCGAATTCAAAATGGATAAAGTCTCACATTGCCCAGCATGTCATTCACTCTGGCATACAATGCCAATTCCCGAACATCTTCACAACCAGTACTCACCACCTTACTTCTATTCAACTGTGATCGCTTGTTCTTCATGGGAATCTGATCGCACACTCTACTACATCTGCCCTGATTGTGGTACAAAATTCAACTCAGATGGTACACAACTATGATTACTCTTCTCCCACTCAACGACAAACAGTATAAAATCATCATTAACATCGATGATTGTACTGAAGAAGAACGCATTAAACTTATTCGTAAACGTGATCTCTTTCCAGCTGAATTTGTTAAACTACTCATTGATCTCATACCAGAGAATCAAATCTTCGATACATATAGTCACTATGATATGATTCTCAATGTCAGATAATCACGAACAATTAGAAGAATATTATTACAGTTTGATTGATTGGGCAGGTACTCGTATTGATTACCTACACAGTCGTTCTCTTACTGTGTCAGCAGCAAAGTTAAAAAAATATCATTCAGGTAATGCTCTCGCTCTAGAAGAAGAGTTCTTTGAATGGTTTGCTAATGACAATTCAAATAAAACCTCTAATGTATTATTCATACCTTATTATAAGGATAAGGGATTCTTTGCTGATGATATGGAATCAAGTTCCGCAACGTAATAAACGTAGAGTATGACTGAATATTCGGTTGTCAAGGTTTCTAGAGTTTTGTGAGTTTTCCACAGGGTTGTGGAAAAACTTGTGGAAAACTATGAATTTAGAAAAGGTTCATATAAACATAGTTGAGAGCTCCATAACGCTCGGTTGTTCTCCGAAATGTGTGGAGTTGTTGTGGTCTTAGCACGCCTGCTACCGAGTTGTCAAGCTTTGTCACGAAACCCAGAAATCTCAAAAAACTCAAAAAACTCAAAATCTCAGAAAACGCAAAAACTGAGAATTCTGTATTTCCAAGGGTTTTCGAGTTTTTTGGAAATTTTAAAAACTTAATTTTCTAGTTTTTTGAGAATTTTGAGATTTTTGAAATTTCTGAGAATTATAATTATAAATTATTGTTATAATAAGCAGAACTAATCAATAAACGGTTGACAAACCCTTAGAGAGCTGCTATTATAAGAGAGTAAACACACAAAAACAATGAAAAACTACCAAGAAATTCCAAGTTCTGCTATTGATTCTATTACTATTGACAGTGATAATAATCAAGTAGTTATTAAGTATACTTCTTCAGAGAAGAACTATACTTATTCTACTGAAGATGCTGATCGTTTTGATCAACAACTGCTAGCTGAATTCGACTCTGAGGATATCTCAGTTGGTCGTTTCATTAATCAAAGTGTATCTCAAGGCACTTTGACTTTGCTTGGATGACCCTAGCACACCCATAAATATTTGTCAAGGGGTGATTACATCTATTTCAGTGTAAACAACCCTTCCTGACCCTTACAGATACCTTAGAACAAACACATGGCACGTAGTAAGTACACCAACCCCAGCAACGATTTCTATCAAGATTTTGATGAATTCGATGAGCAAGTTGTAGAAAAGACTTATGGAGTTAAGATCAAGAATATGGGACGTACTCCCAAGAAGACTAAGAAGATTAAATTTGATGGAGATTATATAGAATGGTGAGGTAAATAGTTTTCCACAGATATAGCAAAACCTGTGGAAAACTATCGGACTTTTTCCACAGGGTTGTGGAAAACTATTATAACCCATCGGGCGACGAATGGAGGGTGAGCTGTGACAGTTTCGAAAGTGGCACACAGGGGGTTGAAATTCCCCCTGATGCCTGCCATACTAACAGAGTCAACCAAACAACCCCGACAATGCGTAAAATCGAACGACTGATGGTTGCTGCTATCAAAGCAGGCAAAGACTTCAAACTGGACAACACCGAAGTTGTCTCTGACGCAGAAAAGTCTGATGTGTTCCTGCATGGCAATTTGATTGCTTGTGTGGGTGAAACTTTCATCGAATTGTTTGATGGTGGATGGCAAACTGTCACCACGAAGTCTCGCCTCAATGCTATCATCGCTAGCTTCGGATTGCCTCATGAAGGTATTTTCCAACGCAAAGGTGAGTGGTTCGTTAACACTAACGATGTCACACTTCGTTTCGTTTCTGGTATGCGTCTTGCCTGATCCACTATATACAACAAACATGCCCGAATTCACCATGACACCCACCGAAATGTATCAGGAGATTGTTGAGCAGGAGATGGCAGACATTTTCCTGGATCGTGATAGTTTCATTGTGGAAGATTACGACCTTTTAAATCTTGAAGATTACGACATTTCAAATGTCATCGATGAGGCATTCGATATTTAAATAGCTATTAATAGCACCCGCCGCGGCCAAAGTAAACGCCACCTGTGCCACTTTCTGAACTGGCACAGCATCCCACCAAACCACTCCAAGGGGTGCCATACTAACGGAGTCAACCAAACAACGCATGAAAAACCTTGAAATGTTGAGTGCTCGTGAACAACTCATGGAGGACATTGACTGTATCATCGAAGGTTTCTTTTATGATACTTGGGGCGATGAATACAACGAAGACAAGAACGAATTAGTTCGCGTCCTTTGTGATGCTGTCTGCGCCAACTTTCCTTCTCAATCCTGAAACATTATGAATCGCGCTGAACTTCTGGATGCCTACATTGATCGCATCCTTGACAACATGAGCACCAAAGATTTGATGCGTTTGGTAGGCGATCAACTGGAAGAAAGTCTCTCCAATTATAGTGAGGCAGAACTGATTGCTGAGATTGAAGAGTACTACCCCGAACTTCTGGAGGCATGATGCAATTCCAAGTTACTTCCATTGAGTATGATTTCACTGGATCTGAAGATGAGATCACATCTGCTGAGATGAATGACATCATCGACGACACAGTAGGACACATCTGGGAGGCAGATGATGAAGATGATCTCATTGAAGAGATCACATCATGGACAGGTTGGTGTATCAAATCCATTGATTATCGCCACGTCTTAGTATAGCTAACTGGGCAGCCGCTTCGCTGCCTTTCCTTCCCTCCCCTCCCGCCCTCTAGGTTAGGTCCTAGGTGGCGGTTTGTCTAGGGGGGAGTGGACACTATGACAAGTGGCACACACCCCCTAGACTTTCACCTTCCCCTCTGCCATACTAACAGAGTCAACCAAACAACTCCTATGTCCGAAGTTCTTGAACTGAACCAAGCAGAGATTCGTGCTCTTCTTAGACTCATCGAGTTTCAGACTGATGAAGACTGCGATGAGCTAGAGTATGATGAAACTCTTCCAGAGTATACTCTAGACGAAGTTCTGGGCGTTGATGTTGCCCAACTCTACAAAAAAGTTTCCTCTCTTGTCACCTACTGACATGAAAGACATTCGCATCGAAGTGCAAACCTACGATGGATGTGTTACCATCTGGTATGAACGTTCAAAGGCAAAGAATGCCTGCGATTCTATTCACAATCGTGTGATGAATCAACTCGCTGGATTGAATCTCAAACGTGTGGAGGTTTCTGTTATATAATCGCCGCGGCCAACTAAGCCGCTTCGCTGTGCCACTTGGAAAGGTGGCACAGCATCACACCAAACCTCGTCAGGGGGTGCCATACTAACAGCATCAACCACAAACGCACAATGCACAACCGCTACGACATGCTGACCGCCTTCACCACTGACGAGATGGCAGTGCTCTACGATCTGGTCTGCTTCCATGAGGACTGCCCCGATTGGATGGATCAAAAGGTCTTCGATAGCGTCCAAGAAAAGGTCAGCGACGCCTACCACGAGACCACCTGACGCACTGGCACAAGGGGTCACACAGACCCCATCCTGACCCTGTAGAATTACAGCATGAACAACCTCAACCCCTCACTCATGGAACGCCGCTTCACCGTCTACGTTCCGTCTGACCCCTGGGAGTCCATCGACTGCGAGACCTGGGCAGAGGCGCAGCGCCTGCTCGCCATCAAGGCAGACGAGTTCGTCTACGCTGAGATTCGGAAGGATGGGGTGATCCTGGACGATCTCCAGATCCTGTGACAGTGGAGGCACTGTCCACCAACTACCCCAAACCCCACCAGGGGCTGCCATACTAACAGCATCAACCAAACGACCCATGATCTACGACCGCACACTCCAGAACACCATCATGATCGGATGCCTGCTGATGGTATCCGTTGTGGGTGCTGCCTGGACTGCCCATGCCGTTGATGGTATGCTAGCAGCAGAGCAGATTGAGATCTGCCATCGCAGCGGTGCTCTGGATTGCCCCCCACTGCCTCACTGACCCTCCATCCTACCACACTCAACCAACCAAACCCATGCGAATCGAGATCCGCTACCAGACCCCCTACAACCACCAGGAGTGGCGCTCGCAGTGGTTCCCCACGCTCGCTGATGCTGAGCGGATGGTGGACTTCTACCGCTCCTGTGGATCGCCTGCCCATGTGGCACCTAGCAGTCTGGCACAGTTCGAGCACCTGGGGCGCTCCTGACCCTGTAGACTAACCACATCAAACGAACCGAACCGATGGCAACCCTGCCCACTGCTACCATCCGAACCGCCCTCATCTCCTGGAAGGGGGAACTGCTGAGTCTGGCAGTGAACCACCCCGAGCACTTCACCGCTTCGATTGTCGAAGCCCGCCTGGATGCCATCGATGTCGCCCTGATGGAGCTCGATGGTAGCACGGAGGTCACCCTGATCCCCCGCCAGTGCCACCTGTAGAACTGGCACA
>Ga0169931_10007511_pt1 | contig 16137 bp, 13 predicted proteins | sample Kivu_15m_20L_FD_129675 | JGI IMG/M metagenome (GOLD analysis project Ga0169931, IMG submission 129675) | Freshwater microbial communities from Lake Kivu, Western Province, Rwanda to study Microbial Dark Matter (Phase II) - Kivu_15m_20L... | ecosystem: Environmental > Aquatic > Freshwater > Lake...
CCGCTGCCCTCTGGGTTTATGCCGCTGCCCTCTGGGTTTATGCCGCTGCCCTCTGGGTTTATGCCGCTGCCCTCTGGGTTTATGCCGCTGCCCTCTGGGTTTATGCCGCTGCCCTCTGGGTTAACCTTGGATTCCTGAGCTATTCCGGGACCCGTGTCCTCATCCGGGACTCCGGTCTCCACTAGGGCCTACTGTGCCCATCTGGGTTACCATCACTTTTCTACGGCCAACACGCTTTCCGAAGTTGGCCCGGTTCTGTCGCTAACACTTGGCGAATTGGTTGGCGACTCAAGTTTATAATTCATTCCTCGCGTTACCTTTTCGCCGCTTAATTCTTTGCAGTGCGTTTAAGTTCTCAGCGCGAGGCACTCGCATGTTGCTTAGAGGAAGTTGCTGCAGCATTCCCATCCAAAGTTGCTTTCAATCTTTGGCGGCTGAATTCTCCGACGCGATTCCAGTCCGATTTTTGGCGGACTCATGGCGGCGTGCTTGGGGAAAAGTTTTGAGAACTTAGGAAACATCTCGCCTCTCAAGCCAACAGCAGTTGTTTGTTCTTTCGTTTTGCTGAACGAATTCAAAAGCATTGGCTTCAAAAAAGCTGGAGTATTTTCTCCAGTCGGTATTTCAATTGCTTCCGTTCTTCGTATGTTGACGATACAAAAAAACTAATGTTTCGCGCATTTCGAGCGAAAAAAATTATTCATTGGGGCCTTTATTCACTGCTCATTCGAAACTCTTTTGCGGGTAACGGTCGGATGTTGAGGCAATTAGGAAAGACGGATCTGCGAATCAACGCAATCGGCTTGGGGCTTTGGCCGATCGCTGGCATGACCAGTTTGGAAGTTTCGGAAGCGGATGGTTTGGCTACGATTCAAGCCGCGGTCGATGCGGGCGTGAATTTCTTTGACACTGCGTACTGCTACGGTGTAGATGGAATCAGCGAGCGATTGCTGGGGCAAGTTGCGGAGCGGCATCGCGATCGAATGATCATTGCGACCAAGGGCGGCGTGCACTGGGATGCGCGGCTGGACCGTTGCAACGATGCTTCGCCGCGTCGACTGGAATTTGAACTGGATGAAAGCCTCCGGCGGATGAAGCTGACTTCAGTTGACTTGCTTTACTTGCACAGCCCGGACTTGGTCACCCCGATTGTGGAATCTGCCGAGGCGATGGCTCGTTTTCAGGCCGCGGGAAAAGCTCGCTGCATTGGGGTCTCGAATGTCAACCTTGAGCAACTCCAAGCGTTTCATGCGGTTTGCCAGGTTGCGGCAGTTCAAGTGAAATACAACATGCTCCAGCGGGAAATTGAAAAAGAGATTGTCCCCTGGTGCATCGAGAACAACGTTTCGATCGTCGCTTATTGGCCCCTGATGAAAGGGCTTTTAGCGGGAAAATTGCGGCGTGGCCACCGGTTTGATCCGGCTGACAAGCGATTGACCTATCCGATGTTCGCCGGGCGACAGTGGGAGTACAACCAAAAACTTCTCGACCGGCTTGATTCGGTGGCCCAGCGCGCGGGGGTTCCGCTGCTCACGCTGGTCCTCGGCTGGACTCTCGCCCAACCGGGAATCACCGCCGTTCTGTGCGGGGCAAAGCGACCTTGGCAGATCCAAGAGTCGGCCGCGGCGCTTGACTGGATTCCCAGCCCTGAAGTCTTGGCTGAGGTAGGTGACGCCATCTGCGAACGCGAAGCTTTGAAATAGTAACAGCTAGCAGTTCGTGACAATTTAGGCTGGATGGATATGTCTTTTCCTGATGCAACGACTGCAGTCGTTGGACGAAGATTTTCCGGCCGATAGTTTCAGAAGCTAATCCGGTTTCTTCTGCAACGGTTCCGGCTGAAGAAATGACAGAGTCGTTTCGGTCGCTCTGGGTTATTCTCGGACCAACTTTATTCGAGTGCGCTGTGGACTCCTTCGCCAACAAGCTTCTGATCGTCCAAAGACAAGCAGAGACACTCCTCAATCGGCACCAGGTATCGGAGGATCCTACGGGCGCTCAGCAGTCGTTCTTACTGCGTGGCGGTCACTTTATCGGTGTGCGCTGGGAGCAAGGCGATTGGCAAGCCGAGTGGGCTTTTCAGTCAGGAGACGAGTTAGTCCTCAAGTGCGAGGGGCGCGAGCAACAGCGGATTGCACTGCAGTTTTCCGCCGCGAATCAATCGGCTGAAACGAGCGAACGCCGGGCTGCTTAAGATCAGGCCAGTGAGCCCAAAGTCCGTACCCCCGTTATGCGACGCGCACCCTAATTCTGCGTTGCGTGATTTGGCAAACTTCAAAACAGCTTGCTGTGGTTAGCGCTGAGCCAACTGTACAAAGGCTTTCGGTTCGGGGCCGATGTAGTCAGCGCTCGGGCGAATCAGTTTATTGTTCGCGCGCTGTTCGAAAATGTGAGCTGCCCAGCCAGCGGTTCGGGCGAGCACGAAAATCGGCGTGAACATTGGCGTCGGTACGCCCATGAAGTGGTAAGCCGAGGCGCTGTAGAAATCGAGATTGGGGAAGAGTTTCTTTTCTCGCCACATCACCGCTTCGATTCGTTCAGAAACCGGGTAAAGCACTTTGTCTCCGGTTTGCTCAGCCAGTTGCCTCGACCATTCCTTGATCACGTTGCTGCGGGGGTCGGAGATGCTGTAAACCCGATGTCCGAAACCCATGATCAGTTTCTTCTGTTCGAGCATCTGCAGCAGGCCCGCTTCGGCTTGGTCTGGAGTTTTAAACTGCTCGATCAGTTCCATCGCCATCTCGTTGGCTCCGCCATGCAGCGGTCCGCGGAGAGTTCCAATTCCGCCCGTGATCGCCGAGTGGAAATCGCTCAGCGTCGCAGCGCAAACTCTAGCGGTGAAGGTCGAAGCATTGAATTCGTGCTCGGCATACAAAGTCAGCGACGAGTCCATCGCGCGGACATGCAGCGGGTCAGTTTTTTTACCGGTCAATTTTTCGAGGAAGTAGCCGGCGATTGAATTTTGACTTGAGTGGAAATCGATTTGCGTTCCGTCCTGTGCGAAGCGATGCCAGTAAGTGAGCATCGATGGAAAAGCACCGAGCAGCCGAATCGCTTTGTCGATTTGCTCTGAGAAATCCTTCTCCGGTTCAAGGCAGCCGAGCAAAGAACAGCCCGTGCGAAGGACATCCATCGGGTGTGCGTTGGCTGGGATGGAACGCAGAGTCGCCTGAAGGGCGGGAGGCAGTTCGCGCTGAACGATCAATTTGTGGTTGAATTCTTTCAATTCGGATCGGTTTGGAAGGTGCCCGATCAGGAGCAGGTAGGCGACTTCCTCGAAGCTCGCCTGACTGGCGAGGTCTTCGATCGAATAACCGCGGTAGGTCAGCCCCTTGCCTTCTTTACCAACGGTAGAGATGGCAGTCTGCCCCGCGGTGATTCCGGCCAGTCCACCGGTCTTTTGAGGTTTCTTATCGGTCGATTCGATAGTCCCAGACGATTGGCTCATGATGGTTCCTTTTTTCCGAGGATTCTGTCGAGCGCCTGTTCGTATTGATGGTAATGAATGATCTCGTAAAGTCGATCTCGGGTTTGCATCTCCGAGAGCACGCCTCGCTGCGTTCCCGCGTTGCGAATTTCGCGGTAGACCTTTTCAGCCGCGGCGTTCATCGCGCGGAAGGCACTCAGCGGATAGAGCACCAGTCGTACTCCGAGTTCACCCAGTTCAGCCGCAGTTAATAGAGGGCTTTGGCCAAACTCGGTCATGTTGGCGAGCACCGGAGCGGAGAGTGCTGAAGTAAATTGGCGATACTGTTCCGGGGTCCGGACGGCTTCGGCAAAAATCATATCCGCCCCGGCTTCAAGGTACTTGTGACACCGATCGAGGGAAGCTTGCATTCCATCACTCGCAAGGGCGTCGGTCCGGGCCATGATTACAAACTTGGGGTCGGTGCGAGCGTCGACAGCCGCCTTAATCCGGTCGCACATTTCATCTGGCTCGACCAACGCCTTCCCCGGACGATGGCCGCAGCGCTTAGCGTTTTGTTGGTCTTCTAGGTGCATCCCCGCTGCGCCCGATGCGATGAAGGTGCGGGTCGTTCTCGCCACATTAAAGGCGTGACCCCATCCGGTGTCGGCGTCGACGAGGAGTGGAAGCTGCGTAACGCTGGTCAAGCGTTGGATGTCGGCCGCCACGTCGGTGAGCGAAGTCATCCCGAGATCAGGCATTCCCCAAGATGCGTTTGCGACTCCGGCTCCTGATAGGTAGAGCGCTCGAAATCCGGCTTGCTCGGCCATCAGCGCCGACAGTGCGTTGATGGCTCCGACTACTTGCAGGGGGCGCTCGGCGGCGAGCGCTTGCCAAAGTCGGGCTCCTGGGGAATCGGACCGAGAAGAACTGGACATTGATTTATCGCGGAAGGGGATGCAGGGGGGCGGGAAACGGCCTGTGAACCCAATATATCGGGGAAAATGGCTCCACTGCCAGCCCACCCGACGCTGCGCGAGAAAGTAGAGGGGAGAGCCGTGGAGCAGTAGGAAAACCAGACGTGTGTGAAATTCTTATTTTCCGGTTCCACCCCCGAGCGGGCTCTGCTGGCCAACGGCCTTTCAGCCTCCACTCCGGGGAAAAGCATTAGGGTCGAACGGAACTTGGCCCCCTCGCAGCAAGCGGGCAGTTCGACGCAGTACCCTAACAAAACGCCAGAAGGAGACCGGAGGTCGAAGAATCGGCGAGGTCGGGAGACCTGCGCCGAGCGCGGCCAAGGGGGGTCGGGAGACCTGCGCCGAGCGCGAGGGCCCGTTTGAAGTGGACGGCCCGGTTCAGCGGAATTTGTGAATCGGCCTGAGCCGGGGATAAATCAAACTATCGCCTCGCTGTTTTTGGTTTTCGCGCAAAAAAGCCTTGGGAAATTTGGCTTCTTTTCCCTTCCTGCGGCTGTTGGCTCGAATCCAAAATAACTCCCGGGAACGAGTTAGCCACGCCGCGCGAGTTCGGCAATTGCCTCGGCAGACCCAGTAACAGCGATAAATCGGCTGTTGATCCGGTTTTTCGGCCGAATGATTCGCCTTACAAAAACGGCGGGCAGACGTTAACTTAGGGAATCTAAAGTACCCACTGGGCTGTTCTCCGACAAAGCGGAATCGTATGTCTACGGCTACAAAATCTCTGATCGCTGCGATTGCAAAAAATGACTTTCCCGAGGGCGTTTTGCGAAACGCAACTCCAGCCAGGCTGTACGAAGAGGCCGTTAAGTTCGACGAGTCGGTGATCACGTCTTCCGGCGCAGTCGCCGCCTCTTCGGGAGCCAAGACGGGGCGTAGCCCGAAAGATAAACGCGTTGTCGATCAAGCTTCTGTTCATAGCGATGTGTGGTGGGGCGATGTGAATATCGCGCTCAGCGGTGAGTCTTTCGCCGCGCTTAAGAAGCAAGCAGTCAATTTTTTGGATGAATGCGAGCATCTCTACATTGTCGATGCGTTTGCTGGCTGGGACCCTAGCTCACGGCTTAAGATTCGGATTGTCTGCAGCCGCGCCTACCACGCGCTCTTCATGCACAACATGCTGATTCGCCCGACGGAAGAAGAACTTCGCAATTTCGGCCAGCCCGACTATGTGATCTACAACGCCGGCCAAATCGCCGCGGATCGCTCGATCGCTGGAGTGACTTCCGAGACGAGCGTCGCCTTGAACTTCGACAGTGGCGAGATGATTATCCTCGGCACCGAATACGCTGGAGAAATGAAGAAGGGCGTTTTCACGATCATGAATTACCTGATGCCCAAACGCGGCATCCTCTCGATGCATTGCTCGGCAAATGAAGGCCATGGCGGAGATGTGTCCCTCTTCTTCGGTTTGTCGGGAACCGGAAAGACAACGCTTTCGGCCGACCCTCGGCGCCGACTGATCGGTGACGATGAACATTGCTGGTCGCCCCAAGGCGTGTTCAATATCGAAGGCGGTTGCTACGCCAAATGCATCGGACTGAGCGAGGAGAAGGAGCCGGAGATCTACCGCGCGATCCGCTTTGGTGCGATTCTCGAAAACACCGTGCAAAACCCCGAGACCCGAATCGTGAACTACGAGAGCGATGCCCTGACGCAAAACACTCGTTGTTCCTATCCGATCGAGTACATCGACAACGCCAAGATTCCTTGCGTCGGCGGACACCCAAAGAACATCATCTTGCTCACCTGTGATGCGTTCGGCGTACTGCCACCAGTCAGCAAGCTGACGTCCGCTCAGGCAATGTATCACTTCATCAGTGGCTACACGGCGAAAGTCGCGGGAACTGAAATGGGTGTAACCACGCCGCAAACCACCTTCTCCGCCTGTTTCGGAGCCGCTTTTCTTGTCTGGCATCCAACCAAATACGCTGAAATGCTCGCCGAAAAGATGCAGCAGTTCGGCTCCAACGCCTGGCTCGTCAACACGGGCTGGACCGGCGGACCAGCTGGAGTCGGATCGCGAATCAGCCTTAAGTACACCCGCGCGATTATCGATGCGATTCACGACGGGTCACTCGCGCACGCCGAGTATGAAACCGATCCTGTTTTCGGTTTATCAATTCCCAAAAGTTGTAATCACGTCCCCGCTGGGATTCTCAATCCCCGGAACACTTGGGCTGAGACGTCGGCTTATGACGAGATGGCACGCCGTTTAGCTCAACAGTTCCACGGCAATTTTGAAAAGTACAACCATTCCAGCCACCCGGAAATCGCCGCCGCCGGTCCCCGAGTGAGCTAACTCGGCGTGCGCCAGAGTGGAGTCTGCAGAGTGGAGTCTGCAGAGCGGAGTCTGCCCGTATGATCGTAGAACGATTGTCCCTAATCGTTCTGGGCCCTGATGGCGGACGGCATTCGACCGCTGAGCAGTTGGGAATAACTGCTCTGAGATCCTCTTCGCTGCTCTCTAGCTGCTAGCACTGTGCTGGCTGTTGCTGGCAAATTCTCAGCTTGTGACCGCTTGCTTCGGTTCCTATACTCCGCCAGCTTTTTTGCCGCCGCTTGGCCTGCGCGCGGACCATTCCGTTATCGATATCGACTTGAGGAAGCCGACGACTTGAAGCAAAGCTCGTCGTTATTTCGCGAACCCACTTTTCTCGCGGCGCTCCGTCGTGTTGCCGTCTGGTGCTGCGCGCTGATCCTCTGCTTTTCTTTCTCTGGAATCTTGCCATTTGGTTGTCTCCCAGCTTCGTGCTCTGCCCAAGATGTTAGCTTTCGTCCTCCTGATGACGCGCATTCGATTTCCATCAATGCCTCTGACGGAACGACATGGGATGAGGGTGGGTTCAAAGTTGTGCAGCTGACCGGCACAGTGGAATTGCGTCAGGGAACACTCCGGGCGATTTCACGCGATGCGGTCTTATTCCTTGACACGGCAACTGACGCCGAGGTTGCCCAGCGAAAAGTGATTGTTTATCTCGAAGGCGGCGTCCGGATGCAGTTGCCCGCGAATGAACTTGGCTTGGGCGAAGCGGCTGTTCCGGAATCGGCGAGCGCCTCGCCAATCCAGCGGCTTGAGGACGAGCGTTGGCTGGGGCGACTCTTCACGGGGCAGGAAATCGAGTTCAGTTGTCCGCTGCGAGTCGTCGCTGCCGATGGTAAGTCCGAACTCTATCTCCGGGCTCGGAATGCGTTGCTGCAAGAAAACTCAGCGACGATCCAGCAGGTCCAGTATCAGCAGTCTGCGCCGGGGACTCAGGTACTCGTGTCGCCTTTGACGGGCCAAGTCCAAACCATTCCGCCGCCACAAAATAACGAACCGGCTCCGGGCTGGGACCCACAGGCTCAAGAATTGAGGCGTCCGCAGCTCAATGGCCAGGCCCCTTTGCCCGGCGAGAAGTCACCCAGTGGTAATGCTTCCGGCTCTAGCAATTCGCCTTTGCCTTCGAGCACCGGACCGACTCGAGTCGATATCACGGCTCGCGACTCTACGGTCGACTTCAATATCAAGATCCAAAGCAATCCGGATAATACGGCTGAACGCGTTTGGTTGGGCGCTGGCGGTTGCCGGGTGACGATCAACAGTCCGGAAATTGCCAATCTCCGCGGGATGGAAGTTGACCGAGGCAGCCAAGTCGTAATCCTTGCTGACAACGTGGTCGCTTGGCAGACAACGATGCCCGATGGCGATCCTCGCTGGGAGCTTTATCTCGAGGGAAATGTCGTCTTCTCCAAAGGGACACGCGTCATTTACTGCGAGCGGCTCTATTACAGCGCCAATGACCAGCGTGGCACGATTCTCAACGCGGATATGCTGACTCCCATCGAGGGGTATCGTGGACTGGTCCGGTTGAAAGCTGACGTGATTCAGCAATCCGATGCCAACAACATGCAGGCGATTGGAGCCGCGTTCACTTCCAGTCGGATGGGCGTGCCGCGTTACTGGCTACAGTCGGCAACAATTGACCTCGACCGAAGACAGAGTGAGATGCTCGACCCGAACAGTGGGGCTCCGCTGGTTGACCCTTACACGGGCCAACCCCAAGTGAAAGACGGCTACTTTGTTGAGAGTCGAAATAACTATGTCTACGTTGCCGACACACCGGTCTTCTACTGGCCTCGTTTCCGAGCGAGTCTGGAAGATCCGAATCTGTACCTTGAGCGATTGCGTTTCGGCAATGACCGAATCTTCGGCTACCAAGTTTACACCGGCTGGGACATGTACCAGTTGCTGAATTTTCGCGAGAAGCCTGAGAACTCGCGTTGGATTGGCGTTGTCGATTACTTGAGCGAACGCGGTTTGGCGCTCGGTTTCGAACGCGATTACGTTTCGGATGGTTTCTTCGGACTTCCGGGACGTGCGACGGGAATGACTCGCAGTTGGTTCCTCCGCGATGACGGATTGGACACGCTCGGTCGCGATCGCCGCGATCTCATACCGGAGAAGAAACGTCGCGGACGTTGGCTTGGTCAACATCGCCAACAATTTGAACCTGGCTTTGCGCTTCGCGGTGAACTGGGCTACCTAACGGACCGAAACTTCCTTGAGCAGTTTTACGAACGGAGTTGGGACTCCGACAAAGACTACACGACGGGGCTTTGGCTGGAGAGAAACGTCGGAACGCAATCGTTTAATTTGATTGGCGATTACCAAATCAATGAATTCTTTACTCAGACCTCCTGGCTGCCGCGGTTCGATCATTTCGTGCTTGGCCAACCTTTGCTGAACAACCGGCTCGTATGGCATTCCCATTCCACCATCGGTTACGGCCGATTCCGAGCTGCAACGCCGCCTTTGAATGCAGCCGAACTGGTGAATTTCAATTTGCAACCTTGGGAGGTCAACGCGAGCGGCGTGCGGATGGGTACGCGGAACGAGTTAGACTTGCCGGTTCAATTGGGGCCAGTGAAAGTAACTCCCTATGTGCTAGGGGATGTGACTTACTGGCAGGAAGATTTGACGGGCGACAGTTTGACTCGGACTTACGGGCAAGGTGGCGTGCGCGCGAGCCTGCCATTCTGGAAAGTTGACCCGACGATCCAAAGCTCGCTCTGGAACGTCAACGGTTTGGCTCACAAGATTTCATTTGACACGGAACTACTGTACGCCGGTGCTTCGGATGGGTTTACCAACTTGCCGCTCTACGACCAGTTGGATGACGACTCGCAGGAAGCTTTTCGTCATCGGATGGCGGCGACCACGTTTGGCATCGCACCGCCGGGAGACGTGCCGCTGCAATACGACGAACGGTTTTTTGCATTTCGGCGGGGCTTGCAAAGCTGGGTCACCGCTGGCAGTCCGGAAATCGCGGCTGACATGGCTGCAGCGAAATTCGGTGTTCGCCAGCGGTGGCAAACCAAGCGCGGACTTCCGGGCCGCGAACGGATCATCGATTGGATCACGCTTGATGCAGAGACCGTCCTCTTCCCCGATGCAGACAGAGACAACTTTGGTGCGAACTGGGGCCTGTTCGACTATGACTTTCAGTGGCACGTTGGCGATCGTTTGAGCTTTGTATCCGACGGCTACTTCGACTTCTTTGCCCAAGGACTTCGGACCGCCAGCTTCGGGATGCACATGAGCCGTCCTGAAATTGGCAACCTCTACCTCGGCTATCGCTCCATCGAGGGCCCGATCAGCAGCAATATCTTACTTGCATCAGTCGTCTACCGGTTGAGCGATAAATGGGGCGTTCGCGCTGGTTCGGCGATCGACTTCGGTGAGACGGGAAACATCGGGCAGTCGCTCAGTTTGATCTACATTGGCGAGTCGTTCTTGTGGCGGTTTGGCGTAAATGCAGATATGGCTCGCGACAACGTCGGCTTCCTGTTTGGTTTGGAACCTCGCTTCCTGCCGCGGCAGCGACTGTTCCAACCTGGCGGAGTTGCTGTCTCGCCTGCGGGCTCTCGTTGGCTCGAGTAGAGCAATCGCGATAAGGGGCAAACTTGGAATTTGCCAAGGCAGAAACAAACCCAAGATGAGCAATACTGAGCCCTTGAGATGAATCGTTGGATCCAAAAGTTTCGATTTGCGTTCCAGGGCTTGGCGGCGGGCATTCGCACCCAAGACAGCTTTTGGATTCATCTCCCCGCGGCGTTGCTGGCCTGCGGACTGGGGGTATTGCTCGGGTTGAGTCTGCCAGAATGGGGCTTGCTTGTTTTCGCGATTTGTTTGGTGCTCTGCCTCGAACTGCTCAACACGGCGATCGAGTCACTGGCCAAGGGACTGACCTCTGAGCACAATCCGCTGGTGGGGCAGGCGCTGGATATCGCAGCGGGCGCGACGCTAGTGGCTGCGGTGGGAGCAGTTGCCGTTGGGGTAATCTTGTTTGCGCCGAAACTCTGGCTGCTTTGGGCGTCAGTTGCAGGCTAAACCAAAAGCAGTATTCGTTTAGCCCGTAGCCAACGGCGAGGTGTAGTGCGAAGGGGGCGCGCCTCAAGCACCGGCCTCCTCCACAGCCGGGGCTTCGCGCCAGCCCCCGGTTCGGCAGTTAAGAAAAACAGCGCTCGGCGCAGGTCTCCCGACCTCGCCGCTTCTTCGACCTCCGGTCTCCTCTTTGCGTCTGATTAGGGTTCCGCGTCGAACGGCCCGTGCCGCAGGGCGGCGACGTGCGGTTGTAACGAATGTGAGCGATGTAGCTTGGTGGCGATGAAATGGCGGCGGGCATTAGAGGCTTACGGAGCGGGCTCCTAACGGGCGCAAGAATCATTTTTGTAGCTCGCTTCCGATTACTCTCGCGAAAAGTCTCGATTTCGCCTCCGCATCTGGAATTGTTCGCACTAGCTCCCGCTCTGTGAAATAGGCTTTTCACAGGGGAACGACTGGGAGTGTTGCTGACTCTGTTTCCGCTTCATTATTCGGAAAGTCGAACGCCCTAGACGGCTTCGAAGAAGGGTAGGCTCGCTATGCCACTGACATCCCAGGATTCGATTCGCGAGCTAATGACTCCAACGCCAATCACGGCCGCCCCCGATTGGACGGTCGGCAAAGTGATCGACGTGATGCTCGACCGCGATGTCTCGACGCTCTTGATCGTTGACCTCCAAGGACGCATGGTAGGCATCGTATCGGAGTCGTCGCTGCTCGCCCCGGCCTTTGACCCGCAGCTTCGGGCGCATCCAATCAGCCTGCACATGCAACGCCAGGTCGCCAGCGTCGATGTACGCGAGACGATCGAGGGGTTACTTGAAAGTTTCTTGCTCCACCGCGTTCGGCATCTGCCGGTGATGGAGAACGGCCAGCCGATCGGTGTGATCAGCCGCCGCGACGTGCTGCGCAGCCTGATGTCTCGCTGAGTCCGAGCGTTGCTGGTCTGCTGAGACTATGCTTCGTCCAGTAGTTCGACTGCGGCGAACTTCTTTCCTTCGAGCATCTCTAGACTCGCGCCGCCGCCGGTGCTGACGTGAGTTACTTTGTCTTCAAAGCCGAGTTGGGCGATAGCCGCAGCGCTGTCGCCGCCGCCGATGATGCTGGTTGCTTGGCTGTCGGCAATGGCCTGAGCCACTGCTCGGGTGCCGGCGTCAAACGGTGGCATTTCAAAGACGCCCATCGGGCCATTCCAGACAACCGTCTTGGCATCGGCGATTAGCTGAGTGAATTTGTCGATCGTCTGGGGACCGATGTCGAAGCCGCTGTATCCTGCGGGGATCGCGTTCGTCGGGCAAATCTGTTTGTTGCAGTCGGCCGCAAACTTATCGCCACAGTGCGTATCAACTGGGAGTGAGAGTTTTCCGCCAGACTTCGCCAGCAGTTCTTTAGCCAGAGGCACTTTGTCGGGTTCGACGAGGCTGTCGCCAACTTGGCCGTCTTGGGCCAGGGCAAACGTGTAAGCCATCGCACCGCCGATGAGGACGCGGTCGCAAACCTTCAGCAGGTTCTCGATCACGTTGATTTTGTCCGAGACTTTAGCGCCGCCCAAAATCGCAACAAATGGTCGAGCCGGGTCGCTGATCACTTCACTGAGATACTTGATTTCCTTTTCGACGAGAAAGCCGACCACTTTCGGCTTTCCTGCCATCGCTTGCGGTACTGCAACCATGGATGCATCTTTGCGATGGCAAGTGCCGAAGGCATCGTTGCAGTAGATGTCGGCGAAGCTTGCCAGTGTTCCAGCAAAAGCCGGATCGCCTTTTTTCTCGCCCGGCTGAAATCGCAGGTTCTCCAGCACAAGCACGCCAACCGGTTTCAAGGCAGCCGCTTTGGCTTGTGCATCCGAGCCAACCGTGTCGCTGGCAAATTCGACCGAGCGACCGAGAAGTTCCCCCAGTCGCTTTGCAGTCGGGGCCGTGCTGTAAGCCAAGTCAGGAGCGCCGTCAGGACGTCCGAGGTGGCTCATCAAAATTACACTCCCGCCCCGATCTAACACCGATCGAATCGAAGGGATCGCCATTTCAATCCGGCGGTCATCGGTAATGTTCTGATGATCGTCCAGTGGCACATTGAAGTCGACTCGCATTAAGACTTTCTTTCCAGCCACATCGACTTGGGAGATGTTCTTTTTCGGCATCGTGATACTCAGTAGTCAATTGAAAAGGGGGAAGTTCAGGTTGTCAGTTCGAAGATGAAGTCAAGTTTGGACGGCTATCGCCAAGAGTTCGGTTTGCACCACCCCTGAAACGCGAGAACCGGTTCCGCAGAGGCGTCGGTTCACAACTGGACAGCAGAGGCAAGCATTTACGCGGGCCAGCTTAGGCGTTCGGCCGGCCAGCCTGCTGCGGCCGTACACGCTTCTGGACGTCGATTTCGATCGGTCCAAAGACCTCCTCGTGTCGCTGGATCGTTTGATACAAAGCGCCGAGTAGTCGCTTGGCAGTGTAGAAGTTGACGATGATTCGCTGATTGACCTCTACAGGACGAGCGTTCGGGCCCAGCGGATAAGCGTTCATACCGAAGTCGATGATCACTTCTTCGGGGCTGCCGGTAACGCGGCAGAAATTGGCGTAACAACTATGGGCTTTCGACTCATCGAGTGTGAGCTGGCGATTTTGATTAGCAGCGGGATCGTCTGACATCAGCTTGGTCCTTGAGCGGTTGGGGGGAGAGGAGGCGGGTGAAAAACCGGGGCAGGCAAGCAGCCGACCCGCTTCATGATCGCTTTCCGTTGTGTATCAAAGTCGCGGATTACAGAGCGATGGTCAAGACTCTACAATGCGTTTTCTGAGAGACAGAGCAGAGGGTAACTTTTCGGCCCGCGTTTCGCTGCTGAGTATCCCTCACAACCTTTGGCAGAGACAAACAATAAGTTGAAGTTGGCAGGCTGGGTAGCTTGGGTGAATCGGCTTTCGCTTTCTTGAAGGGCTACGTGTCACAGCGAGGTCTTTCATTTGCGGGTGGCCAAGCTGTTTCACTCAAAAGAGTCGCGAGCGAGTTCGAGAGTCAAGCATGGAAATGAAACGGGTCTGCATCATCAATACGGGTGGGACGATTGGAATGCGCCAATCGCCGCAGGGGCTCGTGCCGGAGCCCGGTTACTTGGCTCGGCTGATGCAGAAGATGCAGGAGTTGGCTGAATCGCCGATGCCTGACTATGCGATCGTGGAATACGACCCAGTAATTGACTCGGCGGACATGACGCCCGTGCACTGGCTGCAGATCGCCAATGATATAGCCCAAAGTTATCAGCAATTCGACGGCTTCGTCGTCTTGCATGGCACCGATACGATGGCTTACACCGCTTCGGCTCTCGCGTTTATGCTGCCGAATCTAGCCAAGCCCGTGATCTTGACCGGGTCACAGCTTCCTCTGGGCCAAGTGCGGAACGATGCGCGGGAGAATCTGAAGACCGCGATGATGTTCGCAGCCGATTATCCGGTACCCGAAGTCGGGGTGTTCTTTGGCGAGATGCTGCTTCGCGGTTGTCGCACGACGAAAGCCAGCGCCAGCCGCCTCGATGCGTTTGACTCGCCAAATTATCCACCGCTGGCGCTAGCCGAGACGAATATCGAGCTGCATCCGGACCGGATTCGCCGACCTGCGTCGCCGTCGAGTGAGCCTTTGCGGGTGGCTCCACTCTGGCCAGTTGAGTTGGCGACCTTTCGGCTGTTTCCTGGCATGAGTGTCGACGTGCTCCGCAACTTGCTGCAGCGCCCGCTGCGGGCGTTAATTCTGGAATCGTATGGCGTCGGCAATGGGCCCGCGAGCAACGCGGAGTTTCTTCGTGTCCTTCGCGAGGCGACCGACGCGGGCACCGTGATTGTGACTTGCACGCAGTGTCGACATGGCGCCGTCTCGCAGGCCGCTTATGCCGCGGGGCGCGCGCTGGCCGATTGCGGCGTGATCAGCGGAGCCGACATGACGATCGAGGCGGCCATCGCCAAGCTGTTTCATTTGTTCAGCCTCGACGTACCGCTGGCCGAAATCAAACGGCTGGTTGGAGTCAATTTGGTGGGCGAACTGACCGACGGCAAGCTATAATCTCGGAGCAGAAGCGACGACAGGAATCACACGCTTCGCAATTGATTTTGATTCCGGGCTCGACCGGGTTTTTGAACAGGGAAAAAATGAACGCTTTGATGAATCTTTTGCGACCCAGTATGCTCGGCTTGATGTTGTTTTGCGGGAGCTTGTTCGCAGCCGCTCTCGCCGCTCAAGAAGCGGCCACGTCAGGCGAGCGACTTGGGATCTCGACCACCAAGCCAGCGGAGGGACCGTTTGTCGAAGTTCCGGGCGGATACATGGTGCCTTACAAGGGAAAGATTCCAGGTACGGATGTCGAATTCGAAATGATTCCGATTCCGGGTGGGACTTTCAAAATGGGGAGTCCGGAATTAGAAGCCGATCGCCGCGCAGATGAAGGACCCCAGATTGAAGTCAAAGTCGAGCCCTTTTGGATGGGAAAGCACGAAGTCACTTGGGCTGAATACATGAACTTCATGGACCTCGACGCGGTCTTCAAGCAGTTCCAGCAAAAAGCGATTCGCCCTGTTGATCGGACTGAGATGGACAAGGTCATCACCGCCCCATCTTCGCTCTACGATCCGAGTTTCACGTTTGAAGCAGGCGAAGAACCGGACCAGCCAGCTGCGACCGTTTCGCAGTTCGCTGCCAAGCAGTACACGAAGTACATCAGCCTGCTGAATGACGATTTCTACCGCTTGCCGACCGAGGCGGAGTGGGAATACGCTTGCCGAGCCGGGACGACGACCGCTTACTATTTTGGTGATGACCCCAAGGACCTGAAGAAGCACGCCTGGATTGCCGACAACTCCGATGATGAACGCCACACGGTCGGCAAGAAAAAGCCAAACCCGTGGGGCTTGCATGATATGTACGGGAATGTGGCGGAGTGGGTGCTCGATGGATACTCGGAAAACGGGTATGCCCGTAGTGCCGGTAAAACGGTGACGACGTCCGAAGCATTTGAGCAGCCGACCAAGTTATTCCCGCGAGTGCTTCGCGGTGGTTCGTGGGAACTCGATGCTGAGGATTGCCGCAGCGCCGCGCGAATGAAGTCGCATGACGACGAGTGGAAAAGCGAGGATCCGAATTTCCCCCGCAGTCCATGGTGGTACACGACCAGCCCCGCACTGGGAGCTGGTTTCCGAGTTATCCGACCTTATCAGGCACCGGCGACCCCAGCCGACCGCGCGCCGTACTGGGACGCAGACGTTCAACAAATCAAAAAGGATTGCGAAAACCGCATCGACGCGAACGGCCGTGGAGCATTTGGGATCATCGACCCAGCACTGCCAGCCGCAATCGAAGCCCTCAGAAGCAAAAAGTGATCTACCTCGGCGCGTAATGAACCAATTGGA
>Ga0169931_10007513_pt1 | contig 16136 bp, 12 predicted proteins | sample Kivu_15m_20L_FD_129675 | JGI IMG/M metagenome (GOLD analysis project Ga0169931, IMG submission 129675) | Freshwater microbial communities from Lake Kivu, Western Province, Rwanda to study Microbial Dark Matter (Phase II) - Kivu_15m_20L... | ecosystem: Environmental > Aquatic > Freshwater > Lake...
ACGTCGCGGATGTTTTGTTCTACGTCGCGGGCATGAAAAAGATACTTCCAGGGATCCGAGATCTCATACTGGAGGATCCACTCCACATCGGCGACGTTGAGGTCGCCCGTGAGCATGAGACTTTCCTGGTCAAGATCCTGCTTCGAGTACACCGTGCGGCCGCCCGCGGCACCAGTGCTGCGAAACCCGAACTCTGCCTGAAGACGAAGTTTGGATTTCACTTTGAACACCTGATCGATCCCGAACGGGAGCTTCAGATGCAGTCCCGGAGGTGACGTCGCGACGTACTTGCCAAACCTTGTGACGACGCCTTCCTCGCTGATGTCGACCGTGTAGAACGACGACCAGAGCGCGAGACCAACAAAAAGTCCGAGAAGTATTGCCGCAGGTCCGAATCGGCCCGCTCCGGGTGATCCTCCGCCAGAGAATCCGCCGCGACTGCCGCCGCTGCCGTTGCCGCCGCCCTTTCCCCCACCGCCGCCACCATTGCGATTGCGAAATGCGTCGGCTGCATCGGCCACGAATTGTTCAAGCGGGTTGCGCGGTGGTCGCCGCAATGGCGTGACCCGATCAGAGCCATTTCCGGAACCGTTGCCGGAGCCGTTGGTTCCCAGGGCGCGGAGTCTGAGCATGTATTGGTCCCCATCATGAGTTGCAGCTGGCAGCATTCACATTTCTGCGACGACGCCCGCATCGATCGACGAACATCCGTCGCTCCATAAACCGGCGTCGAAGAAGACAATTGTTCCGTATGCTTGCGACTAATGCAACTCTGGGCATCCATCGATAAACCGGATCTGAGCCGAATCGGAAGTCGATCGACGTTCAGTCGCGATCAGAATGTAATCTGTGCCTGCAGATTCCCGCCATCCCAGCCGGGGAAGCGTCCGCCTTTCAGGAGCCACTTACCGAACAACTCGTCGAAGTCCCACGTTGTGTTGAGCATCAGCGAGCCGTTCTTTCCGAGACGATACTCAACAGCGGCCTGGGGCTTTGCCTCGAAACTTCGATTCTGACGGCCGCCGGTTGCGAGTGTGTTCCGGCTCAGGAGTCCGCCGAGTCGCGCAGCATCGGCGCCGAGCGCATGCGATGGAAACTGCCAGACGCCGGACAATCCATATTCGCGACGCGCAACCGAGAACGAGGACTCTTCCGGGTAGGGATTCGATTCTGGAGCTGCCGGTGCAACGGCAGTCGGAGGCGCAAGTTCGTCGATCGTGCCGCCAAAATTCGCGTCGCGAAGCAGAGTCCATGCGCTCAGTGAAACGTATTCGTCCGCTGATCTCATGGTGCGGGTCCCAACTTCGTACCATGCCTGATTGCGGAGCAGATTTTTGCTGAGTCGATCGCCGGCATCGGTCCGGTATTCGTCCCACAATCGCTGCTCAAACTTCTGGTCCAGTCTCGTTCTTGCGAAGCCGGTATTCTTGTCACTGATCTCCTGCTCAACCGCAGCGCTCAATGTCCTGCGCCAATACTCGTAGGTGTAGCGGCGGGAGTTGCGTTCCCAGCGAATTGGCGAGGCCCACATCCAGTCTGTCTTCAATCGTGTTCCGGGCCGAAACTCCCATTGAGCACTGGCCCCTGCTTCATACGCCTTGCGCTTGTAGCGACTGCCGGGCTCATCTTCCTTGTCGTTGAAGTAGTGCTCGATGGACATCCAATAGACGCGGGCGTTGCGCGCAATCGAATCGCGCCATTCGAGTGCGAGGCCAACATCTCCCAGTTTCTTGAATGTGCCGCTGTACCCAACGATCGCCAGATACAGAGGCGATCCAAGCCGCAACGCGAGGCTTGCTTCGCGATCCGTGACCTGTTCGGAGAGATCTTCCCGGGACGCACCGCGAAAGCCAAAGTCGAGTGGGCCGAATCGGTCGGCATTGAACTTGATGTCTTCCGACAGAAAGAAACGCTTGATGTCGAAGCTCCCCGCGCTGACGCGATAACCGGCCTGAGCGCTTTCCCAGAGGTCTTCCCAATGCTCGGGGTGGCGGTAGCTGAGGATGTCTCCGAACAGTTCCATATCGGTCGATTCTGGATCGATCTGATCGGCATCGTTGGGACCGAAGCGGGCCGTGGCTGACGCAGATTCAAGGCTCAACAGGATGGCGATGCTGACCTGGCTGAACCGATTCATGGAGCGTTTCCTTCATTCGTACGGAGGTCCATGCCATGTCCCGCTTTCCACCGTGGGGTGAGTTCAGCGTTGCGACCGTGCCACGGAGACTCAACTGTGGGGAGCTCGCGGAGGAAAAAGGGTGTATCGAGATCGATCCATTCGATCGCGTCGGTGCCGCACGCGATGGCGAGAGAGACGCCCATGGCCACTTCCGTCTCAAGCATTCCGCCGATCATCAAACGTATGCCCAGAGCCTTTGCGACGCGCGCCATGTTCAGGGTCTCGATGACTCCAGACTTCATGATCTTGAGATTGATGGCAGTGGCGACTCGCTTGTCGCGGATATTGATCAGATCCGCTGTGCACTTGACTGATTCATCGAGGCACACCGGGATCGGAATGCGCGCCGACAATTTCGCAAGTCCATCGAGATCATCTGCCGCGAGTGGCTGCTCAAAACATAGAGGTACGATGCGCTGGTCACGCAATCGATCGATGAGTCGCACCGCGTTGTCCAGTTCGTAGCCCTGGTTTCCGTCCAAAGAAATTCGGATGCCAGGCGATGCGACTCGCTCGAGCTCGTGAATGGTGTCGAGGTCGTGACTGAGGTTACCTTTCACTTTGACCTTTACGACGCGAAATCCGATGTCGCGGACGCTGGTCCAGAATCGATCGACCTCGGTCGTTGGCATCACTGGAAGGGTGATGTCCGATTCGACCGCGCTTCGCGTTGCAACGCCGAACAGCATGGTCAGCGGAATGCCGAGTTGCCGGGCGTGCAGATCTAGCAGCGCCGTCTCGACTCCGACAAACGCCGTGATCGATCGATTGACGATTTCGCTGCGATGCCCGTGGAGCAGTTCAAGTGCGCGGAGCGGATCAAGTCCACGAATCAGGTGGATTGTTTCCTGGGCGACCTCGCGGGCGACATGCTGCGTATCGCCAGTAAGCGATGGAAACGGTGAGCACTCGCCGAGCCCGGTGTTGCCTCTTTCATCCCGAAGCTGCACGAAGACCGGCGTTGCTTCGGTCAGAGCGTCTCCCGAGATGGCGAACGGAACAATGATCGGCAGTTGCCGGGGCTGGATCAGGGAATCGACGATGGTCGGAGGTTGCGCGCTGCGGTGTGGGGCATTATCTTTGGTCATGCCGAATTGTCGCGCCATGTCATCCGCGAGGCAAGTTGATGTCGAAAACGTTGTTTCGATTTGACCCCAGGTTTTCTGGTCGGATTCTGTTTCTGCTGTTTGCCGTCAGCAGTGCCGCAGTCGCGCTGATTGCGCTGCCGGTGTTGCCAAACCAGGGTCTCAGCGAAGTGCCGGTCGTGGTGTGGCCGTTTCTTTTCGTCGGCGCCGTCAACTTCCTTCTCGGTGTCAATGCGCATCGAATGCTTCCGCCGCGCATGCCCGTCGCCGCCGTGGAGTGGTCGCTCATCGCGAGCGTGCTCGTCACCGGACTTGGCGCTGCGTTTGCGACAGGTGCTGCACTCTTCTTTTTCCCCTTTTGCGGCTTGGCAATCTCAGCCCTGATTCCGTTGGCGCCTCGTTAGCAGGCTGCTGACGAGCGTTGAAGCCCCGAGCGACGAGGCCAACTCCGCGAGCGACCCAAGGCAGGCTGCTGAAAAGGGGTTGATCGCAAGGCGGCGAGGAGCGAGGACTGGAGTTTACTTCGCGTAAATGAGGCCCGGAGCGACGAAGCCAACACCGCGAGCGACCCCAGGCGGGCTGCTGAAAAGGGGTTGATCGCAAGGCGGCGAGGAGCGAGGACTGGAGTTTACTTCGCGTAAATGAAGCCCGGAGCGACGAAGCCAACACCGCGAGCGACTCCTTTTCAGCAGCCTGAGCTGATCTCCGCACATCCTGGCGAAACTTCGACTGCTTTCTGAACCGATTCTGGACTCGCTCACGGTTGAGTTCGCCATACTCGCCCGCGTCGAATTGACTTACCTGACCCCAAAGTGGTGGCGACAGACGTTGCAGAACAGCGCGTTCGCTGGGTTTTGAACAAGTTGCGACTCCGCGACCGTCTTCGGCTCCACGTCCTGGCACAGATCTGGCTCATGTCACTCTTCAGGGGAGTGCGCATGCCGATGCAGGACCACGAGCACCGCTGCGATTATCGCGAAACTCTGCGCGAGGAGTTGGCCTCGCGCTGTCGCATCAATCCCCGCTATTCCCTGCGTGCGTTTGCCCGAGACGTCGGTCTCGCTCCGTCGCGACTGTCCGAAATATTCTCGGGCAAGCAGGGCCTGTCGCGCGAGGCCGCCTTGCGTGTCGCGGCGAGACTCGGCTACACACCGGAAGAAGCAGCAGTTTTTGGGGATCAGGTTGAAAGCCTGCATGCCCGTGGCCGCATGGCGCGGGAGTCGGCGCGCGAGCGTGTGGAACGACATCTCAGCGAACGCGAGATGCTCAGACTACGTAACGAGACGTTTCATCTCATCTCGGACTGGTACTACCTCGCCATCCTTGAGCTCCTGACGACGGAAGGTTTCGAAAGCGATCCGGTCTGGCTCGCCAAGGCGCTGGGGATCGGTGTGACTGAGGTTTCTCTTGCCCTCGATCGTCTGGAACGTTTCGGCTTCATCGACCGGAAAGGCCCGCGCTGGGTGGTCGTCGAGCAGAAATCGTCTGCCCCGGGAGGTGTGCCGTCCGAGTCCATCCGGAAGTTTCACCACCAGATGATCAGCAAGGCCGCTGACGCAGTGTGGCTGCAGCCGATTGATCAGCGGGAACTGAGTTCCGTGGTCATCGCCATCGATTCACGACGACTGCCGCTGGCGCGAAAGCTCATCGGTGAGTTCTGGCGTGAGTTTTGCACAAAGATGGAAGTCGGAGTCGATGCCTCGGCGGAAGAATCTGGGGCACGAGATTCAGCGCGCTCTGGTGCTCGCAGTGGCGCAAGCCGCAGTGGAACTGAGGATCCGAGTGTTCGCAAGGACCGCGTCTATTGTCTGGCAATCCAGTTTTTTGCTCTCGCAGGAGGAGCAGGAGGAGATGGTCATGAAGTCGATCGCGAACCGACAAGTTCATGAGTCAATGCGCGGCCCGTTGAACTATCTCCTCACGGGATTGTTTCTCGCGATCGTCTTGTCCGGCGGCGCAATCGCCTGGCACCACGTGGGCAACGGTGGCGATCCGCTGCGTCTGCTTGTGTACTCTGCTCGTGAACACGCGGCGATGATGGTTTCGAGAATTCACCCGGACGCGTTCCCACCCGGAGCAAGCGCCGAGGTCAAGGCGTGGATTCTTTCGAATCGTGATGAACTCGCTGCAGATATTCTCAGCTCAAAGCATAGCTGGGTGACCACCGCCGAAGCCAACTGTGCGCAGACAACTCTCGAGCGCGCAGCGATCATTGAGTTCTCCTATCCGACCTGCCGCCACGCGATTGCGTCACGTGAGGACGCAGCAAAGCTTCTGATTCATGAGTCGGTGCATCACTTCGGAATCGTCGACGAGGATACGGCGGATGCTGTGGCCCATCTAATCTATCGAGCGTGGTCCTCGGGGATTCTTGATTGGCAACCACTGAGCCTCGGCGGTGAGGCGCGCAGCGCACACTCGGCTGTCTGGGATGAAGCGCAGCGTCGCGTGATTATGCACGGCGGCCTTGGATCCGCGACGAATCTCCTGAACACAACACTTAGTTTTGATCCGACGCAGAACATCTGGCGTCACATCACTCTCGCGGCTGGATCTGCCTCGCCGCTGCCGCGGTTTGGGCACCGCAGTGTGCTCACGAACGATAACCGTATGATCGTCTTTGGCGGCTACACCGACCTCGGTTCGGGGCAGTGGCAGTCCAGCGGCACGATACTCGATCTGGCTGGGGTTCGCGCCGATGGGACTGGCGCACGCTGGAGAACGATCCGTTCGAATCGAGTCGACTCGGGCTACCGGGCCATACGGCAGAGCCAAACGATCGTCTGGGCCGCCAATCGCCTTGTGGTCTGGGGTGGCGCCACGCCAACATCCGCGACTGGCCGGACGTTCGTTCCGGAGGGTGGGATCTACAATCCTGATACGGAAACCTGGTCTTCGATCAGCATGGTGAACGCTCCCCTGCGTTGGTCCGGACACTCGGCGGTCTGGACGGGTCGCGAGATGATCGTCTGGGGCGGCAAACCGCTTCCAGCGGCGAGTGGAAGTTCGGTTGGCGAGACCAATGAAGGAGCAATCTGGAGCGCCGCTTCGAACTCCTGGCGCCCCATGAGTCTGACCAACGCGCCGTCGGCGCGCACGGAGCACTCGGCAGTCTGGACCGGCGAGAAGATGATCGTGTTTGGTGGCAGCGATCGCACGGGTGGGATTCGCGGCACCGGCGGAGTCTACAATCCTGCGACAAATTCATGGGAGAGCTTCGCATCTGAAGTTGCGACGCAACGCGTCGGACACACCGCGGTCTGGACCGGCGATGAGATGCTCGTCTGGGGTGGAAAGACTCGCGATGCCCTCTATGGATCGATTGTGGCGTTTTCGCCGAGCACGGGTGCGTGGCGTTCACTCGCCGTGCGCAGCACGCCGGAAGGTCGCGATCAGCACACGGCCGTGTGGACTGGGATGAGCATGATCGTGTTCGGTGGTGTGGGCGCCGCCGGTTCGCGTCTCGACACCGGCGGGATTTTCTATCCTTAGCGCGTTGTTCAGCACACGCTGCCGGGGTTACCCCAGCTCGGCAAGCAGGTCGCCTGACTCCACAAGGATGCCGGGTGTCACGAGGACTTCCCTCACAATCCCGTCTTGCTTTGCCGTGATCGCGTATTCCATTTTCATCGACTCGGTCACGAGAATCGTCTGACCCTTGACAACGCGATCGCCCTTCTTGATCCGCACTTCGATCGTCTTGCCAGGCATTGGAGCAGCAACATGACCGATCTGCATGGGATCAGCGCGTCGCGCGGTTTTGACTTTGGCACCGATTCTTTCATCGAGAATCTTCACCTCGCGCGGATATCCGTTCAGCGAGAAGAACACAGTTCTGATCCCGCGCGGATCTGCATCTGACACGCCTTGCAGCGAGATCACGAGCGTCTTTCCCGGCTCAATGTCGACTTCGATCTCTTCGTTCGGTTTGAGTCCGTAGAAGAACACCGGAGTTGGCAATGTGTTGACTTCGTGAAACGCCACGTGATGAGCGAGAAAATCGAGAAACACTTTCGGATAGAGGACGTAGCTCAGGACTTCTCGCGCCGACGCGTTGCGCCCGATGATTCCTTCAAGTCGGGCTGCGACTTCGGTTGAGCTGGCACGATCCTCAGCTGGCGGCTTCTCCGGCGGCGGTGGATTTTTTCCAAGTACCAGCTCGCGCACCTCAGTTGGGAAACCGCCGTAGGGAACGCCCATGTGCCCCTTGAAGAAACTCACGACCGAGTCGGGATAATCGAGCTGCGGTTTTCTTGCGAGATACTGCGGACCGGTGAGCTTGTGCTTCTGCAGCAGCAACGCAAAATCGCCGACGACTTTGGACGATGGCGTGACCTTGACGATGTTGCCAAAGAGTTCGTTTACTTCCCGATAGCGTTCCGTAAGCGCGTGGAACTCGTCGCTTGAGACGCCGACAACGCGCGCCTGATCGTAGAGATTTGAATACTGACCGCCGGGGATTTCGTGGCGATAGACTTGCGTTGTCGTGGCGTCGATCCCCGGATCGAACACCTTGTACATCTGACGAACACCCTCCCAATAGCGACCGAGATCGTCGAGGGCGTCAAGGGGCACGCGCGATGCTCGCGGAGAATTTTCGAGAGCGGCGACCAGAGCGTTGAGACTCGGTTGCGAGGTGAGGCCTGACATCGAGCTCACCGCGCCGTCCACGATGTGGCAGCCAGCTTCGGCGGCGGCCATGAGCATCGCAACACCGTTACCGGAGGTGTCGTGGGTGTGGATGTGAATCGGAAGTCCGGTCTCAGAGATCAACGCGGAAACAAGCTGTTTCGCAGCTGCCGGGCGCATAAGGCCGGCCATATCCTTGATGCAGAGTATGTCGGTCCCAAGTGCGACGAGCTTGCGCGCAACTCCGATGTAGTAGTCGAGTGTGTACTTCGTTTCACCAGGCGCGCCGAGATTACCAGTGTAACAGATGCAAGCTTCGGCGATGGCTCCCTCACGCTTGACGGCATCGAGGGCGACCGCCATCTGCTCCGGGTTGTTCAGGCAGTCGAACACGCGAAACACATCGAGTCCGCAGTTGACGCTCTCGCGGATGAAGTCGCGAATGACCCATTCCGGATAGTTCGTATATCCGACGGCGTTGTCCCCACGCAGGAGCATCTGCGTCAGAGTGTTTGGGATCATGGCGCGCACTGTCGCGAGTCTTTCCCATGGGTCTTCCCTGAGGAATCTGAGACAGGTGTCGAAGGTCGCGCCGCCCCACATTTCGACTGAGAAGAGTCCTGATGCGTGTTCTCGGTAATAGTCGGCGGCACGAACGATGTCGCGCGTACGCAGTCTCGTGGCAAACAGCGACTGATGTGCATCGCGCATGGTCGTGTCGGTGAGAAGTAGTTCGCGCTGGTTCATGATCCATTTGCGCAAACCAGAAGTCCCACCGCTTTTCCATGCCATCCGGGCCGTCTCAGCATTGCTGACCTGGGTCCTGGACGCTGCCGACGGTGATTCAATGCGCAGGCGCGTTGCCGGATCAAGACGGGCGACATCGCGCGGTCCGGAATAGTTCCGGTTCGGCAGTTTATGCGGATTGTTGACCGTAACCTCGGCCACGTAGCGCAACATTTTCGAGGCGCGGTCCCGTGACGGTGGGAACTGATAGAGATCTGGATGATTCGCCAGAAATCCAGTGTCGATTGCGCCTTTGGCAAAGGCTTCATGGGCGACGATGCGACGCAGAAGCGGAATGTTGTGTTTGACGCCGCGAATACGAAACTCACTGAGCGCTCGATGCATTTTGCGCGACGCACCGTACAGGTCGAGGGCCCAGGCCGTAACCTTCACGAGCAGTGAATCGTAGTGCGGCGTCACAAAGCCGCCGGTCGTCGCCTGTCCCTCGTCGATGCGAATCCCGAAACCTTGCGGCGGTCTGTAGGCAGTGATTTGCCCGGTGTCTGGTGCGAAATTGTTCTGCGGATCCTCGGTGGTGATTCGGCACTGGACGGCGACACCGCGGGCGACGACAGAACTCTGACCGGCAACTCCGATGGCTGGGTGAGAGAGCGGTTTGCCGTCGGCAACGAGAATGGATGCCTGGACGAGGTCGATGCCGGTGATGACCTCCGTGATGGTGTGCTCGACCTGAATCCGCGGATTCACTTCCAGGAAGTAGTGCTGTCCCGACGGATCGACGAGAAACTCCACCGTGCCCACGCCGCAGTACTTTACTGATTTCGCAATGCGAACGGCGTCGGTCAGCAATGCCTGGCGCGTTGTCTCCGCGATGCCGATCGCTGGTGCGGTTTCTACGATCTTCTGATGACGGCGTTGAACCGAACAGTCGCGTTCGTAGAGATGCACCGTTTCGCCGAATCGATCCGCAAGGATTTGCACTTCGATATGTTTGGCGGCCGTGATCGTCTTTTCGAGATAGATCTCGCTGCGCCCGAAGCTCGACATCGCCTCACTCTGTGCGCGCGCAAAAGACTCACGAAGCTCACCCTCGCTCGCAACCTGACGAATGCCCTTGCCGCCGCCACCGGAGAGCGCCTTCAGCGTCACGGGGTATCCGATCTTGGCTGCGACGTCGACGGCTGCGTCTACGGATGCGACCGGTTCGAGTGGTCCTGGAATCAAACTAATCTTCGCCGCAGCGGCAGCTTTTTTTGCTGCAATCTTGTCGCCAAACGTGTGCAGAACTGTCGCCGATGGTCCGATGAAGGTGATCTCGGCTGCGGCGCACGCGGCCGCGAATTCCGGGTTTTCGGAAAGGAAGCCGTATCCCGGATGAATCGCGTCGACCCCGTGCGACTTGGCAAACTCAATGATGCGTTGCCAGTTCAGGTAGGCTCCGCGCGGGTCACCTTCGCCGCCGAGCTTGTACGCTTCATCGGCCTTGTAGCGATGCAGTGCAAAGCGATCCTCGTGCGCGTAAATGGCGACCGTTCTGATTCCGAGTTCGGTTGCAGCGCGAAAAATTCTGATCGCGATCTCACCGCGGTTGGCGACGAGCAGGCGTTTAAAGGGCATGGATGCCTCACGCATGTGGACGAAAGAATCGAGGGGAAGATACTGAGGCACTTATAGCCTGGGGAGGTTGGGGCGACAAGGACGACGGCAGGCGGGCAGGTGACGCAAAAAAGCGCAGACTCGGGTCTTCGTTGCCGAATCTGCGCAGGTTTCAGGACGCGCGGTTACTTCTTGGCTACGGTCTCCTCCTTGAGCACGACCTTGGCGAAGATGAATATGACGATCGCCACAACCAGAAAGTCGATCAGGCTGCCGGCGACTTTGCCGTACAGAATTCCGTTGAAGCTCAACTTGCGAATGTCGTCCACCTGAGCGGCAGCGAGCATCGGCTGAAACACCAGCGGCATCATGAGGTCGTTTACGACACTGGTGACGAGATCGTTCAATTTTCCACCAATGATAACAGCGATCGCAAGACCGATGACGCCGTACTGCTTCAAAAATGCGATGAATTCTTTAGCCATGACCTTCGTAAACTTTCTATTCGTTGACGTGGATCGCCGCCGCAACCACTGCGCCGGCGTTGGGGAATCAAAGATTTACGTTGAGCGTCGTTGCCAGTTTCACACGTTCCTCGCGTGCGACCGCGCGCTCGCCGTTCGTAACCTTGTCGCGTTCACCGCGCATCAGGCCAATCGAGCCACCGAGGTAGGAACGACCGCCGATGGAGAAGATTGCGTCAGCCGATCCGCCGTAGAGGTTTGCGTCACGGTATCCGAGACTTGATTCTTCGGTGCCGAACGGAGCGTAGGTTGCGCCGGAGAAATTGCTCGTGACGGCAAAACGGGTCTTGCGATTGGCAAGCCACCAGACAGCCTGAAACTGCGCGGCAAGGCGATCTTCGATCCGGTAGTTGTCGAACTCATTCTTTGCGCCGGTCATGTTGTCGTCGTATTGCGTGTGCGCAAGCGAGCCGTGGAGACTCAGGTGGTCCGTGAGATTGCCGCGCGCGAAAATCATGTTGTGCGGTGCTGCATAGACGGCTCGCTCTGCGTCATCGGTCGACACGGGCAGGAGACCAAAGCTGAGCACTGGCTCTCCGGCGCTGCTGGTTGCACTTGCCTGCGATCCGGTGACGTGAACGACGCCGATTTCCAGTTTTGGTGTGTGAAAGCTAAGGCCGATGGATTCGCGCCGGGTGTAGAAGCCGTAACCGCGCTCGGTGGTGGTGTCGTTGTCCTGGCGAAGGTTCATCCAATTGACGTCACTTGCAGCGCCGAACGTGAAGTTCGGCGTCAGCGTGATGGCAGCCTGTGGAAGGAACTTGGTTGAGCTTTGCTGCTCGTTGAACCGGGACGCGCGAGCGGAGTTGACCTCCATTTGCGAGACGTTGCCACCGAGACCGATAGCCACGATGTCACCAGACCAGAATCCGCGGACGGTCGCCGAGGGGGCACTGAACTCTGCCTTCTCATTGTTCGCGAACCGGCTGGTGCCGTTGTTGAATTGCAGACCTGCATCGAGACGAGCACCGTAAATTTCATGCAGTTGAGCGGGCGAAATATTCTGATCGGAACCGAGAAATACGCGATCGCGTTTTCCGTAGCCTTTGTCTTCGGCCGTCTTGAGGAACAGAGATCTGGATTCCGTTTGAGCGATTGCTGCGCTGGAAAGAGTCATTGCGGCAAGAAGAGCGAGCATCGATTTCAGTTTCATCCGGGGACCTCCCAAGTTTTTGGTTGGAACCGGAGTATCGAACCAAAGTGGGTTGGTCAACATTGCGTGAGCTTTGTGGGAATGGCTCGCTTGTCACGTCGAGAACCCGGGTCCCGCGCGTTCCTTCATGGGTCGGGACAACGGTTGATGAGGTTGGCAACTGGCGAAGATCAGGTCGGGTCGCCCAAAGATATGCGTAAGTCTTGTGCAACGAATCAGTCGACGTCGCTGGTACCGAACCGGAGCGCGAAGGCTGGGGACGAAATCGTCTCTGCGCCGGAGTCTGCGTCGACCGTTACGGTCTTGCCCCACGTCGCGCGAACGGTGAGGGTGACGGCCTTGCCCTTGTCGATGGTGAACTGCTGATTCAGCGTGATGTCGCCCGTATCGAGAGCGATCACGTTGTCCGACGTTTCAGCTGTGGCCACGACGACTGTTTCGTCGAACTGAACCGTCACGGCGGAGTAGACGATTGCCTCGTAATCGGATGCGTCTGGGGTCGTGTAGATGATCTGCGGGCGATTCACGATCCGTCTCGAGATGGGATCTCCCGTGTAGATGGCCTTGGCTTCAGATCCGTCTGCGGGGATGAGTGAGACGCCCTTGAAGAGATACGTCTGTGACAGCGGACTACGCTCGCCGGTTGCGCCAAGTGGTGCCTCAAGCGAGCCAACCATTCGAACTGTGAAACTGCTCGTCGTATCCGTGCTCAGTCCACAAGCTGCAGTCGAAATCGAAATCACGAAAACAGCGACAGGCTGAAGCACCTGGCTCCAGCTGGGTTTCACGTCGAAAGTGTTCAACAAACGTTTCACTTTGGTGTGATCGGATTCGTAGTGGTGGGAATTGAGGATGTGCCAGGTTCCGTGGTCCTGGGGGGATCCGGGAGACGCGGCAAGGGGGCTGATATCGCTGGAGAAAAATCCATGATTTTGGTGTATCTCCTGAGCGGGTCGTTATCGCGAGGTTAGGGGGGGCATTTTTATGAAGGTCGAATTGGTCCACGAAGGTGGTCTCGCGTTCCGGACGGCGGCGGGTGCGCATTCGGTGCTGCTCGATGCGCGTGCGCCGATTGGCAAGGATTCTGGTCCCACGCCGAAAGAAATGCTCCTTGCCGCTGTCGCTGGATGCAGTGCGATGGATGTCGCGGCGTCTTTGCGCAAGGCGCGCGTTACTCCCGAGCGATTCGTCATCACCGCCGCAGGTACTCCACGCAGCGAGCATCCCCGTATTTTTCCGCGAATTGATGTCCTGATTGACGTCAGTGGCTCCGGTATCGATCCGAGTGTTGTCGTTCACGGAGTCGTCGATTCGTTGACCAAGTATTGCGGAGTCAGCGCCATGGTTGCGCCGACGTCACCCATCTTCTGGCGAGTCGTGGTGAACGGCACCGAAGCCGGTACCGGTCAGGCGAAGTTCGACCAGTAATGTTGTCGGCAAGGCTCTGGAACGGACCGCGGGTTTGTTCGACGCGGAGTAGCGGCAGCGGAATTTGTCCGCATTTGGCTTGAGACGCAAAACACCCCCGGCGGCACTTGGCCCCGGGGGTGTTCGTTCGTTCGGCGACGAAAGAGGTTCGAACGGTTCTCAGTTGCCGAGGTTCGGCAGGAGGACAGTGTCGATCACATGAATCACGCCGTTGGTCGCGAGCACGTCGGTCGCGATGATTTTCGACTGGTTCACGAAAGCTTCGCCGTTGCTGAGGCGAACCGACAGTTCCTGACCCTGTGCGGTCGGCAACTTGCACTGACCGAGAACGTCGGTTGCAAGGAGTTTGCCCGGGACGACATGGTAGAGGAGGATCTTGGTCAGCAACTCTTTGTCCGCGATGATCGCGTTGAGCTGATCCGCAGGAATCTTGGCAAACGCTGCGTCTGTCGGAGCAAAGACGGTGAATGGTCCTTCGCCTTTCAGAACATCGACGAGGCCAGCAGCCTGGACTGCCGTAACCAGTGTCGAGAAGCTTCCAGCAGCGACAGCGGTGTCGACGATGTCGGACAGCTGAGCAGCCGTCGGTTCGTCCGGTTGCGTCGGTGACGGGTTCATGGACGGGGGCAGAATCACCGAGTCAATGACGTGGATCACGCCGTTGGTTGCGAGCACGTCCGTGGCAACGATTTTTGCGTCGTTGATGAACGGTGCACCGTCGCGCAGCGAGATTGCAGCGGTGCTGCCCTGTGCGGTCGACAGGCTGCTCCGGCCGAGAACGTCAGCAGCGAGCAGTTTGCCGGGAACGACGTGGTAGAGAAGGATGCTGGTCAGCAGTTCCTTGTCGGCGATGATCGCGTTGAGCTGATCGGCAGGAATCTTCGCGAACGCTGCGTCGGTCGGTGCGAAGACCGTGAACGGACCTTCGCCTTTCAACGTCTCGACGAGACCAGCTGCCTGCACTGCAGTGACGAGAGTCGAGAAGCTGCCAGCGCCGACAGCGGTGTCGACGATGTCGGACAGCTGTGGAGCTGAAGGTTCTTCTGGCTGCGCCGGTTCAGAAGGAGCTGCCGGGGGCAGAATCACTGAGTCGATGACGTGAATCACACCGTTGGTCGCGAGCACATCGGTTGCGACGATCTTCGCGTCGCTGATGAACGGTGCGCCGTCGCGCAGCGAGATCTGGGCATCTTTGCCCTGAGCCGTCGTGAGGGCCGTCTTGCCGAGAACGTCAGCCGCGAGCAGTTTGCCGGGGACGACATGGTAGAGAAGGATGCTGGTGAGAAGCTCCTTGTCGGCGATGATCGCGTTGAGCTGATCGGCTGGGATCTTCGCGAACGCTGCGTCGGTCGGTGCGAACACCGTGAACGGACCTTCGCTTTTCAGTGTCTCAACGAGGCCGGCAGCCTGGACAGCGGTGACGAGCGTGGAGAAACTCCCGGCGCCAACCGCTGTGTCCAAGATGTCCGAAAGCTGTGGTTTGGTGCCGCCTGCATCTTCGGAGCCTAGACTCGGATCCTGCATCATCAGGTTCGGGTCGCCGACGGGCGAGCTGGAGTTGGACTGACCGCAAGCCCCCAAAGCCAGCGCTACGCCCAGAAACAATGTTGAATGAAATCTTCGAGACATGACGATTCTCCTTGGGGTTGCACCCCCGCATGTGCAGCTGACCTCACGATCAGTGCGTCCAGCCGCGTTATTGGATGTACGAAAATCGAGTGCGGATTTCTCTGTCACCGGTTGACTTCATTCAGGCTAGTTTCTCGGAAGAGCAATGTCAACACTAAAATACGTACACAGTATTATCTTTTAAAAAGCAACAAAAACGAAGAGTTAAAAAAACTATAAGCAAAAGCAACGAACAAAAACGTACATACTTATCCCGAATGAGCATCGGGTTTCCTGGTCTCATTTGATGTTTGTTTTTTGTGCATATTTTGCTAATATTGAAGCAGGTCTCGGGGACCCGAAGACCAAGTGCGGCAAGGAATCCATGCTGATTTCGAAATCAAAATTGCGCGAGGTTGTGGCGGAGGTTTTGCCGTCGCGCTTCATGAGCTATCGCGATTATCTGGCGGCGGCCTACGAAGCGCTAAAGGCAAGTCTTGAGTCGTACTCATGGGTGCAGTTCGCTGAAGACCTCGGCTTCCCAAAAGGCAACGCGATTCATCTCGTCATGCGCGGCAAGCGGCGACTCACGGCGCGAGCCACGGCGCGGATCGTTGCGGCATTCGATCTCCGCCATGTTGAGCGCCAGTATTTCGAGACACTTGTTGAGTTGAACAACGCGAAGGCAGCTCCCGATCGCGAAATTGCATTGGCGCGACTGGAGGAACTGAAAGCTCGTGAACTCGTCGAAGGCGCGAGACACAAGCTCGCCGACAAGCAGCTTCGCTACTTCTCCGAGTGGTTTCACCCGGTCGTTCGTGAAGCGTTCCAGCTTGCTGACTTCGATCCAGACCCGGAGTGGATCGCGCAGCGGATTCATCCGCGACTTCGAGTCTCGGACGTCAAGGCCAGCCTCGCGCTGCTCAAGGATCTAGGGCTCGTCACCACAAAAGGCAAGCCACGTCTTGCGCAGACCGATGTCGTGACGCCGGATGGTGGTTCCGACATGGCGATCTATCTCTACCTCAAACGCATGAGCGAGCTTGGTGTCGAAGCGCTCATGACGCTGCCGGAACAGCGACGCGACATCAGTGCCGTAACGATCTCTGGTTCGAGTGAGACGATCGCAAAGATCAAGGCGGAGATTGCTGCATTTCACGATCGCCTGCTGAAGTTGTCCGAGGAAG
>Ga0169931_10007514_pt1 | contig 16135 bp, 11 predicted proteins | sample Kivu_15m_20L_FD_129675 | JGI IMG/M metagenome (GOLD analysis project Ga0169931, IMG submission 129675) | Freshwater microbial communities from Lake Kivu, Western Province, Rwanda to study Microbial Dark Matter (Phase II) - Kivu_15m_20L... | ecosystem: Environmental > Aquatic > Freshwater > Lake...
ATGTGAGATGGTGCGGCCAGATCAGGTTGCATCCCAACCCGTTCTTGACAGGAGGCGCATCACTCATCATCCCCGAGAAAGTGAAAGTGAATCTGGCCCGTGGCACCAGCCCACAGTACCATTTGGCCCGCAGCACCGACCGCAAAGGCAACCATCTGTTCACCGACCCTAGCCGAATGGTGATAGACAGTTACGCAGTCATGGTGGTGCAGGGTGGAGGAGAGGTGATTGTGAATGATGACAGCGAGCTCTTCCTAAGCCCTGATGCCAAGTTGGTGCTAGAGTCTGGTTCAAGGTTGATTATAGGTCCTAAGGCGCGGCTCACCCTAGCCGATGGTGCGATAGTTGAAGAGAAGGAAGGTGCTGAGATAATCAGAAAGAAGAAATGAGAACAACATGGAACAAGGTCGCCCTTATCGCGACCATTCTCCTCACAGCGGCCACGTATGGTGCCAAGGCGCAGAGCAAGAGCGCCACCAAGCAGCAGAAAGAGGCCGATAAGAAAGATGAGCAGATGAAGAAAGAGCAGGCCAAAGCCGAGGAGAAAGGCCGGAAAGCTCACTTTAAGATGCAAGACAAGGAGACGCAGAAACGGATGAAAGTCAATAAGAAACGGTCAGACGGATTGAATAAGGCCAAGAGACGTAACAAGAAGGCAAAGTGATGGAAGACTTCATTCCCATACTTGTCGGATTGATCTGGATGATTGTTTCGGCTGTGCGCAACAACCGCAAGCAGAAGGAACAACAGGCCCCATCGGCCCCGGAGTCTGATGTACCCGAATGGTACCGCAAACTCACTGAGGCCATGGAGCAACCGAAGCCGAAAGCACCAGAGCCCAAACCGCTGGTGGTGGCTAAGCCTGTTCGACCAGCAAAGAAGACAGAACCCTTCCTCACAGTGGACAGCCGACCCGGCCCCGAGAGCATGGATGGATATCGGATGTCGGTGAGCGAAGGAGGTCAGCGAGCCTCGCGGCCAACACCTCGTCCGATGGTCCCATTAGAGGTCGAGGAGGTGGGTACGGTCGCTAATATGACTGATTGGAGAGAGGCATTCATTCACTCAATAGTGCTTGAAAGGCCCTACAGATAAGGGATTCAGGATGGTTGAAACACCGTTTGACAAAAATTAACACCCGTTTACCCCAAAGACTATTTTAGCCGCGCTTTTGCCAAAACCTCAAGCAGTAGAACAGGTACGATGAAAAGAGCTTTACTCCTAGCAGCAGCAGCCGTTCTGACCACCGCCCAAGTATGGGCTCAGGCAGGTCTGGGAACGCTTCAAGGTACCGTCCGAGACGGTAACACCAAGGAGACGATTCCATTCGCTAACGTGGCGCTGTTCGAGGCCGGGCAGTTGGTGACCGGTGTGACCACCGACTTGGACGGTAATTACAAGATCAAGTCTCTCAAGCCTGGCTCCAAATACGTCCTTCAGGCTTCTTATGTGGGTTATTCAACCATGGAGAAGTCGGGTGTAATTGTCAACCCCGACAAGATCAACTTCGTGAATTTCGACATGACACAAGGTATCAACCTTGCTGAAGTGGTCAAGGTCGAACACAAGATACCCCTCATTGATAAGGATGGTGGCTCGGTAACCACAGTGGGTTCAGAGCAATTCACCAAAATGGCCGGACGTACCGCAGATGCCGTTGTGACCACCGTTGCCGGTGTAAAGGACAACGATGGTAAGGCCGGTAACATCAAAGGTGACCGTGGGGGTGGCGGTGGCTATGTTTACATCGATGGTGTGAAGGTGTATGGCTCGCAAGCCATTCCGCAGGCCATGACCGACCAGATCAGCGTAATGACCGGAGGTATTCCCGCCCAGTATGGCGATGCCACTGGTGGTATCATCTCTATCACGACCAAAGGTGCCGCCAAGGAGACCATGGGCGGTATCGAGTATGTCACCTCGCAGTTCCTTGACGACTTCGGTTACAATCTTTTGGCCGCTAACGTGACTGGTCCGCTCATTGGAATCAAGAAGAAAGATAAGGACGGTAACTTCATCAAGAAGCCGAATGGCAAGTTTGACAAGGAGCCGATCATCGGCTATTTCCTTGCTGCTGAGGGCACTTGGATCAAAGATGCTAACCCATCTGCGATCGGGGCTTACCGAGTGAAGGATGAGATACTCGAGGACCTTCGCGCCAATCCGGTTCAAAAGAACCCGGCTGGAGGTACATTCCTACGTTCTGAGTTTGTCCGCAAGGGTGATCTTGTTAAGACCCCTGCAAAGAACAATGTGCTGTCTCGTGGCATTGTTGCCTCAGGTAACTTGGATATTTACACAGGAAAGAACATCACTCTAAAGGTCGGAGGCTCGGTCGATTTCAACGACCGAAATGTGTACAGCTACAACAATAGCCTCTACAATTACAATAACAACGGATATGTTGTTAACCGCAACTGGAGGGTTTTCGGCCGATTCACTCAGCGCTTCGGCAACAGTGCCCCTGGCGAGGAGAACAAGAAGGCCTCGGTCATCTCAAATGCTTTGTATAGCATTCAAGCTGACTACAGCAAAGTGAACCAAGAGGATGGTGACTCGCGCCACATGGACAACCTGTTCAACTATGGCCATGTTGGAACTTTCAAGACTTATCGTACCAAGACCTATGGACTCGGAATTGACGAGGTGACTGGCTTACTTGGCTTCCTGCAGGGACCTGATCGCGACACCTTGGTCGAATTCATCCCTTCGACTATCAATCCTGATCTTGCGGCATACACCGCTCAATACTATGCTCAGAACCCGATTGCCGCTGGGCTTTATGAGAACCTGACTCAGATACAGCAGGACCGCGGTGCTTTGCGTAACGGGGATCTGCCAGACGATGTGTACAACCTCTGGTTTAATACCGGCCGCCCATACAACCGCTACGCCAAGGCCGATCAGGATCAGTTCCGTATCACTGCATCGGGATCATTCGACATCAAGAAGCATAGCATCTCGCTCGGTTTCGAGTACGAGCAGCGTTCTGAGTCGTTCATCGCCTATTCCCCAGCGGGCATTTGGACCATCATGAGACAGTATGTCAATAACCATTTGGCCAATCAGGACCTGACAAATCCTATCATTCAATACGATGAAGGTGGCAACTACACAGATTTCATCAACTACAACCTCTCTTTCAATCCTAATGATGATCCGAATCTTGCCATTGGTCAGGATCAGAATCTGATTGACTATAACATCCGTCAGGCACTTGGTCTGGCCACCAATGGCACCGACATCATTGATGTTGATGCGTACGACCCGAGTTTCTTCAATATCAATTGGTTCAGTGCCGATGAGCTCTTGAACAACGGCAACAGCTTGGTGAACTACTATGGTTTTGACCATACTGGAAACAAGCTATCCGGCACGCCAACCTTCGATGATTTCTTCACCAAGACGGACGCCAATGGGAAGTTGACCCGCGAGATTGCTCCTTTCCGCCCCATTTACATCGCAGGCTACATTCAGGACGAATTCACCTTCAAGGATCTGATCTTCCGTCTCGGTGTGCGTGTCGATCGTTACGATGCTAACCAGAAAGTGCTGAAAGACTCATACTCTCTTTTCGAGACCTACAAAGCAGGTGAAGTGACTGAATTGGGTGGTGGTGCGGTTTCGCACCCGAGCAACATCGGTAGCGATTATGTAGTATATGTGAACGATCTTGAGAATCCGACAGGCATTCTCGGTTATCGTAACGGTGCCGTATGGTACAACGCTCAAGGTGTTGAAGTGACTGACCCGACTGTGATTCGCACAGGTACAGGTATCGCTCCTTACCTGCGCGACCCGAGCAACAAGACCATCACCTCCGGTGCGTTCACTGACTATGCGCCTCAGGTGAATGTGATGCCGCGTATCAGTTTCTCTTTCCCTATCAGCGAGAACTCGCTTTTCTATGCCAATTATGACGTGCTTACCAGCCGCCCTTCAGAAGGGAACCGTCTGGATCTGCTTGACTACCTCTTCCTTGCTAACAGGAATGAGACAGTGAACAACCCGAATCTGCAGCCTGAGACAACAATTGAATACAGTGTCGGTTTCAAGCAAGTGATCGGTAAGAACTCATCATTGCAACTCAATGGTTTCTATCGCGAGATGCGCAACCTGATTCAGGTACAGCGCTTGCAAGAGGCATACCCACGTACTTATACCACCTTCTCTAACCTCGACTTCGGTAACGTGAAAGGTCTTACCCTGACGTATGACATGCGCCAGACCAAGAACATCTCATTGCGTTTGGCCTATACCCTGCAATTTGCTGACGGAACCGGATCTAACGCAACCACCGGTGTTAACGTGGTAAACGCAGGTTTCCCAAACATCCGTGTGCTACAGCCCCTGGATTTCGATCAGCGCCACAACATCGTAGCTACGGTCGACTATCGTTTCGGAGATAAGCAAGGACCAAGCTCTACCAGCAAGAAGAGCGGTAAGACCACCTATTGGTTGCAGAATTTCGGCGTCAATGCTGTTATCCGTGCAGGCTCAGGAACACCATACAGCCGCCAGAGCAACGTTACTGCAACCTCCCTCATCGATGGCGGTTCTGCCTCATTTCTCGATGGGTCTATCAATGGCTCAAACATGCCTTGGCAGTTCCGTATCGACCTGCGTGCCGATAAGGATTTCAAGATCAAGTGGTCAAAGGATAAAGAAGGCAAGCCAGGCAAAAGCTCGGTGCTCAATGTTTACATCCAGGTTCAGAACCTGCTTGGCACTCAGAACGTGATCGGGGTTTACCGCAAAACCGGTAACCCGAGCGATGACGGCTATCTGGCCGATGCCGGTTCGCAGCCATCCATTCAATCTCAGACAGACGAACAGTCGTTCCGCGACCTCTATGCGATAAAGGTGAACAACCCCAACAACTACTCCCTGCCCAGGAGGATTCGTTTGGGAATCATGCTGAACTTCTGAAGTTGAACCGACAAGACACAATACAATGAAACGCATACTTCACTCCGCTTTGCCTTTGGTGGTGGTGATCATAACCGCCCAATCGGCATCGGCTTACAAGACCCTTCCCGGGTCGGGAGGATTGAGTGGTAAGAATGAAAGTGTGGCCGCTGGATGCGCGCCACCGGCATCATCCGTTACCTTCGACCTCAACAACGTACGCACCATCATTCATACCGGTGGCGACATGTACTGGGATCTGATAAACAACCCACGTTACGAGATTCCTAAGAACAGTGGAAAGCATTCCATTTTCGCTGGGTCGCTTTGGATGGGCGGGGTTGACGTGAACAACCAGCTGAAGGTGGCCGCCATGCGCTTCCGTGGCAATGGTTTCGATTTCTGGCCTGGACCTTTGGATCTTATCAATGCCGAGATCGATGGGGCTACATGCGCTGCGTACGATAAGTTTTTCACCATCACTCGCACCGAGGTTGAGTTGTTCGTGGCTTGGTTCGACTGCGTTCAGAATCCGGCCACATGCGATGCCAATGCTGAGTACCCAGGTTACACTGTACCCCGCAGTATCACCGATTGGCCGGCCCATGGCGATGTGAGCGTTGGCCAGGACTATAACCTCGCACCGTACTTCGATAAGGATGGCAATGGTGCATACAACCCTGTTGATGGTGGCGACTATCCGTTTTACGAGCGCTCATCGAACCCCAACTGTAATGTAGACCGTGAGGCACGCCTTTATGGTGATGAGACTCACTGGTGGGTATTCAACGACAAAGGGAATATCCACACAGAATCGAATGGCGCTGCTATTGGTATGGAGGTACGCGGTCAAGTGTTCGCATTTGCCACCAACGATGAGATCAACGATATGACCTTCAATAACTACGAGTTGTATAACCGTGGTTCATTCACATTGACCAACACCTACTTCGGCACATTCCTAGATCCGGACCTCGGTTTCTATCAGGACGACTATGTAGGGTGCGATGTGAGGCGCGGTCTGGGCTATTGCTACAACGGAAATGCTGTTGATGGTACGGGTGGTCCTCAGCACTACGGTGCCAATCCTCCGGCAGTTGGCCTCGACTTTTTCCAAGGCCCTTTTCAGGATAACGATGGTGTTGACAACCCGCTTTACAATAACTGCGAGGTTGCTCAGGCTCAGAATGAGAATGGAATCGTTTACAAGGGTATTGGTATCGGTTATGGTGACGGGATCGCTGATAACGAGCGTTTCGGCATGCGCAAATTCGTGTACTTCAACAACGTAGGTCAGGGTAACCCCGCTACACAGGATCCTGAGAGTGCACCGCAGTACTACAACTTCATGCGCGGTGTATGGAAAGATAACAACCCGATGTGTTACGGTGCCGATGGCCACCCATCAGGCGGATGCAACGGTACCACTGCCAGCTACATGTTCCCTGGCGATTCGGATCCCTGCTCTTGGAGCACCGATGGAAACCAGCAGGCTTTTGAATGGACCGAACAACAGGCTGGTAACCTGCCGTTTGACAGACGTTTCGTTCAGAGTGCCGGTCCGTTCACTCTGTTACCTGGTGCTAAGAACCTTATCACTTACGGGGTGGTATGGGCCAGAGCCACTCAAGCCAGCGACCCATTCGCTTCTGTTGAGAAATTGCGCGTGGTAGACGATAAGGCTCAGGCTCTTTTCGACAACTGCTTCATCCTCATTGATGGTCCTGATGCTCCGGATGTGGAAGTCGTGGAACTGGATCGCGAGATCATTCTTATGTATAACAACCCGACCGTGTCCAACAACTTTCAGGAAGGATATGCTCAGGTCGATCCATTCATTATCTCCCCTGATACCATCACCTACGATAACGTTTATCGTTTCCAAGGTTATCAGGTGTTCCAACTGAAGGATGAGACCGTCAGTTCGTCTGAATTGAGCAATCCGGATTTGGCCCGCGTTGTGGCGCAGTATGACATCAAGGATTTCCATCCCATTTCGGGTTCTCCGATCGGTCAATTGGTGAATTTCACTTTCTCTGAAGAGTTGAACGGAAACATTCCGACCGAGATGGTGAGCGGCAGCAATGACGGTATCAAGCACTCTGTGCGCCTCACGCAGGACGAGTTCGCTACTGGCGACCGAAGACTTGTTAACCACAAGAAGTACTACTTCATGGTGGTGGCATATGCTTACAACAATTATAAGGACTACGACCCGAATGATCCTTTGCAATTAGATGGTCAGAAGAAGCCTTACCTGGCTGGTCGTAAGAATGCCTATGGTGGTGCGATTCCTTCTATTCTGGGCATACCTCATAAGAATAACCCAGAGAATGGCGGCAGCATTGTCAATGCTCAGTATGGCGACACCCCACAACTCACCCGTTCAGAGGGTCAGGGCAATGGTGGACGCGACCTTAAGCTGACAGCCGAAACTGTTCAGAAGATTCTGAACAGCGGAAAGGAACAGCTGATCACCTATGAAAATGGTCGTGGTCCGGTTGACATTAAAGTAGTCAATCCATTGAAGGTTCCCAATGCCGAGTTCAAGTTCAAGATTCTTGATACTGTGACTCCGGGCAATTTGAACGATGCCTACTGGAGCTTGGAGTGTATCGGTGGGAACTGCCCTGAAGGCACGGACATCGTATTTGCCGAGAAGCCTATCGGGCTGAGCAATGGCAATGAGCAGATCATCAATGATTGGGGCCTATCGGTATTCATTGAGCAGACCACCGACCCAGAGGTTGATATCGCTACCGGTTACATCGGAGGATCGATCAACTATTCGAATCAGAGCTTCTGGTTTAATGGCCTGCCCGATGTGGACGGCACCTCGCCATTCAACTGGATACGTTCGGGCACTGTGGAGAATGTGGATTATGGGGATTCGCTGCAGATGTACGAGAGCGTTCTTGAAGGTACTTGGGCGCCATACCGCTTGGCAAGTCACGATACGCTCGATGGCTCACCGACCTGGGAGAAGTTCAAGTCGCTCAATAAGTTGGAAAACCTTGCCAGTGTTGATGTTGTCATCACGAGCGATCAGTCCATGTGGACCCGTTGCCCGGTTATTGAGCTGGGTCGCAGTGGACTTCCTACCATAGGAGGTGCTAAGAAGATGAACCTGCGTATGAGTCCATCTGTGGGTAAAGACGGTAAGCCTGATGGAACCGGTACCGGAATGAGTTGGTTCCCCGGTTATGCCATCAATCTCGAAACTGGAGAGCGCCTCAATATGGCCTTCGGTGAGAACTCATGGCTGTTGAGCAACAACGGTGGTGACATGATCTGGAATCCTACTAGCAATGTGGTGGATAACAACTTTGACCCAGTTACCAACTTCGTGGGTGTGCTATTCGGTGGCATGCATTACATCTACGTTTTCGGCCACAATGGCGACAACGTGGCTGACGATGTACCGGCATATGACGAAGGGCAGTTCATTTATGAGAAGCTGGCTTCTGGCAATTTCAATCCTACCGATCCTGACAAGCGTAAAGTTTACAAGGATGCAATGTGGGTCTGCCTGCCGATCACTACTCCGGGTTCTGGGGTGTTGAGCAGCGATGTCACAGTCGAGCTCCGTGTTCAGAAGTCTTATAAGGAGAATCTAGGAGCCGGTTGGATGTTGGATGCACCAGAGAACGATAATCTGCCGATGTACACCTTCGGTACAGGTGATCTTGCAATTGCCACCAACGACATGCCCACTGCAACGGACGCCCTTGATATGATTCGTGCAGTGCCCAACCCATACTATGCTTTCTCAAGCTACGAGAAGAACCAGTTGGACAACGTGGTGAAAATCATCAACCTGCCGCAGACCTGTAACATATCCATTTTCGATGTCAGCGGTACACTGGTACGTAAGTACGCCAAGGCTAGCCCGATCACTTCGCTCGACTGGGACCTAAAGAACCACAAGAACATACCCATCTCGAGCGGTGTGTACTTGATTCATGTGGAAGTTCCCGGAGTTGGGGAGAAAGTGATTAAGTGGTTCGGCACAGTCCGTCAGCTTGACCTTCAATCGTTCTGAACCTGTTTTTTTGAACCGATCTGAACTCTCAGAGTAAGAGAAGATGAGAAAGACCTTTAGGAATTCAGCATTTGTTGCCCTGACCATGGCCGTGGCTTCCACGACCATGGCGGGTAACTCTGACCGCACCGGACAGGCAGGCGCATCGCAGCTCCTAATCAACCCATGGGCCCGCAGTTCGGGTTTGGGTGGGGCCAATTCGGCATCAGTCCGTGGGCTTGAGGCCCAGTTCCTCAACATCGCTGGCATGGCTTTCACGCAGCGTACCGAGGTGCTGTTCGCCAATACCCAGTGGCTTGTAGGAACAGGTGTGATGCTGAACACTTTCGGTGTGTCGCAAAAGATCGGAAAGGAAGGCAGTGGTGGCGTGCTTGGTCTGGGTGTGATGAACATGAGCTTCGGCAGCATCGATGTGACCACAGTTGACATTCCAGAAGGCGGTATCGGCACGTTCACCCCGAATTATCTCAACATCGGCCTGTCGTACGCCAAGCAGTTCTCAAACAGCATCAACGCGGGCATCACGGTGCGAATGATCAATGAGAGCATCTCTAACCTGAGTGCCACAACCGTTGCATTCGATGCTGGGGTCAGCTACACCACCACTTTGGGTAAGCGCGATAAGGAGAAGAACAAGAACAACGTGGCCTTCGCCATCACCTTGAAGAATGTCGGGCCACCTATGAAAATGAGTGGTGACGGTCTGTCGACCCGTGTGGTATTGAATTCAGGCCACAGCCTCACAGGCGAGATGCGCCCTGCACAGTACGAGCTTCCATCATTGCTCAATATCGGTGTCAGCTATTTCTGGAGGAACGCCAACCTGATGCACGAGATCGGGCTGCACGGTGCCTACACCGCCAATGCCTTTTCGAAGGATCAGTTCTCATTCGGTCTCGAGTATGGGTTCCGCAAGCTGTTCATGATTCGCGGGGGCTACGTGCTACAGGCCGGTGGCGATCCTGATTTCGCTTATTCTGCCTTGACTGGACCCACGGCAGGTGCATCGGTTGAGGTGCCCATATCGAAGAAAGGCTCTGAGAAGAAGTCAACTCTCGGTATCGACTACTCGTTCCGTGCCACCAACCCCTTCAACGGGGTGCACTCGGTGGGCATCCGATTCGCTCTCTGAGTCATATCATTCCTTAGCTTTGCAGCAAGAGTCCCGGACGGTGTTCCGGGATTCTTTTGTTTTTGTACCCATTCAACACAAAGTCATGTCTACCACGTATTTCACCCAAGAAGGACTGGATAAACTGAAGGCCGAACTTGATCAGCTCAAATCAGTTGAGCGCAAGAAGATATCGGCTCAGATTGCTGAGGCGCGCGATAAGGGTGACCTTTCTGAGAATGCCGAGTACGATGCTGCTAAGGATGCTCAAGGTCTTTTGGAGCTGCGTATCTCTAAATTGGAGGACACCATCGCCACGGCCAGAATCATTGATCAGAGTAAGTTGGATACTGGCAAGGTTCTGATATTGAGTAAGGTGCGCATCAAGAATAAGTTGAATGGCATGGAAATGGGCTACACCATTGTGCCGGAGAACGAGGCGAATCTGAAAGAAGGAAAGATCTCTGTCGAGAGTCCAATAGCTAAAGGACTTCTGGGCAAGAAAGTGGGCGATGTTGCCGAGATTCAAGTGCCCAGCGGTAAGGTCCAGTTTGAGGTGATTGACATCTCACGTTGAAATGGCCTCCATTTTCAGCAGGATCATAGCACGCGAGATACCCTGCTACAAAGTGGGTGAGACCGAGGACTGTTTCGCATTCCTTGATATCAGCCCATTGGCATTGGGCCATGTTCTTGTGGTACCAAAGAAGGAGGTTGATTATCTCTTCGACATGGATGATTCCTTGTACCTGAATTTGATGTCCTTCTCGAAGCTGGTGGCCGCTGCCCAGCGCAAAGTCATTCCATGCCAGCGCATCGGAGTTTGCGTAATTGGCCTTGAAGTGCCTCACGCCCACGTGCATCTGATTCCGATGAACAGCGTGAACGACATGAATTTCGCACGGCCCAAACTGCAATTGCCAGCTGAGGTGATGGCTGAGACCGCGGCCAAGATATCGGCCGCTCTGAGTGGTCAGGCCTGACGGCCGGGGTTCTGCTTCAGGAAGGCAGCCCAGCCTGAGACGGCTGCCTTACCACCCGATACCTTATTCTGAAAGTGGTGGCACATGGCAACCGCCAGCGCATCGGTGGCATCGAGGGCATACTGATCAGCTTCTACACCGAGTATGTGCTGCAACATGGCAGCGACTTGCTCCTTGCTCGCGCTGCCATTACCGGTCACACTCTGTTTCACTTTTCTCGGTGAATACTCCTCGACCGGGATGTTATGGGCCAAGGCCGCAGCCATACACACACCCTGCGCTCTGCCTAGTTTGAGCATACTCTGCACGTTGCTGCCGTAGAATGGGGCCTCAATGGCCATCTCATCGGGTCTGAATTCGCGAACTAGGCCAGAGGTGCGCTCAAAAATGGTCTTGAGTCTAGTAGGATGATCTTTGTACTTATCAAGCTTCAGAACACCCAAAGCCACTAGATTCACCTTCTGCCCGACAACATGAATGATCCCATACCCCATTACCACGGTGCCCGGGTCGATGCCGATGATGATGCGGTCAGTGTTGTTGCTCATCGTCCCAATAGGTGAAAAAGAAGGATGGCTGTGGCTGTGGCCGCGTTGAGAGATTCGGTCAATGCCTTATCGGCTTTGGCAATCGTGAGTGAATCGGAACATAGCGCCCGCACTTCGGGCCGTATGCCGTGCGATTCGCTGCCGATAACCAATACTCCTTCACTGACTTTATTGAACTTGCCGAGTGTATTCCCATCCAGGACCGATGCCAAGACCGGCAGGCCAAGGTTTCTTGCATCAACAAGAACGTCTTCAGCCTTCGCGATTCGGACCGGCACACGGAACAACGAACCCATGGCACTCTGCACCACCTTGGGCGAATATGGGTCGGCACTATCGGGGCTCAAGACCACCTCAACCACACCGAACCATTCAGCCAAACGGATGATGGTACCAACGTTTCCCGGATCAGAGACCCCATCTAGGAAAAGCGCCATCCCTTTGATATTCTTCCGAGCGGTCTTTGTCGGGAACCTCGTTACACAGATGATCCCTGGCGGGCTATCCATGGCACTGACGCGATCCATGGTCTTCTCATCGACCTCAAAAATCTGAAACTTGCGGAGCGAATCGGGAATGGCGGTACCATTCTTGATAATCACACATTCAATGTCAAAATCGCTTTGAGCCAGTTCTTCGCATACTTTGAACCCCTCGGCAATGAAAAGACCTTCATCAAGCCGGGCCTTGCGATTGTGCAAAGCCGAATAACGTTTCGCTTGTTCTCGGGTAAGAGTGGGCATCGGACTGAGGGTGGCCCGGACGGGGCATAACTTTGGCGAAGTTCCGAACACCACTCCGATCAACGGTGCGCCTCCCGCTTTTATTTATAGTAGTCGCGTTGTCAGTTATAGCCTGTTCGCCCACGCGCAAACTGGCCGATGGGGAGTATCTGTTAGTGAAGAACTCCCTTAAGGTCGATTCTGGAAAGGTTGATAAAGACGGCCTGACGCAGTTGATCAGGCAACGGCCGAATAGACGGATCTTGGGATTCTATCGTTTTCACCTGCAAGTATGGAGCCTGGTAGATCAGGACAAGGTGGCCAAGAGGGCCGAGGAGCTTGAACTGAAGAATGAGGAGCGGAACAAGCGCAGGATTGCCAAAGGCAAGGAACCGAAAGAGCGCAGGCGTTCGTTCGGTGAATGGCTGATGGAAATTGGTGAGGAGCCTGTGGTGTATGACCAATTGCTCACCACCCGCACCTCAGAACAACTGGCCATATACATGCAGAGCAAGGGTTTCTTCCGTTCTACAGTAACAGATACTGTTGTTCTGAAGCGGAAGAAGGCCCGCGTAACATATTCAGTCCATGCTGGTCCGCGGTATTCTGTCAGGAATATGGATATGCAGATCGATGATGAACCTATCGGCCGGTTGGTACGCGCATCGGAACGCGAGCGTAGCTTGAATAGCGGTGACCCATACGATGCCGATGCAATGCAGACCGAACGCGAACGCATAGCACGTCTGCTGAAAGGCAGTGGATATTATGCTTTTAACGAATCGGACGTCCGTTTTCACGTTGATACCGCTGCGGGCACGCATCAGGTGGATGTGCGGATGCTGATAGAGGGTAACTCGGCCGATACCACACAGCGCGACCCATCGATGCATGTGTTCAGGATCAGGAACGTGTATGTGAGCACCGATTTTGACCCGAAAAATCCTTTTGCCCTCGATTCCGACACGATGCAGTTCAACGGTATCGACCTTGTTTATCGCAACAAGTTCAAACATAGGCCAGAGGTGCTTCTGAACAAGATATTCCTGCAACCGGGCGACATATACCGTGTACGCAGAACCGAGATGACCTACCAGATGTTGTCTGGCCTCAAGGCATTCCGGTATGTGAATGTTAGTTTTCGCGAGGTGCGCGATTCAACAGGCCGACATCTGCTCGATGCTTTCGTCCAACTCACTCCATCGCTCAAGCAGACTTACACCGTGGAGGCTCAGGGTACCAACCGAGAAGGAAACCTGGGTATCAGCGGCAACCTCATTTTCCAGAACCGGAATCTTTTCCGAGGTGCTGAGATGCTTGAACTGCGCATCAAGGGCGGTCTTGAATATCAGGTACTCACGCAAGGCACCCAAGATGAGAACATAAGTGGGGTACTGCCTTTCAACACGTTAGAGATAGGCCCGGAACTTAGCCTCAATATCCCCAAGTTCATCCTGCCTTTCAAAGCCAAGTTCCTTGACAGGTACGGCAATCCTTCAACTTATTTCAAGGTGGCGTACAATTACCAGCAGCGCCCCGACTTCACGCGCAGCGTGTTCAACGCCACATACGGCTATCGCTGGACATCGGGTCAGTTCCACCGCCATCAGCTCAATCCGGTCGAAGTCAACTTCGTGAACATCTACAACGAGAGCGACACTTTCAAGACCTACATCAATCTGATCAGGGATAAGCTGTTGCGGAACACCTTCAGGCCCCACCTCACCACACTCACCAACTACACCTACACCTTCAACAACCAGAGGGTTAACAAGCAGCGCAATTTCACCTTCCTAAGAGTGAAGTTGGAGAGTTCGGGAAACGTCCTACGCGGAATAATGAGCGCTGCCCAGGCCAAGAAAGACAGTACGGGCAGCTACACCATACTCGGAGTGCCTTTTGCGCAATACCTGAAATACGAGATCGATCTACGGAGATATGTTTTCCTGAATGCGCATAGTCAGGTGGTGTTCAGATTCTTCCACGGTCTCGGTTATCCGTTGCTCAATTTGGGAGTGATGCCATTCGAGAACAGTTTCTTCGCAGGTGGCGCCAACGGTATCAGGGCTTGGAGGCCACGCACCTTAGGGCCGGGGTCGCATCCATCTGATTCAATCAGTATTGACCAGTTCGGTGATATCAAATTGGAATTCAACATTGAATACCGATTCGATATCTACAGATGGTTCAAAGGTGCGGTGTTCACTGACGCAGGAAATATCTGGCTGATGAAGCCCGATGTAGACCGTCCGGCCGGCAATTTCGATTTCGGGCAGTTTTATAAGGAGATTGCATGGGGCGGAGGTCTCGGCCTCAGGCTCGACCTCAACTTTTTCGTCATCCGCCTTGACGCTGCTATGAAATTCCACGACCCAGGCGAACCCGAAGGACAACGCTGGGTGGCCGACACATCTTGGCAGAATATCAACTTCAACCTAGGTATCGGTTATCCGTTCTGAATGGGCACATTGGGCGCTGCCATGCTGGGCATGAACCGTTCGCTACGTCTCGAAGCGCAGTTGCCGTTGGGTTTCAGCGTGATCGATCCGTTCCGCGGGCCGCATGCCGATGTGATCTGGCGAATCAATACCGCCTTTTATGAGCGATTTTATAGCGATCAAACCCCGCGCAGGCTCATCCTTGGCATCAACCCGGGAAGGTTGGGCGCTGGGCTTACGGGTATCCCGTTCACCGACACCAAACGCCTGACCGAGAACTGCGGCATACCTTGTCCGGAGTTGCAATCGCACGAGCCATCATCGGTGTTCGTCAATCGGGTGATAGATGCCATGGGCGGCCCCGAAGCTTTTTACAGCCGCTTTCTCATCAGTTCAGTCTGTCCACTGGGTTTTCTGTACGACAAAGGAAACGGCCGCCCCGTTAATGCCAATTATTACGACAGTGCCGCACTCACCGAAGCTGTAATGCCCTTCATTGAGCAGAGCCTGCGCACCCATGCCGCCATGGGCCTGATCACAGAAGAGGTTTATTGCCTTGGCGCTGGCGACAATTTCAAGGCGCTAAGTGCAATTAATTTGAGGCTCGGCCTATTCGGGCGAATCGTTCCGCTCGATCATCCACGCTACATCATGCAGTACCGTGCCAAACAGGCCGTTGCGTATGTGAGAAAGTTCGTTGAAGCGTTGGGAAATTCATATATGGAATCCTGCAAACACATATAAACCAAAAGACCCCGACCGAAAGTTCGGCCGGGGTCTCCGGTATGATGGACCGCCCGTTGGGCGGTAAACGGATCAGATCTTCTTATGCGCCTTCTCGTCACTCACAGTGAGTTTCTTGCGGCCCTTGGCCCTACGTGCGGCCAGTACCCTGCGGCCGTTGGCGCTGCTCATGCGCTTGCGGAACCCGTGTTTGTTGTTGCGCTTGCGCCTCGATGGTTGGAAAGTCCTTTTCATAGCCCTCTCAGAATTGGGGCGCAAATGTAGTGATATGCTTGATACCACCAAACATTGACACAGATAAATTGTATGGGCTTTCTAACGAGGTAATTTCGCGGCCCTTAAGCACCCATGGCACGACCCGGATACAACGATGACGACCTGCCCAAAGCAGCAGTGAACCGCGCCAGTCTGCGCAAGATGGGCCGCATACTGGCCTATTTCGGGCCTTACCGGTCGCGCTATATGCTGGGGCTGCTGTTCCTTTTCCTCACGGGCATCACCGCGCTGGTGTTCCCGATGCTGATAGGCAAACTGGTGAATGCAGCGGGCGATGGCGGCAGTCCGGTGGGCAATATGCCTACGGGAGCGGCTGATTGGCTTCTGCCTTCGGGTGCCGATCCAATTGCCAACATTGACCGC
>Ga0169931_10007515_pt1 | contig 16133 bp, 14 predicted proteins | sample Kivu_15m_20L_FD_129675 | JGI IMG/M metagenome (GOLD analysis project Ga0169931, IMG submission 129675) | Freshwater microbial communities from Lake Kivu, Western Province, Rwanda to study Microbial Dark Matter (Phase II) - Kivu_15m_20L... | ecosystem: Environmental > Aquatic > Freshwater > Lake...
CACGTTCTGGATGTTGAAGCGCACGGTTGGGTTGCGGGTCTCCGTCTCCGAAGAAGACATCGGCGCAGGACTCACGCCGGACCACGACCTCGCGAATGCCAGCGCTGGCCGCAAGGCCTAGCTGCCTTCAACGCTGCGGTGACAGCGGCGGGAAAAGCCGCGTGGTGTCGCTGTCAAACAGCGGATCGCGCTCGCTCAGCACCAGCCCAAGCAAGACCATGCGCGCCATTGGCGTCAACTCGAACAACGCCTTCGGCAGCTCGACCCTGGCGGCTCGCCCCTGCACGCAGGCCCCGGCGTATACACCGGGCTCGCGCGCGCCAAGCTCGTTCTCGCAACCCGGAAACCAGCTCAGCTTCTTGTCTTCGAGCTCAACGCGTACCGTATGACCCGGTACCGTACCACGCAGCAACAACCCACGCTCGGTCTCAAACAGCGAAAACGCGGTCTCGTGTCCACGCGCCGTCCCGCCGCCTTCAAATCCACGCAACACGAGGTGCAGGGTGTCTTCACCAAGATGGCCGTGCAAAAGAGCGCCCTTGTGCTGCAACTCCACCTTCACGCCGTTCACCGTCCCCTTGATAAACGTGGTGTCGTTGGCCTTTCGTATCTCCAGCGCCACCTCTCGCCTGCCCTGCCACTGCACACGCAAGAACGCGGGCGCAGGCACTGGCACCGGCGCCGGCACCGGGGTTGGCGCCGCGGCCACAGGCTCCGGTGTTGCCACAGGTGTGGGCTCGTCGACGGCGCGCGCCGGCGCAACCCTGCGCACCGGTGCAGCCGCGACCGGTGGAGGCGGCGCCTCCGGTTCAACGGGCGGCGTGGCCTTTTCCTGCGGCGGTCTGGGCTGCGGCTTTTGCACCGGAACTTCGATCTTCGGCGGCGTTGCCTCGGGTTCGGACGGCAAGAGGACCGCGGCGAGGGCGCCCCCCACGACCAGCATGCCACCGAGGCCAAGGGCCACACGCAGAGCCCAGGCGGGACGCCGCGTCTCCAGTTTTTCTGCAAGCGCAACACGGACGCGCGCCTGCACACCGGCGGGCACCTCCACGGCATCGGCCGAGCGCAACAGCGCCCCGTCTTCCGTATCACGAATCCGGGGCGGATCTTGAAATTCGGGATTCATGTTTTTCCTCCGGCCAGAGACACGAGCTCACGCTGTTTTCGGATGCGTTCAAAGTCGGCGCGCGCGTGTCGATAACGCGACTTGGCCGTCTCGGGTGAGCATTGCAATACCTGCCCGATCTCGGCCATCGACAGACTTTCCAGTTCGTAGAGCACAAAGACCTCGCGCTGCTTGGGCTTCATCGCGCCAAGCACCCGCTGCAGCTGGCGCAGGCCATCGTTGCGCACGGCCAGCTCGTCTGGCTTTTCCTGCGGAGGCGTGGGCTCAAGCTGCAAGAGCTTGCCCAGCGTCTCACGCAGCACGTTCTTGCGACGCAGGCGCCAGATCTCGTTGCAGGCAATGCGGTAAAGCCAGGTGCCAAAGCGCGCCTCGCCGCGAAAGGCGCGCAGGTTGCGAAAGGCCCGCAAGAAGATCTCCTGGCAGACATCGGGCGCGTCTCGCTCCAGGATCCCCATCCGCAAGGTCAGGCGGTAGATCATCGCGAAGTGGTGGTCATAAATCGGCCGCCACGCACGCGGATCGCCCTCCTGGCAGGACTTCACCCAGGTCAGAATCTCGTCGTCCGCCGGTTGGGCGGGCTCGCCATCTGAACGTTGCAAGAGGGGTCCCATCATCGCTTGGACCCGTGATTTACGCGAGCGGGTCAAAAAAACTTTGCGGCCCTCCGCAGGCGCGGGACACTGGTCCCGTACATGACCCGGAAACCCCAGGAAGTCCTCGTCATTCCAGCCACTTCGCTCAGAAAACGCGGCGGGGGCTCCGGGGTCATCGTGGTCGTGCTCGTGTGCTCGGTTTTGGCCGCCTCGCTGACCGCCATGTTGGTGCCGTCGACCGGCAACGAGGCCTTGATGCCGCTGACCGGCATCGTTCCGCTGGGACTCGGTGCCTGGATGGTATTGCGGTCGTTGCCGGTGAAAGCTTTGTTGCGCTGGCAACACCCGGTGCTGACCGTTACGGAGGGACGCAAAACCTGGCAAGGCAGCGTGACCAGCACCGAGCTTGTCCCGTGGATCATGCCCGGCCTTGGCGTCGCCCAGGGGGCCGTCCTCATCCTCCATACCCGGAACGAGGCGGGTCTGACCCGTGTGCTGCGCATTGCGGCCACCGAGGTCGCAGCGCCCAGGTCCACACAGCCGATGCAGCAGGTCGATCCCGATATGTGGGTCACGCCAGCCGATCTTCGCGATCTCATCGCTGCCCACCATGCTCAACCCGAGGCGCCGGATACCAGGGCGTCTTTGACCGAGCGCCGCTTCGCACTGGCTCGCAAACCTTCCGCCACGCAGGCGCTGGCGCAGATCCTGCCGTGGTTCGGCACGATGGCGGTGCTTGGCATCGCAGGCGCCCTCGTCGGCGAGCGCGTTGCGAGGAGCATGACGGGGCAAATCGCCTTCGGCTTATTCGCCGTCGCTGCGATTGTTTTTGGCATTCGTCGCACGATGCAAAAAGCCAGCGCGCCGAAACCGACATGGACGCTGGTGATAACGCCGCAGACGCTGCAAATCGTCGACGCCCAGGAAAAAAGCATCTGGAGCGCGTCCAGGCCAACGCCCGTCACGGCGAGCAACTACCTGTACCGCACGAAATATTCATCCCACCGCTTTTCCGTGCGTCAGCTTGGTCCAGCCGACAACACGATACGCATCGGCGTCTGGGATCCCAGCTTCACCAACACTGCACATCCCGACGGCCGTGCACCGGGCTACATTGTCGGATCACCCGACTGGCAAGCGCTGCTCTCGGCGCTCGAAGCTGGCAAGAGAAGCTAGACCTGTCGGTAGAATCGGCGAAAGAACGCGTAGCCCAGCAACAGCAGCACCACGAAGGCGAGAGCGATGGTCGTATGGAAGACCACCATCGCGAGGAGACTCATCACCGACAACACGAGCGCCACGGTGGGGACCCAGGGATAAAACGGGGTGCGATACGGACGGTGCAAGTCGGGCTCTGCCTTGCGCAGGCGAAACAGGGCGAAGATCGAGATGATGTACATCGTCAGCGCGCCGAAGATCGCCATCGTGATGATCTGCTGGGTTGCGCCCGTGGCAAGCGCCAGAAAACCGATCACCATGTTGACGAGCAGGGCCGCGACCGGCGTGCCGCGCCTCGCATCCAGCCTGCCAACCCAGCCCGGTGCATAGCCCACGCGACCGAACTCAAACGTCGCACGGCTCCCTGCCAGCATGATGCCGTGAAACGACGCCACAAGGCCACACAGACCGACCCCGACCAGCAGACGGTACAGCACATGGGATTGGCCAATCACCTGGCGAATCGCCAGCGGCAGCGGCCTGTCAGACATTGCGCCGCCGGGCTCGAACACGATCGCCTTCCATCCCGCGACCCCGACGGCCGAGAAAAAGACCAGCACCGCCAGCACCACCAGCGTCACCATCGCCGTGCCAAAACCGCGCGCGAGATCTTTTTGTGGGTCGCGACTCTCCTCGGCCACATTCGCGATCCCCTCGATGCACACGTAAAACCAGATGGCGTAAGGGATCGCAGGAAAGATGCCCCACCAACCGATCGAGGGGAGCGCGTCGCTTGAGAAGGCCGCCCAGGAAAAATGGGGCAACGTGACCCCGGCAAAGATCAACAACTCGAACACGGCGACCACGGTGATACAGAGCTCGAATACGGCGGACTGTTTCACGCCCAGGATATTCAGCAACGTGAAGACCACGTACGCACCCGCAGCGAAGACATGCGGCGAAATCGCGGGGTAAAACTCACCCAGATAGGCCCCGATGGCCGCGGCGATGGCCGGCATCGCAAAGACAAACTCCACCCACTGTGCGGCTCCGGCGAAAAATCCCCAGCGAGGACCCAGCGCACGCTGCGCGTAGATGAACGCACCACCGGCACGCGGTATCGCGCAGGAGAGCTCGGCGTAACTCATCACAAAGCTCACATAGAGCACGGTGACGATCAGCGTGGCGGCAAGAAAACCGAAAGGCCCCGCGTGAACGAGGCCCAGGTTCCATCCGAAATACATTCCGGAAATGACGTACCCGACCCCCAGCGCCCACAACATCAGGGGCCCGAGCGATCGCTTGAGTTCCAACTCGGACACCGCGTCTACCTCAACCGAACCACTGCTGTGCACGGGCGGCGAGGCCCCAGGCAACCGAGGTGAGTTCCTCGCCGCCGCGCAGCTTGCCCTCGCCGAAGCGCGCTGCGAGCCTACGTCGAACGATGGGTACAAGCGACGAGCCACCCGTCGCAAAAACTGCGTCGACCTCCCCCACGGAGATACCGACCTTTGACATCATCGACGCCAGCGTCTGATCGATGGCGTCCAGCTCCTCCCCGATCCAGGACTCAAAGTCTTTTCGTAACACAGGCAACCTCAGATCGATGTCCGGGAACTCAAAGTCGCAACGTTCGGACGACGACAGCAGCACCTTGGTGCGCTCCACAGCCCGATGCAGCGGCAAACCCAGTTCATCTTGCACGAGGCTGATGAGTCGCGTGATCTTCTCGGGTTCGTCACTGCCCTGCGCGATGCTGTCGAGCAAATGCAAGGTGCGTGGTTCCTTCAGAAACGACAGGTAATGCCAACGTCGCAGCTTGCCAAAGAGCGCCGAAGGCACGGGCGTCGAACGGCCGAACTCGTCGCGATAGCTCGTGCCGAGGCCAAGCTCTGGCGCGACGGAGGCGTCGATCACGCGCGCATCAAAACTGTCGCCGCCGATCCCGAGCCCGGAGGTCCCGAGGATCGCCTTTGGATCTCCCTGAGCCACGCTGGGGCCGACGCGAACAAGCGAGAAGTCGCTGGTTCCACCGCCGAAGTCTGCAACCAGGATGAGCTCGTCGTGATCCAGCTTGGCCGCATACGAAAGCGCGGCAGCAACGGGCTCGTACTCGAAAACCGAATCGCCGTGGCCCGCCTCGGAGAGCGCGGCATGCATGCGCTGCAGGGCCAAGGCCTCATCGGCATCGGTCTGCGCACCCCAGTATCGGACCGGCCGCCCCACCACGAGGCGCGCCCCGGGCTGCAAACCCGCGGCCTTACAAACCAGGCGCAAATATTCGGCGATGAGCGACTCGAGCGCATACGATCGCCCAAGGATGATCGTACGTTTGAAGATGTCGCTCGCGAGGTGCGACTTGATAGACTGCACCAGCCGTCCATCGCCGCCGCTCTCCAGAAAGCGCGCAATCGCAGGACCGCCGGCGGTCGGTTTTTCGCCCTCCTCGTAAAACAACACAGTTCGCCAGGTCGCGCTGTCCGGACGGCCCGGGTTCGGCAACGCGGCCAGATCGATTCTGCCCTGCGCGTCAATCAGCCCGATCGCCGTGTTGGTCGTTCCAAAATCAATGCCAGCGATGGCGTTTGCAGCGGGTTTCACCGACGCATTTCTTCCATAAAACCAAAGGGATGAACACCGATTCGTACCGTTTTGGTTCGCGAAACTGTAATTTTTTATAGAGCGCAAGACGATCGGCGCCAATCCTGCGGTATGTTCGGGCCGTGGTTGGCAGCTCACCTCGCCCCTTGCGGCTCACATCGATCGGCATGGCCCTCCTGGGTCTGTCGATTTCGTGCGGCGTCAATAGCGACGGACTCTCCGTCGCAAGCAACAATATTGGTGGCAAGGGTGGCGGCAACACAACGTCGACCGGCGGGAATCGCAACACAGCGGGCACCGGCGGCACCTCCGCCACGGGCGGGACTTCGGCAACCGGTGGCACTTCGGCAACCGGTGGCACCCCGGCAACGAGCGGCATGCGCGGACAAGGTGGGATGCCCGCCTGTACGCCGCAGGCAGAGACCTGCAATGGACGCGACGACGATTGCAATCAGACCATCGACAACGATGCGAAGTGTCCGTACCCCGTCGTCTACTTCGAGAAGAGCGCCTATCTCTTTGTCCCCATGTTGTTGACCTGGCCGGATGCTACGGCGTATTGCCGTGATCGCGGATACCGGCTCATCGTGCTGAACGATCGCAAGGAAAACGACTGGTTCGCGGGAAAGCGCACCGAGATTCGACAAAACATGCCGGAGCTCGAGGCCCCCTGGTGGCTGGGATACACCGACGCCGAAGAGGAAGGCGAATGGGTTGCGAGCGACGGCTCAGCGGTCGAGTTCACCAACTGGCAACCGGGCAAGCCAAACAACAGGGACAAGGATGGCCTGCCCGAAAACTGCGCGGACTTCGAGAACGGCCGCGAGGGTGCAACCTGGAACGACGTGGGATGTACCGCGCTCATGTTGCCATTTGCCTGTGAGTCGAGCGACAGGCGCTGAGCGCACCCTCGCAGTACGGTTGCGTTGCCCGACTACGGCAACGAATGAAAGCTCGGTAGCCCATCGCGCGCATTCCATGGACGCGCGTCATTTTTGCAAAAGTGCTACGGCCGACGCTGAGGCGCCCTTGGCCGGACCACGAAGCCATCGGCGTCGAGGGAGACCTTCCCCTCCTTCAACAAACGACCAAGCGCCCGTTTGAACGCCTTTCGGCTCAACCCAAACAGCGCACGCAGCTCGTCGGGACTGCTGTCGTCGCCAAATCGCGGCGCGCCCGGCCGGTTCAGCACGCCCAGGATCCGCTCGCCGTCGCCGTCGATCTCCTCGTGCGCAAGCCTGCGCAAAGACAGCTCGATGCGCCCATCGGGCAAGACCTTCGTGATACGAAACTCGGCCTTTTCACCGCGCGACAGGCGATGTGGCTCGTGCGCGGGCACGAGTCCCACGTGACGGCGCTGCACGATCACAAACAGTCCGATATCTGGATCGTTGCGCCAGGCCTCACCCTGCACCCACTGCCGGGGTGAAAATTCGCCCCGCTCATTCAGCATGCCGCTGACGCGCATCGTGCCCACCAGGCGGCCGTCGCGATCCAGCTGCAATCCGACCGGATGCCGATGCCCACGCTGCACCGGAACCGTCTGCTCCGCGAAGGGGACCAACAGTTCTTTCGGCAAGCCCCAGTCGAAGAACGCACCGACCGGGTTGGTGTCGGTCACCTCAAGAAAGGTGACCTCGCCCAGCGCGAGGGCCGGCATTTTCAACGTGGCAAGCGGTCGACCTTCCGAGTCGTTATAGATAAAGACCTCCAGCTCGTCCCCTTCCTGTGCGCCCTCGGGGATCTCCGGACCCAGGAGCAATACAACAGGGGCCCGCTCGTCCGTGTTCTCGGGATCGACGGCCAGGAAGGCGCCCGGCGGTCCGAACCGGCGGATCGGCAGCGTCACGACGCGGCCAACAAGTGTCTCGGGAGTCATTGCGACCACCTTGGCATGGACCGAGACATTTCGCATCGCAGCCCAGATCGAATCGAGGCACCATCCGTTTGAACCCCCATGAGACGGATTCGAGCCTCGTTGTTCGTCCTTATGGCGCTTTGCGGCAACACGGGCGTTGCCGAGGCGGCGACCTTCCTCCTCGACTGGACCGAGCCCGTCGACAGCTACCCCCTCGACCAGCAAAGCCGCACGGTCAAGAGCACCGGCAAGCTGGTCTGCCCGAGCAAGGGCCTCGTGCGCTACGCGGGGACGGCAATCCGACTGGATCGCGGTGCGCTGATGCACGAGGCCTTCACCGAACGCATGCGACGCTTCGAGGCGATCGTCAGTGAAGTTGCGATCGAGCACTACGGGCGGGCCCCAACACGGATGCGACACCTCGGGACGCTCGCCTGTCGACGGATCCGGCGCTACCCGACGTGGCTCTCGGAGCACGCGCTTGGCAACGCGATCGACATCGCGGGCTTTGACTTTCCGGCGGCCAGCAAGGCCCTGCGCAAAAGCGGTGGGGCGTTTCCGATGAGGGCCTTTCGGGTATCGATCCTTGACCACTGGCAACCCAACCCCACCACCCGCGAAGGCAAGTTCCTGTATGCGCTGGCGAAACGGCTGGTTGATTCGCCCGAGGTGTTTCGCGTGTTGCTGGGTCCCGCATACCCCGGTCACAAGAACCACCTTCACTTCGACATGGGCCCCTATCGCCTCATTGAGATGTGACACACAAACGCGACATCGCTGTCATGCCCGTGTGGTTGCCCACCACCGGCAACTGACAGATCTCCACCACTTTTCTGTCCGGGGGACAGCTTAACCCGTGAAAACGAGCCCCCCGAGGCTGGCCCGACCCTTGCAGTCTCGTTCCGTGTCACCGATTCAACAAAATTACGGAGCGAACAATGTCACCCACGAAGCCCACCGTTCACACCAAGCTTGACCAACGCGGCGCCCTGCGACGCTTCTCGGCCTCGGCCATGGCCGTCTCCATGCTGGTCCTCGGCGCATGCGAAAACGAAGCGACAAACTTGCCGATCAAAAAGGCATCGATAGCGCTCACCGCGGAGAACAACGTGGCGAACGTCACGAAAAATTTGACGGACTCGATGGGCTTTTTGGCTGAGTCCGACAGTCTCGCGGGCTCCCTGAATTCCTTGCGAGATTGCGAGCAGTACACGCCACCCGAGCAGTCACGCCCATGCACCGTCAAGGGTGATCCCAGCTGTGATGAGCCCCCTCCAGAGGCCGAACCCGTCGAGCCCAGCAACGAGTGCGACACGGCATCGATGAAACAAGATCTGGCCGAGATGAAAGATGAAATGCAGGGCGAAATCGACGAATTCGTCGCACGGCTCAAGGCCGAGATCTTCACCCCGGATAATGTGGAAAGCGAAACCGACACGGAGATCGTCTACAAGGTCCCACTAACGGTCGCGTGCGAGGATGCGAGCGACACCGAGTGTACGGACGACTGGCGTCGTGGCCAGTACCGCCTGCGGGTCACCTCCCCCTCGGAAGGTGATCTGGACGTGGGTCTATTGATGACCGCCAACCGCCTCGAAACGGTGACCTTCAAACTGTATGACAACAAGATCGGCTTCTCGGTCGATCTCGGCGCCTTTGTCGAAGCTGGCCGCACCATCGACCCGCAAGAGTTCGACGATGTCACCCGCGCCGCTGGCGTCGTCGAGATGTCGCTCGTCAAGAACGACGCTCGCGACTTCAGCCTCGTCGGCGAGATCAAAAAGGCCATCGATATCGCCGTGACCGAGACCGACGAAGACACCCTGGAGACCGAGACGTTTGCCTTCAAGGTGGACGAAAGCGATCGCACCTACGAGCTCCGCCTCGATGGCAACCAGAAGAAAGTATCGGCCCACGTCAATGTCGGCCTCTTCCAGGTGTCAGCGCCTCTTGGAGGTCTCGGTGGCATGTTTGGTACGGGCGACGCGATGAAAACGGCCGACCTCTTCAACTTCGTCCTCGGCGGCGTCAACGGCACCCTCACCCTCGACGATGCAAGCGATCTGATCAAATTCACGAAGCTCGGCCTCGGCGACAAGTCGACGACGATCAGCGTCAACGGCAAAGAAGTCTTCACGCTCGACGTGAACAAGAACAGCGGACGCCGCTTTGACATGACCGCTTCGATGACCAACACCGACACGCCCATCATGACCTTTGATCCCGGCCTGTCTGTTGCCATGAAGTTCGACTTCAGCTCGATCCGCAACCGCTTTGAGTCGATGCCGGCCTGGCTGAACAACGACACGGTCGCCATCGAGCTGACCGGAAACAAGCCGACCATTCGCTCCCGGCTTGAAAGCCTCGAGGTCGTCTCGGGAACCCTGCGCTACTCCAGCAACGCAGTTCCATCCGAGAACGTGACCGTCAACGCAGGTCAATGCCTGCTGTCCGAAACGCCCTACGATACTGATCCGCCGCCTGCACACGATATTTTGTCCCGGTTGTCCGCAGGCGCCTGCGAATAACGCGTAGAGCCCTCCCCGCAAGCCCCGCGCCTCGAAGGAGGCCGGGGCTTTTTTCATGCTCGCCGGGCGCCGTGGTCAAGCTATGTTGGGGCGCTCGCTATGGCGATTTCCTGGTATCCCGGTCACATGGTCACCGCTCGAAAAGAGGCGGCGGTCGCCATGCGCAAGACAGACCTTGTCATCGAGGTGCTCGATGCCCGCGCGCCGCTTGCAAGCTGCAACCCGATGCTCGAGGCCTTGCGAAGAGAGCTCAATCGTCCTGCGCTCAAGCTGCTCAACAAGAACGACGCGGCCGATCCGGAACGCACGCGGGCCTGGGTTGCGTATTACAATTCAAAGCCGGACACGAAGGCGATCGCGCTGTCTGCGCGCAAACAGGGAGAGGCCACACGAATTCTCAAGGTCGCGCAGGCGATGGTTCCGGAGCGCGGCACCACGGTGAAACCGCTGCGCATGATGATCCTCGGCATCCCGAACGTCGGCAAATCCACGCTGATGAACGCGCTCCTGCGACGCCACGTCGCAAACGTGGGAGACGAACCCGCGATCACCAAGATCCACATGAGCCACAAGCTCGGCGACACCATGGTGCTCATCGACACGCCGGGACTCATGTGGCCAGGGATCGCGCACGAAAGCGCAGTCAAGCTCGCCGCCACCCACAGCATCGGTCGCAATGCGTATGACGATCAAAGTGTCGCCGAAGAGCTGGGCCACTACCTGCTGGTGCATTACCCGCAGCTGCTCACCGAACGCTTTGGCGCCATGGCCGCAGGAAGCACGGGTGCCGCCGTGGTCGAGGCGATCGCACACAATCGAAACCTGCGGCTCAAGGAGGGTGTTTTCGACTTGAACAAGGCCGCCATCACCCTGCTCAACGACTTCCGTTCGGGGGCCCTTGGACGCATCAGCCTCGAACGTCCGGGTGACTGAGCGCGACATGGACGCATCGCGCTGTGGATAAATCCGGAGTGATCTCATCGACTTGACCGAGTGCGTCTGCGCCGCCGCTGTATGTAAGCGTAATTACATTTAATTTCGCTTAAAAAACCGCCGATGGTTTTCTTGAATGAACATCCATCTCCGACACGGAATCTGTGTGGCGTCTGCGCTCTTGCTTGCGTGCACGCCGAACAAGCCCGAGATCGCTGGCTCCGTGCAGTTATTGCGCGCGGCAAAGAATGACAACAACGATCTCCTGCTGGCGATGGACGTGCTCGTCACCGATCTCGAAGGCAAGGCGGTTCCGTGTAGCACAGGCACCCTGGACGTGGACGTCTGGGTTTCGTTTCAGGGACCCGATCGTGGCTTCACGGCGTTGCCCTCCACACAGATGCAGGTCGCCTGCACCGGCAACGGCCTTGGCGACTTTGCCTTGGTTGTGGATAACAGCGGCTCGGAGAACGGATACCTGCCCGACTTGAAGGCAGCGACACATCTCATGGTCAACAAGCTCTTGCCTGCGGGCGGCCGCGCGTCGCTCACCCGGGTGAGCACCACGTCGCAGGCGGTACATGCGTTATCCGCAGACGCAGCCTCGCTGCACACCGCCACCGATGCGCTGACCGTCGGCACGGGTTGGACTGCGCTCTTTGACGGCATTCGGGTTGGCAACGAAACCCTGGGTGGCGCGATGATCGAGGACATGGACGCCGAGCGATTCACCTCGCGTGATGCGTTTTGTTCTGCCTCACGCAAGCTGGGCATCGTCGCCTTCACTGACGGTCAGGAGAACAACTCATCGGGACAGAAACTCGTCTCGCTTGAAGACGACGGCATCAACACCACCCTCAAGGATCTGCACAACCTTCGCGTCGACAACATCACGACGCCCATCTACACGGTTGGCCTTGGTCGCAACATCGATCGCGAGGCGCTCTCGGGTCTCGCCGAGGACACGGGTGGCCGCTACATGCACATCGACAACAGCATGCAGATCCCGCAAGTCTTTGATCTGATCTCGGACTACGCCAAGTCCACCTTCCAGGTTTGCGTGCAGATGCCGGGTGGCGGCTGCGGCAAGGTCTGGGTCAAAACGCAGTACACCTTTGACAACGGCGTCGACGTCTTCTCGGGCCAGAATCTTCAGGTCAAGGATGTGCCCTGCCCTGTGGTTGCCCCGGCCCCAAGCCGCGTCGCCACCATCCTGCTCACCCTCGGCGATCCCGGGATCCCACCCACCGTCGGGGCCCAGCTGGTTCGCCAAACTGCGCTCTGGGTGGTGCCCAAGACCAATCCCCGCATCCTCGTGGTACGCGACGACAATCACCACAATGAGGACGTGAGCGACTCGGAGGTCGTGCGCAACATGCTCATCGCCTCGGGCTTTCAGGCCGATCTCATCGAGGAGCCCGATGGCGGCCTCACTGCAGGCGCCTTCGTCGGCTACGACGTGATCTGGTTCTCCAATCCCGGATACCCCATGGACGATCAGGGGACCTTCAACGCCTTGCTGGCCGCATCACAGTCGGGCAAGGGCGTTGTGCTTCAGGGTGACGACCTCACCTGGTCGTGGGGCAAGTCGTTCAGCATGGCACCGCTCACCCACCTCGACCACAAGGACAACGGCACCAACGCCTGCGGGACCCGGGTCGACAACCGCAAGGGTGGCAAGTACGTGGTACGCATCGACAGTGGGTCGAATCCGATCGGCGCCGGACTCGAAGGCGTCGAGTTCCACTACGGAAACGACATCGATCGCAGCGTCGCCCGTGGCGAGGGCGAGACGGTCGTGAGCGCAACCGTCTCGGTCCTTGATGGCAAGGGCAAGGTGGTTTGTGTGGATAACCGTCCGGTCGTGGTCGGCTACCAGCCCTGAGCTACTCCGTCTCGTTTTCCTTCGCGAGCTCACCAAACTGCAGGTGACCGTCGACGATATGGCCTTCCAACGAGAAGGACGAGAAGACCTTGTCGCAGTTCAGGTCGCCGCGCGCCTCGATGCGAACCGTGGCGGCCTTGCCGACGCCCTGACCGGTAATTCGATACTGGTAGTTCACCTTTTCACCCGGTGAAAAGCCCAACTTCGTCCAGGGCTCGCCTGCAAACGCGACAGCGGCTTCACATTGAGCGGCGCCACAGCAAGACGCCGCCGGTGCCCAATCGGTGCTGGGAAAGCGATGCTGTTTCTTCTTCTTGGCCGGAAGCTCGGCGTATTCGTTTTCGAGCGCCATCGACAGCGACTGCAAACTGGAAACCGCCTCTGCCGTCTTTGATTTCTTGACGTACTTCGAGAAGGCCGGGACGGCAACCGCAGCCAGGATGCCCATGCCCGCAACCGACATCATCGAATTGCGAGCGACCGCGCTCTCTGGAAATCGGTACTCCACCACGAGCCGATTGCCGTCCTGCTTCGGCTGCAGTTTGGCGGCGAGATCCACGGCGCTGCCGTGCGCCCAGATCGCAGCCGCGCCCAGCATCGTGCTGTCACCGTTTTCGGTTTGCTTGCGCTCTTCCGCGGCCGCCTGGACCATTTGCCCAAGTCCAAGCTGAATCATCGCGGCAACCTGTGGCAACTTGGCCGCATCGCCTTCAATCACCGCGCGGGCTGCCACGCCATCCCACGACAGACTCGCGGCCGCCACGCCAAACATCTCGGCCATGGCTGCCACGCTGGGATCGGGAACCACCGCGGCCGTTGCCTGCATCGCAATACCGGCACCGTCTTTCACGATTCCAAACAATCCGGCCAGAGGACTCTTCGGCGACAGCGCGTTTGCCGGATTGCCCGCAGCCGCAACGCCGGCCTCGACCCCTCCGAGGGTACCAAACAGGATGCCGTCAGAAACCGACGCGGCGTAGAGTTCCTTTTCTATCGTCACAATCGCAACACCCGAGACGGTCTTGGCAGTTGTGCCTTTCAAGGCCCGCGCCATCGGTACGCGGACAAACACCGCCACGGATGGATTCGCCTCGTCGATCGATGTCGCGAATCCGACCAGGCCATCGAAACCCGCAACGTCGACACCTTCCCGCTTCTTGATATATGCGAGCGCTTCCTTGACCGATGGCTCCTCGAAAATCGGCAGACCAGAGGTGAGCGTCTGCGGACCAATGACGACGCCAACCACGGCCTTTTCGGGGATATGCGACAGCAGCGCGGCCATCGTGGCCGGGTTCTCATGCAGAAGCGATGACGGTTCGGCACACGGCGCAGCCGCAACGGTGGTTTTGTCCGACGACTTGGTCGCGGTGGACGAGGCACAACCCATGAGGGCTGCAGCGAATAGAACCAGGCGAATCTTCATGGTGTCGGCAAGATATCCCCGAACCGCAATTTCGCAAGCAGAACCGCCGCACAAAGCCAAAACGAAACACGTGGTACGTTATTGATTATTTTTCTTGACCAGCCCAAACGACTCTGGCACCTTTGCCGAACGCCGATCGCGAGCCGTACAAAACACGGCCCTCCGGCAGAAGAAAGGAGACGATATGAACCAAGCCAATCAACGAACGAACAACTCAGTCGTCTCCGCGCCCAGCTCGCTGTAGTCGTCCGTTCCCGGATGACCCTGCGCTGTGAGCGCGGGACAGGGGTGAGGTCAGCAGCGCCAGGCAATCCGATGATTGCGCGCGTGTGCTGATTCGCATCAGCGTCACGCTGCCGTCAGCCTGCGCGTGCGTTGCCCCAAACGTGACACGACGCGCCTGAACCTGTGGTTTCGATGCGCGAACGGGAGCGGTGTATCCAAATGGGCAAGTGGAAACAAGAGCGAAGAGATAAAGAGAAACAGAGAGAGTCCGGCACCGGCATTCGTACGGTGCGATTGCAAGAACTGATACGAGAAGAACTGAATCTATTGCTGCGAACCGCGGTGCGTGACCCCCGGCTGGCAGATGTGGAGATAACCCTGGTGGAACTGGCAGGCGACGGATCGTGCGCTCGGGCCTGGTACACCTCGGCAACAAACAACGACGAAGCGCTGGAAGGCGCCGCAGGCTTTCTGCGCTGTGAACTGGCAGAGAGCCTGGCGCTCAAGCGAACACCCGAGCTGCGTTTCAGGCGCGATCCGGCCACGCGTGTATTCGCAGCGCAGGAAGAAGGATAAACGACATGTCTACAAAAAATCTGGCAAGAACCGTCATCGAGGGTGGCCGAAGCCACTGGAGCGTCTGGCATCGACGTCAAACGCATCGGCAGGAGCGCGCGATGGTGCGAGACACACTGTCGTCCGTCCTGCGTGATGCGGATGCCGACAACCTCATCATTCCAAAGCGAGAACATTCCTATCGTTGGTTTTCGGACAAGCTCAGCCCTGCGAGACGTTGGCTGAGGGCGCAAGTCGGCAGGCCCTGGTCCAAGGTTCGCGGCGAGCTCTTTGCGCGCTTTGACATTCGCACGACCCCAGGCCGCCACATCGTCTTCGATCACATGCTCGCCTGGATTGAGCAGGACAGCACGCGACGACGCAGGTCTGATCTCTGGATCGATGACCACGGACTCTTGCGTGCAACGCCAGAAAGCCCGCGACGCGAGCGTGGACAATATCCGCAGGCGTGTTCATCGATGCAAATCGATGAACTCGAGCGCTGGCTCGACAATCGCCGCGTTGGAAAAAACGGAGACATCCTTTTTTGGCTTGTCTGCACCCCCTTCGGCGCGTTTCGCCAACACCATCGAATGAGTGCGCAAGATGTGGCGCGCTGGAACGCCTTACCTGCCCATTACCGAGAACACCACAACGGAGACTGACCATGCCTTATTCAACCATCAACGGTCGCAACGTACCGATTCGACTCTGGGCCCCTGTGTCCGAGGTCGATTCGGATGTGATTGCACAACTGAAGAATGTCGCCGCCCTGCCCTGGGTCGCGCATCATGTCGCGGTCATGGCCGACGTCCATGCGGGCCGGGGCGCGACCATCGGCTCGGTCATCGCGATGCGTGATGCGATTGCGCCGGCCGCCGTGGGCGTGGACATTGGCTGCGGCATGGCTGCGATTGAAACGAGCCTCAAGGCCAAAGATCTGCCTGACAACCTGGCGCGACTTCGCGCTGCCATCGAGCGGGCCATTCCGGTCGGCAAGGGTGCCCATCGTGAGGCGGCCTGGGAGCAGAGCTCGGATGCGCTGCGACGGGAGGGCGCAACCATGATGGAAGGCTATCGAGATCTTGAGGCGCCCATCAAGGGACTTGGCGAGAAGGTGGCCTGTCAGGTGGGCACGCTTGGCGGTGGCAACCACTTCATCGAGATCTGCCTCTACACGAACGACACCGTGTGGCTGATGTTGCACTCCGGAAGCCGGCACATCGGCGCCGTTCTGGCCGAACA
>Ga0169931_10007518_pt1 | contig 16132 bp, 11 predicted proteins | sample Kivu_15m_20L_FD_129675 | JGI IMG/M metagenome (GOLD analysis project Ga0169931, IMG submission 129675) | Freshwater microbial communities from Lake Kivu, Western Province, Rwanda to study Microbial Dark Matter (Phase II) - Kivu_15m_20L... | ecosystem: Environmental > Aquatic > Freshwater > Lake...
AAAAAAACCAGAAACCAGCTAAGCATAGTTGATTTCTCTTGTTTCCTGTCATCACAAACTTTCAGGTAGGAAATCAATCCGAGTAAAAAAAACATCACATACAATACATCCTTTCTCTCTGAAACCCAAGCTACAGATTCTACATGCATGGGATGAACCGCAAAAATAAGGGTAGTAAAAAGGGATACCCAAATATTTTTTTGACTTAATAAAAAAGCAAAGTACAATACAAGAATACAATTGAACAGGTGAATCAATAAATTCCATCGGAGGAAGGGCGCTGCGGAAATTCCATGAAGACAGTCCTCGCATTCATTTGCATTCCATCTCATTGTTAAAATTGTAATGGGGTGGTAATTTAAAGATACGGGTGTATTGAAAATCTGAGAAGCCGGGATTTCCTGATTCCTGACCAGAGGATTATCAACTACATAGGTCGTGTCGTCCCAATCAACAAATTCATGATCTAAAATTTGCTGATACACCACAAATGTGACGAGACATATGAAAAAAGCCCAAATAAAAAACCATTGAGGTAAAAAGGAATTTCTTTTTTCCGGATTCGAGGCTATTTTCTTTTTAACTTCTGCCTTAGCATGCTGCGGCTTACCCATTTTTTTACTTCCCATTTGGATATAGTTTATCTTCAATATAAAGTAATACCTTTTGCATCAAATGTACCCGATCTACCCCCAACACATTATGTCCATGCATCGGATAAGTAAAATAATCAGTTTGTTTTTTGTTTTCTACGAATGCCCTGTTAAGAGTTAGGCTATGTTGTTCCAATACAACATCATCAGAACTGCCATGTATGAGCATCAGATTTCCTTTTAAATTTTTAACATAGGGAATCAAGCTTGCTTTTTCATAACCTTCCTGATTTTGCTCGGGTCTGTCCATGTATCTCTCGCCATACATTACTTCGTAATATTTCCAATCAGTTACAGGACCTCCCGCCACACCAACCTTAAAAATATCCGGCGTTTTCAACATCATTGAAATTGTCATGAATCCACCAAAACTCCAACCATGCACAGCCATTTTATTCGTATCTACATAAGGTAATGATTTTAAAAAATCCACACCAACCATTTGATCCTGCAACTCAACAGTACCCAATTGCCTGTGAATTACCTGCTCAAATGCCAAACCTCTGTTTTTTGACCCCCTATTGTCCAAAGTGTAAACCAGATACCCTTTTTCAGCCATATAGTGCATCCATAAAGGAGCAGCAGCCAACCAAGAATTGGATATCATTTGGGCATGTGGACCTCCATAAACATAAACTAAAACTGGATATTTGGTTTGGGGGTTGAAATGAGAAGGTTTGATCAGCCTCGAATGCAATACAGTTCCATCCGCAGCCTTTAAATCAATTAATTCTGTAGTGCTGATTTCATAATCAAGGAGTGGATTTTTAGCTTCCCAAATCAACTCATAAAACTCTGGTTCCTTTACTGATAAAATTGTTATCCTTCTGGGCAATTCCAAACTAGATCCATTTTCAATGAGTAAATCACCCCTCGGGTCTAATATGTAATTGTAAACACCATCTTGGCGACTCAACTCCTGCTTTTCCAGATTATCAAGTCTAATTCTGACAACATTTCGATTCAGACCTGTTTCATCAATGCCAGCTACTGTTAAATACTTCATATCAGAATCAAAGCCAAGAATTTCATCTACAATCCAATTTCCGGAAGTGATTTGTCCCATTAAATTTCCACTCAAATCGTATTTATACAAATGATTGAATCCATCTCGTTCACTCATCCAATAAAATTCCTTTCCATTGGGCAGAAAATAAGGGCCATGTTCAGGCTCAACATAATGGTTATTTTTTTCCTCTAATAGTAGTTTTTCCAACTTTCCAGTTCTAACATCATACATTTTAAGTTGAAGATGATTCTGATCCCTGTTCAAATGTGCAACGAAAATATAATTTCCATCAGGGTGCCAACTCAGATTCGTTAGGTACTGATCTTTCTCCCCTTCAATTTTAAGATAAACGGTCTTTCGCTTGGCAACATCATAAATCCCAATAGAGGCCACCTCACTTTTTTGTCCTGCCATAGGATATGGTATCATGCGTAAAGCACCTGGTGTTGTATTGATATCCAGTAAAGGATAGTTGGAAACCTCAGACTCATTTTTTTGATAAAAGGCAAGATGTTTACCTTGTGGGGACCAAAAAGTACCCTTATTAATCCCGAATTCATTTCTGGCTATAGATTGTCCTGCCACAATTTTAGAATTGGCTTTGTGCTGGGTCACAGGCAAAGCAGAGTCTTTCGCTGTAGAAATGTAAAGATTATTGCCCATAGTGAAGGCTAAAAGGTTATTTCTTTCCTCGTAATCCAAATTTTCAGCCAATTCTGGATGACGAAGCAAATTTTGAATTGTAAAATCTATAATTTGATAGGAACAATATACATTTCCAGATTTGAAATAAAACTTATTCGCATCCAACCATTTTATGGAAGGAAACCTTTTGAACTGATTTTTAGTCTTTGAATTAAATTCATCCAAGCCGAGTATTTTTTCATTGCTTTCATTTACTTTTTTTATGACCAGCTGATTACCGTCCCGCAAAAAACTATACCCATTGACAGTTCCCGGAATCCATTGCAACCCTTGCAAATTTGAAGGTATCAAAGCCCCTCGTTGCATAAGTACTGCATCATCCAAACTAAGTTGTTTTCTGGCATTTTGAGCAAATCCACTCAAATGGACGACTAAGAAAAGAAGTATCAGTCTTAGATTCATTTTATTGTTTTTGTTTGATATAATTTCGCAAAATTGACATACAAATCTAATCATTTCAGCTATTTTATTAGGTTGGAAACTGAAAAATGTATGAATTTGAATGTAGTAACATTAAAAATCGTCTATAATATTTTAACATCAAATAAATAATGCTAAATTTGGAGCGTATTTTAGTCTTATACTTCATCACCCCAAAGGCTTAAGCTCCCCAACATTTAAGTTTTTAAAAATTAATTAACATGGATGCAAGTCAAAAAGTTAGAACACAAGAGGGTGAAATTTGGCAAAAAGTAGATTTCGGTACCCCAACCCTTCATTTCGATTATTTCATTTCGAATTTCGGAAGAATCAAAAGCCACCACAAAAGAACAACAGGTGAACGTCTATTGAGAGGTTCTATTGACCACAGAGGTTTTCACAGACTTCACATCAGATTGGCCGACAAAACCTACGGTGAACTAGCTATTCACATTTTTATTGCGACACATTTTTGTGAAAGGGTTGCCGATGAATTTAATCATGCCGTACATCTGGACTACAATCGTTCAAACAATAAATGGACAAATCTAAAATGGCTAGACCACTACCAATGGAAAGAATACATGCAGAAAAGTCCTGAATACAAGGAGACTACCAAAAAAAAAAGAAAGACAGTTTAAGCTAAATAAGGCTTCAATTCAACTTTTAAAAGCTTTATTATCACTTAATAAATTTTTAAAGAAAGATGTAGCCGATTGGTTTCAAATTACCACAGTACATCTACATCGTATTGAAAATGGTTTAAACTGGACTGACATTCACTTTTCAGCATCCCAGCAAATTCGCCTGCAAGGTTTGAGTTTGAAAGAAGTAAAAAGTAAGATTGAAAAAACAATAAAAAAGAATAGAGCTTAGGCTCTATTCTTTTATTAATACAGGTTCGTACTGCTGTATCTGAATTAATTCTAAATTGATATTTTCATACCCCCCCACTTGATTTCTCTTCACAAATTGAAAAATTGGCACAAGAGCATTACTGCTTTCTGATTCTAAAATACCAGATTGTAAAGGAGTATGAAGATTCACTCCATTTTTCATAAGCAGTTCCAGAAAAATCGCCAAACTATTGTATCCAACATAGGCAAATTCTCGTGGACTAATACCATATTCAACCCTATATCGCTCTTCAAAACGATTGACCTCTGGTTTCTTTTTATCAAAAAAATAATTTTCCAAATAATAAATACCTAAATTATTATAGTATTCCAGATTGATTCTTTCAAAAAATTTCCAGGCATTCATTCCCAAAACCGATACCTTCTTGGATTTCTCTTCATCTTGATTCCCAAAAATTGAAGTCAACTCTCTCAAACACGCAAAGACAAAGGTTTCATCAGTTTCATTTGGAATAATAAAAACATTATGTTGATTTGCTTTCACTAAATTTGAAACAGCCCCCGCACTCATTACAGGTGAAATTAAGGATGGTATATCACCTTTACATCCAATGGCTGTACACTCTTTTTTTATTTCGTTCACAATAAATGAATCTTCCTCAGAACCTAGAATAATATAATTTGACTTGTACTCGTTATTAAAAGCGTCTGTTTTAACTAAACCTGATATTTTTTTGGCCAGCTGATTCACACTGGGAACCATTTGAATAAATTGAGCACTCGTGGTACCAACAGATTTATTATTATTGAAGGGAGAAACCAGAAAAACACCCAATGAATCTGAAATTTGAGCCAAAACATCCAAGATTTTTCCAGAAGAAGGGCCCACAATTAAATCAGGTTGAAATGCCATTATATCCTTTCGCATGGTAGCAATAGATTCATCTTGATTTGTGCAATCAAAAATCTTTACCTTGAATACTTGGTTGTATTTTTGAAAATCGGCAATTGCTAATTTTGCGCCTTCGTAAAACTCCAATGAGCGAGCTGAACTGGCCGGGATTTCAGATTTGGGCACATATTGCAGACTGCCCAAACTCAATACCAGAGCAATTTGATACTGCTTCTTCTTTTCATTTCTTACTACAACGGTTGAGTTATTTGACCTCTCTTTGGTAATTTGATTTGTAGCCACATCAGTTTCTATTTTCTTATCTCTGAAGATGGTATCTCGTTTGAGGGCCTGACCTGGTATTTTTGTATACTTCACCACCATTTTTTGACCTTGATAAGAAAGGGTGTCAGACCATATAAAAGTATCAATTTTCACCTCTTTGGGGCTTAGTGCTACTTTTTGGCTGTCTTTTTTTTCACTTGATTTGTAAGCTTTGATCGTCTCAGTCTGTTGTGCTATTGAGATGTTCGAAAAAACACAGGTTAACAAAATACTAAGAAAGAAAAATCTCATATGTTTTGGGTTTTGTCAAAATTATTGATTTTTATCTAAAAAAGGACGAAAATAAACCTTTGAAGAGATTAAAATGTTATGTTGATTTTAATATAGAATAAATTGTAATACATTTACAGCTATTTTCGTACCAATTTTATTTAATTTATGCACTACTCTAAGCAGTTTTCTTTAGCCTATTGGTTTGTTTTAACGTTCATATTGGCTAACCAACTGGGCTTACAGGCCCAAAACAATGGTGGGGTCAGAGGAAGCGTTACTGATAAAGAAACTGGACAGCCACTAATATTCACTCCTGTTTATTTAAATGATGGTTTGAAATACAACACAGTTACCGAAGATGATGGTTTTTTTACAATGGGTAGTGTGGCTCCCGGTAAGTATTTTGTAAACTGCAGAGCTATTGGATATGACACTATCTCCTTGGAAGTTGAGGTCTTAGCTGGTAAAATGACCAATATCAATCTAGCTATGTTACCATCTGCCATCAGCACAGGTACAGTTGAGGTAAGTTCTGCCAGGGAAGAGGATAAAACCGAAACTAGAGTTTCTGTTGTAAGAATCACTGCCAAAGATATCAACAGACTGCCCTCTGCAGGTGGAGAATCGGATTTCGCACAATATTTACAAGTGATTCCCGGTGTCATTTTTACGGGAGATCAAGGCGGACAAATCTACATCAGAGGTGGCGCTCCAGTTCAAAATAAAATCTTATTAGATGGAATGACTATATACAATGCCTTCCACTCTATCGGATTTTTCTCAGTTTTTGAAACAGAATCCATCAGAAGTATTGATGTTTACACGGGCGGTTTCAGCGCCAAATATGGTGGTAGATCATCTGCCATTGTTGATATTAGGACAAGGGAAGGCGATAAGAAAAAATTTGGGGGCATGGTCAGTATCAATCCTTTTGTTGGTAAGTTTATGTTTGAAGGTCCAATTATCAAACTCAATGAGAATAAAGGAAATAGTCTTAGCTTCATGATAACAGGAAAGCATTCCTACCTCAATCAAACTTCAAACTGGTTTTACAAGCCTATTTTGGAGAGACCCAACATGCAGACTGCCAACAATACTCTGCCTTACTCCTTTACTGACTTTCATGCAAAACTATCATTCAATACTGCAAATGGGTCACGTGTAAACGCCTTTGGCTTTAGTTTCAACGACAATGCCAACTTTGTTAATGTAGCACAATACAATTGGACCTCTGCCGGTGGTGGTCTTGATTTCAGAATTGTTCCAGGCAGTGCCAAACTTCTCATGGAGGGAAATGTTGGCTATTCAACCTATGCTGCGAAATTTGTAGAGGGTGCGAACGATAAAGAAAGATTTAGTAAAGTGAACAGCTTTAATACCAACATCCATTTTTCATACTTTTTACCAAGAAATAGTGAAATGAATTACGGAATTGAAATTAACAGCTTTTTTACTGATTTCAGCTTAACCAATAACAATGGTATACCATATGACCAACAGCAATCAAATACAGAAGTAGCTGCTTTTGTTAAATACAAGGGACTCTTCGGAAAATTCATCATAGAACCCAGTATCAGGGCTCAATACTATGCCTCATTAGGTGAATTCAGCGCAGAACCCCGTTTAGCAGTAAAATACAACGTCACTGAAAACTTCAGAATCAAAGTAGCTGGTGGTATGTATTCTCAAAATTTAATCAGCTCAGTGGATGAAAGAGATGTTGTGAATTTATTTGTTGGATTCCTGGGCGGCCCTGATGAGCAAGTTTTTAGAATAACAGGCTATGATTCTATTGTCAATCGCCCTATTTATGAGAATACGAGTTCTAGATTACAATCTTCTATTCATGCCATAGCAGGATTTGAAGTTAATATTGGAAAAAATATTCTTTTAAATATTGAGCCTTATTGGAAATGGTTTCCTCAAATTGTCAGTTTAAATCGCAACCGGACAGCCTCAGGTAACTCTGGATCAGGATTATATGAACCTGAATTTATTGCAGAAAATGGCAGTGCTTATGGTCTTGATTTTAATGGCACCTTTGAAAAGAATCAATGGTATTTTTATCTGGCCTATTCTCTGGGTTTTGTGGAAAGAAATGATGGCCTGCAATCTTATTTTGCCTCCTTCGACAGAAGACATAATTTAAATGTCGTAGCATCTTACAAATTTAGAATCGGAAAAATGAAAGAAACGGAAGAAACTAAAAAGAGATATATGACGGAAGATCCTTTTGAAGTGGCTTTTAGATGGAACCTTGGCTCTGGCTTTCCTTTTACTTCAACACAAGGATTTTACAGTAATTTCTCTTTTGCAGATGGTATCAACTCCAATTACATCACTGATAATAATACCCCTGATACTGACTTAGGAGTTATTTACTCTAATAATTTGAATGACAAGAGACTTCCTTACTACCACAGATTAGATCTTTCTATCAAGTATACCTTCGACTTTGGCAAACACACAAAATTAACCTTGAATGTGAGTGTCACAAATGCGTACGACAGACAGAATATTTTTTACTTTGATCGCGTAAGATACAAACGAGTAGACCAACTACCCATTTTACCTGCATTCGGATTGGTTCTTAAATTTTAGTAAATATTTTAAGATTCTTAAACAATCCTTTTTAAAATTATTATATTTGCGCTCTAATACGTATTTCTAGTATAAATTAATTATTAAATCCATCAAAATGAAGAAGTTATTATTTAGTGTTCTCGTTACTATGCTCTGCATAGGCTTCGTACAAGCACAAGATTTAAAAGATAGCTTTGAGGTTTACTTTGAATATAACAAAGCAATCTTAAAAGCTGAAAGCAAAGCAACTATTGATAAATTTTTATCTTCTACCGCAGGCCGTAGATTGAAGGTTAGAGTTACAGGACATACCTGTGATTTGGGATCAGACAACTACAACATGGGTCTTTCTGAAAAAAGAGCCGTATCTGCTTTCGACTACCTTAAAAGCGTTGGTGAGCAAGAAGATAAAATTGAACTATTCTTTTATGGAGAAAAAGAATTGAAGTATGGAAAAGGTGGAAAAAGCGAAAACCGTCGTGTATTCGTTCTTTTTGCTTTGGAAGACGATGATAAGGACACACTTATCAAGTCTGGATGTATCGAATTGAATGTTGAAAAAGGTTCATTTAAGCCAGTTAAAGTGAAAGATGTAGTTTTTGACTACAAAACTTTCAATACTGCCAATGCGATCAAAACAGCTAATATCAAGTTAGAAGACGAAAGAGGAAACAAATACTACACAAATGGTATTGTATATTTCAAAGCCATGAGCGCTGGTAATACCCTTACTACACTTAAGCCTATTAAAGTTAAATTTCCTGCCGTAGGTGCTGATGAAACTGGCTTTATGCTTTACACTGGCGTAGAAAATAATGGATCAATTATCTGGAAATCTACCGGTCGTTCTTGTGGTTCTGTTGAAAAATCTATGGATTGCGGAACTTACAATATTGATATCATGGATAATGGCTATTGTGCTTGTTTGAAACAAAAACCATGTCCTGAAGATTGTTGCGAAAATCCATTCGGTGGAGAAAAAGCTCCAAATGGCACTGAAAAAGACGTAAGAGCTAGCAGTTCTAAAACAATGGCCAAGTTGCCTGAAGGTATGTTTAAGGGAGAGAATAAAGATTTAAACATCACAGTTCAAGATGACGCTAACTTTGATGATGATTTAGATATCTGTGAGCAGTTTATGTTTGGTATTACCACTGATGATTGGTTCAAAGCCAGAAATAATATCAAAAATGCAAAACAAAATATCATCGTTAAAGCTACAAACGCAGCTGGAAACACACTTTATGGAGATAATGGCAAATCAACCAGAATCTTTATTTCTAAAGATAAAGTTGCTGGTATGGAGAATCCAATTTTACTTCCAGGTAACAGACTTCAAAAGGGATATTTGAGATGGGATATCGCTTACAACAGTCAGGTTAAATGTTTAGGTCCGGTTAATTGTGATTATGTTGTATTTGATGTTCCTGCCGGCGGATTCTACAAACTTGCTGAATGGGTTGAAGCAAAAGAAGAAAAAGTTGAAGAAACTTATTTACTTAAGACCAGACTTGTTAAAAAAGCTACAGTAATGGTTGGTAATAAAGCTGACAATACTGTTTACATTGCTAAAAACAATAGCAAAAATGGTAAACAAAAAGAAAAAGAATACAGATTGAAAGATAACGAAGACATGAACCAATTAGTTGTTTTGGTTAAACATGAAACTTCTAAAGGTAAAACTTACGCTGAGGTTAAATTAAGTGATCTTAAATACAAAGCGAAAAAGAAAATGTATGTAATGCGTAAAAAAGAATTAAAGAAAGTTGCTGATTACAATGAAATGAAATTGAGCAAATGTAAATAATTCTCAAGCATATGCTAAAGTAAAAAGCCTCTGTTTAATTACAGAGGCTTTTTTTTACAAATCTTTATATTAAAAACTAAAGTGCTTTAAATTGTTCTTTAATATGAAGGTCAATAGAAGTTGGATTACCATCTTCATCCACCCGAACAAAAATAGCATCAGTAACACAAACTGTAACTTCTTCCCCGCTATATAAATTAAATCTTCTTGCCTCTAAAAATATAGTTATACTTGTATTTCCTACTGAAGTCACCTGCCCATAAATCCTCAAATGATTCCCTGCCTTAACTGGTTTTTTGAAGACCAACTCTCCAAATTTAACTGTTAACATATAGGGTGTCCTGCAAAATTCAGTTGCAAGGGAAGCCGCAGCTTCATCCAACCAGGCCATCAGTACACCACCAAAAAGATTGCCGTGTACCCCAATGTCACGCGTCATTACAATTTTTTTACTTAATAGCTCCATATTATTCATCATCTAATTTTAATACCTGTAAAAAGGCTTTTTGTGGTACCTGAACAGAGCCAATTTCTCTCATCTTCTTTTTACCTTCTTTCTGCTTTTCCAATAATTTTCTCTTTCTTGATATGTCCCCTCCATAACATTTTGCAGTCACATCTTTTCTCATTGCAGAAATTGTTTCTCTGGCAATAATTTTAGCACCTACAGCAGCTTGGATTGCAATTTGAAATTGTTGCCTTGGCAATATATCCTTCAACTTTTTACATAATCTTCTTCCGAAGGATTCTGCTTTTGTTCTGTGGATTAAAGTGGAGAAGGCATCTACGTTTTCACTGTTTAGTTTAATATCTAACTTAACTAAATCAGACACTCGATATTCAATAGGGGTATAATCAAAAGAGGCATATCCTCTGGATATCGATTTTAATTTGTCATAAAAATCGAACACAATTTCAGCTAATGGTATTTCAAAAGTTAATTCCACCCTGGATGGTGTAAGATAGATTTGATTTCTTAATTCTCCCCTTTTCTCCATACATAATTTCATTATGGAACCTATGTAATCCGGAGAGGTAATAATTTGTGCACGAATAAATGGTTCTTCAACCGTATCAATTAAAGTGACATCAGGTAAATCTGCAGGATTACTGACAGGTATAACAATGCCCTTTGTGGTTGTTGTGTAATATTGAACATTAGGCACCGTTGTTATAACATTTTGATCAAATTCTCTCTCCAATCTTTCCTGTACAATTTCCAAATGCAACATTCCTAAAAAACCACATCTGAATCCAAAACCTAATGCTGCTGAAGTTTCAGCCGTAAAAACCAAAGCTGAATCATTCAACTGAAGTTTTTCCAATGCATCTCGCAAGTCCTCAAAATCATCGTTGTCAATAGGGAAAATACCTGCAAATACCATAGGTTTCACCTCTTTGAAACCTTTAACAGCATCACTTGTTGGTCGATCCTTTAAAGTTATGGTATCCCCCACTCTGATTTCTTTCGAATCTTTAATTCCTGTAATCACATAGCCAACATTTCCTGCCTCAATCATATTTTTTGAAACCTGGCTCATTTTTAATATACCAATTTCTTGGGCTAAATAATCATTTCCAGTACTTAAAAATCGAATCCAATCCCCTTTCCGAATCGTACCATTTACCACCCTGTAATAAGCAATCACTCCTCTGTACTTATCAAACATAGAATCGAAGATCATTGCCTGCAAGGGTGCATCAATTGTGCCTTTAGGAGCAGGAATTCGATCTACAATAGCTTTGAAAATTAGATCAACCCCTTCACCAGTTTTTCCACTAGCATAGAGGATATCATCCAAATCGCATCCCAACAAATCAACAATTTCTTCAGAAACTTCATCAATCATTGCATTCGGCATATCAATCTTATTCAATATGGGAATAATCACTAAATCGTTTTCCATAGCCAGATAAAGATTGGAAATCGTTTGAGCCTGCACACCCTGGGTAGCATCAATTAATAATAAGGCTCCTTCACAAGCAGCAATTGACCTGGAGACTTCATAAGAAAAATCAACATGCCCCGGCGTATCAATCAGATTAAAAATATATTCTTGTTCATTCTGAATATAATTTAATTGAATCGCATGGGCTTTAATCGTTATGCCACGCTCCCTTTCCAAATCCATATCATCCAATGCCTGATTCTGCATATCTCTTTCCGAGATGGTATTGGTCATTTCAAGCATTCTATCTGCAAGAGTACTTTTACCGTGATCGATATGTGCTATGATGCAAAAATTTCTTATGTTATCCATCTTCTTCAGTTACCTAGTAATTTGTTTTTCAAACCACTGAATTAAAAATAATAAAACTATAACCCCTATCCCTATTGCTAAAAACAAAGGCATGCGCCATTTGTTCTTTGATAATGAACTTTGGGCTTTAGAAAGCTCCTCATTCAACTCGGGACCAAAATTTATCTTTGACAAGCTCTTTAGTATAATTTCCGATGCTTCAGTTCTACCACCCTCCTGTTTCAATCTATGCGCAAAATGGACTAAAATATAATAAAAATCTCTCTTATAGGAATCGAATAAAGAAGGAAGATGATCCATAAAATGAATATCTTCCTCCGTGATTATATGTTGGATTTCTCTTTCAGATTTGCTAAACCAAGAAACCTGATCCAATTCTTTTTCCAACTCATCATTTTTGTCATCTAACCATTGCAGTGATGATTGAAAATAAAGATGTTCAAAATCTGTAACACCAGGTAAATCTGAACAATTACAGAGTAGGCTAATTTGTTCAAGATCTCTTTTCTCCAATGCCTTTAATAAAGACTCACTAAACTGAAATGCAAAATAACCCGTAATAAACTGAATCAATTGAGGCTCATAATGAAATTCTGTCTTATGAAAAATATCAAGTTGACCCAATTCTAAAAATTGAAACAAGTGATCATCTTTTAATATAACACGATGAATCTCTAAACTTTCAACATGTGTAAATTCTCGCTTGTACTTCAAAATATGATCTTGATGTACTTTGTGAGAACCCAAAAGGACCCAATTATTTTTTACATCTACACTAGAAAAAAAATCATCAATCTTTTTTTGAATCTCTTGATTTGTTACGAGATCCACATTTTGAATTTGCAGTAATGTAAATGGGTTTATGTATTGCATTTTTTTAAATATTCAATGCAAAAGTACAAAAACAAATGTTCAGATTATTAGAAAAAGATTTGATATTGTAAAACCAATTGATTTTTCCTGTTCCCTTCTTTTATTGTAGCATCGTTATAAAAGCTAGGCCTATTTTGCCAATCTAAACTAATTTTTGATTTATGCCCTAAAATTAAAAATTGAACACCGATATGTGAGACCCAATCTAACTTATAACCTAGCATCTGGTAAAAAGAAAATTGAGCAGAACTAAATTGTATCAAAATCGGATCTATTGATAGATCTCGTATCAATGATGTCATTGGCAAGATTGGAAAAAAAATGCAAATTATAACTAAAAAAAACATCCTATACCTTTAGTTTTTCAACCATATGTAAAACCATATCTAGTTGTTCTTGCTCCGTCAGATGAGAATTATCTATTTCGATACTTTCCTCTGCTTTTTTTAAAGGGCTATCCTTACGGTTTGAATCAATAAAATCTCTTTTACTTAAATTTTCAATCAATTCTTCGAATTTGATATGAATTCCTTTTGCTTGCATTTCATCAAACCTTCTTTTCGCTCTAATTTGCATCGAAGCCGTCATAAAAATTTTAATATCTGCATCCGGAAAGACTACGGTTCCTATATCCCTGCCATCCATCACAATTCCTTTGTTTTTTCCCATTTCTTTCTGTTGTCTCACTAAAAACTTTCTGACTTGTGAGATTTCACTTACTGCACTAACCCAATCTGATACAAACATTTGACGAATTTCAGATTCGACATTTTTGCCATTTAGGAAAGTTTGATTAGAATTTGATACTCTTTTAAATTCAATTTTTATCTTCTCTAGCGCAGCATCTACCTCTTTTACATTTTGTATATCAATATTCTGATCTAAAAAAAATAAGGTAACAGCTCTATACATAGCTCCCGTATCCACATAAATATAATTCAACTTCTCAGCCAATGACTTGGCCAAAGTACTTTTTCCACAAGAAGAATATCCATCTATTGCAATGATCAGCTTTTCTAATTGAATAGTCATTTTAACGTATTATAGTTTTCATATGCATAAATGTAAAAAATCCCTCTACACCAAGCTCTCTTCCAAATCCAGAATTTTTGATACCCCCAAATGGAACTGACCAATCAGAAGCCATCATTCTATTCACCGAAACCATTCCTGATTCAATTCCATGAATAAATTGATCAATTAAAGATTCATTTTTTGTAAAAATACTAGCCCCCAGTCCAAATTTACTACTATTTGACAAATGAATGGCCTGATCAAAATGATTAACTTCTTGTATACATAAAACTGGTCCAAATAATTCTTCGTCTACAACTGCAGAACTTGATTTAGAAATTTTTAGCAACATTGGACTAAAAGAAGCATCCCCATCACTATTTTTATATTGGAAAATCTTCTCAGCTCCCCTTGAAACTAAATTTTGAACTTGAAAACTAAGTTTATCTTTTAATTCTTCCCTCGCCAAACATGAAAAAAAATTTGACTCCTCCTCTCCATAACCTGATTTTAAATTTGAAAGTTCAAAAATGAGTTTTTCTATAAATTTATCAATAATCTCTTGGTGAATATATAATCTCTTAGTTGCAATACAACTTTGTCCGTTATTTAAGAACCTAGAATGAAGAATTTGTTGTACAACATGATCCATCTCGTCAATATCATTCCAAACTACAGATGGATCAGACCCTCCTAATTCCAATACATATGGTATCATAACGTCCCCACATGATTTAGCTATTGATCTACCGGCAAATAAACCTCCAGTTAAGCAAACTCCCTGAACCTGTCTGGAGGATATCATTTTTTTTACATCTCTATGTGATAGGAAGAGATTTGTAAAACAATGAATTGGGAATCCTGCCTTATGAAATAATTTTTCTATGAAAATTGCAATTTGAGGAACTTGCTCTGCATGCTTTAAAAAAATTGAATTTCCTGCTAATAAGATTGGTATCGCACAACGTATTACCTGCCACAAAGGAAAATTCCAAGGCATAATTAATAAAATCCTACCCATCGGTTCAAAAACTACCTTAGAATGATAAGACCTACTATTTAGAATTTCTTCAATTGCAATTTCTTCACCAAAATAACGACATAGGGCTATACATTTATCTACTTCTGCCTGACTTTGCAAAATAGGCTTTCCCATTTCCCTGGTTATCAAAATAGATAGATTGTCTTTATGCAACTCTAATTCTCGCGATAAATTACTAATGAAAGCACGGCGATTTCTCAACTCTTGAAATGATAGATTAGCTAATTTTTGCTTTTGATCAAAAAGTATTTTTCTTATTTCACCTTGTGTAAAATAGGGTATTTCACAATAACATTCCCCTGTAAAAGGATTAATAGATTTAAAACTCATGGCACTAAAATTTAAGAGCGGTATGAATCATACCGCTCTCTTTTATTGACTTAACGAATTAAGGTTACATCTCCTCGAATTACAATTACTTCACCATCGATAAAAGATATTTCGGCATACCAGGCATAGACACCACTCGTTAATTTCTCACCTTTGAATGTTCCGTTCCAACCTTGTTCAGGATCATTCAGATCAAGATCTAAACCTTCATAAACCAACTCACCCCATCTATCATAAATCCTGAAAGTATTAATTTTAACAGCTCTATCATCACCCTGAATAAAGAACCAGTCATTGTGTCCGTCGTTATTAGGTGTGAAGGCCTGTGCTGCACCAACTTTTCTTGGCTTGACTACTCGAATTGTAACAGTAGAATCAACTACACATCCAATCGGACTAACAGCTGTAAATCGATACACCACCTGCTCAAATGGAGAAATAGGTACTGTATAATTCACCGTATCCAAAATGGATAAGTTATTGACATGTAACCACTCTATCTCAACTCCTGAAGTATCATTCAACACAGAAAACAATTGAATGGTATCACCATATTCGAAAGTTGTGTCACTTACAAAATTCATAATGTAGAAAGGTTCAGCATCTTCAACACGGATAGTATCAGTTGATAGACAACCGTTATTATCTCTTACAAAAACAGTGTAAAATCCTGACGAAAGATTTGAAAATAAATTAGCTCTCTGCCAGTTATTCTGATTTAAACTAAACTCGTATGAAGACAAAGCAACTGAACCGCCTGTAGCGCTCACCAAAATCTGACCATTTTGATCTCCCGTACATCTTACGTCAAATGAACTTGCACTCAATATCAATGGAGCAGGATTGCTGAGCGTTTGAGAAATGGTATCCCGACAACCATTGGCATCAATGACAACCAGGGTGTAATTGCCCGCAGGGATATCATTGTTGATTCTCGTATTATTGCCATTAGACCAGCGATACAGATAGTTGGGTGTTCCCCCGACAGCCAGAGCAGACAATCTGCCGATACTGTCATTGTGACAAGGGATGATATCGTCAATCAGAATACTTGCGACCAAAGAATCGGGTTGTGTCACATTGTAAACAAAGGAAGCCACACAACCCCTGACATCTGTTACCGTTAAA
>Ga0169931_10007519_pt1 | contig 16131 bp, 7 predicted proteins | sample Kivu_15m_20L_FD_129675 | JGI IMG/M metagenome (GOLD analysis project Ga0169931, IMG submission 129675) | Freshwater microbial communities from Lake Kivu, Western Province, Rwanda to study Microbial Dark Matter (Phase II) - Kivu_15m_20L... | ecosystem: Environmental > Aquatic > Freshwater > Lake ...
GAAATCTGTATCCACCATAGTGACCTTTTGGTTTTGGTTCGCCACACCTGTGTCGTTAGAACCTTCATTGTCGCCAATTGCTATATAAGCTATGTGGTTCCTCGCCGCTTCTTGGATAGTTTGATCCGCTCCCCCTGCCCCTATGAAGTTTCCTCCTGAGGGGAAGGTTGTATTATCAGTCATGTTTGTTCCCTCAGGGCGATTGGGAATCTCTGTGGGGGTTGCATTTGTTCCAAGTTTAGGGAAGACCGCATCCATCAGGATATTGTTGGACATCTCCACCACGGCGTTGGGTCCAAAGACTTCCTGAACAATCTCGCCCTTGCAGTTACGAACAAGTGCGTGTACTTTTCCTGTGATGATCATCATTTCGGATACTCCTGTTGTTAGTTCATAGACCTGCGTCTATAAATGATTTATGATGGGTGGTTTATGAGGCTTGGGTTATGAGGATGCTTCCGTCTTCAAGAACCTGAAGAAACAAGTTTTGCTGACAGATCAGGTTAGAAAATGATCTGTAATCAGGCGGATTGTTTGAGTCATACAGAGTGTTGTAGTCCGTTGCACCTGCCGAGTAGGTGTAAGCTCTAAAGGCTAGGATTAAATCAACGCCCGCGTCCTTATCCAAATAAAGTCTGTATTTTGTCCCTGTAGTCACAGACCAAGAAACCTGAGACACATTATTTGTGTTCGTTATTTCGGACTTGGGGATTAATCCATCCGTGCCTGAGTACTCACTAGGCACACTCACTACTCTCCCCGTCACAACACCTAATGAAGGATCGGTGCGGAGCAATATCTTGGATTGTGGGTCTGCGGCAGCCCCTAATCCATTATCAAGGTTCTTGAAATAGGCATACAATCGCACTTGTGTGGCGTATGGATAAATAGCCGTCTGACCCGTTGTATCTTGTGTGAATGTTGTTGTTCCGTCTGTATTAACTCTAAGTGTGTGAAGATAGTTGCGTTTTACATTCAATGCCCCTGTAGAAGGGAATAAGTTGTAATAACTACCCCATGTATTATCCGTATATTTAAAGGCGATGTTGAACTCAGGCGTAGGGCTGGCATCGTTATTTAGCCTAGCGAAGATTTTATACTCGGTAGGTTGTGTCGGAGAGTTATATTCCTCGATACGATGATTAATCGTACTCGTAGATAAGGCTCTATAGATCAAATCCGCTTGTGTCGGGGATGTATTGGAATAACCCGCACTTACAGCGGCAGAGAATGAGCCCTTATATAAACCCTCATAAGCCAAGGCATTGGTAGGGAATTCCATAAATCTCGGAAGGCTCGACACAAGGGTAGGATATGTGTTGTCCCCTTGGGCTTGTCGGGCATAATAATCGTTTTCCGAATACACAAAGAACTGAGCAGCACTACTGTAAAGCGTACTAGAAGTCTGTACTGCCACACTCAGCTTGTCGTCCCCATAAGCCCCACTAAAATCTTCTCGCTCCACATTTGTTGCCGTCATGGTATTGGATAAACCACTACTGTCTGTAGTGGCATCAGAAACAGCTAAGAGTAGAAGTTTGGTGTTGGCATCTGTAGAGAGTTGTGTCGATGGAGGCGTAAAGGGTGCATCTTGAGAGGTGTATCTTGCTACTCCAACGCTCATACGGAAGTTCGATAAGTATCCATTAAAGTAATAATTGGCGGTTTGGGCTTTATCTCCTCCTATGTAGAGGCTTCCATTGCTTGCCCCCGTGAAGTCCAAAGAAGTCACCAAACTCAAGCTGTCATCTATCTTGGTCGCCGCCAATGAATATCCATTTTGGGCAAGATAAAGAGTTCCGCTGTAGCGGATTAGTGCAAAGTGACTCCAGCGGTCGCGTATATTATTTACCGCAAACCCTATGGTGTAGTTTGTTGATGCGTTTATCCGATATGCCAAATATATCGTCTCTAATGCCGCATCATAGTAAATGGATAGTTGTTTAGACGCACCCGGATAATCTAGATCAAAGATGTATGCCCGATGGCTGTAACTAGTACTGAGTTGTTCGTTAGTCAGGTACTGAAACCACTCTATCGTAAAATCTCCCGCACCTAAGTTGAAGTCCGACTCTCCCGTTCGGCTGAGATATCCGTTGTAATACGGGTAAGAAAGAACCCCACTCAACGACAAAGAAGACATAGGATTCGCCAAGGTGGGTACTTCACTCGACCATGACACCGAAGATGTGTTGGATAGTGTAGTTCCCGTACCTGTGAACGCGGTCGCAGCATCAGTAGCCACAAGTCTAAAGACATTTATGCTCACACTTGGAAGTGGGGCAAGTGGAATACTGAAAGTTCCCGTCCTTGTGGTCAAATCCGCCGTACCTGAAATCTGATAGAGATACCTTAAGTTTGTAAGGTATCCCTTAAAGGCATTATCGGCTACGGGAGTTGTTTCGTTACCTATGTAAAGATTAGCCGCACTTGAGTTGTTTATGTTGTAGGTGGTTGACCAAGTGCTACCAAGCTGAACTCCATTGACATAAGCTCGTATTTGAGAACTACGACCAACAAGGGCGATGTGAACCCACTCGTCATTCGGAACTGAACCGAAGTTGTTGGATACAGATGCCGAACCTGTTGAAACCGAAAACTCTAATCCCGTTCGGCTCAATAACCTAACTCTGAACCTATCCGAAGTCCCACGCAAGTTCCTAGAAAACACTACAGGATTCGTCCCTCCCCCTGAACTATCCAAATACATCCACCACTCCACCCTAAAGGGGTTTGTCGAAGTGTCAAAAGCAGATATATCCGCTCCCACCAAGTAAGATGTGTCCTCCCCTGAAAATAAAATGCTCCCATCAACCAAACTCAAAAACTCGTCATAAGTCGTCAAAACTTCATCCGTGATTACATCCACACTATCCAATACAGATTTGGACGATATATAGGCAGTCCAATCGTCCGAAACGGATACGGGAGCCTCCGTTACAACAGAAGTCAAACTCAAAGACAACGATGTCGTATCCGCAACACTAGGCACACTCTCCACCACATAACTAGGCAAGAGTAAATAACTAGTCGTTAGTGCATCCGAAACAACACCTACACTATCCGTTTGATTCATCGGAACAAAAACGGCTGAAGTAGAGATGGTATCCGTGGATGCTGATACGCTATCCGACAGCACAAGCCTTAAACTCGTTTCCGTTGAATCGTCTATCTGTACACCCTCTTCCAAAACCACCGCCGCCGTGTACTCATAGCTCGCCACTACGCTATCGGACACAATTATTAAATCCGATACCGAAACAGCCCCCAACTCTAGTACTGATGATATTTCATCCCCCAACACAGGCACAAGATCAGACACCGACTGAGACGCTATAAACGCACCACCTTCATCCGTTATATCCACACTATCCAATAACGATACGACAGGTACACGGAACCCCGCACTATCCGTAATGGAGATGTTATCGGTGAGGTTGGTGGATGCGATAAATACCAATCCGCTATCCGTAACGCTCAGGCTGTCCTGAACACTCAAGCTCTTAATTCGGGCAAAGACGCTATCTACCAACTCAACTACTTCATCAGACACACCCACAGCCGCATACAAATAAGATGTGATCACACTATCCAAAATCCCCGCAACACTCTCTGTTATCCCAATGTTGCCATACAGGTAAGATGTGATCACACTATCCGTAACGCTCAGACTATCCTGCACACTCAGGGAATCCCCAAAGAGATAGGATAAATCATCAGTCACGGATAACACTTCAGAGACATTTGTGGAGATGCCAAAAGAAATCTGATCTGAGATACCCGATACTGCATCTTGGACCTGCATGGGCGTGTACGCATATGATGTGGTCACTACATCACTAAAGGTCACACTATCCAATAACAGATATGCAGACAATTGTGAGAGAACGCTATCCAAGATAGGGCTTAGGTTATCGGATACTGAAGTGGAGTATTTTAACAGGACAGCATCAAGAATGTTGTTGATGACATCTGATGCTGTCCTCGGCAGGTAGGCGTAAAGGGTCTCTACTTCATCAGATGAGGCACCCAACACATCAGAAAAGTTAAATCCCGATAGACCTGTTATTACGCTATCCGTGATTGAAGCGAGTGTGTCTTGTATGAACTTGGTTTCAGAAGTAGAAACATTGTCCAAGAGATTAGGGATATTATCCGCCGATAATGCAGGTACAAAGCCATAAGTGACTGATGCCGCATCACTAAGACCTAAAGAATCTGCCAAATTTAAAGACAAACTCTCCAAAACAGACACGGAGTCCGAAATAAGAGAGACTCCATCTGAAAAGTAAAGACCCAAAACCGCATCCGCATTATCTATTACGGATAAACTATCCAATATCAGAGTAGTGATTTGGGTAGATGTGGAGTCATTGATGGATGACAAGCTATCCATTATGGACAAGCGATAAAGGTAACTGAAACTATCCGTAATAGATTGAGTGGTTTCGGTGACGGAGCTAGGGAGGATGAGATAACTTGTGCTGAGTACATCCGTAGGTGCAGGGATGTTTTCTTGGATAAACTTGGACTGAGCGAAAGTTAAAGCATCTGTGGGAGCGTCTACAACATCTGATATGGAGATGAGTGGTGTCTCAGGTGTGATTGTGTTGTAAATGCTGCTAGGGATAAAAGATAAGCGATCTCCATGTAGTGGCTCGCTTGGATAAAACACATCTGCCACAATCTCAATACTTGCCCCAACATCTTCGGAGGATTTGGGAGCAAGAACATCAGGGTCTGAGACCATCAGCCAAGAAGTGACCTCTCCTGGATTTGTCGCAAAAGTGACCTGAAAAGTGTAGGTCTTGTTGAACCCCATGTCCATAGGGTCATCTAAGTCATAAACTTCGGAAGAAGAAGCCCAAGGGGTATTTAATGCGTAGGGGGCATTCGTGCCACTAGAGAAAAACCGAAGTTCATCAGCACCTGCGTTTTGCTCCATATATACTTCTATGTAATAGGTCTGATTTGGAATATGATTAAAGTATCCATTTGGGTCAGCTTCATATAACGGAAAGTCAAAGTTTCCATTATCGTAGTTGAGGCTAAAGCCGCTTCCTGTTCCTTGGTCTATCCATCTATATGCAAGAGGAGCCCCACTCGGAGGAGATGGGTGTTGTTCAAAACACTCAAAGCCGCCTCCGTCTGCAATCGGATAAAGGGTTTGATAGTATTTGATCCCATCACTACTTATCCGATAAATCGAGAAGTAGTATCCGTTCCCTCCGAATAAACTGAGGGAGTTGTACTGAAAGAACAAGTAGGTGGGGATTGTTGTGAATGTGGTTAGCTCTGTTGTCGAGATAGGTCCAAGCGTGTACAGAGAGTAATCCCCATACAACACTTCGTCTACATAAGAAGTCTCGGTGTGTAATTCGGATAAATAACCACCCACAGAAAACGCTGTGGGGCGATCTTCATAAAAGACGGGTTCCCCTGCCACTCCGACTTGAGTCGTGGAAGATCGAGCAATAACGCTTCGTGTTGCATCTTTATATCCGCCACCTATTTGAGGTTCAGCTAATCCCAAAGGATTAGACATAATCTCATTTGAGGTGCTTTCGGATAAACCGCTGAATGAATGTGTTGGTTTCTTAAGTGGGGCTTGACCTTCAAGGAGTTTCTCTCCCGAGAACCAAGTGCCTTCACTTGTGAGCGGGTTTGAACTTACAGCCGATATCTCAAGGGTGGTTAAGACATCCACACCCTGCACCAATAAATACCCACTATCTAATGTGCCTAGATATTCATTCCCATCAGTATCCGTTATTGATAGTATGTAATCAGGTTTGAAGCCGAGTTGAACAAAAGATATTTTCCCATCGCTCGTGCTTAGGTTTGCCGTAGCGGGGGCTGATATGTTTGATACCTTAGATGACGAGGATACTCTATTCAGTATAAAAGAGCTATTTAGATATTGTGTGGTGGTGTTTGTCGTGGATGTAGAATTAAGACCATAGCTAGCCTCTCTTTGTTCAAAAGACAAAGGGCTTATGGGTTCTACTTTGTTCAGTACAAAGTTTTTCCGTCTTATATAATAAGGTGGAGCGGAGGGGGCGGAGTAGGCAGACTTACGACCTTGTGTGGTGGTGACTTGTCCGAGCTTGCGGGTAGCATTTAAGACCAAACGAGTATCGTTTAGTGCTGTAAACCGATAGACTTCATCTTCGTCATATGGATAAACGATGGTTATCCTATCAAGGTCATTTAGATATGATGATCCATCGGGATTTAAAACATAAAACCGATTGTCAAAATAGCTGTAAAACTTGATTTTATCGGCTGGTAATTCGATGCCATTCACGAATATAGAACATGATTGTGTGAGACCTAAGGCGATTCCCTTGTAAAAGAAACGGATATTGAGATCAGGGAAACTAAACCACAGATTTGAAATATCAGGCGGATAATAAGTAAAGGTGTAGCTCTCATAGCGTATGTCTTGCCGAACCTTCCAAGGACTAGAGAGGTTTGTGATTTCCACAACGCCCTGAGATGCACTCACAGAATCTAGTTGAATGACCTTGGCAGATAACTTGTGTTTGACGGGTGTTTTTAGAAACATATCCAAGTAATACGCCACACCGTTTAACAACACCAAACTACCATCACCCAAATAGGATAAAATTTGGGTTGTAGAAGTAGATGTGTTCTTGCCAACAACAAAACCATCAGCATCTACGGATAAGACATCCACCCCTATGTCGCGTAACAATTCCTCGGCTACTGCGTCTAATGGAAAACTCCAAATTGGATAGTCACCTGAGGGTGGTGTGCTGTTAGAGACGGAGAGGACTCTTCGGCGTTGACCAGAGGGAGCATTTTCAGAGGCTTTAATTAGAAGAGAGTTGGGTTTGGTGATGTTTGTTCGATAGAGCCTGAGGCTCTTATTAGAGGCATATCCAAACAAGACATCTTCCCATGTCCCTAGACGGACTTTTCTCATATCCTCTTGGTGGAACTCACCCAAGGATAAAGACATTTCATCCTCAGTCACGCCAAGAGTCCCATCTTCTTCTAAGAGAGAAGCGACCACACCCGTCTTTATGTGGGCTGGCTTAAGAACCGAAAATACCTTTCTTAGATTTTCCTGAATCTTAAGAACATTCAGACTTAGACCAAGAGATGCCTCGTGAGTGTGTGTAGTCCCCTGCTTATCCGTATAGGGCTGAACCACACCATCAATAACTAGATGGGTATGAAGTGCATCTCCCCACTTCATACCAATAGGATAACTTGTGCTTCCCAATCCCGTGGGTCGAGAGAACACAAAGTGTCGGTGATCCTCAGCTATAGAAGTGATGCTGAGGATGCTAGATGTGAGATTAACAACAAAGTTTTCAATCTCTAAGGATACTTCTGAACCAAGAGAGTTTAAAGCCTCTAGAATTGAGGAGTTACCGCTTCCCTTGAAGAGCGACTTCAGCGTGTCCTGAAGAATGGAGTGCAGTTCTTCTATGGTATCCGTGGAAGGTATGGCAGATTCGTTGGGTGGAAAGACAGAATACAAAAGCCTTGTCGAGATAAACTCAGCTCTCATTTGTGTGAGATCGGCATCGTCTATGTTATCCACCGAGTCCACCAAGAACTCTGCTAAGATAGCCGCTATGCCCTCATAAAATATCCTGTGATTTGCTCCATATGCTTCCGTGATATAGTTAGAAGCGGTGCTCCTAGCTAGAGAAGAAACGATGCGTTCCGCCAAGATATCCTCAAGGAGTCGGCGTGAACTAGACTTTCTACCCAAAGGGTCTTTTTGAACTCTAGGATCATATGGATAAATACTCATCTCGCCTCCTCGTAAGTAAAGCTCACATCCCCTACCTGTAGATATGAGAACTCATTTATCACCACATCTCTGACTACACCTGTGGAATCGCCTGTTGTGTAGTTGACACTTATCGTGTGGTTACTCGGATGATCCCCTATGGGTAAACATAATCCCACCTTGTGTTGTGTATTTGGGACATCTACATAAACACCTAGACCTGTGTCATAAACGCTCAGTCCCTCTACCCCCATGATTGTGGCTGAAGTTTTTATCCAATTTGCCTTAAATGATCTTTGTGAGATGCCCAACAAAGGTATCTCCTGCCCATCAAGGAAAACCCGTGCATTTACCCCGCCCTCTACACTCGCGTTATTGGATAGTCCCGTGTCAAGTATCCAAACCTGATGTGTGGAGTTGTTGAGTTGGGTTATGTTTCTTAACGAACCTACCACCACGGGTTCTCTTAGAATAGACCCCCCTGCCTGAAGTGCTAGCTGCGTCAAAGGCATGATCACATATGCCACACCTGTTGTTCCATCTATCTCACGGATAATATCCGAAACCCGAAGTGATCCACCTAACACTTGACCCAAGATGATATTGGAAAGGTTATTACGGATAAGGGAGTCAACCGTATTGATGTTGGAACCCCGCTCCAAAACAACTACAGCCTTTATGTCCACATACACGGGGGACACCTCCTTCGCCAATACATCAGCCCCTAGGTGTTTATTAGCCTCTAACTCAACCTGCAAATTGGATAATACGATATTTGTTTTGTAGGTGACTGTGATGTTTTCAAGGTGTTGGTATGTGACCAACACCACCTCTCCATCTGTTATCCCCCCTGCGGCACTAGTCCTACGAATAGAAACCACTTCACCTTCTGAGATGATTTCATAATCAGGCGAAGTTACACTTGGATCAAGAGGGCTATCAAACACCACACCTGAAGTGTTTGTCACCACAATACTGTTTACATCGACACCTAAGTTTGCCAACCTATCAGGATAAAATCCAATCAGCGTGTGGGCTTCTTGAGTGACATCTATGATTTTCTCAAGTCCATCATTTTGAACACGGATATAATCCGAAGCTCTCGTGGATTGACCCAACATCAGCGGGTCTTCAGACTTAAAGAAGTCGAACTCCAAGTTCGACCCATCAGGCTTGGTTACGGAAACCACTTCTCTAACGGGTTGCCTGTCCAAATGGATATCTGAACTGATCTCTGAGCGATAATCACCCAATATGATATCGCCAAAAGCATATGTCGGTTGTGTGATTGAGACATCAAGCTGAATGGTAGTCCCATTTGTAATTACAGCATCGGTCAAGTCAAAGAACTCTCCACTCGTGGCATTCTTTAGACCTAAACCTAAGTCCTCTCGGTCTATCATGGCGAATAAAGATGGAGATGAGGCATCAGCGAGTTTAAATAAATAAGAACCTTCGCTCACAAGAGGAAGAAACCTTGCCCCGCGTTTGGTCTTGTATGTAGGTGCATAAGTATCCGTTACACTAGCTACGCTCTCGCCCCTTATCCAAACATCTACCTTTCCGCCTAGTCCATCGTCTCTCACCATATATGGGCTGTCCGCATCTATGACCAAGACGGATACTACCCCTGAGGTCTCTCTCGCCACCCTAAGGTATCCATTTCTTGTCCCCACATCCACAGATGACAAATACCCTAAAGACCTTGCCGTCAAATCGCTGTTGCTCTCTATATCCTGACCACCAAAAGTAGCAGCTGTGTTGATCACCCTTAATCCCGCAGGGGCTCCCTGAGTGATTTGACCACTTGTTAAATTCCCCCTTAACCCTTCCTCTATTGCTTCTATCTGTAAGGTCAATTCATAGCGTTTACGCACAGGGTTATAAAGCGAAACCGCATTTTCAGCACTAAAACCCCCTGATTGAATCGTCTTAAATGAAACTCCCCCTCCCGTTAACACCGTCCCTAAAGGCACGGATAAGGTAAATGTAGGCTTATTAGATAAATAAAAGACCACTTCTCCCCTCGCCCGAACTCCCAATCTACGCGATAATCCAAAATTAGAGGCTAGTCTCTCAAAGGCACCATCTATGATGTTTTGTGTCTGAACATCCGTCTGAAGAAATAACGCATCTTTTAGAGCCAGCTTATATGAACTGTTGGAGACCGATATAGATGCACCCGTGTTCAAAGGGTCATCTATGTTTAATAGACTCAGAAAACTCGTGGCTCGATAAGAGAAATCCAACACAAATCTATTACGGGATAACTCAGACACCATCGGGTCTATCATCAAATCTCGGATAGCTGATCCTGCTTGTACTGCCGCATCCTCATCAGCGGCGTAAATCGTCTGAATCAGACTTGTGGTCAGGTCGCTATCCGAAACATTTGGAAGACTAAGCGTTGTGGTTTGAATGTCTATCGGTTGTCCTGAAACCTCAATGCTATAAACGGATTCTATCTCAAGATCATCAACCACTTTAACCGCAGTCACAACATAATAAATAGGGCTAGTCGCAGGAAGTGTTGAAAACTCTCCCACTTGATAAGTCGGTGGCTGTGAGTTCGGCGTGGCTGTTCTTGAGTGCCTAAACTTCATCTCCACACTCAGACTCATTGCCGACACTACTGCCGAAACTCTTATCCTTGTTGTTGTTTCAGGTATCTCCACATCCCCAAGAGAAGCCGTAGATAGTACGGCTGAAGAAGAATTCTGTAACGCCTGAACTTCCACAAACAAAGGATCAGCTACACTCGGACTCAAATCCGCCGTCAAACCCCCCAACTCAGTTATCCGCTCCGTCCGCACACCATAAGACACAGGGTCTAGCGGTATCGCATTTATTAGATAGTATCCATTTAGCCCACCACCACTTGATGTAGAACCATAGATGTTGTAGTAGGTCACATCATTGTCCGTGTGATCAAAAGAAATATCCACAGCATTTTGTGACCGACCGATACGGATATTTGTGGGAGCCGATGGTGGTGTCACCTGTTCATTCTCAGGGGAAACCACATCAAGACGGATAGTTTTATCCGTCAAACCCGCACCTCTAGCCGTTATTTCAAATGAGTTCGATCCCTGCGAAATGTCTATCCCACCCATAGATGGAAATATCCATGTGGTTCCTATTATCTCTATGTCCGCATCTACTCCCACCGATGTATAACTTGTCCCATTAAATAGGATTGTTATCTCGGTGTAATCCGAAATGTTCCCTCTTAGGACAACCTCTTCCCTTAAGGTTGAATACACCACACTAGCCGCTGAAGTCTTAACCCCATCAGGGCGAATGATCTCAAATAAACTCATGATAGGTCTCCATCTAGCGGGATACTGCCAGGAACGGCAAATACAATGTTTATGTTCACGGGAGAGCCACTAGCCGCTCTCACCACCACAGTACACAATACACTCGTCTCATCGTTCCCTATCCGTTCCACAGAGACGCTATCCAAACTCAACAAGCGTTCTTCATTCGTCACCACCTGTAGCTTGGATTGCTCTCTCTGTAACCCTTGAAATCTATCCAATGCTTCTTTGACACTTTGTCTTATCAAAGACGGAAGGGCAGTACTAGACTTCTTACCCACTAGACCAACCGCATTAGACCCATACCAATCGTGATATGGATTGCTACCCTGTATTGTCAATAGCGTCTTCGCTATGTTCTGATACAATAGGTCATATCCCTCCACTATGGATAAATCACCCGTGGTAGAAAATCTAAGGTCATTCTCTACCCCTGTTGCATTGCACCTACGACATTGAGACTTGATGGTTGTGTAGGTGATATCCAATAACCCCTCAGGGTCTAGAGGTTTATCAAACGCCAACATATACCCCCCCACTCCGCTTTTCCTCAACTTCCAACTCGGCGTTATCCTTTGTGGCTTCGCTCTCACCTTTGAAACCGAAAAACCCAAACTATCCATTACTGAACCCCTTACGCTAAACCCTACTCCCCTGCGGTTATCCGTAAACTTTAATGCTAACTGATGTTCCATCACAGAAATCTCGCCCAACTTGTTCTCTAAAAAAGAAACAAGCGTAGCTGTGCTGTAAATTTTAGGTGGAATGATCAAAGCATAAGAAACTCCACCCTCTAACTCCACCACCAACTCATTCGCCCCCGCCTTTATCCGATATGGACCTTTAAGAGGAGATATTACTGAAGCCTCTCTGAACAAGCCCACCGAGGGCAGTTCTATTCCGTCTCTCCTCAAGACCAAAAGATTTTCACCTTCGATTGGACTCGCAGGTGAAATAAACTTGCCCCCATCTAAAAACACCCGCTCATAACGGATAAGATGAGGGCAAGCGTGAGCTATCTGCAAGTCTTTACTCATATTGTCACCCCATGAAGAAGTGGTTAACTATCCACACAAAACGGATAGTTACATGGGGCATCAATAAAAGATTTACTTCATTGCCATTAAGTCCTGAATCAGAACTGTACGAGCAGCCTCAATAACCGACTGAGGTGCCCTAGTGATTGCTCTTAGAGCATTCACACAGGTAGAACCATCTAAACCCGGTTCGGCATCTACCAAAACTTGGCGGTTTGAAACTTCAAGGATAAGGCGAAGACGGATAAACTCTTTGAGGCAGGCTACAAAATATCTTCTACCTGCCTTCATGGGACCCTCAGGGAACTTCTCGGACTGATAAGGAGCTTCACCACTCCCACCCCAAACAAACTTGATCATCTGAGTCGTGAACACAGCTTGAGTCATGCCGAGTAACTTTGTGGGCATATACTTCTCTACGGAAGCCCAAAGACTAGCCACCAATCCCCCAAAGTTTGCCGCCTTTCTAAATTCAGGAGCGACTCTCTGCAAGTCTCTGAAGTTAAGTAAGAAAGGGTTACCCGACAGCTTCACAGTCGTTGTACCCCCTCCGACCACATCAAAAGTCACCCCCGACAAGGCTAGATATGCGTAAAGGACAGCATAACCTCCGCTGGCTATCGCGTTCCTATCCGTATTTTCAATACGCCTTCTCGCTAAAGGAGAGATGCAATCATCAATAAGGGTTGCGAGTATTTCCATCTGAGGCAAACTTGTTATCCTTGTGGATAACAACACATCCTCAGACATAGCAGGTATCTCTAACGCATCCTTAATTACCCCATTTAAATCTTCCATAAAAGAAGCATCATTCTTCACGGCATCATTGATGAAGGCTTGCCATGTACCATCATCTCCTAACAGCTTTTCTGTGACTGCTCTCGGTTTACTCGGATAGTTAATGACGGCATCTTCATAGGTGAAGTTGTAAGCATCACCCGCACCACCACCATCTTCATCTTCGGGGGCGGAAAAGTCTGTGGAGATGCTTTTGACCGACTTTGAGGATACATTCCCATTGGCGATGTTAGAGACAATCAGAGCCGAGGTCTGCTCAAAGACCGACTCTAGTCGGCTGAGATTTAAGTTCAAAACAAAGTTAAATAACGAGTTACCCTTAAAATACTTATCAAAGACCGCAACGGACTGCTCAGATTCAGCTTGATTGCGTGCCTCTGTGGTTGGGTAAGTCCTAGTACCACGGACATAGCTTGTAGCGTTATATGCCCTAAACCAAATGCGGTTCCAAGCCGACTCGTAGTCGGTGCGGTGTCTGTTCCATGCCCCCTTAAGAGAAGCCCAAAGCTGATTAATCTCCGTATTCAGATTAGGATTGGAAGGTGCCTTAAGTGAAGCACCCAAGAAACGCTCTATAACCCTCATGTTGGTCATCACGAGTCCAGCAGGGGGCTGTACGGTAGTCGTACCTAGCTTCACCATCGCACCCCACCACATCTGAACAAAAAAGTGCTGAAGGGTATCTAGGGGCATTTCCCCATATTCTTGTTTCTTAGCTGGACTATCCCATTTGGTCGGCAACATGGCGAGTTTATCCATTCCTGCCTGTTTCTTTAAAGCGGACAAAAATTCAGCCGCTTCCTTGTTGTGGGAGGCAAACCCACTCCGCTCGATCAGAACACCTAAGGTCAGTAGTTTCTTGTCCATTATCTTATCCTTTCAGAAGATTCTTAGCAGGTTGTCAATAAACAAAAAAAAAGTATCCCACACCCCCAACTAACATGATTAGTGTTGACGAACACCTCCTACCCTGTGTAGACTAGGTGCTACCCCCCCTGTGTCTCGGTGACCAACCATATGAGGCACAACTAACCCTCTCTATGAGGAGACCCTCGTGTTAGAGAAACTGCGGCAAGATCTTTTTGGGAAGCGGGAGGAAGCGGCGAAGGTGGAGGCTCAGATCAAAGCTCTAGAGGCTCAGATCAAAGCCCTTGAAAATAAAGACTCGATTTTCGACACCATGTTCAACGAGATTGAGTCGTATCAGGTTGTCACGATCCAACCGCCTAAAAATCGCCCCTCACCCCGCAGGACTTACAACTCCACAGAGAAGTGGCTGTATGACGGAAAGTCCGTCAACTACGAAAAGCTGAGAGAGTTTTGCCTCCGTCATGGGGGCAGGGACACAGCGATAAACTTTGCTATAGGCGATTTGGAAGATTATTTTCAAGATTTTATTGTATTCATCTGCGACAAAAACAATCTTTCCGCTATGGTGGATAACGGCAAAGAACCCACACAAAACTCAATCTTCTACCATTTTAAGCAGTTCGTGTGGCGGGCAAGTATGGTCGAGGGACAAGATGCCCTGCAACGCCAACGCGGGCGTAAGACTCAACAAGAGTGTAAGCGTGGTTCTCGGTATCACTATCAGTCCGAAGACTCCGCTAAAGTGGTAACAAAGGTGGACGAGGATAACCCCGAAAACACCGAAGTAGACTACTTTTACGACTACACCTCCGAAGCTGAAAAGCTAGCTGAAGCTGATTCCATCTCAAATCATGTCAAACACCTCCTCACCTCCAAGTTCGGTCAGGAGACAGGTCTTATCCGATATGGAATATATCGTGATAAGGTCGAAGGTACCTATCAAACCCACCAAGAGTGGGCTGAGGCTAAGGGCATCACCACCATACACCTAAAGAAACACATCGAAGTGATCGAAAAGGTCATCGCCCAAAACCCCACCGATTTCGGATACTGAAAGAGCGGTCCCCAACAGGGGAACACTTCCCTAGTAAAAGACTTATATTTAGTATCCCATTCGGGTTATCCAATAATTGTATGGCGATTGAGAGATAGAACCCAAACTCCAAAAGAGAAGTTACCTCCATTATGCAACAAGACTCCTATGTTTCCCTCGCCATCAAGGTTCTCCAAGAACAATCTCAAGGTCTGACTCTCGATGACCTCACGGATAAGATTCTAGAAAAGAAGGGGTCTCCTCCCTTGGGCGGAAAGAGACCCAAAGCTACAATCCAAGCCGCTTTGTATAAGCACATGAAGAGGCATGGCGACTTCACCTTAGATAAGGCAGGTCTTTATTGGATAAAGACCGCTCAGGCTACCCACCCCCCCACCACCAAGACTCCCAAGACCAATCCAAAGCCGTCCCCCGCTCTTCCTCACCAAGACAACTTCTTATTTGAGATCAAAGCCCACAACGACAAGGTAAGAAAGCAACTTTTGGATAGTGTATTGGGTAAGTATAATGGGACTCAGTTTGAACATTTTGTGGCAGGTGTATTGTCTCGAAAGGGCTGTCGTGATGTTCGAGTCACGCCACCCACTAAAGATAAGGGTATAGACATAAGAGCCATTTATACAGGCTTAATCAATACTGAGGTTGCTATACAGGTTAAGAGATACGCAGGGAAAAACAAAGTCGGATCAAAGGAAGTTAGGGAGCTAAGAGGAAGCCTCAAGCATGAAAGCGGGATGATCATCTGCACCTCGGGCTTCACCAAAGAGGCAATTGAAGAAGCCAGCCGTAAAGATAATAAACCCATCGCCCTAGTTGATGGAAAGATGTTTATTGATTGGCTCATCGAGTGTCAAATAGGGGTCAAAAGCGAAGATTTTGTAGTCCTAAGCCTTAGTACAGATACGCTATAAGCTGACTATTTATTATCCAATAAATTTTCAAGTGCTTCCATCCGATCAAGTAGCTTGTTGTAATCCCTGCGGGACACAGAGCTAGATTTACTTAGCTCGTAGTTAGAACTCACTTCTTTTCCAAAAGACGAGAGATACATCACCCCCTATTATGCACTCTCCGTCTGCCATTTCTTATTTCTTTGCCTGAATATCATCCGTGATGGACAGCTTGTCGGTTCTGTCGAGCATGAACCACTCGGTGGACACAGGCTCGAAACACTTGAAGTGGTCAAACACCACTTCTTTATCAAAGTCCTTACACGAGTAGACATCAAGCTGAATCAGTCCAGGTGACTCCTCGTCCCATACATGGATAACGATATGAGAA
>Ga0169931_10007521_pt1 | contig 16130 bp, 11 predicted proteins | sample Kivu_15m_20L_FD_129675 | JGI IMG/M metagenome (GOLD analysis project Ga0169931, IMG submission 129675) | Freshwater microbial communities from Lake Kivu, Western Province, Rwanda to study Microbial Dark Matter (Phase II) - Kivu_15m_20L... | ecosystem: Environmental > Aquatic > Freshwater > Lake...
CAGTCCAATATTAAAACTTCTCTACTTTTAGATATTTCATGCTTTATTTGGATCGAAAGAGTCCCACAGTAGTCTTGTTAACTATTCTGCCTGCCAAGGCCGTCATCCCGCGACGATACGCAACCGGCTGCGTCCGCCACCCTGGGGCTCCACAAGGACTTGGGTCGCGATGCGTTCCTTCATCGCCTCGACATGGGTGATGACGCCGACGGCGCGACCCTCGCCCTGCAGCGCCTCGAGTCCCTGCATCGCGCGGTCGAGGCTCTGCGGGTCGAGCGAGCCGAAGCCCTCGTCGATGAACAGCGTCTCGACGACGCTGCGTCCCGCGCCGAGCCGCGACAGGCCGAGCGCGAGCGCAAGCGCCAGCAGGAAGCGCTCGCCGCCCGAAAGGCTGCGCGGCGCGCGCGCCTCGTCGCCCATGTGGCGGTCGAGCACGTGCAGCGACAGGCCCGTCGCGGCGGCCGCGCGCAGCCTGTAGCGCGGCAGGATCGAGGCGAGCTGCGCGTTGGCGAGCGCCACGAGCTGCTCGAAGGTGTAGCGCTGCGCGAAGTTGCGGAAGCGCGCGCCGTTCTGCGAGCCGATCGCGTCGTTCACCGCGTCCCAGGCCGCCGCCGCCTCGCGCGCCTCCTCGAGGCCCGTGCCGAGTCTGGCGCGCCGCGCGCGATCCCTGTCGTCGTCGTCGAGCCGGCCACCGATCTCGCCGACGCGCTTGAGCGCCGCGCCATGCGCCTGCTCCGACGCCGCGACCTCCGCGCCGAGCGCCGCGGCGTCGCGCGCAGGCCGGCCCGCGCCAAGATGCGCGTCGAGGCGCGCGCGCGCCTCGCGCAGGAGCGCCTCCGCGTGCTTCGCTGCATCCTCCGCCTCGCCAATGCGCCGCTCGAGCGAGTCGTGCGCCGCCTCGCCCTCCGCGACGAAGCGCGCCGCGTGCCGCGCATCGATTCCCGCGCGCGAGAGCGCCTCGTCGCGGGCGCCAGCCTGCGCGTCGCGCGCCTCGGCCGCCGCCTCGGCCTCCTGCCGTGCCTTGTCGTAGCTTGCCCGCGCGGCGGCCTCCGTGCCGATCGCCGCCACCTGCCTGGCTCGCGCCTCGTCGAGACGGCGCCGCGCCTCCTCCTCCGCCCGGCGCACGCCGTCGCGATGCCCGGCCGTCGGCGCGCCATCGAGCAGGCCGTCGCGCGCGCGCGCCAGGTCCAGGAGCGCGGCGAGCGCCTCCCAGGCGCGCTGCGCGGCGGCGACGGCGGCGCGGGCCTCGCGCCGCTGCGCGAGGAGGCGCTGCGCCTCGAGCGCATCCAGCACCGCGCGCCGCGCGGCGTCGAGCGCGGCATGCGCGGCATCCGCCGCGTCGGTTCCAGGCGCCTCCGGCAGGGGCGCGGGCAGCGCATCCTCCGCCGCGCGATGCGCCAGGAGCGCGGCGCGCGCGCGCGTCCAGGACTCGCGCGCGCGGGCCTCCGCGCCGCGCGCATCGGCGAGCGAATCGCGGCGACTGCGCGCCGTCGCGAGATCGGACGCGGCGGCCTCGCGCAGGCCGGTGGCGCGCGCCTCGAGCGCGTTCGCCTCGGCGCGCGCCGCCTCGATCGCCGCGCCATGCCGGTCGCGCAGCGCGGAGAGGCCGGGATCGTGCAGCGGGTGGTCGGGCGAGCCGCAGACCGGGCAGGGCCTGCCATCGGCCAGCGTGGCGCGCAGCCGCTCGGCCGCGTCGCCGAGCGTCGCGTCGAGCTCGGCAAGCATGCCCGCCATGGCATCGAGCCGCGCGCGCGCGAGAGAGAGTTCGCCAGCGACGGCCGTCGCCTCCGTCGCGGCGCCGGCGGCGCGGGCCTCGGCCTCCTGTGCCTGCGCCTCGGCGCGGCGCGCGGCCTCGCGCGCCTCCGCGGCGGACCTCGCCATGCGCTGGAGTTCCGCCGCATGGCCGAGCGCCAAGCCGAGCGACTGCTCGCGCGCGCGCAGCGTCGCGGCGTCGTGCGCGTCGAGCGGCCGCGGCCCGGCCTCGATCTCGGCCTCGAGGCCGCGTGCGTCCTTGCCGAGCCGCGCCGCCGCGCGCGCCGCCTCTGCCTTGCCGTGCGCGGGATCGGCGCCTTCACGCAGCCGCGCCGCGATCGCCTCGCGCTCCGGAGCGGGGCAGGTCGCGTCCTCGGCCTCGCGCCGGGCCGCGGCGCGGCCTGCGACGAGCGCGACGTCCAGCCGCGTCGCCTCCTCCCATTCGGGTTCGTGGCGCGCGCGCGTCGCTTCCGCGGCCGCGAGGGCCGCGCGCGCCTTCTCTTCCTCCGCCCGGGCCAGCGTCGCCTTCGCCTGCGCCTCGGCGAGTGCCTTGCCCGCCTCGTCGCTGGCGCGCGCCCTCGCGATCGAGGCCGCCTCGGCATTCGCCGCCTCGCGCAGGATCGGCGCGAGGCCGAGCGCGGCGCGGCGCAGCGCGAGCTCGGCGCTCGCCTCGCCCAGCGCGTCGCGCCGGCGCATCGCCGCGTCGCGCGCCTCTTCCGCGACGCTGGCCTGCGTAGCGAGCTTCGCCTCCTCGCGCCACCAGGCGAGGCCTGCGCGCAGCGCCTCCATGACCGCGCGATGCGTCGCCTCGCCGGCGACGAGCGCCGCGCGCTCCTGCTCCAGCGCCGCGCGCGCGGCGTCGTCGAGCGCGGCTGCGGCGTCGAGGGCATCGGCGGCCCGCGCCACGGCCTCGCGCCGGGCGCGCGCCAGCTCGAAGACCTTGCGCGACAGGGCGGAGAAGATCTCCTCGCCCGCGATGCGCTCGAGCAGCTCGCCGCGATCGGGCTCCGGCGCGGTCAGGAAGGCGTCGAAGCGGCCCTGCGCCAGGACGACCGTGCGCATGAACTGCTCGAAGCCGAGGCCGAGCAGCCGCTGGATCTCCGCCAGCGTGTCGCGCTTCCTGCCGCCCAGCGCCGCCTCGGTCCCGTCGGCCTCGACGCGCGCGAGCCGCACCTCGGATTGCTGGAGCCGCGCATCGGGCCTGCCGCGCGCGCGCCGCACTTCCCAGCGCGCGACATGGACCCGGCCGTCGATGGCGACGAAGCGGACCTCGGCGCGCGCGACGCCGCGGCCACGGGTGAGGATTGCGGCGGGGTTCTCCGCGAGCTCGGGCTCGTCGCCGCCCGGCGCGGGCAGCTCGTTGTCGACGCGCGCGCCGTCCAGGCGCGGGAAACGGTCGAAGAGCGCGAGGGAGAGGGCGTCGAGTAGCGTCGACTTGCCGGCGCCCGTGGGTCCGGCGATCAGGAACAGGCCCGCGCCGGCGAGCGGCGGCGCGGAGAAGTCGATGGCGAAGGGCTCGGAGAGGCTGGCCAGGCCCTCGCCGGCGATCGCGAGCAGCCTCATGGCGCCGCCCCGCGCGCGACGCCGTCGGCGGAGAGCGCGTCGTGCGCCTCGGCGAAGGCGGCGAGATGCGTGGCGCCGGGCTCCGTGCCGTGCCTCTCGCGGAAGGCGAGGCGGAAGAGCTCCTGCGTCGAGGGGCGCGCCGCGGCTGGCGAGTCGCCGGCCGGCGGCGCGTCGGCGCCGCCATCGTCGCGCGCGCGCAGGACGGAGACCTCGAGCACGCGCGCGGGAAGGCCGCTGCGCGCGATGTCCTCGCGCAGCTGCGCGGCCGCGGCGGGGCGCAGGCCATCGAGCGCGAGGCGGATCTCCACCATCGGCTGCAGCTCGCGCGGCGTCGAGGCGTCGGCCAGCCCGTCGAGGCGCAGGCGCAGCGCCTCGACCGCGTCCGCGGGCGCGATGCCGCCCGCCGCGGGCAGCAGCAGCAGCGGCACGGGAAGCGGCACCTTGACGTCCTCGACCTCGATGCGGCCATCGGCATGCGCGTCGACGACGAGGATGCGATGGCCATAGCCGCGTTCGGCCGCGGACATCGGCAGCGGCGAGCCGCTGTAGCGCACGCGCCCGCCGGAGAAAGCCTGCGCGCGATGCAGGTGGCCGAGCGCGACGTAGGAGGCTTCCTCCGGGAAGATCGCCGGCGAGGCGGCCTGCTCGCCGCCGATGAAGATCGCCCGCTCGCTCTCCGGGCTGGCGAGGCCGCCCTGCAGCGCGAGATGCCCGGTCAGGACGCAGGGCCCGCGCCCGCGCGGCGCGGCCTCCCAGAGCTCGCGGTAGAGCGCGGCGGCGCGCGCGCCCGCCTCGGCGAGGCCGGGGCCTGGCGGCAGGTCGGCGAGGCGGAAATAGGGCGCGGCGAGCACGTGGCCGTCGCCCGCCGGCATGAGAAGGCCGGCGCGGCCAGCCGCGTCGCGCGGCACCGCGCCGACGAGGCGCATGCCGTCGCGCAGCGCCGGCGCGAGCGCGTCGAAGCGCGTGGCGCCGTCGTGGTTGCCGGCGACGGCGACAAGCGTCGTGCCGGGAGATTCGCGCCGCAGCGACTCGGCGAAGCGGAAGAACAGGCGGAGCGCCTCGGCGGCGGGATTGGCCTGGTCGAACACGTCGCCCGCGACCACCAGCGCGTCGGCCTCGCGCGCCCGGCATTGCGCGACCATCCAGTCGAGGAAGCGCTCCTGCTCGGCGCCGCGCGAGAAGCCGCGCAGCTCCTGGCCCAGGTGCCAGTCGGCGGTGTGGATGATGCGCATGCGGCTCCTGCGTCGCCCGGGCCCGCGCGCGGCGGGATTGCGCCCGAAGACTACCAGATGCGCGGCGCGCCGGGGGTGACCGCGCCCCGCGCGCCGCATTATCGTGCGCTCGTGGAGGGGGATGGAACGCATGGCCAGGCGCGCAGGCGCGGGGCCGCAGGACGTGGGCGGATGCTCGCGCCCTTCGGCGTGCGCAGCTTCCGCTTCCAGTGGCCGGCGGACCTCGCGACCTCCTGCGCCTTCGAGATGGAGACCATCGCGCTGGGGTGGTTCATCCTCGTCGAGACGCGCTCGGTCCTGCTGCTGACGGTCTTCGCGTCGCTGCAGTACATCGGTACGCTCTTCGCGCCGCTGGTCGGGCTGCTCGGCGACCGGATCAGCCACAAGACGCTGCTCTGCGCGATGCGCGCGGCCTATCTCGCGCTCGCCGCGCTCATCTGCGCGCTGTCCTTCGCGGGGCTGCTCGGGCCGACCGAGGCCTTCGCGGTGGCGGCGCTCGCCGGGCTCGTGCGCGCCTCGGACGCTGGCGTGCGCAACGTCCTGACCGGCGAGACGATGCCGCACGGGCTGCTCGTCGGCGCGATGGGCCTGTCGCGCGTCACCCACGATTCCGCGCGCGCGCTCGGCGCGCTGGCGGGCGCCGGGCTCGTGGCGGCGCTCGGGATGAGCGGCGCCTATCTCTGCATCGTCGCGCTCTATGGCTGCGCGCTCGCGCTCACGCTCGGCACCGGCGCGCGGCGCGGCGATGCCGCGACGCACCCGCCGCGGCGCGATGCCGCCTCGCCGCTCGCAGACCTCGTCGCCGCGATCCGCATCGTCTGGTCGCTGCCGCCGCAGCTCGCGGTGATGAGCCTCGCCTTCCTCATCAACATCGCGACCTATCCCTTCATCCTCGGCCTGCTCCCCTATGTCGCGCGCGAGGTCTACGGCACGAGCCAGGCCGGGCTCGGATGGATGGTGGCGGCCTCGGCGGGCGGCTGCGTGGCGGCGTCGATCCTGCTGAGCGTGCTCGGCAACCGCGTGCTCGCGGGGCGGACGATGATCGGCTTCGCCATCCTCTGGCAGCTGCTGACCATCGCGCTCGGCCATACCGGCGGGCTGGCGACGGGGATCCCGCTCCTGCTGCTCACGGGCATCGTGCAGGGACTGTGCATGGTGCCGATGTCCGTCATCCAGCTGCGCCACGCGCCGCCCGAGCTGCGCGGGCGGATCGCCGGGCTGCGCACGCTGGCCGTCTACGGCCTGCCGCTCGGGCTGTGGATCTCGGGGCCGCTGATCGAATGGCTGGGCTTCGCGGGCACGACGCTGCTCTACGGCCTGGTCGGACTCGCATGCACCCTCGCGATGCTCGCGCGCTGGCACGCGGTGCTTTGGCCCGCCGGCGCCGAGGCCAATCGCTGAGCGGCGCGTCTTCACGTTTCTTTACAGGGACCCGCCGCGGCCCGCGCCTAGTCTCGCGCTCACTCGGGGGCGGTCGCCCCGTCACGCGGAGTGCATGCATGCGGATCATCGAATGGGCAGCGCGCGCGGTCGCCCTCGCGCTGGCGGCGCTCCTCGCCGCCACGGCGCCGGCGGCGGCGCAGGGCGAGGCCTATCGCTTCTCGCCGGTCAACCAATGGGACATCAACAAGACGGCGTCCTACTGGAACCCGATCATCCAGTACGTGGCGGAGAAGAGCGGCCTGCCGATGCAGCTCAAGATCGGCCGCACCTCCGCCGACACGACCGCCTACGTGCTCGCGCAGGAGGTGGAGTTCGTGTTCAGCAACCACCTCTTCAGCCCGCAGCGCATGTCGCTGGGCTGGAAGGTGTTCGGGCGTCGCAACGGCCCGACGCTGCGCGCGCAGATCGCGGTGCCCGCGGACTCGCCGATCACGACGCTCGAGGAGCTGCGCGACCAGGAGGTCGCCTTCGCCGGCAACGAGGCGTTCATCGGCTACAAGCTCCCTATGGCGCACCTGCTCGCGAACTCGATTCAGGTGAAGCCGATGTTCAGCGGCAACCAGAACGCCGCCTTCGTCCAACTCTTCGCCGGGCGCGCGCGGGCCGTGGGCAGCAACTCGATGCTCGTCGACGGCTATGCCGAGCGCGAGCGCAGGGCCTTCCGGGTCCTCTGGAGCTCCGAGGGCTACCACGACCTCGCGCTGATGGCGGCCTCGAAGGTGCCGCAGGCCCATGTCGACGCGATCGCGGCGGCCTTCTTCGGCATGCACGCCGATCCGCGCGGGCGCAGGGTGCTGGAGGCAGCCTCGGCCGTCGTGTCGCTGACCGCCGCCGACCACTTCATCCCGGCCTCGATGGCCGACTACGCGAACTACGTGACGTTCTTCGAGAACGCCCCGCCCTTCCTGCGCTGAGGCCGGGCGGTGGACACGCGGGCGATGGACGAGGAGGCGCGCGCGGCGGCGCGCGGCGCCGCGCCCCGGCCCTGGATCGACCTCCTGCTGCCCGGGTCGATGGTGGTGCGCGTCCTCGCGCTCTACACCCTTGCCTGGCTGCTCTGCGTCGGCAGCCTCTCCTATTTCTTCTTCCGCCACGAGGTGCGCCAGCAGATCGAGTACATGCAGGAGAACGCGCTGGTGATGATGGAGATCACCGCGCAGACCGTGAGCGACAGCGCGGTGATCGGCGACTACGACACCATCCTTCGCACGCTCGACCTGGCGACGATGCGCGACCACCTGCTCGCGGTGCAGTTCATCGACCTCGGTGGCGGGCGCATCAGCAGCGCGCGCTCGCGCGGCACGCGCTACGCGGTACCCGCCCCCGGCTGGCTCGTGTCGAGGATCGCCGCGCAGCTGCCGGAGGCGAACCGCAGCATCACGGTCGGCGGCACCGACTACGGCGTGCTGCGCATGCGCTTCGACGCGGCGGGCGTCGCCGACGAGATCTGGAGCGACACCGCCGCGGCCGTGGCCGTGGGAATCGCCTGCTTCGTCGGCGGCGTGCTGCTGATCTGGGTCCCGCTGCGCCTCTGGCTCAGGCGCCTAGCGCTGTCGCGCATGACCGCGGGCGCCGGCGGAGGCGAGGCGGCGCCCGCGCTGGACGACGCGCTGGTGCGCAGCGCCCCGGCCGAGTTCCGGGAGGCGCTGGAGGCGCTGTCCTCGACCGCGGGGCGGCTGCGCGGCGAGCTGGCCGAGCGCGAGGCGGCGCTGGCCTCGCTGCGGGGCATCATCTCCGACCTGCTGCCGCCCGAGCGTGCCGGCGGCACGCACGCCGGCGAGGGGATCGGCGACATGGTCGCCACGATCTCCCGCCTCGTGCAGGAGCGCGAGGCGACGCGCGCGGAGCTGCAGCTCGCCAAGGAATCCTCGGAGGCGGCAAACCGCGCCAAGGGCGACTTCCTCGCGACGATGTCGCACGAGCTGCGCACGCCGATGAACGGCATCCTCGGCATGGCGCAGCTGCTCGAGGCGGGGGAGCTCGACGACGCCGAGCGCCGGCGCTTCGTGCGCACGATCTCCGATTCGGGCAGCGCGCTGCTCAACGACATCCTCGACTTCTCGAAGATCGAGGCAGGCAAGGTCGAGGTCGTCGAGTCCGACTTCGAGCTCGGCAGGCTGGTCGACGGCACCCTGTCGCTCTTCGCGGAGGCGGCGCGCGGCAAGGGCGTCGCGCTCTCGGCCGAGCTGGGGGCGCTGGCGGGGCGGTCCTATCGCTCGGACCCGATGCGCCTGCGCCAGATGCTCACGAACCTCGTCTCCAACGCGGTCAAGTTCACGCAGGCCGGCGCGGTGCGCGTCGAGGCCGCGGAGGCCACGGGCGAGGGCGGGCGGACCTGGCTCGAGCTTGCCGTCGTCGACAGCGGGATCGGCATCCCGGCGGCGAAGCAGGCGCTGATCTTCGAGCGCTTCTCGCAGGTCGACGCCTCGAGCACGCGCCGGCACGGGGGCTCGGGCCTCGGCCTGTCGATCCTGCGCGGCATCGCGCGCGCCATGGGCGGCGAGGCGGGGTTCTCGAGCGCGGAGGGCAGGGGCTCGCGCTTCTGGTTCCGCGTGCCGGTCGCCGCCGCCGTGCGCGCGCGGGAAGCCGGCGCGCCCGGCGCGGCGCCGGAGCTCTTCGCGGGTCGCGTGCTGATGGCCGACGACGCGCCGGCCAATCGCCTCGTCAACGAGCGCCTGCTGGCGCGGCTCGGCGTCGAGGTCCGCGCGGTCGAGGACGGCGCGCAGGCCGTCGAGGCCGCGCTCGGCGGCTGGGCGCCCGACCTCGTGCTCATGGACCTGCAGATGCCCGGCATGGATGGGCTCGAGGCGACGCGCCGCGTGCGCGAGGACGAGGCGCGCGCGGGACGCCGGCGCGTGCCGATCGTTGCCCTGACCGCGGCGGCATTCGACGCCGACCGCCAGCGCTGCCTCGACGCCGGCATGGACGGCTATCTCAGCAAGCCGATCCTGCTCGCGGCGCTGCGCGCCGAGCTCGCGCGCTGGCTGCCCGGGCGGGCGCAGGACGGTGCCGGCCCGCCCGCGCGGGCGTGACGGCGCTGCGCGCGCGCGAAGTTCCCGGTTAAAGACTCCCTCCGTTTGCGCGATACTCCGCCCCCCAGAGGCGCGAAGCGCAGAGACAGAGAGGGAGAACCTGAGATGTCCGTCCGTTCCCATGGCCGCCGCCGCGTGCTGGCAGCCACCGCAGCCACCGCCGTGCTCGGCGCCGCGGGTGGCGGCGGCTACTACTACTGGCAGCAGGCGCGGAAGAGCTCCGACAACGCGCCGGCCGCCCCGCCCATGCCGGTGGAGGCCGCGCCGGTGCGCACCGTCACGATGTACTCGGCGATGCCGACGGACATCCTCAACGCCCTGGTGCCCGCCTTCAAGGCGAAGTCGGGCATGGAGGTCCAGGTCGTCTCCGCGGGCTCGGGCGAGCTCGTCAAGCGCCTGCAGGCCGAGGCCGCGCGCCCCCTCGCCGACGCGCTGATCTCGGTCGGCGCCGACGGCATCGACGCCAACGCGGCCCTGTTCGAGTCCTACGACCCGCCTGGCAACGACAAGATCATCCCGGGCCTGCGCTACTCGCGGAACTGGATCCCGTTCACGGTCACCCTGCCCGCGGTCATCGCGGTCAACACGCGGCTGGTGCCCGAGGCCGAGATCCCGACGCAGTGGAAGGACCTCGCCGACCCGAAGTGGAAGGGCAAGGTGGCCTTCGCCGGCTCCGACAAGTCGGGCTCCGCCTTCGTGCAGATGGTCCAGATCCTGCACAACGAGGGCGAGGCCGCGGGCTGGGCGCTGTTCGCGAAGATGATGGACAACTTCGTCATCACCGGCAGCTCGACCGCGGTGATCCGCGGCGCGGCGCAGGGCGAGTACGCGATGGCGCTGACGCTCGAGGACAACGCCCAGCGCTTCATCGACGGCGGCGCGCCGATCCGCATCGTCTACCCGAAGGAGGGCACGAGCGTGCAGGCCGACGCCATGGCGCTGGTCGCCAAGGCGCCGAATCCCGCCGCCGGCAAGGCGCTGATCGACTACATCGTCTCGCCGGAGGGCCAGGGCGTGATCGTCAAGGCCTCGGGCCGCCGCCCGATCCGCACCGACGTGCCGGGCCCGGAGAAGGCGATCGACGTCTCCCGGCTGGCGATCAACAACATCCCGCCGGAATGGGCGGTGTCCAAGAACAAGGAGTTCATGGACCGCTACCTGCGCCTCGCGCGCCGCTGAACGCGGGGCAGTCCGGCGTGACGCCCCACGTCGCGATATCGGGCGTCGTCAAGCGGTTCGGGCCGCTGACCGTCCTTGGCGGCGTCAGCCTTGAGCTGCCGAAGGGCGAGTTCCTGACGCTGCTGGGGCCGTCGGGCTGCGGGAAGACGACGCTGCTGCGCATCGTCGCCGGCTTCCTGCAGCAGGACGACGGAAGCGTGACGGTGGGCGGCCGCGTCATCGACGGCGAGCCGCCCCACCGCCGCGACTTCGGCATGGTGTTCCAGCACTACGCCGTGTTCCCGCACATGACCGTCTTCGACAACGTCGCCTACGGCCTTCGCGCGCGCGGCACGCAGTCCGCGGACATCGCGCGCAAGGTCGCCGCGGCGCTCGGCCGCGTGCGGCTGGGCGAGCTCGGCGGCCGCTTCCCGCCGCAGCTTTCCGGCGGGCAGAAGCAGCGCGTCGGCCTCGCCCGCGCGATCGTGATCGAGCCCGAGCTGCTGCTGATGGACGAGCCGCTGTCCAACCTCGACGCGAAGCTGCGCATCGAGATGCGGCAGGAGATCCGGCTGCTGCAGCGCGAGCTCGGCATCACGACGCTCTACGTCACCCATGACCAGGAGGAGGCGCTCGCCGTCTCCGACCGCATCGCCGTCCTCGACCGCGGCCGCCTGCTGCAGGTGGACGAGCCGCGGCGCGTCTACGAGCAGCCCTCGCATCTCTTCGTCGCCGACTTCATCGGCGGCGCCAACAAGATCGCCGCGCGCGCGGAGGGCGGCGCGGCGGTCCTGTCCGGCGGCGCGACGCTGCCGCTGCCGGTGACCGCCGCCGCGGGCAGCGGGCTCGTCGCGACGCTGCGCGCCGAGGACATCCGGCTCGAATCGCCATCGCCCGACGCGGTGCGTCTGCGCGCGCGCGTCGTGCTGGCCTCCTATCTCGGCGCCAGGCTCCGGCTCGCCTGCGCCCTCGCCGACGGCACGCCGGTCGAGGCCGATACGGACGTGGGCGCGAGCCTTCCCGGCCCGGGCGGCGAGGTCGACCTGTGGTTCGCGCCGGCCAAGGCGCGCGTCTTCGACGCCGGGGACGGGCGGAGGGTCGGTTGAGGCGCAACCCGGTCGCCGCGGCGTTGCGCGATCCCTGGACCTTCATCGGGCTCGCGGGCATCGCCTTCGCCGCCGTGTTCGCGGTAGTGCCGCTGCTGGCGCTGTTCGCGCAGAGCCTGCAGGGCCAGGACTGCGACTGCATCGGCCTCGAGAACTTCGAGACCTTCTTTGGCTCGCGCTACTTCCGCCGCGCGCTGTTCAACAGCCTGAACGTCGCCACGGCCGCGACGGTCCTGTCGCTTGCGATCGGCGTGCCGCTCGCGATCCTGTTCACGCGCTTCCGCTTCCCCGGCCGGCCCGTGCTCATGACCATGATCGTCATGTGCATGCTCTCGCCGCCCTTCATCGGCGCCTATGCCTGGGTGATCCTGTTCGGGCGCGGAGGGATGGTCACGCTCTTCGCGCGCGACGCGCTCGGCATCGAGCTGCCGACCATCTACGGTCCCGCCGGCATCTCGATCGCGAGCGCCTTCAGCCACTACCCCGTCGTGTTCTTCGTCGTCTCCGGCGCGCTGCAGCGCATCGACCGCAGCTTCGAGGAGGCTGCGTCGAGCCTCGGCCGCCGCCCGGCGATGGTCGTCGCGACCGTGACCCTGCCGCTGGCGCTGCCGGGCGTCGCGACCTCGGCGCTGCTGGTCTTCCTCAGCACGCTCGCCGATTTCGGCACCGCCAACATCCTGGGCGAGGGCGAGCGCTATCCCGTCCTCGCGACCCTCGCCTACTCGCTCTACCTCAACGAGATCGGCAGCGAGCCCGGCATGGCGGCGACCACCAGCGTCGTGCTGGTGACCATCGCGCTCGGCCTGGTGCTGCTCATGCGCCTCGCCTCCGACAGGCGCTCGGTCGTCGGCGACGCGGCGGCCCAGCAGCCGCCGCCGGCGCGCCTCGCGGGCTGGCGCGCGGCGTCCTGCGCGGGCGCCACCTTCCTCGTCGTCGCGGCGGCGAGCCTGCCGCTGGTCGTCGTCTGCGTGTCGTCCTTCCTCGACGCGCGCGGCGCCGTGTTCCAGGCGGATTTCACGCTCGAGAACTACCAGAAGGCCTTCGCGCTGATCGGCGATGCGCTGTGGAACAGCGTCCTCTACGCGACCGCCGCGCTGTTCGCGATCGTCGTGATGGGCTCAGCCTTCGGCTACTACGTCAGCCGCTACGGCGGCTCGCTGTCGCGGACGCTCGACCTCGTGGCGATGATCCCCTTCGTCGTGCCGGGCACGGTGCTGGGCATCGGCTACGCGTCGGTCTTCAACGGCCCGCCGATCTACATCACCGGCACCGCCTGGATCATCGTGATCGTGTACATCGTGCGGCGCATGCCCTATCTCACGCGCGCCGCCTCGAGCGTCGTCTACCAGATCGACCGCGGCCTCGAGGAGGCGTCGCTCAACCTCGGCGCGCCGCCGCTCGCGGGCTTCCGCAGGATCATGGTGCCGCTGATGCGGCCAGGCATCATGGCGGGCATGACCATCGCGTGGCTCGAGGTCTTCAACGAGCTCTCCGCCTCGATCGTCCTCTACACCGGCGCGACGCGGACGCTGCCGATCGCCGCCTACCAGCAGGCCTTCAACGGCGACATCGGCATCGCCGCCGCCTACGCGACGATGCTCGTCGCCATCACGGCCGCGACGCTGGCCGCGGTGATCCGCCTCGGCGGCGCGGAGCAGACGCTGGCGATCAAGTGAACGATTTCTGGCAGGGCCGGCGCTTCGAGGACTTCGCCGAGATCGGCTTCGGCTGGTTCTGGGAGACGGACGCGCGCCATCGCTTCACCTTCATCACCGGAAATCGCTTCAATTCGAGCGTCGAGCTGAACGCGGAGGTCCTCGGCCGGTCGCGCATAGAGATCCTCGAGGGCTACGGCCATGCCGTGCCCGAGCATCTCCGGACCCTCGAGCGGCTGATGGACCGGCACGAGGTCTTCCACGGCTTCATCTACGAACGGCCGACGAGCAAGGCCTACGATCGCGGCGACATTCAGTTCTGCGAGCTCAGCGGTCGGCCGGTCTTCGACCCCGGCGGGACCTTCCTCGGCTACCGGGGGACGGGCCGCGACGTCACGGCGCAGCGCGAGCGCGAGGACCGCATGCGTGGGATGGCGGAGGCCGAACTGCGGCGCAGCGTCGAGATGCGCAGGCTGGTCGCGATGGTGAACCACGAGCTGCGCACGCCGCTGACCGTGATCGACAGCTCCGCGCAGCGCCTCGGCGCGCGCCTCGCCGCCGACGCGGATGCGCAGCTGCGCATCGAGCGCATACGCGGCGCCGTTTCGCGCGCGGTCGACGTCATCGAGCGCATGCTCGCGAACGCACGGCTGGAGGATGGACGGGTGACGAGGGCGAAGGAGAGCCTCGACCTGCTCTCCATCGCGCGCGACGTCGCCGGGCTGCAGAAGCAGATCAATCCAGGCTTCGACTTCACCGTCGAGGCCGACCGCCCGGGCTTCGCGGTGGAGGGCGACCGCCACATGCTCGAGATGTTGGTGTCGAACCTGCTCTCGAACGCGGTGAAGTACTCGGGCGACAGCCGCGCCGTCGGCATCCAGCTCGGCCATTCGCAGGACGGGCGCTGGGTCGAGCTCGCGGTGAGCGACCAGGGCATCGGCGTCCCGCCAGAGGAGCTGCCGATGCTCTTCCGCCGCTTCTTCCGCGCCAGCACGGCATCCGGCATCCCCGGATCCGGCCTCGGGCTCAGCCTCGTGCGCGAATTCGCCCGCATGCATGGCGGCTCGGTGTCCGCCACGTCGACGCCCGGCGCCGGATCCGTCTTCCGCGTGCGCCTGCCCGCGCGCGCCTAGAAGCAGGCCGCGGGCGCCACCACATCGGGCGTCCCCACAGGAAGGCCGGACATGACCAACCAGCAGGACCTCCAGCCAGCCGCCCGCGGCGCCGCGTCGCGCGTGCTGGCGTTAGTCGCCGCGGGCGCGATCGCCCTCGTCGCGGGTTTCCCCGCCGCGATGCTCTGGGTCCACGACATCGACGACGACCCCGCCTACGCCCTTCCAGCGGGCGAGCCCGCCGCGGGCGGCAGCCGCGCCGTCGCAATGGTCGCGGCGCTGGTGGCGCGCGAGACCGACGAGAAGCGCTGGGTCGCCAACGATCCCTGGTTCATGCCCGGCCACTGGATCGACAACATGCCCAACTTCCAGCAAGGCATGTTCGCCGCGCTGGCGCGGGTGACCGCCGAGCTGCGTGACCAGCTGGGCCGCGCGCGCGGCACCAGCCAGGACGACGTCGACCTGCGCGAGGCCGCGGGCCTGCTGCAGTTTCCCGGCGACAAGTGGGTGATCGACCTCGCGACCTCGCCCTGGCCGCAGGCGCCGAGCGAGGCGCAGTACCGCCGCGCGCGCCAGGCGCTGCTCGCCTACAACCGCCGCCTCGCCGCCGGGCAGGCGGTGTTCGAGCGCCGCGCCGACAACCTGATCGCGACCCTCGACCGCATCGCGCTCGACCTCGGCTCGTCGGCGGCGGCGCTCGACCAGCGCATCGGCCATGGCGTGCTCGACATGCGCGCCGACGACCTCTTCTTCTCGGTCAAGGGCCAGGCGCATGGCTACGCGCTGGTGCTGCGCGAGCTCGAGAAGGACTTCGCCTCGGTGGTGCGCGAGCGCGACGTCGGCACGCTCTGGCGCAGCATGCTCGCGTCGCTCGCGCATGCCGCGTCGATGGACCCGCTGGTCGTGGTCAACGCCGCGCCCGACGGCGCGCTCTTCCCGAGCCATCTCGCGGCCCAGGGCTTCTACCTGCTTCGCGCGCGCGTGCAGATGCGCGAGATCGCGGCGGTGCTCGCCAAGTGAGGCGGGGCCCCCGCGCGCCTCAGCGCGCGGGGATGGTGAAGCCCTGGCCGCCGGAGACGAAGCCGTCCGGCGTCACCGACAGCGCGTGGACCGCGGAGCTCTGCGTGTCCTGGAAAACGAGCATGAAGGCCTGGCCCCCGCGCGCGCCCGCGACCGGCATCGTGCCGACCAGGCGCCAGCTGCGCGGGATCGCGACCTCGGCGGCGTCGAGCGTCGCCGCCACCTGGCGCGACGCCGCGTTGGAGACCTCGTTGACGTTCCGCTCGATCGGCGCGAGGCGCAGCGGGCGCAGCTGGAGCTGGTCCGGAAGGTACTCGCCCGCGCGCGACGGCGCGGCGGGCAGGCTGGCCAGCGCGCAGAACGCGATGGCGGCGGCGTGCATGGGTCGCATCTCCCGTTCCTTCCCAGCGGCCGCGGCCGCGTTCATCTCGGGCAGCCGAGGTTGTAGGACCATTGCGTGCCCATGCCCGGGCCGATGACCTGGACCTCGACGACATAGGCGTTGGGCCCGCCGGGCTCCGGCCGCCAGTCGAAGCGGATCGAGCCCTGGCCCGAGACCGGTCCGTTCGTCTCCGCGAGCAGCCGGCCCCGGTAGTAGACGCGGATATGGTCGGGCTGCCGCTTCGTGTCGTAGGCGACCTCGACCGGGCCTGGCTTGTCGCCGAGGAAATGGTCGTTGAGCGTCACGCCCTGCCCGCCGCTCTTCGTCTCGGCGTTGCAGGGAAGCGTGTTCGGCGGCGGCTCGGGTGGCTTCTCGGGCGGCTTCTCCGCCTGGCGCGGCTCGGGCGGCGGCGCCGGGCGCGGCGGCGGTGGGGCGGGTGGCGGCGGTGGCGGCGGCGGGGGAGCGGGGGCCGGCGGCGGCTCCTGCGGCGCTTCCATGCGTGGCGGCGGCGGTGGCTCCGGCGGCTTCGGCGCCTCCGGCAGGGAACAGTTCGCGCGTCGCGCGCCGAGCTCGGCCTCGAGCTCGGCGATCCTGCGGCGCAGCGCGCGGCCGCGCTCCTCCTCGCGCAGCAGTTCGGCCAGCTCCGCCATCTGCCCCGGCTCGGCGCGGCACACC
>Ga0169931_10007522_pt1 | contig 16129 bp, 15 predicted proteins | sample Kivu_15m_20L_FD_129675 | JGI IMG/M metagenome (GOLD analysis project Ga0169931, IMG submission 129675) | Freshwater microbial communities from Lake Kivu, Western Province, Rwanda to study Microbial Dark Matter (Phase II) - Kivu_15m_20L... | ecosystem: Environmental > Aquatic > Freshwater > Lake...
ATGCAATCGCCGAGCTGCGAGGAGAAGAGCCACCCTTTGTCTCCAATCGATTCCTGGGGCAAGCCAAGGAATCGCACGAAAACGATTGATGACCTTTCCAGGTGTCTATTTGAGCGTCGACGATTTCTGCCGCGCGTTTCGTTCCGCCTGAAAGAACTCGGAGTCGGACACCAGCTTGAGCGTTTGCACCAGCACATCCCAATCCTTGACCCGCTCTCGGTCTTGAGCGGTCAGCGCATTCTGGACGAGAAGGCGAGCAGTGATACAGTCCTTGGACTTGGCCCGTAGATCTGTCAATTGAATCTCAAGCGGTAACAAGGAATTCCGGTTGAGGAATTCGTTGAGTTGCAGTCTGAGCAACGGTGGTTTGTAGGGAGGATAAATCGCACTTACCTGCACCGAGAGATTCGCAAATTCCGCATAAACTGCCGCAGCTTCCGGATGAAATGGAGCTACTGCCGTGAATCGATATCGCAGATTGCCGCTTTCCAGCAAATAACTACCCTCGCTCTCCATCGGCTCTTTTGCAGAAGCCCAAGCTTGAAGTTGCTCCTGGCTCAGTTGCGATTTGAGTTCGGCGACGCGCGACGCTAACGGACCAATGTCCACTCGACATCGACGTTGACTTTCAAAGTCAGCCAATTCGATTTGTTGAGCCTGCAGATCGATCCGCATCATCCTTCTCCGTCGATCATCCCAATCCACGATTTGATTTTGGAGGAATAATGTTTGCGTCGAAGCAACAGGTGGGCGTGAAGTATCCACGTAAACATCGGTATCAATGCGAAACTCCGGCGGCATCATGGAGGTGGATTGTCCCAACGCACTTGATGACATGACTGCCCCGAAAATTGCTGCCAAAATCGAGACCCATGGATTGCTATGAGGAGTGAAAATCATGATTCGCACTGGTACCCTACAGGGAGTGAAACGCCGCGTCGATCGCGACATCTGCACCACGTTCATGAGGATGGAAACTCATCGCGATAAACTTTGCTAACAATCCGAGATAGATACCTTGAAACTTGGCTTCATCCATCGCCATCTTCGAAATGCCACTTGCAGGTGCTGTGAAATTCGAATGGTCTTTCGTGAACACCAAAGGCTCTCCATCGCCAATCTTGTACACCGAGACGATACATTTACAGCGTCCTTTGTATAGCGTTGGTCCATCGTGAAGTTGTAAATCCGACAACTCTACAGCGACCAAATACTGGGCATCCAATCTCTCTCCAAGTTTGACCATATCTAACGATCCCATGGGAAAATCTTTGGCGACCTGATCTACTTCCTGAACATCGACCATGGAAATCTTCTTCACATTCATCGCCATCAGCGCGCTCAATTGCCTTGATAAGATAGCGCTCGATGCATCGTTCTGAATGCCACTTGGCGTCGCAACCGCGACAGCAACCCGTTTTCCTTGAAGCTCTTTGAAATCGGGAGGCAGTTCGGGTCCGTACACCAACAGTGCGCCGAGAGTCATCAAGCGTGTGCAACCTGTCGTTGCGACTGCCGATATTATCAGCAACCACATCAACTGCCGACATGCGATCCATGAAATCACAGGTCTATTGATTTGAATTGGCATAGGGATTCCTTTCTCGCTCGCCAAGAGATCAGTTGCGTTTTTAGCAATCTCACCCGTGCGATGCTAGACGAATCACCCATTCCACGATGGAAACAGCCATTGCAATACATAGCCCCGATATGGCTGCTATCGAGAACCAACCGCCGCGGGATGTCCTCCCGAGTGCGCCCATTCCAATCATGATCGGGGCGCACAGCATGCTCAGACCGCACAACATGGTTCCACCAACATTGGCGCTCAAGGCTCCTTCGATGTTGCCATGCATGCAGTGAGCCCAAGACGTTGTCATCCCGCAACCTGGACATCGTATGCCGAACATCGAAACCATGGAACAGTCCGGCAATCCCAACTGCCGATGCGTACCGAAACCCTGAGTCGACGGCGTCAGCAAAGACGAAACAGCCAACACCGCCAATAACGCCATACCACCTCCTGCAATGACAAGCCTGTCCCGAAACATCAATTGACCCGGCGGGGCAATTTCGGCAGGAGGGAGAATATAGGAAGCGTTGGTTTCAGGAATTATCGGATTGGTGTTTCGGTGCACAGCTACAATCGCTATGGTTCACAGGAAGCGCAGGGGGCGATGGATCGCGAATGGAATCAGAACATGCCGTACGGAATGTATTTGTCTGCCGCTGGCGCCCACGTGCAAGGTCATCGGCTCGAGGTTCTCAGCCACAACTTGGCCAACGTGAATACTCCAGCGTTCAAACCTAGTTTAGCAGTCCTCCAAGCTCGACACAACAAAGCCATCGACGATGGAGAAGTATCGCCGGGCTCAGGTGGTCTGGCCGATATCGGTGGCGGGGTCCGAATCCAACCCAACGAAACACAGTTCGGGGTCGGTCCCATGGAAGCGACCGGCGGTAAAACCGATTTCGCAATCAACGATCCCAACTCCTTCTTCGTAATCCGTCGCGGCGACGAACAGTTCCTCACCCGAGCCGGCGGCTTTCTGTTCGATGCAGCAGGCAGGCTGACAACCCCCGCCGGAGATCAAGTCCTCGGCGCGGACAACAACCCGATCCAAATCGATCCATCCCAACCCTACGAAGTCAATTTCGACGGAACCATTCAACAGGAAGGGGCGCGGTTGATGCTGATGCTAGCCCGCCCCAGCGACCTAAACAACCTTACACGAGAGGGTGCGAATCTCTTCCGTGCACAAGGTGAAATCAACGACGTCCCTGTCGGAGATCGCAAGTTGGTTGCCGGTCATCTCGAAAAATCAGGGGTCAATCCGACAACCGCCATGATGGAACTGATCGAAGCATCCCGCGCATACGAGTCCAATCTGCGATTGATCCAACACCAAGACCAAGCCTACGGAAACCTCATCGGCCGGGTCCTGCGCGAGTGATCGGCACATATCCACTTTCGTATTTTTGGCGTCGATGGTTACGTAAACCAGTTCCTAACGTTTAAGGCAAAACCAAATGAGTGTGCAATCTCTCTACACGGCAGCGTCGGGCATGGAGGCCATGCAGACGAAGCTGGATGTCATCGCCAACAACCTGGCTAACATCAACACGACAGCATTCAAGCGAGACCGAGCAAACTTTGAAGACCTATTCTATCGCCAGAAGGTTTTCCCAGGTGTACTCGATGCGCAGCAGACGCCCACCCCAGTCGGAACCCAGGTCGGTTTCGGAACACGGATCCAGAGCACTCAAAAGGATCTGCGCCAAGGAGCCGTCGAACAGACAGGTCGCGACTTGGATATCGCCATCGAAGGAAAAGGCTTTCTCCAAGTTATCGACCCTGTGACGCAAAACATTCTGTACACGCGAAGTGGAAATCTCGACGTCAATGCAAACGGGCAGCTCGTCGTCGGTTCCGCCCAAACCGGCCGATTGGTCGAACCTGCAGTCACGATTCCGCAAGATGCAACATCGATCGTCATCAATTCCAACGGGCAAGTCCTCGTGCAACAGGTTGGTCAGCAACAGCTCGTTCCCCTGGCCGATCTGCAATTGGTGAACTTCATCAACCCCGATGGCCTTCTCAAGCTTGGGGAAAACCTCTACCAGATGACTGATGCCAGTGGACAGCCGATTCAGGGCCAGGCAGGTAGAGATGGTTTGGGAGTCATTCGCCAAGGAGCACTGGAGAAATCCAATGTCGAGCCCGTGAATGAATTGATCAGCCTGATCACGACCCAACGCGGCTTTGAACTGAACTCTCAAGCGATTCAAGCTGGAGACCAAATCCTCCAACAAATCGTGAATCTACGAAGGTTCTAATCCATGATTCGTAGCCCAGCGGTGCACGAGATTTTCGGGATCCTTATGCGGCGACTGCTGCAAGCTACCCTTGCCGCAATAGCCGTGTGCTACATCACTGTATCGATCTCCCGGGCAGGCGATGTCGATGAATCGATTGCACTCATGCTTCGAAGCGACAGCCAGATTGCTTCCAATGTCCTGCGCTTGCGCGATGTGTGCGATTTGAGCCAGTCCAATGAGACTGCTAAAGCTCTCGCCGATATTCCGCTTGCCCCCACGCCGCGCATCGGCACAACACAACTCTGGACGCGAGATGATGTCACGAAGGTGCTCTCGCTTCGCGGCATGGATCCGAAATCCATCCATTGGTCAGGAGCCGAAACAGTCCAGGTATCACGATCTCAGAGCGCCGCTGTTGCAAAGGCCTCGGCCAGCCAACCAGTCACACCGCTCGAGCCCCAGCGAGCCGATCACCGAGAGTTTTCTCCGGCATTCACAACTCCGGTCTCCCTATCTCAAGCGGAACGTGTCGTAACCTCAGCGATCGAATCCTATCTGCAACTCAAGTCGGGATCGCAAGGGAAATGGCGAATCAAACCGACCATCCCACCCCAACATGCGAACGCATTGTTGCAAAGAAGACAAATTGTCAGTGTCGCTGGCGGGCAAGAACCATGGGAAGGAAATCAGAAATTCGCTTTGCTCCTTCGCACGCCGGACGGTGAATGCATCATTGATATCGAAGCGGAGGTCCGATTGCCAGCGATGGTTGTCGCGGCCAAGGGCCCACTTGCGCGGGGACGCATCCTGCAGGACACAGACCTAGTCTGGCTCTCTTTGCCACCCGCATCGAAGATCTCGCCAGACGACTGCATTCGCGATTTTGATCAACTCGTCGGAAAACAACTTCGCAAGTCGGTCAGTACCCAACAACCGATCCGCAACCAAGATGTTGGCGAACCCTTCGCAGTGCAGGCCGGCGAATCGGTAACGATTGCTGTGGTGGCGGGATCCATTCAAGTGGAGGCTCAGGGTCGCGCGATGGAATCCGGCGCAATCGATGAAACCATCCAAGTCGAAGTTCTTCCGCAAAAGAAGCGGGTCGCCGCTCGCATTGCAGCAGAGCGACGCGTCGAGGTGATCGCCGGAGGCGGTGGCATAACCGCAAACTAATCGATGTATCCCACACTCTACCCCCAAAGCAAGAGAGTCCAATCATGAAACACCTAGGCTCTTTATACCGAGGCCTTTGCGTTCTAACCGTTTTGATGATCAGCGGACTCATCGGATCCGATCTATGTCGCGCGCAAACGGGCAGTCTGTTTCAGGATGGACCTGCGGGACCAGTGGTCTCTATTCCCAATGGCGGCCAGGGAAGTCCTGCTACCGCCCCGGTGGTGCCGCCGGGTGCAGGCGCAGCGAACAACATCCCGTATGTTGGGCTCCCATTTGGCGGAGGCCCAGCATACGTCATGAACCCCAGCGGTGTCTCAGGCGGCAACTATTTTGTCCCTCCGTCACTTCAATCGTCCTACACCTACCAACCACCTGTTCCGAGCAGAGTCCTGAAAGTCAACGATATCGTTTCGATCCGGGTGGAAGAGATTGCTCAAATGATCGCACAGGGCAACACGACGTCGCGCAAGACCATGAACTTTGATGCAGTCCTTCAGGATTGGGTTCGATTGGTCGGTGTCGACACGATCAAGCCTAGTACGCAATCTAATGGTGATCCGCGAGCGCGATTCACAGAGAACGAGGTCTATCGCGGAGATTCGACTATGCGACTCGCCGAGCAAATGACCTTCAACATCGCAGCGCGTGTCGCAGATATCCAGCCCAATGGGAATGTCGTTCTGGAAGCACGAAAGACCATTGAGCAAACCGATAATCGGTTCGAGGCATCCCTCAGTGGTATTTGCCGCGCGGAAGATATCGGTCCGAATAATGTCGTGCTCAGTCGCCACATATACGACCTGAAGATCAATCGCCAAGACAGCGGACATGTTCGCGATGGTTACTCTCGCGGATGGCTTACCAAATGGTACGCGCGGATCAAGCCGTTCTGATCACTTTCCAAAAACAACCGGAATCATCTCAACTCTAGAAATCAGAGACTTTTCGGTAACTGTCATTTATGGACGATTGTCACGGAATTGGCGATGACATTGCGAACAGTTGCTCGCTAATTGCTTCATGATACTATCCGTGTCAAAGCTGCGGTCAACCGAATCCTTAGACCGATCGCCATGTAAACGATTCTCGAGTTGCTCAGCCAACGAGCGCCCCTGCTCGAGCAACGTCAGAAAATCGGCCTCCTGTTTCTTCTCCGATTCGCTGCGATGCAATTCCATGTAATGCTCTTTGAGCATCAGCGCATCGGATATCGCTTCCGATCCTGGATCTTTCCAATCTCGATGCTGCTGATCCTTCAATCGATCGAAGATTGCATCCATGGCAACCATGGATTCGACAATCGGTGGCACTTCGGAGGCAGCTACGAATTCGATTTGCATTTCATCCAGACTCTTCAGTGAAATGGGGGCCGCGTTCTCTACGGCGGAAATCAAACCGCGAAATCCAGGGTTGGTTCCAGCCTCTTTTAGGACCCTCATTCCTTCCACCGGAGTGAAATGACCGAGCGAAATGCAAACTGCGGCAGATGCAGTGGGACTTCGATGCCTACCATGATGGCAATGAATATAGACCGGACCGGGCAGATCCCTCACAGCCTTAGCCAGTTGCAGCAACCGGTCTTCGGAGATGCCGTCGTAACCATGGGGCAAGTGGACGTATCGCAGCCCCGCCGCTGCAGCTCCTTCCACATCCGGCTTGATCCCGTCCACACTGATCAACGTCTTGATTCCGAGGCGAGCCAACTCGTCAAAGGCGGGCTTGCCAGCTGGCATACCTCCAGACATAACCGTCGAGTGAACCCACATAGCGTTAGGCAGATTCTTGGAATCAACCCGCTTCACACCCGCTTGGACTTCCTGCTGCGCTCGGGCGGAGTCCGCAAGAAGTGACAAGCAAATAGCGACGCAAAATATGCACAGCCAGCGATTCCCAGGAAGGTGGCACGCTAAATCCTGCTCCCGAAATCTGCTCACATGGAGAGGAATTTTGCTTAGAAAATCGCTCATGTATATCGCACGCCGCGAAAAGAAAGCTCGAAGAATGGCGGTAGCAATCCATCGGCTCGCAATAAGCCTTCCATGGTCAACTCGATCCGAGCGACTTTGCCGGCATCATCCGTCCGCATGACGACGTATCCTTCCTTCTCGTATTCCTGCCACACCTCCTGCCACTGCGAGGCGATGTCGGCCCCAAATTTGGTATGGAAATAAGAAGTATCGAGATAACCCCGCTTCAATTGGAGAATCATCTCTCGAATCAACAACTGCAAAGGGCTCGGTCGGTAGGCCCGCCCCAACGGCAGACGACCTTGATCGAGAATCATCCCCAGATAACGATCCCACTCGGGTACATTCTGATAATGGACTCCCGAAGCATGCCCGAAACTAGCTATTCCTGTAGCGAGCAAGTCTGCTCCCGACCATAGATTATCGCGATAGGAGAAGTTCACTTTACTCGGATCTTTGATGACCGTGTACGCGCTGCTGATCGAGTAGCCATGTTCCTGAAACAACTCGAATGCGTAACGCAACCATTCCCGCTTGGTCGGCCAATCGGCAACAGGAGTTTCCCCCTGAGCCTCGAGGACACCTTGGGAGTAAACGGTATTGAACGGTAATTCCATTTGGTAAATCGTCACGCTGTCCGGAGAGAGTTCGATCGTCTTGCGGATATTCTCTTTCCAGTTCTCCCAGGTTTCACCCACCATCCCAGAGATGAGGTCGATATTGACATTCGGAAATCCGGCGGCTTGGATCCATTCCCATGCGCGATAAACCTCTTTGGACAGATGCGCTCGCCCGTTTTCCTCGAGAATCGCATCCGAAAAATTCTCAACGCCCAAGCTGAGGCGTGTCACCCCTAGCTCGCGTAGGGTCTGCACCTTCGCCTCACTCAATGTTCCAGGTTCGCACTCAAAGGTGACCTCTTCCGCCCCGTTCCAGGTCACATGCTCATGCAACCGCTCCATCAGGGAACGCAGTTGCTTGACCGAGAGAAAACTCGGCGTGCCACCACCGAAGTAAACAAATTGGAACTGCCGCCCACTCATAATCGGTTGCTCGGCAACCCGCGATATCTCGCTGCTCAACGCGGAAACATATCGCTCGATTTGGTCCGCGTTGACGTTGGTGAAAACCTTGAAGTAGCAGAACTTGCAACGCTTGCGACAGAAGGGGATATGCAGATAGAGACCCATCGGGGGAGTCTGTCCGTCGCATGCGATCGGCGCCTTGGCAAACGCCTGCTCGATCTCCGAGATCGCGTCCGCAGTCCACTGCGAATACGGCGGGTAATTGGAGATGAAGTAGCTTCCGACTTCCGTTTTTGTTGTCTGAGTTGACATAAATTAGCCAGCATTCGAGGTCGAGATCCTTACCTAATGTACCTAGAGAACGCCAATGTTGCACCTGCTCACAAACGACCTTGGAAATTCTTGCCGTTTTTGTTAAAGCCGATGTTGGAAGACCGCGTTTGGATAATCCCGAAACTCGAGCAGGAGCCGATCATGATCACATCTCTCGATATCAGCACCAGCGCGTTGGTGGCGCAGCGAGCACGATTGGACACCATCTCAGGCAACATCGCCAACATGTCGACGATGAAGAACGAGGATGGGGAAAACAAACCCTACCAACCGAGATTTGTGGTCTTTGAAACCGACGCAGAGAAGTCGCAAAACGGCGCGTCGGGAGTCAAAGTATCGAAGGTAGAAACCGACGAAGTCGAACCCTTGTACCGCTACCAACCGGACCACCCGCTTGCGATCACCGAAGGGAAATGGAAGGGGTATGTTGCCTACCCGAACATCGACATGAACGAGCAGTTCGTCGATGCGTTGGAAGCATCTCGAGCATATGAGGCGAACGTCGGGATCATCGAAGTGACCAAGGGGATGTCTCGCCAAACACTGAGCATCCTGGCTTAATCGCTTGAGGCAGACAAATCAACGGCATGGATATCAGCAACTCAAGTTTGTTCCAGCGACATTCGGACCATGTGTCCGATTTGATGCGTCGGGTTGCGGATCATCGCCAAGCCGAGACGGGAGAAGTCACCGAGGGAGCTAATCCTTTCGCTTCCCTCTTGATGCAAGGGATCTCGCAAGTCAACGACAGCCAACTCGACTCCCAAGACAAAATGGAACTGTTGCTCTCCGGTGGCGATGTCAACCAAGCGGAAGTCTTCACCAGTATTCAGAAAGCAGACATGTCGTTTCGATTATTGGTTCAAATTCGAAACAAACTGCTGCAGGCGTTTGAGGAACTCAATGCGATTCGAGTTTAGTTCATGAATCAGCTCACACAGCTCTTTCGACAAATTCAGGCCATCATCGCCGGGATGAATGCGCAGTCCCGGGTGATGGCGGTTTTGATGCTCGGAGCGATCTTGGTGGGGGGCGGTTTCCTTATCCAAGGGTATTCCGGTGCGACCGCTTCGATGGAATATGTTTTCGGAGGCCAAAGTTTCAGCAACGACGAACTGGATCAAATGGAGTTGGCGCTCAGTTCCGCAAGCTTGCGCAATTACGAACGCGTTGGAAATCGCATCCGCGTACCAAGCGTCACCAAGGACACATACCTGAAAGCATTGCTCGATGCCAAGGCGATGCCGGAACGCTTGGGAAGCGCGATGGACAAGGCGCTCAGCAGTGGAAACATTTTGGAATCGATGTCTGTAACCCAGATGCGGCACCGCAATGCCAAAATCAAGGATATGCAAACCGCTCTTCGCAATTTTCCGTTTATCAAAGAAGCGTTGATTACTTACGACGAACGGACCGAGGGATTCTCCTCCTCAAAGAAAAAGTCCGCGAGCGTCGCGATCATGCCTCGAGGAAGCGCTGAACTGACCGCTTCCCAAAAACGAAGCATCATCACCTACATTCAAAAATCATTTCCGGATCTCCCAAGTTCCAATATCGGTTTGATCGACATGAGGACCGGAGAGTTGGAAGTAGGGAACGACGATCCCGAAGCGATGGCCCATGACCAATATCTCAAGACCAAGGCATTTCACGAACAGCAACTCAAGAGCAAAGCCACCGAATTGCTCGCGGCCTACGGCGATGTTCAGGTGGCTGTCAATGTGGAACTCGACAATACCTTGGCGGAGGAAACCGAGGAACTGAAGTACAACGATAAACCCACAACCGTCCAGTCATCGACGACGAAGAAGGACTCCGAGTCCCAGCGCGCGAATTCCAACGGTCGCCCCGGCACAGAACCCAATGCTCTCGCGAATCGAGGAGCATCCCTTGCCGCAGCAGATCAGTCGAGCAAAACCAAGGAACAAACCGAAACCGAACGACGGATCACCGGCAATACTTTGGTCAGCAGCAAACGGGTTGGGCTAAAAGTCAACTATGCGATGATTTCGGTTTCGATTCCTGTTTCCTACTACCAAAAGGCTTATCTGCACGGTTGGCAACTTCGCAATCCGGACCAAAAGCCATCCGATGCCCCACCTCCCAAAGAATCTGACCTTACGCAGATCCGAACCGATACGGCGAATAGTGTGAAACTGAAACTCAACGGGATTCTCGACAAGCTGGCAGCGGGCGAAGAAACCGTTCCGCGAGTCACCGTCACGGAGCATCTGGATCTTGCGGACCCCCTTCCTCCGGAGCCCTCGTATTTGGAGACCTCGATGACATGGCTCTCTCAGTCATGGCAGACCCTTGCGTTGCTTGGATTGGCTGCTGCTGCGTTGATCTCGTTGAGATCTTTTGCGAAGTCAACTCCGGCAGGTTCGGACGCGGCCTTCGAACGCGGTTTCGATATCCCGCTCGATGACGGAATCGATTTGGAACTCACAAGCTTGACAGACGACGAACCGACGACATCCAGCAAAGGAGATGACCGGGACGATCCGACGGTCCAGTTCCGAACTACGGGAGCGGAGCTCAAGCAGGATCTGACATCGCTCGTTCGAACCAACCCGGACGCAGCGGCAACACTGCTCCGCAATTGGATCAGCGAGAGCTAAGAGATTGACCGAAACCAATAGGCCATGTGATTTATCAGCCGCAGTTCAAGGAGCATTCAGTGGCTTGCGGTCGATGGTCCAACTCCAACGATGGAGATTGCGCGAATCCGCGTAGCGAGCTGCGGAACCTGAAGCACCCAGGACCACCACAATGGTCTGAACACCCTCGCGATCGCTCATGGAGACCAGGCACTCACCTGCGGCATCTGTTGTTCCGGTTTTGATGCCTGCATAGCCTCCGACGTCCAGGAGACGGTTCGAGTTTCTCCAAATCAATCGGCGTTGGTATCCCTCCTGGCCTTTCGCAACGCACTCGTATCTGCGAGTTGCAATCACCTCCCGTACAAATGGATGCTGTATCAGCTCGCGGGATACGATGATGAGATCCTCGCAGGAGCTTTTGTGTTCCGGGTGGGTCATACCGTGCGGATTTCGGAACGATGACTTATTCATACCTAAACGTTTTGCTTCTTCATTCATCGCGTTGACAAAGAATTTTAGCGGGTCGACATTCGCTTCGATCGCACCCTTTCGGCGACCGTACCATTCCGCCAACGCAACGCCAGCATCGTTCCCCGATGGCAACATCAATCCATACATCGCATCGCGTATGGAAATCGACTCCCCGGCCCGAATGGTGGTCGAAGAACCCACTGTATAGTCCGCACGCTTGGAAAACGTGATGGTTTCCTGCAACAGATTCGGTTCGTTGCTCACTTCCTGGGCGATCAGTAGGGCGGTCATGATTTTTGTGGTGCTTGCTATGTCCATCGATTCGTCTTGGCGATGGCCTGCGAGAATTTTCCCAGAGCTTGAATCGGCGATTGCCCAAGCTTTGCACGATACGATAGGTATCCCGCTTGGAGTGTCAGCGGGTTCGGGCTCCTTGAGTTCCTCCACGGTCGACTCTGGAGAATCATTCAATCGAATCTCTCCCAGTTTTGCCCACATGGCTTGATCAACGACACCCGTTTCCGCTAGCCCTTGTTCGCGGCGAAACCGCATCACGGCTTGTTCGGTCATTCCACCGAAATCGCCATCCACGCTTAGTTTGGGTGACGGGTGCAGACGTTGGTTGAGGGCGGCTTGCAGGGCTTCTACAAGAGGGCCGTTTGCTCCGAGCTTGAGCGTTTGCCCTGGCGCGGAATCTTGCGGGATCGGATGGAAGTATTCGTATGCAGTTTCCGCAATTCGGCCGCAGAGAATCTCTGCGGCGTTGTCGTCTCCCCAACTCTTGTCCTCGTTTTCGCTGGTCAAGCAGACCATTGCAATCCAACCGCTTGGCGTTTGAAACAACCCGGCATCGGTCCGGGACTCGTTGACCGCGCCCGTTTTGTGATACCCTTTTACATCCTTCGGCAGGAAGCGAAGCAGTTTCGTTTTGTCGTCGCAACTGAGAAGATGATCGAGCATGCGTTTCGAAGCGGACTCAGAAACGAGTTTGCTCGCATGCAACTGTTCCAGGAGCGTGAGCATGTCGGATGCCGTGGTGCTCCCGAGTCCATACTTCTGACTTCGTTCGACCGCGATCGAGGTATCTCGTCGAAAGACCTTGGAGTGAACTTGCGTTTCGGGGATCCCCAGTTCGGTCATCGTCCTACCGACATTGGCGAGCCCCACATGATCGAGAACCAGATTGGTTGCAGTATTGTCCGAGTAAGTGATCATCAAGTGGGCAGCGGTCTCGAGGGGCAACACCGTTCCACTCGCGAAATGCTCGGTCAAGATACCGGAACCCGGTACTTTATCTTCGTCGCGCAGGGGTACCATGAGGTCGCGAGCGAGCTTCCCTGCCTCCACCTGCTTGTAGTATTCGACCAGTATCGGAAACTTGATGAGACTCGCGGTTGGCACGACCTCTTTTTCACGGTGGAAAAATGTTTCGCCTGTTTCCAGATGCTTGATAGCCACCGAGACTTTTCCCGGATGTTTCTCGATCCATGGCCGCAACCGATCTGCAAGATCCTGGGCGAGGATGTGGGACGAAGAACATCCTAAGAAGATGCTGATAATGAGCGAGCGAACCGCAAGTCGTGCGGCAAATTGAGTGGTGTTGCGGAACATCATCGGAGTCGGGATCGGTGAAAAAAGTAGGGAATGCCAAGAGCGATCAGGAGCAGGCCCATCACTCCTTCGACGGGTTGTTCCTGAACGATACTTACAATAAACCAAGCGTAAGCGATGAGGTATAAGATTGGAGTCCAAGGGTACCAGGGAGTTCGAAATGGACGTGCGTGCTCCGGTTGCTTGCGACGCAGCACGATTAGGGCAGCGATGGCCGCGGTGTAAAATAGGCTTGCAGCAAACACGATGCAGTCTGTCAAAAGATCAAAGATAGTTCGTTTTTCAAAGTAGTTGGTGAACTGAATGAGCAATGCGGAACCGATCACCATCACGCAGGCCATGGCACCCTGGAAGAGGATGGCGACCATCGGCGTCCGGTAACGGGGATGGAGGCCGCCGAAAAATCCAGGCAACAGACCGTCGCGCCCCATGGCATAAGTAACGCGGGGACTCGTCAGAAGGTTGCTGTTGATGGTTCCGAGAGTGCTCAACACCAACCCAACGGACATCATCGATCCTGCCCAAGAGCCAAGCAAGCGAGTGAGCAGTATCTCTGCGACATGTTCTCGATTTTCGGGTATCACCATCTCGGAGATCGGAACAACTAGGTGATAGGCCAGTGTTGCGCTCATGTACAAGAGCCCAAGCAGACCGATACCTCCGAGAAGTGCGAGAGGCAAGTTGCGGCCTGGGTTTTTTACTTCCTCGGCGATGGGCACCACGCCTTCCCAACCGTTGAAGGCCCACATCACTGCCAATAGAACTGCGGCGACTTGGGAGGAAACAGAAGGTTGCTCCGGGGTAATGGATTCGGATACAAGGCTGAATTGGATCGCTGGTTTTCCAACGATTGTCAGGATCCAGGGCAAAAGAGCGATGGTGAGAACCAACCCACACTTGACGATGGTAGTCAAGGCTTGGAGACGAGCGCCCCAAAGGACCCCCAGCACGTTAAACCATGCGATGGCTAGGATGACAACCAAGGCCAGGGGTACTATGTCCCATGGAGTCGTTCTCCAACCAAGGATACGAAACAAAGACGAGACACACACGACGGCCAATGCACCTGTGGACGCTGGGCGTGCGAATAGGAACTCTTGCCAGCCGAAAAGGAATGCGGGCAAGGGGCCATACGCTTCGCGCAGATAAACATAGAGTCCGCCGGAACGAGGGTGCATGGCGGATAGTTCGGCAAGGCACAACCCACCTAGGATGCATAGCACGGTCCCTGCCATCCAGACCGAGAAGATCAGGGGAAACGATCCTGCGTCCGCTGCGATGCGTCCGGGCTTGACGAATATGCCCGATCCGATCGTGTTTCCAACGACGATTGCGATCGCCATCCACAATCCCAAGACGCGTGGCAGGCTAGTCGATCTGGATGGTTCGTTTGCCACGAGAGAGTCGCTTATCTCCAGATGTCCCGATCCAGCATTCGGAAATTGATTGCTTCCTCGATGTGGTTGGGTTCGATATTGGGCGATTGCTCAAGATCGGCGATGGTTCGAGCGACCCGAATGATTTTGTCGTGAGCTCGAGCCGACAGTCCCATCTCGCTGACTGCAGCTCTCATGCGTTGCGTTTGTATCGTGCCGAGCGGGCACCACTGACGCAGTTCCCGACTTGACATTTGGGCGTTGGTGCGAGTTTTGGAGTCGGCGAACCGCTCACGTTGGAGTTGGCGTGCTGAGGTGACTTGTTCGCGCATCTGAGCACTGCTGGTACCTGGCGGTCCGTTAGATAGTTCCTCGAACGGGACTGCTGGAACTTCAATATGGATATCGATGCGATCGAGAAGTGGGCCTGAGATGCGGGACATATAGCGTTCCACTTGGGTTGGCGAACAGTTGCAACTTCGTCGTGGATCGGTGCGGTAACCGCACGGGCATGGGTTCAACGCCGCGACAAGCATGAAATCGGCGGGAAACGTGGTGCTGCGCATGGCGCGTGAAATGGTGACAACGCGATCCTCTAATGGTTGCCGCATCACCTCGAGTGTCTTGCGATTGAATTCAGGCAGTTCGTCAAGAAACAGAACTCCATTATTGGCGAGAGAGACTTCACCGGGAGATGGAGGGCTCCCGCCACCGACGAGGCCAGCATCGCTGATAGTATGGTGTGGAGCGCGAAACGGGCGTTGTACCATGAGCGGTTGACCGACTTGTAGTCGACCGAGCGCCGAGTAGATGCGTGTTGTTTCTATCGATTCCCCTGGAGAGAGTGTGGGTAGAATCGACGACATACGTTTCGCGAGCATCGTCTTACCTGAACCTGGAGGTCCAAGCATCAGCAGGTTATGAGCACCGGCCGCGGCGATGACCATGGCACGCTTTGCCATTTCCTGACCACGAACATCGCAGAAATCGACATCGTACTTTGAGAAAGCATCGTAAATTTCCTGCAAGCGGGAGGGAACTGGATCGATATCGAGGGTCCCGCCGAAAAATGCGGCAGCCTCTGTAAGTGAAGCCACGGGTATAACTTCAATATCCTCAACGACGGCAGCTTCCTGTGCGTTTTCCATTGGCACAACTAGGCCGCGAATGCCCTCTTGTTTTGCGGCGGAGATGGCCATAGAGAGAGCTCCCTTGACCCCTCGGGCTTGTCCCTCAAGCGACAGCTCCCCCACTACAGCGTATTGTGCCAGTCGTTCCGACTGAATTTGACTTGAGCCGACCAGTAAACCAAGCGAAATCGGAAGATCGAAAGACGCGGCTTGTTTGGGAAGTTCTGCTGGGGCAAGGTTGATCACCACGCGATCATGAGGTCGAATGAAACCCGCGTTGACCATAGCGCGTTCGACACGATGAGTACTTTCCCGAACGGCTTGTTCGGGAAGCCCCACGAGTACCGTTTTGGGAAGTGGGGCGGGTGACAAGTCAACTTCTACATCGACTGGTATCGCTTCGATCCCTTCAAGGGAATAGGTTTTTAGTTTGGCGAGCATGCCAATGTTGTACCAAGTTTACGCATCCCTGCGCTTAACCAGTGCATTTCCTCCGTCCGCCGCCCAGTCCCCCTCTAATACGTGCCACCCACCTATTGTGCGATTTGCAAGCAAATCATTACCCTGGCGATCCGAAAATAAGCAAAAACCCAAGCTTTCAATCGCTGCTCTCTTTCG
>Ga0169931_10007523_pt1 | contig 16128 bp, 17 predicted proteins | sample Kivu_15m_20L_FD_129675 | JGI IMG/M metagenome (GOLD analysis project Ga0169931, IMG submission 129675) | Freshwater microbial communities from Lake Kivu, Western Province, Rwanda to study Microbial Dark Matter (Phase II) - Kivu_15m_20L... | ecosystem: Environmental > Aquatic > Freshwater > Lake...
AATAATGAATTCATCTGTATCAAGTTAATTTATTTTTGTTATAGAAATCATAATAATCAATTTCATCCGACTCGACTGCTACCGACCTCCGATGATGTTTTCTTGGCACTTGCCCCTTTTTTCAAGTTACCATTTCCTTAAATAAGTAGATCCCTGATTTTCTTCTCTTCCCAAAAAGAACATTTCTGCAGCTCAGCAAAGCCCCTATTGTAGGTAAGATCATTAAGTTGATTCATGAGCTAAGTAAGCTCGATCACTTGTTTCGACGATAGCGAATCAAAAAACTACTTGCTGATGAACAAACTAAGATGACTGAATTTAGAACTCTTGAAATCCCGATACTTAGAAAACTATTCCCTTTACAGAATGTTTATCTTTATGTCTCTAATGACCTCTCTGGCTTGTTTTTTGCGCTAGTCCACCACTTTTTTGTCCTCGATATTAATTATATTGTCTTTTGGCTTTTCTATTATATCCCTTAGCACTTTGTAAAATATCATTAAATTTATCTATATTTCTATCTTCGCAGGGCTGTCTACTGATAATTTGGCCCGCATCTGGTAGCATTTCATAAAATTTTTATAAGCCTGGTCAAAATTACCCGACTCCATACACAGTTTTCCTAAAAAAAGATAGTACTTATCAATAGTATCATCGTCTATTTTGGTATCTTTGTATATCTGTATAGCATATTTCGTATTATTCATGGCATCTTAGTACTTATAAAGCTCTTTCTGGCAAATTGAAAGGTTTATAAGAGCATCAACGAGACAAGAATTAATAACGTTTCTAGTACGCAAAGCTACACAAATCTTGTAAACTTCCTAAGCCTTTTAATAATTTTTAGTCTAGTACAGGTAACACCCGTACTTGAATAGGGCAGTTGACTCCTCAACCACGCCGTAGTTGTTTCTAACGTATTTTACATAAATATTGAAGAATTTTTAGCAATAGTCAGACAGTTTTTCTTGTTTGGCAAAGTCTATGAAAGAAAGAAGAATCGAACACATTTTACTCATTATTTCGTGCTTTTAATTGAATCTTATTTTGTCCTACTCTTTCAATATTTAAAACTTAGGCTCAATCTGGTCAGGATTAATCTATACCTTCTACAATACATCTATCGCGTCTTACCTTTTTTTCGACTGCAAAAACACCTTACAAGCAATCAAGCAATCCAAAAGATATTCAAGATGCTCTTTTGATTTGGAAGTCCGGTAAAAATAAGTTTACTCGAACTCGTGATTGTAGTCATCTAGGTACTATTTGTATATTTTTGTTGAAGAAAAAGTCAGTTGTCGACAATAAATTAGTGCATTTTGATACTTGGCGTTGGCTAAGTAAAAGAGAGTGAGGCCTCTTTGTTAGATTCGTTTATCCATCAATGTTTTTAAGTGAACCAAGTCTCTAAGGTAGCTTCCTTTTAAAGAATTAGCGTAGTTTAATGTCACTTCGGCTAGTTATTATGGCTTTTTGGGAGGCTGAAAATCATTTTAGTCAACCACTGGCACACCTAAGCTAAACATATTTGAATTTATAAACTTTAAACATCAAAATTTGTTTTAAAATATATTTTTTGTGTTTTTTTGAATACTTTAACTATTTTTTATGATTTTTATTTAATGAATCAGAATTGATCAAAAGTTATATTGTTTTATTAGATTGATTTATATATGTTTATAATATAAAAGAAATATGGGTGGAAACGCATTCGACTAAACCGAACCTCTAACTCCTGAATAGTACACAACAATCGTTCAATAAATCACAAAACTAATCGCTCCTTTGTGCCTCTAGCTATAGCCATATATTCCTCTGCCTTAGAAATAGAAACACGGAGATATAGATTTTCTGATGACTCTTAAACCCAATGTTACTCTATAGACGATACGAGATACGCTTAAAATCGAGCATAGGTTGTTTATAATCAACAACAATCTGACTGCTAACTCGGTCTACATGAAAAAACAGGTGGATTTTAACCAAGTACTCAACAAACATTAATTCAAACTTTCGAGATTCTATAAATCTTATGGAGGAATAGGAGCGTTCTTGGGACTATTTTTGCCTTCGAAGTATGTCAAACTTAACTAGCTTGGGCTTGTTGGTTGTGCGTATCAGTAGCATATCAAACTTTAGTTTGTCATCTGCGATCAAATCGATCAAATTTTGACTTTTTACGATCTGGATCCTTAAATATATCACAAAGGATTTGAAACCAAAGTAACTCTTTTTAACTTTTTGAGAAATAATCGATTTTTGAACGAAAAAACGTTCACTTAGCATACTACTAAACATCAGACCAAACTTATGCTTGCTTTTCAGTCTTTTTTAATATAAAATACGCCTCAAAACAATCCGAAATTTATTTAATGGTAGAATTCTTTGCTCTAAACTTTGAAATATTTCAAAAAAGAGGCAGAATTTTAGGCTGCATGGAAAATCAAATTAGAAGCTGAATAAAAGAAAAAATCAAGAGCTCAGAAATGGAATGGAATGCATATCATGAATATTTTTGGAGTCAAAAGCAAAGATGTCAACGGATTTAAGAAAAAGTTTCAATCGATTTTTGCTACTAACTAAGATTTCGAAAAATATATCGACGAAACAAGTTTCTAAGAAATAACTAATCTTTTTAGTAAAGTATGCTAGTTGAAACCAATCCCAAAAAAATCATAAAACTAAGCACAAAATCTAGCTTGATAGTCTGTTTTTATAATAATCATTTAAGTTATAGCCTAGTTTTTTCATTTCTTGTATCTTTTTTGCCTTTGCCTTCGACAGCTCTGACATTTTTAATTTGATAATACTTGCAGAAAGCAGTGATGGCTTTGACCTTGCTCTCGCTTGTGTAGATTTAAAGCTTTTTGTTTAAAGTAATCATCGATTGCATGAGCATTCCTAGCAAATATGGCACTTACGCCGAATTGCCTCCTTTCATGTATTCACACTTTGAATGAGGACGTTCTGAAAAATAAAGAAGCTAAACTGCATGGGAAATTTACTGTTGTTGCATGTTGTGTTCGAAAAAAAGAGAAGATGATCGATCGACTATTATTAATTTTTTTATCAAAGGATTGCTCATTTTGTTAGATATGTCTTCAAGAGTCACAGGTACTACTGAATAGCAGGTTAGCGTATGGCCGTAATTATATTCAATGATTTCTGGATGGGCTCCAACTGCATGCTATAAAATGATTTTGGCACATAGACGTCGGGCTAAGTTTTTTTTAGGCTCAATGATTGAATGGCGAAACGAACAGTGAACGCAGTTGAGAGAATATACGTCTTTGACTTAATCGAATGAATAGAAGGCTTTGAGAGGTTCTCCGAGTAGTTTTTCTGCTGTGCTCAGATTGCAATAGCGCTAAATGTAGCTATGAACACCTTGATTAAGATTTTGTCCTTTTATCTGAAGGTTGCGCTCTTGACTATAAAATTAAATTTATGTTTATTCATCGTCTTAGCTTTAAAGGATCTCTTCTTTTTTTACAAAAACTTATTTGTTAATCTATCTAGGAAAAGTGTATTTTATTTAAGTAGTAGATTTTGGAGATATTCTGAGCATACTAGCTAGACCCTCTTTAAGGTGTGAGATGACCTACTCTGCATGGCTTAGCTTAGGAGGCGAGTAGTCTTACCAAATCTACTTTCGACCTAAAAATATTTTGCCAAGCATCTGGGACTTTTCTTTGATTGATTTTTTCAACGCAGCTATTTATTTAAGTTCTTGAAACCTAACCTATGAGAATATTGTTTCTAGCATTTCTTAGGTGTCTTCTTTGAACTTTTTGGCTATTTTCAATAATTAGGATCCGATGAGTTACGCAAACTGCCTGTAAAAGCCATAAATGGCTTATCTGTTGAATTAAAGGTAGGCTTGAGTGTGCGCTGGATCTGAGCTGAAATACAAAGGAACTTAACAGTCAAATCCAAGTTGACTTGGATGATATTGCTATATATTTTTACTTGAAGTTTTCCATTTGGCACAAGATTAGCTCTGCGCGTGAGGATGCTCGGGGTAGAATGCTCGATTGAAAGGGTAGGGACAGTTCGGATTGAGGCAGATGTGCTCCACGAGAGGCTACATGAATAATAGTATAGCAAAGTCAATTAAGATATGCAATTTGTTAAGGCTTATAATCACAATCAAAAAGAAATCAGTTTATAAACTAGAATTCGTCTTCCTAAGTTTTCAATTGCTAAATTTCACTTATTGCCTCGATTAAAAGCATCTGGACCAACTATTCGGCAATATTGAATTTGAAGCCAGCTAGTTAATAGTCAACTTGAACTTTATCGTATATTTATGAGGGCTATTAGTTAAGCATTTTTGTCTATTTTTCTTGCATCTTTTTTTTGTAAAAAGGAGTCTCATTTACATGATAGCTTCCACTATCTTAGAAATCTAAGTGCATTCCGCATAGAGTCATGCACTGTTTTTGTATTTTTTATTTAATCTGAACAAAAATAATGAAAAGAGCCTCTTCGTTAATGTCATAGTGCGTCATTCCTGCATCAATAACAACGTACCAAGATTGCTAGTCCACGGAAAAGGCTCACCTTAGCTAGTGAAAAATGGTCGAAAAGCTTGTAATTATTAATTAACTGCATCGAAAATAGCTCTGTTGTGAGTATGCACAGCTTCCTGAGTGATCTAGGAAGGAAATTGATAGTCTTTAAACTGTATATTCAAACATTTACCATTTATTGCTAGAATTACTCGAACATTTATTAAACTAATACTTTTTTTGAGTCTTTCAAGTGAGGCAGACCTCTAGTGAGTCGACTTGCTCGCTAGTTGTAGTTAAGTCCATAAAAAGTTCGTAAACTTTATATAGTTTCTTATTTGTAGGCGTACTATATAAAACAAAACAAATTTTTTAGATAAGCCAGAATAGACAACAAATGTGTTGGAAAACCGTCAACAGGAATATATTACAGGGCTCCTACCTGAATGCCTTCTCTTTGATATAAAAGAACTGCTATTTGTTCATCTGTAAGACTGTTTCTGACAGTCACGACTCCATCAGCTCCAGCTAACATTTTTCTGGCCAGAGCTTCAAGCATTTAGCTGTAATGAGTTCTCTAATTTGCAGTAAAAGGTTTAAAATTGTTTTAGTTAGGCATGTATAGAAATTCAAGCTAGGTCAGTAAGTCTACAAAACATTTTTATGGCGCTTAACTAAAACGTTCTATTTATGTTTGTGAGGTCTGATTGCATATTTCTATAGTTTTTCCCACACAAACCTCATTAGTCTTTACAGGTTCCGTCTCTATAGCAATAGATTGTGGCGGTTCTGCCAGGAAAGAGGAGGCAGTTGATTTGTTTTGTAAATCTATCAGCTGAATTTTGAATACTAATCTTCTTTGCGCGCTGTTTTAAATAGGAATATAGTTGTTGTGATATAAGAAAAATTAAGGTTATTTCTTTTTGAACTCGAGTTATTCGCTCAAAATAGAAGGCATTTAAACATTTTCCTTATAGCCTTTTTTGATGGTTTTCGCATCTGAACTTTTTTTATTTTTGAGCTTCTTGGAACTATGCTGGCTTATTTTTCCAGTGTTTTTCGATTTGGGCTTGAGTGATTTAGTCGATTTGCATTTGACTAGATTGTGCGTGGTATTCATCTATTCACTTATGTCAGCCATTTTCTTGAGATTTTTCTTAGAAGAAAGCATTTCGGTTGATTTCGAACGCTTCAGAGTTTTAGCGTGTAGTGAAGCTGCCTTAGTAGGTTGTGGTGTGACCTTTTTGATGGCTGTGCTCATTTTCTATTAATCTAATTTCTATTCAATAATAGCATCTGGGGTAATAGTATAATATGTCAAATATTTGATAATGCACATTTTTCTATCATTAAATTATCTATACGGTGCCGTCTTTGGCCATCATCACAGCAAACACAAACAACGGAGTTTTCCTGAAATGAAGAGGCAGTTAATAGGTGTATCTAGCTTCATTTTTATTTTTTATGTAAGTAATCTTCATCTAAGCGAGGTCTACTTTCATGGTCAAAAGCCCTCCTTTTTCCACAAACAAAGAAGAATCCCAACCTATTTTCTTATCTCCATCGACACTAATGAGCCCCTACCCTCCCCAAAGCGTTGATGGTGCGCTCCAGTATCCCACCGATTACTTGTAGCCTCTCCACCCGCTCCACTGCTCTTGCTTCCTGTTTGCTTTTAAAATTCCTAAACAAATACTATTTTTGCCTCCGTAGTTTATAAATCGAAAAGTAGTAGTCGATATCTGAGATATGGGGTGTTGCGCAGTGATTTGATATTATTTTTTGTCGTCTTTTATTCTTTTGGCTTTTTTACCCTATATTGCAAAACAGTCAGCAAACTTGGTTGTGGTGTCCCAAACAAAAGGAATTTTAAATTTAATCTATGGAACAAATGGCACCTACCCGGATTTAACTGAAGAAACTTAACTTTATTATGAAATTCCACTTTTTACATGTTACTTTAATCTTTTGATCTATTTTTACAAATATTGGATATGCTGTCTAAAATTTTACATTCTGTCTTCTTTTTTTACCAATTATTCCTACAAAGTAGTAACAAGCTATCTGAGCTGTGTGATCAGCAAATCTTTTTATTTTAGCAACTAGTTTGTACTGTTTTCTTAATAGTTGATATTGGATTTGCCAGTGAGAGAGCAGTTCATTTATTTTGCCCATTTTTATATTTGTTTTCTAAGTTAGACTGTTATTCTGGTACCGGCGTTGAGGGCACTTCTAGAAGCATATCCTTTGTGTATGGCTATGACTTTAATGTCTCCGTTTTATTGATATAAAACTGGACTTCCTGATTGCTGTGGTAGTGTGTCCACGTTATAGTAAATCGAATAGTCGTGCACTTACTCTACTGGACCATTATGATAGAGCTGTTTAAAAGTTCTGCTGTTTGCGTTTTCTTTTACTTAGTACCCTTGAATTTTGACGTTTCCATAACTTGATTGATATTATCTAGTTAATTGCATGTATCTGGGTAAAAGTGCAGGCCTACTAAGCCTTAAAATAGCGTAGTCATATCTCTAGCTTTCAACTGCCAAATCATACAATCTTTTTTTGAGCTAAGTACGCTACTAAGGCTTGAAACTCTATTATTTTTATTTTTTCTATAGTTCAGTCTAAAGTTATATAATTTTAAGCATGATTTTCTAAAACTAAGGGTGTGTCTTGTACTCTTAAATCTAATATAATGTTTTTTAATCGAGAAACCTTTCAGTTTATGCGCTGATATCACCTAGCAATCCGAGGTAAAACTTTTTAGGAGGGATTTACAGTATTTCCTTTTTGAGCGGATTTGTGTCGAAAAATAGATGTCCGCTGGTGACTGCTAGATAGTCGGATACGAGAAAAGCAGTTCCTGTTTTGCTGGCTGTGAATTACTGATTTGCTTTTTAAGTTTGAATGAGTCCAATACAGTTCAAAGGATACTTATTAGTGCACTACAAGCATGCCATTATGCGTCGGTCTACTTTATCTCCGTTACTTTTGGTCAAGAGGGCCTAGTTGCTAAACACCTAAGATGCCATGTTTTTCATATTGATATTTATAATTTATCTCTTTATAAAATACAATCATCATTCGTCTCGCAAAAGCATTTGACTAATCTTATCATACACTTAGGTCTGAAGACTATAATGGCTCCACTATTTTTTCTGATTGAACTATTCTCCCCATTCGTTGAGATACAAGCAGCCTACTTTTCTGACTTAACCCATGCCGACTATATACACAATAGCATCTTTGAGTCGAAGCAGAGCTGTGTTTTAACCATGTGATCTTTTAATGTGTTGGTTTGTCCCTCCGCCCTAGCAATTCAAGCATCCGGTCCATTTGCATAGAAGACAGATGAAGACGTCAGATATAAGCTGATTGCATTGCATACAAATATTTTTGTTCATCTAAAAATGATAAATAGAAGGTAATTACAGTATTCTTAGTCGAAGCGGTTTGGACTATGAGTGAGGAGCGTTCAGAAGAAGTTATTGCATAATGTTGTATACTTAAGGCTCAACTGCCTGATGCAAACTGTTTGCCTATTACTAGAGTTAAAGCTAAAGCTGTTTAGGAGACCAATGAAGCAACAATGAGCTTGGATTTATAGGGTTTTTCTGAGGAGTTTAGATGCCAGAATTATCCATCTATTTCAGTTATTACTCCATTTTTTCAATATTTTTTTATGCTTGAATAGGTTATTTCTCTTAGCATTTTGTCTTTGCTTTTTCTTGATTTGGTTCTTACTTTTCTTTCTCTAAGCTTTGTGGTTTATTTTTTTAATGCCATAGTTCCCAAAGTTTTTATCCTTTTTTTAGTATATGTAAAATAACTTGACTTACAACATAGTGAAAAGTAGATTTTTTGATCTTGTTGTAACCTTACTCTTTTTCTTGTTTTTCTTATTTCTTTTTCTTTTTCTTTTTCTAAGTCGGTTTCTTAGTATGTCTTGCTAAAAAATGTTGCATTAGACCTTCATAAGCTTCCTCATCACTAGAATCAATTTCTTCAAACATTCCCTACTCATCATTTTCTCCATAAATATTAATATTTTTTTATTTTGCTCCTTAGATAACAGGACATAAATTTATTTTGCATTTCAATAGATCTTTTGCACAATCTATCATTTTTTCTCTCAAACAAGGATGACTCAGCAAATCTACTATGCATTGATACAACTTTTTCCTTCTATTTATTAAATACTAAGGCTAGAACTGGCCCAACCTTACATAATGATAGAACGCTTTAATGATTTATTGATTTATATCGATTTAAACAAAACTTCGAAGAGTCATCGCAACTTGCATGATTCGCTACACGCAGCTCTACACTAACGGCTGTGTCTTTTACAGGTTTTACAGTGATTGTAAAGGAACAAAGACGTTTCCAGCTTGCCTACAAAGCGGACATTTGAAGAATACTTAGTTATTGGCATTAGTTAGAGCACTTTTTAAGATACAACTGTAATCGAAAGTATGATAACAACTTGTGAAAGAAAGAGTTTTGATGCTGTTTCCGTTTTGCATCATAGCCTACATATCTCTTATATTCATTTTTGCCAACATCACCAACTATCTGTTGGACTGACTGTTGTGGCATATCACACAAGTGGCCTACTGACTCGTAGCTTCTTACTACTACATCTTATGCTAGTTTTTTATTTTACTCAAATTTGCTTCATTTTGCATCTTTAGTGCTTGCAATTTGTTCATTTTCTTCTGTCTCAACATCTCTCTTTTTTCAATCAGTTGTCGCTACTATTTTTAGCGGTTGTCCTAAGTCTTACCCCACAGATCTGAATAGTCTTTGAGCTGATCTCGAATTTCTGAAGATAAAGCCATTCTGACTAGCAACTATTCGACGAACTCTTCATGCTCTTGAAGATATGTTTTTTTCAAAATAAGGAAAAACTTGCCAACCACTGCGATGAACTCAATCAGATTTTATTTGATGTTACTGTTTAACAGCTCTTCATATACTTATATAATGGCTTTGCCGATTTGCTAAAGGTTTACGAAATTCCATAGCTGTTTGAGCACTATCAAGTTGTAGTGTTTAACCAGCTGTACACTGCGAGAAGGATGAGTTTACTCTTTAGTTTTGTTTTCAAGTTTATCAGCCCGCATCGAAAAATCTAAGTAATTAAACCCGTTTTTATCAGTAAACTGTTGAGAAAGCTCAAAAACTCTACGTTTTTTATCGTATGTGCAAACCTACATAAGATAGTGTTTGAGTGCTTCATCGTGGACAAAAAGAAAACCGTTACTAAATTATTTTACTCTTTCCAGAGTTACAGAGCCTCCTTAGGATGTGATAAACTTGCAAAGATAGGATTTGACTTAATCAGTATACAAGTATTTGCCTTTTTGTTATAGGTCATAGTAGGACAAGAAAATCTACCCCATTTTACCCATATACAACAGATTTATTTCCTGAAACAACATTTTTAGCAAACGCCAGTTCCAGCTCTACACCTCAAACATTCCGAAATCAACCATCTTGCTTAAATTCATTTCTAGAGGGTCTTATACTGTGACTGAACGCAACAAAGTCAGCATTTTTATGCCAACTAAGTCAACGCTTGCAACAAATCTATCTTTAAGTCTGTAAAAGTAAATGTATGGATAAAAGGATGATTAATAGCCTTTGCTGTCGTTGCTGATTGTGTGACTGAAAAACATGAAAGTTTGTAGCATTTTGTGAGTAAAATCGTTGAGAAATTACAACCAAGAAAACCCATTCATTCCAAGTTTTTAGATCAAACATTAAACTTTTTATTTATCGAGTAGCTGTGAGGGATCTTAATCAATCCAGAAGAAAAGTGCAAGCAGAAAGGCTCGATGATACGGCCTGAAACCAAGAATACTAACGTTATCTGAGTTGATGAGTGCCCTAAGTTGTCTCATTACTTAAACAATGATATCTTTGTCATGTTTCACTATACGAAGCATTGAATGTATAGTGCAGATTGCTGTAAATTAATTTTGGAAATTTTTATTGTATGCTATGGCAAAATGGACTGAACTAAAAGTCTCGTTTTACTGTTTTGATTGGGCATTTCTGCGTCTGTTTTACTTTATAATCAATTTATTTTGTTGCTTTTGCTACAAGTATTCTCGTTTTAAATGTTAGTGCATTACGAAAATATTGGCAATTCCATGACTGATGTGGAATCTCCAGTATTTGTAAGGCACGTCTCCTTGCAAACTAGATATACGGTCAAGGTCATAGTACATAATATTGTTTAAAAGCTAGAACTGAGGAGTCTAAGGATCTACTTTATGACCCAAAGGAACAGCTCCAGCTTGACTGATGTAATCTTAAACTAGTTTATAACTGGTAAGGATCTGACAAGAAAGTGATTGTCCGTACTGTTAGCCTTCTTAACTCGAGTACATTTATGAATAGTACTTGAAATAAGCTGCAATTAGCTGTTTTTTGAACTAGTATGAAGGAAACATTCGCATGAAAACATCCTACCACTATCGCATGTCTCCACGAGAAACACTGAAATCTAACATTTGACCTAAAATTGGTATTTGGTGTAGAGCCGGGCTTATTCTGTGCTGTATTGAAGACTAAAATAACAGTGATAACAGTTTAATAGCTGTTAAACCTCCTTAATCGAGTAAATAAGATACAAATTTAATGATTTCTTGGAAAATAAATTTGCTGTCTGGCAGAATATCTTTTTTATTGAGTCTAGACCTGTAGTACAAGTAAAAGAGGTCCTGCATATCTGCTAAAAACTTATCTTTTACCTTTTCTTAAATCTATATTTAAACTTCTTTTCCACTATGAAACTTACAAAAACCCTAAGGTTTCCATGCCTCGCTGTCTCCGCAATCACAGCATCCACCATAAGCCTTCTTGAAAACGACCTTGTGTCCCTAGTGATTTCCATGTTTGAAGCAATCCATGCAAATGATGCAACTGCGATCAGTCGCACATGTATAGCATTACGCAACTACATAAATACATGTTTACTTGTTTAACCTTTGGTGATTATTTTAGCGCAGACTGACTTCGCGCAATCACTTTTTTTCTTGCAAAATTAAAGCAAATGAGGGTATATTTCATGTAATTTTGGTTTTTAAGATTTCTTCTCTTTCCAAGCCAGCAACTTTTCAATATATGGCAAGGTGTTAGTCGACGCAAAATTCACTTTGAAAACATCTTTTTCACCATCAAATATGTACTTTTCTTAATTTTTGTTGGATGTCTATTTTCTACTGATCAATTTGTCGAATAGGGCCTGCATGTGTAGTCAAAGAGTTTAATCAATTAATAAAATAAGTAATCTTGATAATTGAATATTTTTAGGGCATAAATATTTGCATAAATAGTTAATGAAAATCAGAGAAACTGTATTTGATTGTCTTTTTCGTACATTTAAACTAAAAAATGAAGACGTTAATTCTTAGCTAATTATTCAAAGTTGATATGTCTTTTATCGAGATTTCCCTCTCGCCATATGCTTATTATTTTGTTGTTCATATTGATTTTGATATTTATGATTTAATTTAGCTCGATAGGCCATGTTAAGCTAGTATAGCTGCCTTGAATGTATATTCCTCGAAAGTTGCCTTGCGTATAGCTGTAAAAACAGATGCATTTTTTATTCTGAAAAGAATATTGATTTTTTAGTTGCGATTACGCTAATATTCCTATAGAACAGTGCACTTCTGACACATATTTTGCCCTTATAAGATAAATTCCTTAATTAGGAAGAGGCTATTTTGAGTACACCTGATAGTAATCTTCACACAAAGATTTGATTTTTCTATCTTAAATGGTAAATTTATCGTAAAAAGGGCTCAATTCATTAAATTAAACTGAGAATGACTTTGATTATTCATTTTTTTAAGTATTTTCTTATATTTTTACTTTCTTTTATGCAATCATCTCTTACTTCTTTTATTAAACCTATTTCTCTACACGAACTTGATTTTTTTGATTAAAAATATCATCTTCTATGATTTTTTGTAAATAATTAACTTTAAGGTTGAGCGTTCTTACGGATTCTTTAAGCCCTTTGATCTATTTTTGCATTTATCCGACCACTTTTTTTCTATAATATTATAGCTCTTTTTTAGTCAGACTCAGCTAATCATCATCCCTAGAAAATATTTGCTTGAGCTGGATTTCCAATCTTTTTTCAATTATTTTTTAACCGATTTTTATTTAAAAAATGAGAGTAACTTTACCATTTTAGTTGAACAAAACTTTATCTTTGCAAGCGAATACTTCAAAAAGTTCATCTATCTTGCTGAAAATAAACTGGATTTAAGGACTGAGACTATCGTATGTAAGAATATCTCTGTAAAGTTCAAGTTAGGGTGCATTCGTATTTATTTCGAGAAGAATATTTGTTTATTTAAGAGACGCATATAACGTGTGTCTTTACCCAACTATGCGATATTGAAAACTCATGATTAAATCTTAATTAATATAAGGTATTGATTCTAAATTTATGATTTTCGATGATAATTTTAAAATGCAGAAAAAGAAATCTGAACAAAAGATTGCTATGCCAGTCACAGGCGTGACAAAACCAACCTAAACATCAAAGCACTATTCTTCAAAAACAAACTTAGTAAAGTTACGCTAGGTTTAAGACAAAAATATCTACTTTTAAATGCCTACTATCCATCATAACGATCTTACAATGAAGAGCTTCCAATAACCATAGGAAAAATTACTAAAGAAAATGCAGAATAAAGTAGCTAAATTATTCTAAGCTTCAAAAGATATACAGTTCATGGACTAGTGGAGCCTTTATACAAAGAAAAGTTAGATAGTCAATGCAAAGACTATAGATTTTTGTTAGCTGTAAGAATTTCTCGTTAAAAGTGTATTGAGACTCGTAGTTCGACTTCAGGAAAATGGACCAAGCAACTCTTTTAATTTCAGCAAGATAAGTTTAGGAAGTGATATAGCCGATCTCAAAGTTTTACTTAGTGATGGCTCAAACGCATAAAACTATTGCAAAACTATGCTTTTGTAGTAAAAATCAGCACTTGCCTTGAAGGGAGATAAGCCAAGCTTCATGCGATCTATTCTTTAATAGAAAAACAAATAACAAAATACTTCAAGTTAAGTATGTCTATTGAATTCTCTACAGCATCAAAATGTTCTTCTGGAAAAGAAGTTAGAGTTGTATGCCCAAAGAATATCGGATCTTGAAGCGACATTAAGCATGACTGAGTACAAGCTCAATTAAAACGATGGATGCAAGGATAACATGAATTAACTTATGCAAACGATGATAATGAAAAATAAATACAAATATGATTCTGAGGTCAAAGCTATGCAGGTTTAGGCCATGGCCAGCGAAGTAAGCGAAACTAAGGCACAAATACAGATCTTGAATTAAAAAATAAAGGAACTTGATAGTGAAAATACAGTGTTTAGGGCACAAAATTAAAAATTCCTTTAATATTTAAAATACAAAGGACTGTGGTAGTTAGCAAGCTAGTAAAGCCTAGGATGGCGTTTACTTTTCGAGTAGACCAAAGACGAAGTAAACAAGCTTCAGAACAAGATAGTGATGCTGAAAGACAAAAACAAACAGCTTCTGAATTATTTCAATATGTCTAACTTAGCTAACCCTGACCAAGAAGACGATAAACAAGATTTAGACAAGGTAATTAAAGAATTCAAATAATGGTTGATGGTTATTTCTGTGCCTAAAGTGGGAAATAATCAGGGAAATGCTAATAGCCAACTTGGACAGGAAAAAGATCCCAGTGGAGAAGTCAACGCCAAACTACTTAGACCCAATTTCTACATTTTCTTCTAGGCTTTCGAAAATACTTTACTGATGGAGAAAAATATCATAAATATCAGACCTGTATAGTACACTTTTTTCCTCAAACTTAGAACCATTTTTGACAACATTTTTAACAGCTTCCAGCTGGCACAAAGCTATAAATAGTATTGCAGTTTCCCTTAATACTTAGTCGGATTTTTGTAAAAATACCAAATAAACCCTGCATCTGGCAAAATAGAGTTCAGAAGGAAACCAGTATAAAGTTAAGAAAAAATAACATTTTTAGTTAATCTTTTTAATAAAAGTTTATGCAACACCTGGTAGTGCTAAATATTCAAAAGTTTCCTCTTTTAAAATTGTTATCTAGATTAAATTTACTTTTTCCTCGATTGCCGCAATGAGTTGAATGGTGGACTTGCTTCAAACAATGTACTAGGCGGAGCGGATCCTATTTCTTACATCAAACTGAGCAAAGCTTTAAAAGTAGTGGCAAAGAAACTAGCTCCATATTAAAATTATATAATAGAAAGAGTCAAAAGCATTCTCAAAAGCAAGAAGAAAGTCAAATATGGAGAATCGTTTATTGACAAGTATTTTGTTTTGAAAATATTGCTAGAAGTCTACGGACTTGAAAAAGCCAAAAGCTAAAGAATATTCTAGAGCAGTTTTAAGCAGAAAAAGAAGAAACAGTTCGTAACTTTTGGAGATTTTCACAATTTCATGACCAAAAACTTCACTTTTTTGACCTCCATAGAAGTAGCTTAGTTGTACAGGTAAGCCTATACTTTGAGTTCAGGGCATCTGAATTATAAGATAATCCACTACCTCTGCGGGATCAAAGGACTTTTTATTCCTCTTCTTATTGCAAAAAGACTAGGAAAAGGGGCACACGAACAGACACTCAACAATGATATGCTTTTGCTAGACATTCAGAATAATATGACCAAGATGAGTACTCATTTTGAGTAAATGGCAATGGAAAAAGTAATGCATGTAGAGCATTCAATCAACGACTTTATGAGACAACTTTAATACTACAAAATCAATAAATCAGCATTCTATCAACGAGTCTATCAGTAAAAATGCAACATAATAAGAGTTAACACTCTTTTCTAGCTAAAAGCCTCTTACTAGGGCAGCCCTAGCGAGTTTGTGTAAGACTCTGATATCCAAACACAAATGATTCAGCTTCATTCTCTTTTGCATCACACTGATACTCATGTCCACTTCCTTACCAAACAAAAAGACCGTCGAAACAGAGCAACAAACATGCTAGTTCGCAACTTCAAAATAAGAATCCAGGAATCCATGCTTTAATTTTAGAAAGTCAACGAAGAATAAATAAGCAAGCTCAAAAATAGAATAGAAAATAGCAAAAGTGCAACCAAATAGAATGTATAGCCAGTATGATACTATTTACTATATAAATCAATATAAACTTATCAAAATACATCTTTTAATGGCTTAAATCTTGAATTTTCAATATTTTTTGTCATTCGAAATTTAATTTAATTGCCCTCAATCTACAAATATTTTAAAATGTTGCAAGGATTTCCCTGTAAAAGACCTGATTAAAGCTACTAATATTAATCTCTTTTCATTTATAACTGAACTGATATTTGATTGTTTTTGCCCACTAAGTAGTAAAAGTCTCGAGAAAGACTCATCATCAATTTTAGAGGAACTCCGTCTATCTAATCTTTGCCAAAAAACAATGTTTTCGGTTGCTCGTAAACTCTAGCCGTTTATTGATGATACAGATTAGTATAGCTATCCATTAATTGTTGTGTCTTTTTGTTATGAATGAGCTAACCTTAAAGAGTTTTATATATGAGCTGACCCTAT
>Ga0169931_10007525_pt1 | contig 16125 bp, 1 predicted proteins | sample Kivu_15m_20L_FD_129675 | JGI IMG/M metagenome (GOLD analysis project Ga0169931, IMG submission 129675) | Freshwater microbial communities from Lake Kivu, Western Province, Rwanda to study Microbial Dark Matter (Phase II) - Kivu_15m_20L... | ecosystem: Environmental > Aquatic > Freshwater > Lake ...
CACCGCAAGCCCCTCGGGCAACCCCACCGCCCCGTACTCCACGATCGACCGGCCGACGGCCTCGATCCGCCCGCTCACCGCACTGCCATACTCCCCGTTCAACACGCCGGCCGACACCGTCGGCGGTTCCAACGGAGGCTCGCCATTGGCCAAGATCAGCGCGTGCTGCGCGCCCGCGCTCAGGCTCCCCACCACCAACCCAGTCCGGATCTCACCCCGCACCGAGGCCACAGGGCTCCGACGCTCCACCGTCGTCCCGTCGCCCAACTGGCCCGACTCGTTGGCTCCCCATCCGTACACCACCCCGTCTTCTCCCAGCCCAAGGGTATACTGACCGCCGGCTTCCACGGCCTTCAGGTTCCCCAACAATCCCACCACTCCCACCGCCGACAACCGATCCACCACCGTTCCGTCGCCCAATTGGCCAGAACCGTTCCCGCCCCATCCGTACGCCTTCCCGTCCACTCCCAAAGCCACGCTGTGCACCCATCCCGCACTCACGCTCTTCACCCCAACTCCCACGCCGCTCGACCACACCGGCTCCAGCCGGTTTTCCGTCGTCCCGTCGCCCAACTGCCCAAAACCATTGGCTCCCCAGCCACACACCTTCCCGTCCGTCGCCACTCCCAAGCTATGGAACCGACCCGCCGCAATCCCTCGGTACCTCGCCGTGCCCACACGCACCGCCACCGGGCGCGTCCGGTTCTCCAGCGTCCCGTCACCCAACTGTCCAAAGCCATTGCGACCCCACGCGTACACCTTGCCGTCGCTGCCCAATGCCACGCTGTGCTCACGGCCCGCTCGCACCTCCGTGATCGTCACCCCACTCGGTATCTCACCCGCAGCCACCGCCACCGGGCTCGTCCGGTGCTCGGTCGTCCCGTCGCCCAGCTGCCCAAACTCGTTGTCGCCCCACGCGTACACCGTGCCGTCGTTCCCCAGCCCCAGGCTGTGGCTCGCTCCAGCACTCACCTGCTGCAGCACCACCCCAGACGGAATTTGCCCGGCCTCCACCACCACCGCCCGACTCCGGTCGCTCGTCGTTCCATCCCCCAACTGCCCTGCCCCATTGGCTCCCCACGCGTACACCTTGCCGTCACTGCCCAGCGCCACGCTGTGACCGCCACCGGCAGAGACGTTGGTGATTTGGGTGGTTCTGGGGATGGCGGTGGAGGTGATGGCGACCGGCTGGGTGGCATCGGAGGTCGTCCCATTGCCGACCTGGCCGAGACCGTTGCCTCCCCAACCGTGGGGAAAACTGTCAGCCCAGGCGCCCAACCCCAGCAGAACGCCGGCAAGCCGGGGCATCCATCGCGCAAAAAAAACGATGCTTCCCAACATCGGACGGATCAGTCCTTCCAGCATGAAATCCCTCATGGCTGAACGAGTCGATAGAAGCGCATTGCGGAATCCTCGACGGCGTCCGTCTCGATGACGCCCATGCCTTCGGAATCCAATCGAAGAAGCCCGGCATCCTGCCAGCCACCTGGGCGCAGCCCGTCCAGGTACTGCACCTTCCATTGCGCACCGGAAATCCCGGATACCTGGATGCGCACCCGCAGCGACTCCGGCGACGGCGACACCGTCAGCCGCGCCTCGGGCAAACGAATGCCCGAAGCCATCTGAGGGTCTCGCACGCTCGCAGCCTGGCTCGGATCCACGGAGGAGCCTGTCGACGACGTCGTCGCCAGCACCGCGATGCCCTTGGCCGCCACCTCAGCCGACGGAACCTGCACTCCGGCCGGGCTCAGCGCCTCGCTCAGGCGGCCCGTGAACCAGAAACCCGCCTCGACTTGGATGCCCGTCACCACCGGCACGGCTCCGGCAAAGGTCTGGCCCAGGCTCGCCTCCAACCGGTAACGCCCCTCCCCCCCGGTCACCGGCATCAACCCGGCGGCCATCAGGAACGACTCGGACTTCAACGCCTCGAGCGTGGAGCGGATCAGCAACACGCCGCTGACTTGGCCCGCATAGTTCGCATCCTCCGACTGGACCACCACCGCATAGGTGCCGGCCACCACCGGCGGGTTCGGCGAACCGTTGTAGGTCGCCTTTGCCGCCACCCCGGACGGCTGCGTGGACCAGGTAACGCTGCGCGGGGTTCCCGTGAAGGACTGCGCCAGGCTCCCGGCATCCAAGGTGATCGTCAGAGCCGCCGGCGTGATCGTCAGATCGCCCGACACCACCGTGACCGCATAGTTGGACGCCTTCGACCCATCGATGCTGGCCGGATCAACCCTGATCTCCGAGCGGTAGACACCCACCGCTGAGGCAACGGTCGTCCCGGCCAACCGATAGACCAGATCGCCGGCGGCTCCATTGCCGCCAATCACCTGAGCCGTTGTGTCACCGGCCACCAACTGCGAAGCAAAGGCCTCAAATTCGAACGAAGGGTTCGAGGCCCGATACGCACGGGATGCCGCCAGCACCTTCAGGGTCAATGCCTTGGGCGTGATCGAGGCCGAAAGAATGGGCATCGTCAGCGTGTAATTCGCCGCATGGATTCCACTCAACGCATAGCCGGTGATCGTGATAGGGATACCGCCTCCCACGTTGGCACTCGAAAAGCTGAACACGGGTTTCCCTGACAGACTCACCCCATCCCCTGAAATCAACCCGGACAATGAACCGGTCCCGCTCACCGTGGCGGCCAAAGTCCCATCGTAAACCTTGTCCAACCCGCCCAACCCCACAACGGACAGAGTCTTGGCCATGATGTCGGCCTTCAACCCGGACGGCGTGCCGAGCGCATAGTTGCCCGCCGCATTACCAGCCAGCGACAAACCACTGACGGTCACGGGCTTGCCCAGGCCAACCCCTGCATCGGCAAATGTCCCGATCGCGTCCTTGGCGCTGAGACTCACCTCATCATTCGCCAGAACCCCTGAGAGATTCGCCCCGGCGAAGCTCACCGTTGCCACAGTCGTTCCATCGTAGACCTTGTTGGCGACCATCGCCCCACTGATCGTCAGCGCCTTGCGGGTGATGTTGGCCGTCAACGCGGTCGGTTGCGTCAGCGTGTAGTTGCCCGCCTGGTTGCCACTCAGCGCGTAGCCACTGGCCGTGATGGCAATCCCCGTCCCCACGTTCGCGCTGGCAAACTGAAGCACCGGTGTCCCCGCAAGGCTCACCGCATCACCGGTGATCACCCCAACCAACGATGCCGTGCCACTCACCGTCGCCGCCGTCGTTCCGTCGTAGATTTTATTGTTGGCTGTCAGGCCAATCACCTTCAGGGGCTTCGGCGTGATGTTCGCCGACAGCGTCGGTTGAGTGAGGCTATAGTTGCCAGCTTGGCTACCGCTCAAGCCGTAACCAGTGGTCGCGATGGTGATCCCGGCGCCCACCTTGGAACCGGCGAATGTGAACACCGGCGTTCCCGTCACGGTCACCGTATCACCTTGCAGCACACCCGCCAAAGTCGCGGTCCCGCTCGCCGTGGCCACCGTCGTTCCGTCATACACCTTGTCGACCCCGCTCAGCCCCCCCACCGTCACCGCTCTAGGCGTGATGCTCGCCGACAGGGTGGGTTGGGTGATTACATAATCCTGAGCTTGCGCACCCGTCAGCGTGTAGCCCGAAACGGCAATGGAAACGCCCCTGTCAGCCACGCCAGCCTGAGCGAAGGTGAACACAGGCGATCCGGTCAAGGTGACATCTGCACCGTTGGCCACCCCCTTCAGAACAGGGGTACCGGTGGCCGAGGCAATCCGGGTTCCATCGTATGCCCTGCTGACGCCGACGAGGCCCTCGATGGTGACGGGATCGGCGACCGCAGCCACCGAGACCGTCACGGGAACCGGGACCGCCGAGGCCAGTTTCCCATCCCAAGCCTTCACCTTGAAGGCTTCGATCAGACCGTTGGCATCCAAGGCGGGACGCCACACCAGACTCTGCCCGGCCGCCAGCAAGGTGCTGCCGGCGGTGACCGGGGTGCCACCGAGGGTCAAGGTGCCGCTGCTGAGGCTCTCGATCCGGAACTGGAGATTGCCACTGTCGACATCCGATTCGTCGGCGGCCGCGGCCAAGGCATCATAGGAGATCGTGAAATCCGTATCCTCGATGCCGCCCGTCAGCGTATTCACCGAGGTCAACACCGGGGCATCGTTGGCTGACGTGATTTCGATCCGGGTCTGGGTCACAGTAGTGCCGGATCCCTTGGTGATTCGGATGTTCCGGACCTGGCCATAGAACCCTTCGTTGTTGGCATGGTGCGCGGATCCCAGACGAATTGTCTTGTCCGCAGGGTTCAGCGGTGCAGTTCCAGAGATATCGGCGATCAATACTCCCTTGGCCTCGATTCTCAAGGTTCCCACCTGCCCTACGGTAGAGTAACGGATCCGAACCGGGACGAAGGCCCCTTGTGTTGTAGTCCCACCAAAGATATCGAAGGTTCCGTAATTTTTGTTCTTAAGGAACAAACCATCATTGCGGAGGGTTCTCACCAGGACACCATCCGTGTAATTGCCGTAGGAGAAGAGGGTGTTCAGGTCGCCGCCAACCGAGCCGTCCATCCGGTATTCCGCCTCGAAGGTCCAATCCTGCCCCAGATCCATGGCGATGATGTAGGGATTGGTACCGTTCGCACTCAGAGTGTAGGCCGAATCCGTGAGGTAGGTGGTCGCGAGGTCTCCCGCCTTGGAGGTCTGCGGACCATTGGCCGATCCACCGCCATTGGCGTCGGTGACGGACCAACTGACGGTGCGAGTCGACCGGGTGCCGCGTTGGTCGGGATCGGCGCTTGAACTCGAATAAGTCACACTTCGGAGCGCGGTCTGATACGCGGACACGGAAGCGGTTCCGGACAGGTTGAGCACTCCGGAGACGGGATCATAGACACCGCTGATGCCGCCTTGAGCCGCGAACCCGAGGACATCTCCCGCGACGGGCGAATCGATGCGAACCGACGCCGAACCAAGGTTCTGATCGTCGACATCGACCACGCTGAGGTTGGGGTCAACCGCCACGGCAGGACCCTTCTCCACATAAACTGCGGACGCTCCCGAGGCCACCGATGGAGCGTCATTGACCGGGGCGATGCTGATGGTCACGGGAACCGCTGTCGGCGAGGCCGACTGACCATCCCACGCCTTGACCTTGAACGCCTCGACCACCCCATTGGCATCTTGCGCGGGTCGCCACACCAGACTCTGCCCGGCCGCCAGCAAGGTGCTGCCGGCGGTGACCGGCACGCCGCCGAGGGTCAAGGTGCCGCTGCTGACGCTCTCTATGCGGAACTGGAGATTGGTGCTGTCGACGTCCGATTCGTCGGCGGCCGCAGCCAAAGCCTCGTAGGAGATCGTGAAATCCGTATCCTCGGTGGCACCCGTCAGCGGATTCACCGAGGTCAACAACGGCGCATCATTCACTGCGCCGACCGTCACAGTGAACGAGGTCGTCGCGGTCGCATTCGCCTCGTCCGTCACGGTCACCGTGATCGTGCTGGTCCCAGTGGCATTGGGGACCGGCGTCACCGTGATGGTGCGGTCATTGCCGGCAACCTCGGCCAGTTGAGCGACCTCGGTATCACTGAGCGCCCGGTCGTAGATGGCGACTTCATCGAGCCATCCGTCGAAGTACTCGGAGTTGACGGTCTTTCCGATCCCGAAGTTCAGCGGTTGAACGTCGGCCATGGAATCCACCAACGATCCGATCTTTTGACCATTGAGATAGATCGACCTCCGCGTGCCGTCATAGGTGGCAACCGCATGGTACCAGACGTTCGGGCTCAAAGTGGAACCCACCGGCGCCGACAGGTCATTGGCCCACCAGTAGTTCACGATCCGGCCGTTCCCATCGAGGCGGAAGGCATTGACCTTGTTGTTCTTCCCGTAGTCGCCCCAACCGACGAAGCCCTTGGCCCCGAAAGTTCTCGCCTTGAACCAGAGGCTCACCGAGTAGGTGCTGTTCCCCAAGGGCAACTTGTCGATCGTGCCTGAACTTGCGGACAACCAAGACGATCCGTTCAACTCCAATGCACCCCCCAGCTTGCCGCTCGAAGTCCATGCAGGAGCCCCGGATTTGACCAGCGAATCGCCCGTCACCGAGTTTTTCCCAAGGTCATCGGCCGAATCGAAGGACCATTGGCCGATCAACCCTTGTGAAGGAGTGCCAAATCCCAGGCTGATCCCGCTCGCGGCGACCACATCGGGATTCGACGAACTCGCAGTCACCGTCAGCCTCGCCGCCGGCGTCTCGCTGTCGGCGACAGAAAGAACGATCGGCGCGGTCGCCGTATCCTCCAAGGTCGTCTGGGCGGGGATTGCGGCAATCGTCGGAGCGTCGTTCGCTGCGGTGATGGACACCGAGAGAGTCGCCGTCGACGAGAGCGCCGGGGTGGCGTTGTCGGTCACCGTCACCAAGAAGGAGTCGAAGGCGTTCGCGCTCAACCGGTTGATGGCGACCGGATCCGGTGTGTAGGTGAAGGCCCCGGTCGCGGAATTGACCACCAGCGTGCCGTAGGTCCCCACCTTGGTGAACACCCCGTCGACCGCTGTGACACCCGAAATCCCATAGATCAGCGTGGTGTTCGCGTCCACATCCGCTCCAGCGAGAGTACCGGAGTAGTTCGAGAAGGTGTCGCTGGCCGCGGTGTCGACGAAATTGATCGAGCTTGAGAGGTACCTGACGATGACAATGCCCGAGCCACCATCCCCGCCAACCGGGGTGGTCGAATGACCACCACCACCACCGCCACCGGTGTTGGCTTGACCTCCGAGACCGTCGCGATTCGAGCTGGCTCCATCGCCACCGGAACCGCCGCCACCGACCCCGCCGGCCAGACGAATGGAGTGATCGGTGCCGGCCGCACCGCCACCCGCGTAATAGACGGAAGAACCAGAAATGGAACTGGCCAGTCCAGGACCGCCGACTCCGGAATTGTCAGGAGTTCCCCCGGCACCGCCACCGCCACCGCCGTGGTTGGCCGGAGACGTCCCCAAGGGTCCGCCCGATGAGCCTTGGCCAGCAACTCCGGCACCGCCGACTCCTTGCCCTCCTTGCCACCCTGATCCACCACCGGACCCGCCGGCCAAACCGGTTGCAGTGGTGTAGTCTCCGAAACTGCCGCCGCCGCCACCACCGGCTGCGACCAGCGAACCGAAGCGGCTTTCCCCACCGTTCGCACCTCGGATACCGAACGTGCCACCCTTGCCACCTCCGCCCACCAAGACCGAAATCGCCTCCCCCGCATTGACCGCATACGTCGTGCTGGAGACGAATCCACCACCACCACCGCCACCACCCACATAGGAGCCACCACCACCACCGCCGCCGCCGACCACCAGCACCTCGACGACCCCGGAGGATGACGGTGTGAAAGTACCGGAAGGACTGGTGAACGTGTGGACAGCGTAGTCACCGACGACGGTCTTTGTTCCACCCTGCCCGGAAATCCCGAGGTTCAGCGTCGGAGCATCGTTCACGGGGGCCAGGTTGATCGTCACCGTCGCGGCCGGGGATGACAGAGCACCGTCCGAGGCGGTGACCGTGAAGATCTTCGCACCATTCTCATTGGCCGCCGGCAAGTAAGCCAGGTTGGCGAGCTCTTGGGCGGTGATCACCTGACCGGCCACAACCACATTTCCGGACAACTTCAACGTTCCGCTGGTCGGCAAGGAAACCACCGTGATGCTCGCCAAGGTGGTCTGCTCCACATCCGAATAGGCCGACGTGAACAGGGCCGCGTCGAGAGCCACGATCGTGTCCTCGGTTCCATTCACGGAGATCGCCGCCAACGAGGGCGCGTCATTCACCGGGGTGATGGAAAGGACCGAAGTGGTGCTGGTGGTGCTCTGCCCATCCGACAACCGGATGATCAAGGCGATGTCTCCCGACGCGTTGAGAGCACTCTGGTAGGTGATGTTCCCCGGCCTCGCGAAGTAGGCGTTCAGGTCGGCTGGGGTGCCGGTGAACGTCCGGGCCTGAGCGGAGCCTCCGACCACCACACCGGCGACCTCGGCACCGGTCAGCGTCCCTGCCGGGACCTCCAGGGTCACGGTCAGCGAGGTGCTGTCCACATCCGCAAAAGGAACGCCGTAGAGAGCGATGCCCCCAGGAACATCCTCGGCGACTGAGAAGGCGTTCGGAACCACATCCCGGGATTCGATGGACAGGTCATTGAGGCTGTGTCGGTTGTTGGATCCACCGGTCCGAGCTCCAAACCCGAATTGCCATGAGGTCTTGTTGGCCTGACGATAGAGTTGACCCAAATCCACCTGCGATACGACAGACTGACCTCCGATACTGACCGAGAGCTTGCCAGCGTCATCGACCGAGATCCGGACCTTGCGATAATCCGGGGACATGAGGACGAACGGAATCGTCGCCAGGGTTGTGTTGTAAGCGCGCACCACGACCCTCTGCCAACCCCACTCGATGAATGACACGGCCAAACCGGTGTCCGTGGTGCCGCCTACCTCCCGCGAGATGATGCCGTTTTCAGGGGTGTAGGTTCCATACTCCGGAGCGACGAGCGAACGAGTGAGCAGACCGTAATTGAAGCTTACGCCATCGGCACCAGTCCCATCAAACACGCGGTACTGGAACTCCGCCACGAAAGCGCTGGGATTCGGGGAGAACGGTTCAAGGGTCATGTAGCCATATTGGCTATTCACCGCCTCGGTGAGGACGAGTTCTCCATTCTGCAGTTTGGCCACCCCAGCAAGAGTCGCCTTGGGGTGAAGCGTCGAGAAATCGGTGAAGAAACTCGACCCGACCACCCCAAGGATGCTTCCCAGGACGGGCGCATCGTTCACCGGGTTGATGGTGATCGACACCGTAGCCACCTGGGAATCCAGCAACCCATTCTTGACCTGGAAGGTGAAGGAATCACCGCCATTGGCGTTGGGGTTCGGGGTGTAGGTGAGGTTGGGTGCCGTTCCGCTGAGAGTTCCCTGGCTCGGCTGCGTCAACACAGCGTAGGTGAGCGGCGATCCATCCACATCGGTCCCAGCCAAAATGATCGTCTTCGCCGTGTCCTCCACCGTGGTCACCGACTGGGCGTTCGCGACCGGAGCATCGTTCACAGGAGTGACAACGACCGAAGCGTTGGCCATCCCGCTCGAAAAGGCCGAACCGCCACCATTGACGGTGGTATCCGCCATTTCCCCGGCCGTACCGCTCGTGCCGTCCCAGGCGCGATAGGTCAGAGTCGCCGTCCCGTTGAAATCGGAGTCGGGAACAAAGCGGACTCGATACGTGGAATTGTCGGTCCTGAGCAGGCGAGCAGAAGTGGCAGTCAGGCCGGTCAGCGGCAACCAATTCTGTCCAGCGTTCATCGAGTAGGACCACTTGCCATGTGCCTCATCCACCGCTGTCACGGCGATACCCGCCACGGATCCCGAGTCCGGATCGGAGATGCCTGGAGCGAAAATGGCCACCGGGTCGCCCGGGTTCGCGGAATCAGCCACGTCCTCGGCGATCGGCGTCAAGGTGACCGCAACCGCGGAAGGACCCGAAAATGCCTTCACATACAATTCAAAGGCCATCGGAGCCTGGAGCCCGGTTGAATCGGTGCAACATCCCCCAACATCACCAGCAGACCAATCCGCGCGTTCCAAACCGATACCCCCGGAGATGTTATTGGAGTGCTCATCGCCGAAGGGATACAGACCGCCGTCATTCTCGTTGAAACCAAAGCCGAAGCGGACCTTGTTCCCACCGCCACCTCCATTGGCATCCCTATAATTGAACCCGAAGAATCGAACGTCTCTTTGAGTTGAGAACAAACCCGCACCAGCCGCCCGATAAGGGGTGTTCAACGTCGCGTCCCGGATGAAAATCTTCTCCCCGCCCGCGAAGAGTTCACGCAGCGTCTTGCCGGCATAATTTCCCTGCACCGGACGCCCGTTGTAGGTCGCAGTGTTCTGCGGGGTGGGCATGTTCTCGATCCACAGGAATCCGTATGACTGCCCCGTCACAGCCCCTCCGTGAAGAGTGCTGGGAACGGTGGGGAAGATGGCCATCACCTTGTCGGCGGGCGTGTCGTTGAAGACCGGGAACTTGGCGTCTTCGTTGATCTCTGCCGTGTTTCCCCGCAGGTAGGTGGGGTTGAGCGTCGTGGGGGTGGTCCAATGCGGGGACGAATAGCCGAAAGCATTGCCCGTGTTCGCCCCCTTCATGGCCAGCATCCATCCGCCGCCATCGATGGCGGTATCCATGATGCAGTAGACCTGCGTCGGAACCCCGTTCACCTGGACCCAGTACACACCGTTGGCCGTGGTTCCGGTGAGACTCTTGATCGCAGCGGCCGACTCGGCCGCCACGGTGGGGCCGGAACCATCCGCGAAGACTTTGGGCGCATCGTTCACCGCAGCGACTTGGACGGTCACCGGAACCGCAGTCGGAGAGGCCGCTTGGCCATCCCAAACTTTGACTTTGAACGCCTCGATCACCCCGTTGGCATCTTGCGCCGGTCGCCACAGCAGGCTCTGCCCGGCCGCCAGCAAGGTGGTTCCGGCGGTGACGGGCACACCACCCAGGGTCAGGGTACCGCTGCTGACGCTCTCGATGCGGAACCGGAGATTGGTGCTGTCGACATCCGATTCGTCAGCGGCCGCGGCCAAGGCCTCGTAGGTGATCGTGAAATCCGTGTCTTCGGTCGCACCCGTCAGGGGAGTCACCGAGGTCAACACCGGTGCGTCGTTGACCGGAGTTATCGTTATGGATTTGGTCACTGCCGTACTGGCCGATATCCCATCATTCGCCACAACCGTCACCGTCCGGTTGGCCGTGTTCGGTGTGTCCGACGTGTTTCGATAGGTCACGGCCCTCAACGCGGATTGCCACTGCGCCAGAGTCGCAGTCGCTCCGGTGGAGGTCAGCGTCAAAGCTCCCGTCGCGGACACATAACTTCCCGAGATGTTTCCGTGTGTTTGACTTCCGAGGTTCGTAAAGGCCAGCACATCCTCGGACGGTTGGAATCCTCCGCTCACCGTCACCGTCGCGGAAGCCAAAGTCGCACTGTCCACATCCGAAACCGTCAAGGCCGCATCGACTGCCACCTCTACCTGTTCGATTGCAGCCGTCGCTCCCTGGGAAGCAATCACGATCGGTGCATCGTTCACTGACAGAAAATCCACCGTCGAGGTGGCAGTAACACTGGTCACCGGAAGCTGCCCGACCCCGAACCACTTGGAGTTGAGATAACTCTCCACAGAAGCTCTTTCTGCGGCGGTGAGCACACGGTCATAGAGAATGACTTCGGCATGCGTCTGGACTCCGCTATGGTAGACTCGATCGCGATTGAAACTATCGGCTTGGACGTTCCCAGCGGTGACCACCGATACTAGGTTGAAGCCATTCCTTTGGGTGGTAGGCATGGCAAAACTCTGCCCGTTGACCTCAGCACCATTGACGTAGGTGACACCACCACGGATCAAGATACTGGTATCGGTGTTCCACAGGGGATCAGCCGGCTTGTTGTCGCTGGGGCGGTGGAAGTGATACTTGTCCCAGTCCGTCAACAAGAAGCTGCTTCCCTTGAACACAGAAAAGACCGTCCGAATCGATTCGTCACGGGTGAAACCCAGCGCCTGATCGGATTGGAAAGAAACTGCGCCGAGCCCAGTGCCGGTGCCGGCGTCGGCCAGATAGGTTGGATTGTTTTTGGCAATCCTCGTGCTTGTCTCGTTCTGTGTCACGTACTGGGCTGTGATGGTCACCGCATCCGCGGCCATGGCACCACCATCAGGCCAGCGAGTCACTGTGGCGCCATTCGCGAGCCTCAATTTGGATGCGTCGAACCATCGCGCATAACCGGCTACTGGCGGTTCATTCACTACAAACCCATCGGATACGCGAGTCGTCAGAACTCGAGGGACAGTACTGTTCGCAGCCCCGCGGTAGGTGATGTTGCCAGGAGTCGTGAAATAGGCGTTCAGATCCGCCACCGTCCCCTTGAAGGAGAACGCCTGTGCGGTGCCGCCCAAACCAATTCCCGACGCTACTTTACCTTCAATGGTTCCGTCATCAACGAGCAGGGTCACCGTCAGCGGGTCACCATCGACATCGGTGAAAGCGTTCGCCGGGTAGACAATATCGACCGGCAGATCCTCCGTCGCGGTGATCGATTGCGGAGCCATCACGGTTGGAGCGTCATTGACCGGGGCGATCGCAAGGACCGAGGTGGAGCTGGCCGTGAGTTTTCCATCCGAGACTGTGGTTGTGAGGATGCGATTGCCCGAGCCATTCTGGGAGCCCTGATAGACAACCTTTCCAGGTGTGGTGAAGTATGCATTGAGAGCGGCAGCGGTTCCGGTGAATTGCCGAGACAATCCTGTTCCCGTGACCGTTACGCCTTGCCCGGTCGCTCCAGTTATCGTTCCATCCGGTACCACCAAGGTCACCGTCAACGTGTCGCCATCAACATCAGCGAAGGGAGTTCCATAGAAGGTGAGATTTCCAGGGGTGTCCTCCGTCAGAGCAAACACCGAAGGCACGGGGCTTGATTCCACCGAGATCTGCAGCTTCCAACCTGTGGAGCCCAGGCTGGAATTCGAAGTCCAATCCGGGTCTCCATTGGGACTGTTGCCAAACCCGATTTCCGGCGGTCCACCGGGTCGGTGCATGTTCCAAGCGAACACGGTCTGAGAGCGGGTCAAATTGTGGACTTGAAAGGAACCGTGACCGTTGTCGTTCGGAGTGTAGGTATCGTTCAAGTCGTAGATTGCGGAACTTCCTCCGACCAATGAAGACTGTTGTGTTTGGGCGTAGTTGTATGGCCAGATCTCCAAGCGACCACTAAAACCAGATCCAAGGCTGACGGTCTGGTAATTTGAATCCACGGACAGGTTCGAAACATCCCGTTGCAGAGCGAATTTATTCGGTGTCGTGTCGTCGGGAATCCGCAAGCCTGCAGCCGTCACCCCATTCCAACCGTCGAAGGTGGCCTCCGCGTACCGCGCCGTTCCTCCAACGGTCAGATCCATCCGATACCGGATACGGTAGATGGGTTGGCCCGTCGCAGAAAATTGCGCGGCAGCATCGGACGTCCCCGTTCCATAGCCCTGAGCGTAGACGATGGCTCCGTCGGACGCCCGTCTCGGATTCACGGTCTCGTAGATCTTCTGGAACCCTGAAGCGCTGATTGTCGGAGCATCATTCGCAGGAGCCAAAACGACGGAAACCACCGACTTCGCCGCGAGGCTCAAGCCATCGGAGGCCTGCACTTCAAAGGTTTTGGCGCCAGTTTCGTTGGCAGCCGGTTCGTAGCTCAGTTGCCCTAGGTCGGCGGTTATGATGAAATCCCCAGCCACAACCAAATTGCCAGAAAGCTTGAGGGTCCCGGTGGAAGGAAGACTCTCAATCCGGATTCCGTACAGAGAAGGCCCCGATCCGTTGGAAAAAGCCGAGGTGAATGTGGATGACGTGAAGGATGCTACCTGATCCTCGGTACCGGCCACTGATATCGGGGCAAAAGGACCTATAGGGCGAACCGAGGCCGATTCAACCGAATCGTATCCGACCCCCGAATCGTTGATAGCAGCTACCCGGAACCTGTAGGCGGTGCCGTTGATCAATCCGGTGACCACCGCCGAGGTGGTTGCTGAAACCCCATCGCTGAAAGTTACCCATTGACTGCCATCTGTGGAATACTGGATACGGAAGTCAGTGACCGCCAATCCACCGTCGATAGACGGAGGCAACCAACTCAAGCTAGCCGAACTGTCACCGGGTATCGGTACCAAAGCCAACGCCGTCGCCTGAAAACGGAACGCTACCGCGGTCGCCGAGGGAAATGGCCACGCCGACGGCCCCAAATCGGGCGTCAGTGAAGGCGTCAATTGAGATGCCGGCACTCCCCATATGCTCCCCTGAAGAGCCGATTGCACCTGAGCTAGGCTGACGGAAAACCCTCCATCTTGGACATACGAGGGGCTAAATCCATACCATGAACCGGAAATATCACGGTAACCTCCTTGGCTACCGACCGCGGTCTGCACTCTCGGAACTGCAAGCGATGTGAGATCAACTCCATTGATCTTGCCCTGCACCCCTTCTGCTCCGCCACCACCCATCGCAACAAGATATAGGTGAGACTCGCCTTCAAGCAGGTTCATGCGGACACTACCACTTACACTTGATGAAAACTGACTACTCCATCCGCCGATTCCTGGTTGGTACACTAGACGCGTGGGACCGGAAACAGAACCCGCGAGGAGCGCATAGTCGTTGTCGACGACCACTTGGATCGGAGCATTCTTGCCCGCGAGCAAAGGCGCCGTTGGCTTGCCGGATTCCGCCCACAGTCGAACGAATCCAAAGGCCGGGCCATAGTGACCACTCCAAATGTGCGATGGAATTGAACCAGAACCTTGAGTTCCTTGGACGGATATTCGCACCGAAGCAATCTGACTGAACCACGTCGTCGACGATCGTGATAGGACAAGGCTCTGGGTCGTGGCAGGAGAGGGTGCTGTTTCCCAAGACGAAATAGGTTTTCTTATAGAACCCAGAACCTGTCTTCCGGCGTCCAGAAATTCCGCTTTCACGGAATACAACCCCGAAACAATGACATTCCCAACCTCATACTCCAGCAAGAATCGACTCAGACCGGAGACACCATCGACTGAGACCTCCTGAATTACGATTGCCGACGGACTGAAGCCGAAGCGGAGATTGTTTCCATCCCAAGCAGGCGTTGTATCGGATCCACCACAGTAGGCCCCACATGGCACAACAAAGCCCGCCGAGGAACTCCAACCCGACGGAGTAACTCCATCCTGCCCGACTGAGGTGAACTCCGAATTGACCAAAAGTTGCTTCTGACCGGCCATGGTTTTGTGGATCTCGGTCGGATCCTCGATCGAGGCATAGAATCTCAATTCACCCAGCGTACCGCGGAACCACCGATCGGTTGTTTCACGATCCCGACCAAAACGCATCCCGTAGTTCACGATGCCCGAGCCGGCGTCCGTAGCAAGGCTGCCTTGAAGGACACCGTCGACGTAGAACCGCGCGATGCCATCACCTGTCAGGCCGTTTCCAAGATCCTTTGCCGACCAAGTCAGCACCAACGTATGCGGTAAACCGTCTACAACCACGACAGGAGACGTCGTAGGTATCGCGTCGTTGAAGAAGCCGTGAGCCTTCCCATCGGCGCCCACGGTCAAACCAAAATCATTCGGAGCCCCGGGTGCCTCTGCATTGATCGGGCCCGGATACCGCCAGTGATTGCCATCAATTCCCGTCGAAGGCTGGGAGGCCTTGAACAGTGCAACGATAGTTACGGTCTTCTGCCCGGCGACCGGGTTATTGTCGGCCGTCACTTCGAAATAGTCGTTGACTCCATCGAGGACGATTCCCGCACTGGCCGCGCCACCCCTGAACTGGCCGGTCGCCTTCACCGGTCCATTGTCAAAAGCAACCCCTTGCGCATTGTTCAACTGACCATAGGAGACGGCCACTTTTTTGCCGATCCGGTCTACCCAGTTCGCAGAGCCCGTCGAAAAGTCATCAGCCACCCACCACGCAACCGGATCCCCTCCCATCACCCTGGGAGAAACGCTAACGAGGGTGAGGACCCCGAAAAGCGACTTCAGACCGCGGGGACCAACGCGAGGTATGGCGAAGAGGCACGCGAGGCGAGCGGTTACCCGGAGCATCCGGTTCAAGATTCGCCAACTCACGGCGTGCCTCCTTTTTGGGCCAGGGCCTGCAGTTCCACCGTGTTGGTGACCTTGGCGACCACGGCGCCGTTGCTCAGGGTCCACTGCCCGGCCAGGGAACCGTCGGGGCTCCACTTGCGCGAAAGGCCGTGGGGCTTGCCCTGGGACATCGTGACCTCCAAGGCCAACGTGCCGTTGGTGTGCCATTCCCGGTGGTATCCGTGGATCTGACCCTGTGATATGGTGGTTTCGGCTATCCGATGGGACATCACGTTCCACTTGGTTCGAGTACCGTGGGACTTGCCCGCCACAAAGACCTCCCGGACGGCCAGCACCGCGTTGGTCCACCAGCCTTCCGAGACCCCGTGCAGCACGCCATTGGACACCGCCGAGTGCGACAGCAGCGTCCCGTCGGGATAGAACTCCACCATCAATCCGGTGAATGCGTTGGTCTCGTCGGTCTTCATCCATCGCCCATCCCGCAGGATCAACCGGTCGCGGCCCACGGTCTCCATGG
>Ga0169931_10007526_pt1 | contig 16125 bp, 17 predicted proteins | sample Kivu_15m_20L_FD_129675 | JGI IMG/M metagenome (GOLD analysis project Ga0169931, IMG submission 129675) | Freshwater microbial communities from Lake Kivu, Western Province, Rwanda to study Microbial Dark Matter (Phase II) - Kivu_15m_20L... | ecosystem: Environmental > Aquatic > Freshwater > Lake...
CACCTGCTGATTTATGAACGGAAGATACTTCTTAATGATCTTCGTTTTTACACCATCGTCCTTGAGTAAGGAGTAGGCAAAATCGTAATAAACGATTTCTTCTTTTTTATTTGAGAGGTCTTCGAATGTTTTTTGGAGATTGGTTTGAAATTCTTCTAGCTTTTCATGCTCAGTATTTCGGTTTGCAAGGTTTTGGGTAATAGTTTGAATTTCAGATTCAAGTTCTCGTATTTGTCTCTGGTTGAGTTTAATCCGAGTATTGTTTTGAGAAATATCATGGTTGAGTTTTGTAATCTCCTTAGAAAGAACAGTGAATTGACGCTCTCTCTCCTGTTCGAACTTTATAGTCTCCTCTAGATCTTGATAACCTTTTTGGAGTTCCTTTGCTTTATTTTGAGCGTCTGTAATTCTATTTAACCGAAATGATTCTTCAATCGTCTGGGTACAAGTGGGGCATACCGAATTTTCAGTAAAAAACTTATGCTCTTTGGTCATAGCAGATACTTTCTGAGAGATTTTACCCTTTAAATTGTTAAGCTTTACTAACTTATCGCCAGCACCAATGACTTCTTCTTGCTCACGTGTAAACTTGAAAATATCTTCTTCTGTCATAGCAATTTCATTCATATAAATGCCAACTTCGGCATCTAACTTGGTAATTTTTTCTTGGTTGGTATTAATATTGGCATTACCACGATTTTCAAGTTCTTCAATGAAGTTTTTTTGCATTTGCTCTTTTTCTTTTAGAGTCTGCTTCTTCAATTCTAAAGATTTAACTTGATCTTTCTTTTCACGAATCTTATCCTTAATAAGATTATTCATTGCCGAAAAAATACGAATATCTAATAAATCTTCAATAACTTCTCGACGATTTGCAGTTGTCAATTGCATAAATGGCACAAAAGTACTACTACCCAGAATTACAATCTGGGTAAAAGATTTATAATTTAATTTTAGAATATTTTCTTCCAGAATACGCTGCATAGCCCGATCATCTGCTTCTTTATGAAGAGAATTGCCATTTACCTCAATATCAAAGATGTTTGGTTTAATTCCTCGTCTAATTAAATATTGGCGATTATTAATCTCAAATTCAACTTCAACGATACAATCTTTTTCATTAACAGTATTAATTAACTGTGGTTTGTTAATTTTACGAAATGGTTTATTGAATAAAACAAATGTAAGTGCATCAAGAATGGTGGATTTACCGGCACCATTTGTTCCGATAATAAGATTTGTATGATATTTTTGAAAATCAACTTCAGTAAACGTATTTCCAGTGCTTAAGAAGTTTTTCCATTTAATTTTTTGAAAAGTTATCATTCAATTTAGGGGGAATAACAATGTCGTCAGGAGTTACTACGGCGTACTTATAATTATACATCTTACAAGTTTTTATTGCAAGTTCATCATCAACTTCAACTACTTCCATTTCTTGGTCTTCTTGATCATTTAACATCAAAGCATAACGAATTGCGTCATCTTCATCTTCAAATAAAAATAAAATTTTATGACCATATTGATCCTGAACCGCATATGCGCCGTCGTCTTTTCTATCTTTAAGTGTAAGAAGAAACATTTACTCTACTTCGCAAGCTTGCCTGTAAAGATCTTGAAAGATTCCTTTAATAATATTTTTATCAAACTGAAATTCGGATTCTTCAATATATCGATTTAATATTGAAAGTGTATTTTCAGTTTCATCAACTTCAAATTCTTCATTTTCTTGAATTTCAAAGTTCTCAACAATTTTGAGATCTTGAATACCCACTGTGTAAAGTTTGTCAATGAACTTCTCAAAATCTTTGGGTTTTGATTTCTTACGAACAATCACCTTGACAATCTTATTCTCATATTCAGTCGCATCAAATATCTGATACGGAGTATCTTCATAATAGATGTTATAGAATAATTTATAAGGATTGTTGATTGGAATATGCTTTAATGTTTCGGTGTCAAAAATATGAAACCCACGAGTATCATTTACATCCGTCCAGTACATCTCATAAGGATTGCCAAGATAGAAAATGCGTCCATTGTCAGAACGAGTATGGTAATGTCCAGAAAATACTTTTGTGAAGTTCTTAAAAATATCTGCGTCCAGTCCATGCTCCTCCATAATCAGATTGCGATTCACACGGAACCCTTGAAGTTCTAAGTGACCCATCACAATTTTTGCTTTGGTTTTTTTAATTTGTTTCAAAGTCTGTTCTTGATTTTCTGGGTTAATCCAAGGTAAAAACATAATTTTAAGACCACCAAAAGTTATCTCTGTTGCTTCACTATAAGTTTTAATATTCGTATATGTCTGGAGAAGAAGACCAGGCGAGTTAACACTATTGGTTGATTTATAATATGTGTCATGATTACCAATAATCATATGAACATCATACTTTTTCAAATGATCAAATACAACTCTCTTTGACCAGTCAAGACTCTGATAATCAATCGACTTGCGGCTATCGAAAGCATCTCCCATATGAATGACTGCTTCTACCCCATGTTCTTCAAGAGCAGGAAAAAATATGTTCTTATAAAAAAGTTCAAAATAATCGTGAAGATACTTTGATCCTTTTCTAGCACCATAGTGAGTATCAGTAATAATAGCAATCTTCATCGATTAGTACGATATGATATGTTGTCTTTAATTGTATTATAGTCTGAACTACTGCCAGAAAGCAAGCTATCGTCAATCACCATAACCTCATCAAAACCAGTTCGTTCAATAATCTTGGTCTTGATTTCCAGTTGCTTCTTCTCTTTCTGAATACGACGAAGAAAAGCGTAGTGAATGATTTGAGTAAAGTACGCAAATGGATTTGTACTTTTATTTGGATCAAAATTGTGTATGTATTGTATACAATTTTCAATGCCATCAGAAATCATATCATCCCGAAACATATAATTTACAAAATTCGGTTTATATGAAAGGTGTGTGGCAATCTTAAGAAAACATTCACCCAAATAATTTGGAATCTGAGGCTTACCTTCCCAATGTTTTGCTCTATCTTCTTTCGTAGGTTTTCTTGAATTTTTATTGAAAAAATCCTTTTCTACTTTACTTCTATAAACAATAAGTGCTTCTAAAAGTTCTTTATTGTTAACATAATGTTCTGATTTCTTTTTTGGCATGACATAACATTCGATTTCGATGTAATTTAAATAAAAAAATATTATGTATATTATAACATACTTTTAAAACTTGACAAAATTTAAAATAATGAGTAGAATCGCTTTGCTAGCGTTGAAGATAATAATATAAGTATTCTTAAAAATCTTTAAAGATACTTTCAAGTGTTTTACGGGCTTCGTTTACTGAAGAGATATATCCTAATTTATCAGATAAATTAACTTTATTTGATTCTTCAATATTAATTTCTTCATCACTTTTTATATATTTTTCATAAAATCCAATAATCTTTTGATCTGTTATTTCACTTATTGTTATTAATTTATCTACTTTCATAATAAATATATCATCATTGGATATATCAATCCAAGATTTAATTTTTACATAAGTCCCATAAGAATTTTCCATAATTTTCATAACAACTGGATTTTGTAGTATTATTATAGGATCTCCATCATTTTCATCAACTGATACTAATGAAAATATTTCTTCTCCAGAAATTAATTTTATTGTTGCGTAAAATTCATCTTGCATTAGTTTTTTAGAGGTATGTTTACAATATCATAATTAAAATTTTCTTCATTATAGACTTTAATCCTTTCTATTAAATGATTGAGTGTATAATTTTTTCTTGACTTATAACTAATATCATCGGCAATGTCATATAGAGTTGCCTTTGTTTTATTGTCTCCCTTTCTTAGAACTCTTCCGATTGATTGGAGGTTTCTGATTCTTGATTTGGATGGTGAAGCAAAGATTACATTGTGTAAGTTCTTAATGTTAATACCAGTAGAAAAAGTTCCGTATGAAGCAACAATAATAGCGTTGTTTTCTTTTTCTGTAATTTCTCTAACTTTTTCTCGATCTTCTGTATCCACACCACCGTGAACAAAGAACACATGGCGTTGTTCAACTGTGCTACTATTTATGAGTTCGTATAAAGGTTGTCCGTGACCTTCTACTCTTGAGAAGAGAATAAGAGTGTTACCTTTAAGGTCAAGGGCAAGGTTTCTAATAAACTTATTGCGTTTCTCGTGATTGATAATATATTGAACCTCATCCTCAAAAGTTTCAAATCGATTCGGTGGGTGTTTTAATAGCAGTATATTGATGTCCAGTTTAGCAACGTGACCCTTTTGCATCAGTTCTTCTGTTCTGATGATTTTATATGAAGGACCGAATAAACCTTCTAGAATCCACTTGTGTGTCTGAGTTCCGTCTAGGGTTCCTGTGAAACCGTAACGATATTTTGCATCAGAGAGTTTTGTCATTATAGATACTAATGATTTTGATTTAAACTGGTGTGCTTCATCTCCTACGACCACATTAAATCTTGAGAAATATTGTCGGGGAAGTTTGTAGATGGACTGCCAGGTCGTAATGATCACCTGAGAGTCTGTTTCTCTTTCTTTTCCAGCATAGATCTTGTGGCAATATGAACCCACGTCCCACCCATAATCTGCAAAGTCTTTATACATCTGCTCTACAAGGGATGTCGTTGGAACGACTATCAGAGTATTTTGTCCTTTCCCAACGTAATATCTCACAATCGAATATATCATCAACGACTTTCCAGAAGCAGTTGGAGATATCAACAACTTTCGATTGTGTCTTAAAGCGTCGTATACTCCCTCAACTTGGTATTCACGGGGAGCATACTTACAAATAGAAGTCATGTAATCTTTTACGCCTTCTTTTGAAATCATATCATTGACTTCAAAGGGAAGACCATAAAATTTATTATTTGTGAACTCATAAGTATAATCATGATTCTCACAAAAACGAGTGAGTTTATCTAAAAGACCAACATAAATTTCACCAGTTTGTGTATTGAACAAACGAATTTTTCCATCCCAGTGTCTGTTTCGAAACTGGGGCATAAACTTTGCACCTGGTACATCAAAAGTAAACTGATCTGCAAGTTCGTAATAGACGTGCGGTTCTGCTTTTACTTGAAGATATACCTCATTCTTTTTCGATATAACCAAGTGTGACATAAGTTCATATCAATACAAAAATATTTATTGATATAAAAAGGGGGGTCAATTGAACCCCGCTTGAAATCTGTGCCACTCAATAGCATTTTTAATTTGAAAAGTTCTATTAGAAATGGTTTTGATAACTTCTTCTAAAAACTTAATCATAATATCGTAGTATCTAATCTTAAGATCAATTTTATTCAACCTCTCATCAGCATCCATGTGCCTCTGTAAGGCATCTTTATCCCTAACCTTATAAGGAAATGGTTCCTCCTCATATACCTCTATTGGTGCCTTTCCCGTGTAGTAATTATAACGCTCAAGTTTTATCTTACTATGGGATTCTCTTGCTTTTTCACGCAACAAAGTAATTGTATTATAGATGGTATAATACTTGGAGTGGAGTTGGGGAATTTTTAAAGATTCATCGTGTAAATTATCAGGATCAATGACAGAATCTCTCTGCCACATCTCCTGAATTTCATCAAGATTCATAAAGGATCGCCATCTTTTCCTAAAATATTATAGACAGTATACTTGAAAGTAACATCAGCTGTAAAGTAGTTTATATCAGTTTCCGACGATTCAAATTCCAAAGAAGATATACTTATTGGAAATAAATCTTTAAATTTGACATAAGCAATCTCTCTATAGTTGCTATTTAAAATTCTTAGAGTTCCGTCACTAAATGCTTCTTTAGGATCCCTAATATTTTCTTCATTTGTTGTTAGATCTTTATATTGTTGTGCGGTTTCTGGAAAACCTAATCCGGTTAACCAATTATGAATAACCATATAATTTTCTAAGTTCTCATCAACAAGAAATTTTAAATTAAAATCACCATAAACCAATTTATCTCCTGGAATATCAATATCTTTTAAATAAGATGGTTGAATTGCAGTTCCTAAGTTAATTTCTGGAAGTCTTGCTGAATTTACAAAAAAAGATACTTTTGGATATCTTGCCAAAGTGAATCTAAACCCAACTGGAGAAAGAAAATTTCTATTTTGAAGTTGTTTATCAAAAGCAGATGCCATTTATCATTCAGCAATAATTAAATTATACCACTCATCACTCATACCGTTGATAATATTATCCGCACCATTTTTATCAACAGCATAACCTTCATTAATAAGATGTTCTACCACTTTGTTATAGTGTTCGTTAATTACTTTAGATTCTTTAGGAGTCGGTTTCATTTTAATAATAGGTTTATTTTTATTTAGATAAAAAAAGAGGGGCAATTGCCCCTCTAAGCGAATATCTAAAAAATATTGCTCACATGAGGTTAAGAACTTTAACTCTTCTGTAGTAACGGTTTGCGTTAACAGCAAGGCGACCGAGACCCGCGTTGGTTCCTTCAGCAAATGGGTTAGCAACAAGACCATAACGGGTCTTAAAGCCAATCTTGGGCTGGAAGGTGTTCTCACCAACGGCACGAACCATTTGGAGAGGAACATATGGGCAGTAGAAGAGACCAGCGTCATAAGGCGAAGAACCCTTATAACCAACAACATAGTACTGCGAAGCAGCAAGGTTTGCTGAATATGGGTCAATGTATACGCGATACTTACCTTGAAGAACACCAGCGAAGGTATTGCCAGTGTCATCAACATTCAGATTAGCGTTGAGGGCTGGGGTGTAATCCAGTACTCCTGCCATAGTGAGTGCCGAAGCAACGTCAGCAGAGCAAAGGATCATGTTGCCCTTTCCACGACGAGTTCTTTGTGCGATTGCGTTTGCATCGCGCTCGATCTGGAAGATAAGACCTTTGAACTTCTCAACCGACCAACGACCGTTGGAGTCAACATCGAGGTCAAATGCACCAGCGGTAGCAACGTTGGTTTGTGCGCCTGACTCAGCAACCTTATAGACGGTTCTGATAACTTCGCGGTTGATTTCAGCAAGAATCTCAGTTGAGAGAATGTTTGCTAATTCCGCTTCAGCATTCAGACCGTGGATTGCCTTAAGGTCTTGAGCGAGTTCTAGTGAGTACTCAGCTTTCAGAGCTCTTGACTTAGCGGTTACAGTGACTTTCTCAATCGAGAATGCCATCTGGTTGAATGCGCCAGCAACTCCATCACCGAGTGCCTCAGCATCTTCGGTATCCATACCACGACCAGATGGATATGTGGTAGCGGTTTGTGAACCTTCTGGATTCAGAAGAGCTGGATTATTAGTGCCTGAAGTTGATGCGGTAGTACCGAAACCAACTGCTCCACCAGTAAGAGCACCTTCATTCTTGGTATATCCAGCAGACTCAAGATTGAAGTTGCTATCTTGACCGGAGAATGATGTGTCAGCTTCGTTAAAGAATGCTTCAGTTCCACTCTGATTGGTGTAACGTGAACGCATTGCAAAGATGAGTCCAGTAGGACCGTTCATTGGTTGAACGCCAGCGAGATCATAAGCGACCAGGTTAGGCATTGAGCGTCTGATCAGTGAGATCAGAACGGGATCGAAACCAGCGGTTGGTGAACTAGCGGATGCTGAGAAACCAGCAGTAGCGCCAGATGAACCTGTGCCATTGGTTGGGGCTTCGTAGAGAAATTCGCGCTCTTCACGAATTGCTCTTTCTTGGTTCTCCAGGAGAACGGCAGTTACCATTCTACGATGTGAATCTTTGATAGGATCAAGACCACCGTAGTCAAGTACTGGTGCCCACTTCTCCTGCAGATGCTCTGTATTGAACATTTGCATTTGTTTTTACCTCTTTGGAAGTGTTAGTTTGATTAATTATGATCTATAAATCACTTTTTAGAAGATCTACCAAGCGTCTGAAGATAAGCAGACATCATCGGTGAATATGATTCTTGAATCATATTATCTTCAGAGTCTAGCTCTTCTGAGACATTCTCAGTCTTACTTCTTTGAGTACCAGTGTTTGAAGGGAAATATGATTCCTTCAGTTTTACTAGTTTCTCACGATAGTTTGCTTCACTATCAAACTCAACATTTTCTGCAAGAGAAGCGAGTTTGTCCTTCTGAGAAAGTGCGAGACCCTCAGTTACCTCGGCAAAAATTACATCGGATACGGACTCTGCTAATCTCTTATTAAGAGCAATATTTCTTTCAATTTGCTCGTTGAGTTTAGTTTCCATTTCATCAAGTTTATCTACCATATTCTCGATAACATCATATCTATCTTCAGGGATTGAAACATAATGATCTTCAAAAAGACTCTTCATTCCTTGAAGGAATGATTCGGTCATTTCGGTCTTAAGACCGTGCTCAATTGCGAGTGAATTTTCCGCCACCCACTCGTCAGCAACATATTCAAGATAAGCGTCAAGACGCTCAGTTAATTCTGATTTAATTGCTTGAATTTCTTCAACAAGTGCTGCTTCGTATTGAGTTTGAATTTGCTCTTTTACTTCAGCAACTTTTGTCTTGATAGCAGTTTCAAAGATGACTCTTGCTTTTTCTTGGAATTCTTCTGAGAGTTCTTCACCAGCAAGAAGGGCATTAACATCCTCCTCTACACTGAATTCCTCTTCAACTTCTTCCTCAACAACTTCTTCTTCAGCAACTTCTTCTTCAGCAGCTGCTTCAACTTCATCACCTTCTTCTACTTCTGCTTCTACGTCATCGAGTTCTTCCTCTTCGGTTTCCTCTTTGACTCCAGATGGCATAGAGTCTGCAGGCTTAGCACCTTTGTTTACAACATCCTTAACTTGCTTAAGGGTTGCTCCTGGTTCCTTTAACTTTGCTGAGTCATCATCGGGTCTGTAATTGTCTGGAGTAGGACCGCCCAGATCTTCCCAACTACCTGCAGTTTGACCATCAGGAACTCCTGTGGTTAACTTTGGCATAGGTTCAGCGGGCTTTGCTCCTTTGGTTACTACGTTTTCCATTTCTTGTAAATTGCTACCAACGGACATTTTTGTTTAGATTCTTAGATATAATCTATATTTATTTATAAATTATAGATTTGAGAGAAAATCATTGAAGAGATTTAATTTATGCTCTTCTAATTTTCTTTGATCAACAAGAGTGTTGATTCTCTTTTGAGTTTGTTCAGCAAGTCTTTCACGAAGAATTCCACCTTCCCAAACCCACTCTTTACCTTCCATAATTCCCTGAACAAAAGCATCAGGAGCAGAAGGGTCGGCAACAATGTCAGCAGCAGTTGCTAGCATAAAATCTTCACCAACAACTTTATGACCTTCATTAGACATCTTGAGTGATCCAACACCACGAGAAGAAACACCAAGACAAACACCTTCACCAATCAGAGATTTTGCAATCTTACCCATAGGTGTTTCAAGAACAAGTGCTTTGCCCATGTAATTGTTTCCTTCACGAGTTAGGGAAACAATCTTATGCGAAACACGATCAAGGTTTACAGTTGGTCCATCAGGATGACCCAGTTCTCCAAGAGCACGACCTTTTTGGATGAAATTTTCATCATATCTCTTTACCTCACGGGAAAGAGTTTCCATGGGATACATTCTCCCATTACGATTGCAGATATCACCTTGAAGGAATACACCTTCAATATACATTTTTTTAGCAGTACCTTTACCTTCAACTACAAATTCTACTTTTTGAATTTCTTCTGTGATGAGTTTCATTTTTTTTTAATTTGTAAATCCTACTTTTGTTCCTCTTACAAGAGCACTATTAGCAAATACACAATGACTTGCGGTTTTTACCAAAAACTCAACAGAGTTTGGAGGCATTGTGATTGATCCAATACCAGCACCACTTTGAGTTTCTACAACCGTAACGATACGTGCAGATGTATCTGTATTTACAAGTCGAACTACAGTTGCTTCACTAAAACTAGTGGCAGCTCCAGTTGTTGTGGGTAAATTTAACTCACTTGCTAAAATTTTCGTGATCATTCTTCTTCCTCTTTTGATTCAATTTCTTCATGTTCACCGAACATAGCATCCGCAACTTCTGGGCGAAGAGCATCAATTTTTTCAGTTGCTTTTCCAAATAAAACATCTTTGATTTTATCTGAAATTTCAGAAGCAGCAGAATCTGTTGCGATCAAGTCGATAATATCTTCCATAAAAATTTTATATAATACTATACTTTATTTATATTTCTGCTTTTTTATTGTCTTTTTGTAGTTGGGCATCTGTTACTGATGCTTGATTACTTATATCTGGTTCTTGAGGAACATCTCCTAATGGACCAGTGTCTCCCTGCTGTGGTAATGGCTCTCCAGTGATAGGATCTACAGAATTTGGATCTGGAATAATACCACTCTTTATTTCTTCTTGTATTTGATTATCTATATCGATTATTTCTGAGTCTGTTTGTCTGAGAACTTTTTTTCTAACATACTCAACTGAGTAATATTTTCCAATGTATGGTTCAATTGTTGCCGCAAGACCAAGCCTCTCATTCATCAATTCAGATTCTTTAAGTTCAGCAAATTGATTATCGTAAACAAAATCATATTGAATATGATCTTCCATTTTTTCCCAATCTTCTGGTGTAATTACATTTTTAAGAATTAATTGAGTACGTAACATGTCATTAAACATGTTTGCAAAACGTTTTCTTAATCTTCCAACAAATTTAGAAAATTTAAGCTCATCTCTCAAAATTTCTGAAGATCTTCCTAAATTAAATCCACCATCGGAAGCAATTCTTGATTCTGGAACTCCAAGTGCTCTATAAAGTTTCTTTTGAAAATATTCAATATCTGCTAATTCTCCAAGATTTTGTCCGCCAGGAAGAGTAGTGATTTCTGTACCACGCCCACCTTCTCTTCTTGGAAGCCAGAAATCCTCCATCATGCTCATAAATTTGCGATCATCACGAACCTCTCCAGTATTTGCGTCATAAACAAGTTTATTCCTATAGCGAGACATAACTTCTTTAAGATATTGTTCTGCTTTTACCTTTGGAAGGTTGCCAACATCAATATAGAAAATTCTTCTTTCAGGTGCTCTTGACAGTCTGTAAATTACCAGAGAATCCTCAATCATTCGAAGTTGATTGAGTGCTTTGATTGCTTTATGAAGATATGAAAGAACCGTTCCTTTATTTCTATCAACTAATCCAGAAGTACAGTATGTTATAGAGTCTTTAGCAATCTTAATAGTTTTTTGAGATTGACTATTTTTTGGAGAAAATGATCCTAAAGGATAACTTGGATTTGGTGTATAAACATAATACTCTTCAATCTCTGGATAAAGTAAAGAAGAATCATTATTTATACTTTTGACTAAAATATTATTTCTACCATCATTAGGTTCTTGTTTCATTTGCCTTACGGCTTTCATTTTCATTGGATCAATATATCTTATTTCTTGAATCCCGAGTTCTGGACTTTTAACATCAATAACTTTTAGATAAAATATCCTACCATCAACGTACCAATTTCTAAAAATCTCATGACTTTTCCTATCAAAGTCCATCAGTTCTTTGATATGCTTAAATTCTTGACGTACTATTGTTTTAATTTTTTCACTAGCATTTAAATTTGAAAGTTCAATTTCAATTGGTGAGTCATATAAATCACTTACGATAGCTTCATTAACAACATCTTCAATGGCATTATCACACTCAGGATGTAATGCCATTTCTCTGTATCTTTTAATTAAATCATACTCAGTTCTGTAAACGCCTTCTATATCTACATATTGACCGTAAAAACCCGACTGGATGAAATAGTCAACCCCATCCTCATCACTTTTGGGGACGGGGGAAACTATAGAATCGGGTTTTTTATTTTCGTCTTCAATAGAAAAACCAAAAAGTTTTGCCATTATAATCTGTTAACTATCTTTATTATACTCTATTTATTAGCTAATAGATTCTCCCCCTGCGTTAGATCCAACACCTTTAATCGCTTCCCACCATTGAACTTGAAGTTCAACAGTAAAGTCTTCGATAGTATCTGTTGTTTCATATGAGAGATCAATTTGACTAATATTAGTTGGAAAAACATCATAGAACTTATAAGTTCTAAGAGTTGATCCATCACGATCTAATTGATGAACAAAAGCATCTGCTTGATATAGTGCTGGATCATTAAATCCAGTGGCATCTGAAAGTTTGTTGATAGAATTCATCCACTTTTCAAATGCTGATCTAATAACAAAATCGGTATCATTTATTACTGTGATTGTCCAAGTATCAAATGTTCTGTCTCCAGCAATTTTTAATATTCTTCCTCTGAAATTAATTTCAATAGGAGTAATATTTGATGCTGGTAGAGCAGCAGATTTGACTAAAAATCTGGATTTTTCTTTTACATCATTATCAATAGCTAACTCATCTGGAAAAGCAAGTTCTACTTCAAATAGATTGGGTCTTGTACCACCACCCACCAGTTTACTTTTGAAACCGGTAATTGTTCTTAGTGGGGGTCTGTTAAATTGATCTGCCATTGTTCTAGTTCCTCTAATTTAATTAAACAGTACCGATTACTTCATCAAACGAAACACCAGTTCTGGTGGCAACAAAAGTAAGACCAATAAAGTTGATTGATCTTGCTGGTTTAATAAAAATGTCCGCTACAAACTCGTTATTATCAATAATTGCAGCAGTATTATTTGTTTCATCACAAATAACTCTAAAATCGTAAACACCTCTCTTTGCTTGAACATCACGAAGGAAAGGTTCTACAATGTTTACAAAATTGGTTCTGGTAATTTCATCGTTAAATTCAAATAATTGATCTCTAGCAGCTGCTGAAATTGCGTTTTCAAGATAGATGAATAATCTACGAACATTAATTCTATCAAATGCTGATGCTTTTCCAAGACCAGTTTTGTCTCCGAAGAGGGTAATACCAGCTCCTGGTGAAAAAATTACTGGATTGACTCTATTTGAATATAGTTTATCTCTTTGAGTTTTGCTAGGATTGTATGCAAGTTTAACAGCATTTAAGATAGCACCTCTAGATGTTCCTGCAGGTGAGAACCATGGAAAATTATTAATGTCATTTCTAGCACATAAACCAGCAATATCACCATTTAATGGTACATATCTAAAAGTATCCGCAAATCTATCATACATGTACTTATATCCACTATCAAATACGGCAAATGATGATGATGTAATTGGTGAATAGAAAGAAATTACATTTTCAGTAATTGACGAATCTGAATTTACAGTTACTGATCCTGCTGCCGTATCATTTAAGAAAGCGAGTCTATATGGAGAAATAAACGCAACAGCATCTTTTCTAATTTCAGCAACAGAAATTAATTTATTAGCTAGAGCTTGGGATGTTTCTTTAGCATAATTAGCAGATCCCATAATTAAGAAATCTGCTTGATATTGATCTGTGTTTTCAAATAATTCATATCCAGAAACTAAACCAGATAAAGAAACTGTTAATGCACTCGAAGTTGAAAGATCAGTTTGTCCATTGTAGTTAAGACCACCTGACAAAGTTAATGTTGTTGCTCCAGTTGTGGCAAATTTTACACCTTGTGCGTTTTGATCCCACCCAGTATCCGAAGATAAATTAAATGAAGAACTATATGATGATGTAACAATTCCTGAAGGTGAACTACCACCGAAAATATATTGTGAATTTGTTGCTAGATACTTTCTCCAATATGAAGGTGATCCAACAGAAAACTCAGCATCTTTTGCTTTCGAAAGTGAAAGATGCTTTTCTAAAATTGTTCCTGCGTTACCACTAATTGTTCCTTGATCATCAATTACAACAACGTGAACTTCATCAAATCTTGAACTTCTTGCAGAAGCAAATGTTGACGTTGATGGGCGATCTGCTATATTGTTCCAATTTATGGAAGAATTTGTTAACGAAATTGTTTGTTGATCAAACCAATCGGATTGTGAAGTATATGTAGTTGTACCAGCAGCAACCGCATTTCCTGCTGCATGTACTGAAATTGATCCCGATCCAGAAAAAGCATAAACTCCAGATGGTTGATAGTCAACCTGAGTTTCAGTTCCAGCAGCAGAAACATGTGATAGAACTTTAACATAAACATTAGTTCCATTCACTTGAGTAATAACACCCTTTAGATGACCATTTAGAACTGATGTTGTTCCTGCCCCAGGAAGAGTTGTTGAAATTGCTTGAGTTACACCATATCCAACAGCAATTGTGGATAAAGATTGATTAGTTGAAACTCCGGATAAAATTTGATCGGCTTTAGCATCAATTAAAGCAACTTTAATCCCATTTGACCATGATCCAGGATTTTTTGCCGCAACCGTTACACCAGTAATAGTAGAAGTATCATAACCCTTATTATTATAATCATCTAAACTATTAATTTTTATACTAGTGGCAGAACCAACAAAACCATTTTTTAAATCATCATCATCTGCTCTTACAACTCTTAAAACTCCACCATAAGATAGGTATGATGAAGCAACCATCCAATGTTCGTAATGTTTATCTGTTGCTGATGGTTCCCCAAAATTGTTTAGTAAGTCTTGTTCGGTTTCAACAATTGATGGTAAATTAACAGGTCCCTTAGAAAATGGAGCAACAATGGCACCTACTTTATTTGATGCTGCATTTACTCTACCAACTGTTAAATCAACCTCTCTTACTACAATTCCAGGAGATGCTAAATTTAGAGGCATCTTAATTCTCCTACAAGTCCAGAATTATTCTAAAAATATTTATTAAAAAGGGTATTTCCAATGGGGAAACAACGCATGAACATCTACCAATCTGGATATTCCCATGTTGATGAATATGCTTTCTTTTTTCTAGACTCTTGAATTCTTTTTATTGTACATTCTTTACATTCATATGAATAGGATGAAGACATTGTGTTATTTTTTCTTATTCTGTAAAATGAATCAATTAAATTTTTTCTTATTTTACAATTTCTACATTTTCTTTCACTTAGGAATAAATGTTCAAGTTCAAATTGATCATCTAAATCCATTTACTTGTAATCCCACATATATGACATATCTCCATACTCATCTAAATGCCACCTATCACCATCTTGATCTATAAAACTTCCAAGTTCTTCAAATCCATCAGATATAAATCCAAATGGTGCCATGTCTTGTTCAATTTGATTTTTTTGCTCTTCATAAATTCTTTTACGAACATCATTGTCCGTCATTTCTTTGAAGTAATCTTGAGCAACTAACCAAGAGAAAATAACAAGGCACATTGCCAAGTCATCATTACAACCTTCTTCTGCCTCAAAAGAATTATGTCTCTGAGCAAAGGTAGTCAGTTCTGAAATGATCTCATAGTCTACTGTCAGTAACTTATCATCTTCAAGTAGAGTCTTTAAGTTGGAACATCCCAACTTCTTGACAGCAGCGGTCATTCTCACACCCAACTGAGACTTCTTGCCACTAAATCCCGAACCTACAATCTGGCCAGCACGACCACGCATCGCACACATCAGAACATTATCATACTCAAGATCAAAATGAAGAATATTTGCTACTTGATCTCCAATATCATTGACTTCTATTAATAACCAAGCATCATTATAACCCTTAGCAACTTCATTAATTATGCTTGGGAATAGCATCGGTTTGATTTCATTATTCCTATATTTGGCAACCACCTTATATGGAAATTCTGTAATATCAAAAACAATAAATGCTGAATAGTCATTTCCAAGTCCACGAGCAACGTCAACAGTTATCAAATAATTGTTCTCTTCTTTTGGTTCCTCATATATGTCAAGACCAGCATTTCTCTTAATGGGATCTTCATATACAAGATTCCTTAATTTAGATGGATTGATAAGAGTATTGACAGATCCTAAGAATTCACACTCAAACTCAACCTTAAATTGCTGTTCAGATGTGTTTGCGATTGTCTGATGTTTCCAATATTCATCTCTTCCTGGAACTTCAGACCAGTGAACGTCTGTTGGAATATACTCGTTTTTATTACGTTCAGCATCATGCCACATGCGGTAGAAGTGGTTCATACCGCGTGGTGTAGATACGATGATTACCTTCGTGCTTTGTCCAGAAGAAATAGTAGGATAAACAGAGGCAAAGAAGTCATCAGCAATGTGATTCGGGATGAAAGCGAACTCGTCAAGAAAGATGACATTATAGGATCCGCCTCGG
>Ga0169931_10007527_pt1 | contig 16125 bp, 12 predicted proteins | sample Kivu_15m_20L_FD_129675 | JGI IMG/M metagenome (GOLD analysis project Ga0169931, IMG submission 129675) | Freshwater microbial communities from Lake Kivu, Western Province, Rwanda to study Microbial Dark Matter (Phase II) - Kivu_15m_20L... | ecosystem: Environmental > Aquatic > Freshwater > Lake...
ATGAACGTTAAAGGAGGCCTGGTTGAGGTAGAGATAGAACAGCTTGCCATAGGGCGCGCCGAGTACGCGCTGCCGGAGTTCTTCTTTTACAACCTCTCGCTCCGATGCAAAGGCGGCTTCATCAATGACGAGCGCTCCCATTCGCTCGGCTTCGCCCCACAGAACGCGTTCGAGATGATTGGCGGGGACCGTCTCGTAATAGTTTGTGAAGTCGTTCCACGTGGATGCGTTGTTGAAGCCGCCGGCATCTTCAGTCAGGCGGTCAAACCCTTCGGCCGGGAGGTTCACCGTCGACTTGAACATCAGATGCTCGAACAGGTGAGCGAAACCGGAGCGGCCTTTGGGGTCGTGCTTCGAGCCAACATCATACCAGACGGCGACGGATACAGACGCAGTATCCTTATCTGGCATAGCGTAGAGACGCAGACCGTTCGGAAGCTGTCTGCAGGTAAACTGCAGAGGGGTTATGGCCAGCTCGCCGCCCGGCCTCGCCAGGACCTCGGAGTCTCCGCAATCTGACAAACCTACTGGCGCAGCCTGACCGGGCGCCTGCGTCGGCCCTGAGACGCATGCGGTGAGCGGGCCGAAGCAGACAAGGCAGGCAAGTGCAGTTCGCAGACCGGTCAGCATGTCGGATCTCATCTCAATAACCCTTTCGTGGATAGCAGGCCTCGCAGTTCGAGGCGATAGTGCTTCAGGCGACGCCTGTCGCAGCCGGGCGGGGTGGAGGAGAAGGGGAGAGTAGAAGGCGCTTGACAGCCCAAAGCGCGGACCTGTCTCTCATGCGCCGCTGAGGAGCCGATGCGGGGGCGTCTGTAAAGGGTATGCCTTCGGGCTTCCGGCGTTGCGGTTGTCGAGGAACCTGGGGAGCGCCGGCATGATGACCCTTGAGAGGCTGGACGCCTTCTGTGGTAGCCTTCCTGCAAGTGCGCACGGCGTTCAGTGGGGCGGGTCCAGCGTCTGGAAAGTGGGGGCATGGGCTGATGGCAGGGTCTTCGTCATCGCCAACGCATCAGCCGTGTCTTTCAAGGTGTCCGAGATCGGCTGGGAGGTGCTCGGGCAGGCCGAGGGCTGTCGGCCTGCGCCTTATCTGGCGTCTCGCGGTTTGAGGTGGATACAGGCCGATTACGACGGGGGGCTGCCACACACCGACATAGAGGATTACATGCGCTGCTCACACGCGCTGATCGTGGCTGGCCTGTCGCGACGGCGTCGCCAGCTCCTGGGCTTGTCCTGAACGCACAAAACGTACGCCCCGCCAGGCCGGCGAAGCTCGCGTTCGAACCGTCTCGCCGCAGGCGGACGGATCGAACAAAGACGGGGCGTCCTATCCCAGTCTCTGGGTCAGCTGGGTGTGCTGGTTCCACAGCTCCTGAGGAAGCCGATCGCCGAACCTGTCAAAAAACTCAGGTATCTTGGAGGCTTCGTCGCGCCAGATGTCATGATTGACGGACAGGAGCTCATCGAGCTGCGCATCGCTGAGGGTCAGCCCCGAGACATCAAGAGCCGACTTCGCAGGAACGCGCCCGATGGCTGTATCGTTTGCAGCCGCCTTGCCTTCCAGGCGTTCGACGATCCATTTCAGCACGCGGCTGTTCTCGCCAAAGCCGGGCCAGATAAACTTGCCATTGCGGTCTTTGCGGAACCAGTTGACGAAGTAGATGCGCGGCAGACGTGCTCCCGCTTTCTGGCCCAGACGCAGCCAGTGTGCGAAGTAATCCGCCATGTTATAACCACAGAAAGGCAGCATAGCGAACGGATCGCGACGGAGCTCGCCAACTTTATTCTCGGCGGCCGCAGTACCTTCTGAGGCCACTGTCGAGCCCATGAACACACCATGCTCCCAGTCAAATGCTTCTGTAACAAGCGGAACGGCCGAGGCGCGGCGGCCGCCAAAAAGAATGGCGCTGATGGGTACTCCCGCGGGGTCCTCCCACTCCGGGGCGATAACCGGGCACTGGCCGGCAGGGCAGGCGAAGCGGGCGTTAGGATGAGCGGCAGGTTCGCCCTTTGCCGGGTCGAAGGGCCGTCCCCGCCAGTCTGTCATGCCCTCCGGCGGCGTCTTGGTGAGGCCTTCCCACCAGACATCGCCATCGCTTGTCAGAGCGACGTTCGTAAACACGGTGTTGCGGTTGCAGGTCTCCAGAGCGTTGCGATTTGTTTCAGCGGACGTTCCGGGGGCGACGCCGAAGAAGCCCGCCTCGGGGTTGATCGCGTAAAGCTGACCGTCGTCGCCAAAACGCATCCAGGCGATGTCATCTCCGATCGTTTCGGCCTTCCAGCCGGCGAGCGTAGGCTCCAGCATGGCGAGGTTCGTTTTACCGCATGCCGAGGGGAAGGCGGCTGCGACGTATTTCACGACGCCTTCTGGCGATGTCAGCTTGAGGATCAGCATGTGTTCCGCCAGCCAGCCCTCATCGCGGGCCATGACCGAGGCGATACGTAAAGCATAGCACTTTTTGCCAAGCAGCGCGTTGCCGCCATAGCCAGAGCCGAACGACCAGATCTCGCGGGTCTCCGGATAGTGGACGATGTACTTCTCATCGTTGCAGGGCCAGGGGGTGTCCTTCATTCCCGGCGCAAGCGGAGCGCCGAGGGTATGAACGGCGGGAACAAAAAATCCGTCCTCACCCAGCTGCTCAAGCGCCGCGCGCCCCATCCGCGTCATAACGCGCATGGATATCGCGACATAGCCCGAGTCTGTTAGCTCGACGCCAAGCGCAGAAATCTTCGATCCCAGAGGGCCCATACAGAAGGGTACGACGTACATGGTTCTGCCGCGCATACAGCCGTCGAACAGTCCCGAGAGCTTGTGGCGCATCTCGACCGGGTCCGCCCAGTTGTTCAGCGGTCCGGCGTCAGCCTGCTTCTGAGAGCAGATGAATGTACGACTCTCAACGCGCGCCACATCGCGCGGGTCAGAGGCGGCGTAATAAGAATTCGGACGCTTGGCAGGGTTAAGACGTTTCAGCGTACCCAGTGCTATCAGCTCGGAGGTGATGGTGTCGAACTCTGCATCCGATCCGTCGCACCAGTGGATCCGGTCAGGTTTTGTCAGAGCCGCGATCTCGGCCACCCAGGCCAGCAGCCTCGGATGCCGGGTCGGCGCCGGGTTAAACCCCGCGACGGGAGCCTCTTCGCCGGATGTCTGGGACTTCAGCAGCGCTTCGCTTGTCTTCATATCAAACAGTTCCCACTCTGACCCACCCAACCGCCTCCGCGCCCGGATATGACCCGCGAACGATCGTCCGCACGCAGCAGGATCCCGCCACGCCGTTGAAACCGTTAACAGGGAGCATAACCCGTGCCAGCTCCTTCGCGGCAGGCCCTGACGCTCTGCGTCCCCCTGACTGCGACTGGGAGGCCTTAAGTCCGCACGGGTTAACCTGTCGACTGGCCGGCGCGCAGCCGCCTGAGGCCCGCGACGTCATCATGCGTGACGCCGGCCCACATACCCAGCCAAGGGGCTGCTGGTCGAGTGAAATCTTGACGCGATGCGTCGCCGCGCCGCAGCAATATCGTCCGGGGATGCGCCGGCCACTACCTGTCAGTCGTCGCTGAAATGCTCTTCAGGCTTGAGAAATTTGAAATAGAAGCGTCTGAAGGCGGTCTCTGTGCGCTGCTGCGTCGCACCATATCACGACTGCGTCTGATGCCGGTGCGCAGCTGACCTGACGGTCTGCAGCTGCCGTTCGTCCGGATCGCCCTGCTGAACGAAAGGAAAAAAGATCCCTGAAATCCCGATTAGCCGCCGCATCAGAACATTTCCGCTGGCCTGACGCGCTAAAGTCCGCAAGCCCCGGCCTTGTCCATGAATGCGCCCAGCTGGCGAGCCGTTCTCTCGGGGCTGTCAGTCACGAGGATGGGCAGGCCGCTGTCGATGAGGGCGTTATACTCCGACCCATCGCCATCGGCCCAGAAGCGGCCGTCCAGGGAGCGGTCCGGCGGGCCGAGCGTTCCGAAAGCCGCCTCGATGCCACGCAATGCCAGACCGCGCCAAAGCTCCGGATCAGGACTGTTTGTTCCCGTCCACGCAACCAGTCCGCTCGGGCGGACGCCGCGGGCGATAAGTCTATCGGCGTGTTCGAGCGTCCGAATTGTTGCGGTAATCACGAGCTCCGGCGCCTGCGCGTGAACCTCCACCGCCTGATCATCCGTGTAGGTGATGATAAAGACATTGTTTTCAGCGCCTGCCGCACGAACAGCGGCGATAATTGGGGAGAAGGACGCCGAGCGCTTCTTATCCAGCTCAACAATGATGTTGTTCCTGACGGCGAAGGCGAGGGTGGCCTCCAGCGTCGGAGGTTTGAAGTCGGTGGTCAGGGCCGGCGTCTGAAGCCTCAGAACCTGAATGTCCGCAAGCGTCAGAGCGGCGACGGGGCCGGAGCCCGTCGTGGTTCGCTCGAGATCATCATCGTGCATGAGTATGAGATGGCCGTCCCGCGTCTCGGCAATATCAACCTCGATGCCGCGTACGCCTGCTTTCAGGGTCTTCTCAAACGTCTCGATAGCGTTCTCCGGATGATCCTGAGTGGGTCCCCCCCTGTGGGCGATCAGCAGGGCGCCGCCGGAGCTGCGCAGGCAGTCGAGACGCTGTGTCAGAGTGACAGAGCGGGGCATGGTGGCGGCCGGGTGGTCCGCCTTATCAGCTGCGTAGGCGCGGGCCGTTGAATGCTCGGCCGGTTGCGCACACGCCAGAAGCGCAAGCAAAGGCGCTGCAAGACAACACAGGCGCATGGCGTTCACTCCCCAGGTCTGAGCCGGAAACGCGCAGACGCAACCCGAGCCAGGGCGGCGGGTTCCCCGTTCGCGGCCCGGACAAGACAGGCCTGCGCCCGCATGGCTGGGCGTGTAGCCCCGCCTGCGTCCTGAGGGAAGGGCCGGACGCCCTCTCCCTGAAGTACGGTCCGCGACGGTTGGTTCGGGAGTTAATCCGCACAGGGCGGAGGGGCATGAGCCTCCCGCCGACGTACAGTCTGCGCCGGCCCGAGCAGGCATTCGGCGAAGGTGGATATCGCGGAGTTTATTGCGGATTGGCGACCTTTGAGGCCGCCAAGAATTGCGGCCTCTGATAGCGCCGTCTAAAGAGAAACCAGGCGCCAGTTCGGCGCACAGGCATCGGGAGACGCTAGACATGTTTGGCATGGGCAAAGGTAAGGACAAGAAGCAGACAGCGCCGGCAAAGCCGGTCGCTCCCGGCGTGGCGTCCGCTGCGCCCGCCCCGTCAATCCCGCGCGGCCCCCTCACGGGTATGATGCAGGAATGGCCCCTTACGGTTGATAAGATTCTGACCCACGCCTATGTCAATCATGGCCATCAGGAAATTGTCACGCGGTCTGTTGAGGGCCCCATTGTCCGTTCAACCTATGCCGATCTGTATCACCGCTCGCGGCAGTGCTCTAATGCGCTCCTTGCAGATGGCGTGCAGAAGGGCGATCGCATCGCCACGTTAGCCTGGAACACGACCCGCCACATCGAGACCTGGTATGGGGCGATGTGTATTGGAGCGGTTCTGCATACGCTTAACCCGCGCCTCTTTCCCGAGCAGATTGCGTGGATCATCAATCATGCGGAAGATACGCATGTCTTCTACGATATAACCTTCCACCCCATCATCGAAGCCATCAAGGACAAGGTGCCCTCAGTTAAGCACTTTATCGTTCTGACGGACGCTGCTCATAAACCGCAGTCGGCGATGACGAATCTGCGCACCTATGAAGAGTACATCGCCGGCCAGTCGACCGATGTTGTCTGGGGTGATTTCGACGAAAACACAGCCTGCGGTCTTTGCTACACGTCCGGCACAACAGGCGATCCGAAGGGTGTCCTTTATTCGCACCGCTCCAACGTGCTGCATACGCTTATCGGCATGCAGTCCGACGCCATCGGCATCGGCGCCCGTGATACGGTTCTTCCGGTTGTGCCGATGTTCCATGCAAACGCTTGGGGCATAGCGTTCTCCGCACCCGCTGTCGGTTCGAAGCTCGTTCTTCCCGGCGCCAAGATGGATGGGGAGTCGATCTACGAACTTCTTGACGGGGAAAAAGTTACCTTCACCGCTGCTGTTCCGACCGTATGGCTGATGCTCCTGCAGTATCTCGAGCAGACTGGCAAAAAGCTGCCGATACTCAAGAAGGTCGTGATTGGCGGCTCGGCCGTTCCTGAGCGCATTCTGCGGGCTTTTGAGGAGGTCTACGAGGTCGAAGTGATCCACGCGTGGGGGATGACGGAGATGAGCCCCCTCGGGTCGCTCGGGTCGATGACGTCGCCGGTTCTGGAGAAGGACCGTGACACCATCGTCAGATATAAGCTGAAGCAGGGTCGCTCGCCATTCGGCGTCGAGATGAAGGTCATTGACGATAATGGCGTTGATCTGCCCCGCGACGGCAAGACCGCCGGGCATCTGGTTGTGCGGGGTCCCGCAGTCGCCAGGGCCTACTTCAAAAATGCCGGCGGCCAGATCCTGGACAAGAACGGGTTCTTCGATACCGGCGACGTCGCCAACCTTGATGAACTCGGCTATATGCAGATCACGGATCGCGCAAAGGACGTCATCAAGTCTGGCGGCGAGTGGATTTCCTCCATCGACATCGAAAACTTCGCTGTGGGCCATCCGGCTGTGGCGAATGCCGCCGCGATCGGCCTGCCTCATCCCAAATGGGATGAGCGGCCATTGCTCATCATCGAGCTGAAGCCGGGCGCAACGGCCACAAAGGAAGAGCTGCTGGGCTTCCTTAATGGGAAGATCGCAAAGTGGTGGATGCCCGACGACGTAGCCTTTGTTGAGAAAATCCCGCTTGGTGCGACCGGCAAGATCAACAAGCTGGCTCTGCGTGAGACGTTCAAGTCATACGTGCTTCCGACAGGCCAGGCGACCGGATGACGAGGTCGTCTCCAGGGTCGGTAAGGAACCGGAGCGGCGGCCTGAGGGCCGCCGTTATCCTGACGGGTGCGGTGATGCTGGTCGCGGGGATTTCTCTGACGATCGCCGGACCAGCGCTTTACCGAGCCGGCGTGCTGGACCTGGCGGTGGCCCGCGAGGGTCTCCAGCAGATAGCTATGTTTACACTGCTTGCAGCCGCCGGGGCCGGAACGTTGGCGTTTCTGCTTGCTATGGCTGGACGGGCGCATCGGGCAGGCATACTCGCCGTTCTTCTCATCATTCCCGGGGGTATGGCCGGCGGCAGTCTCTACAGCCAGCAGGTGTCTTTTCGCGCCTTACCCCCGATCAATGATGCGCAGACTGACTGGACCCAGCCTGTGGCTTTCACCGAGGCGACGTTGCGGGCGCGGGCGGCAGCGGGGGCCGTTCGTGTGCGCGACGACGCCGTTGTCGCGGAGGGCAACGGGCGCTGGTCCGGAATGACGTTCGCGGCTGCCCAGGCCGAGGTCTATAGGGATATCGTCCCACTGCTTACCGAAAAGCCGGTGGCCGATGTGGTTGCTGTCGCTGCCGCGGCAGCTCGGCGACTGGGCTTTCGCGTGACGCAGAGTGATCCGCGAGCGGGCGTTGTGGAGGCTGTGCACGACACCGGGTGGTATGGGCTCGTCTACGATGTGGCGGTCCGGGTCAGGCGCGAGGACCGGGGCGCCCGCGTGGATGTCCGCTCGACCAGTCGCCTCGCCGGCCATGATCTCGGGGAGAATGCAGCTCTGATCAAGCAGCTGACTGATGAAATCGCACTTCAGCTGCAGCTCAGCGCATCCTGACAGGCCGTCAGCCTCTCCACCTCAGCGGGTATAGATATGAAAAGACCCGGACCAGTGGTCCGGGTCTTATCTTTATCTGTTTATCCGGCCCGAAAGCGCCGTTACGGCTGACGGCACATATAGCGGGTTCGGTGAATGTCCTCTGGATTATCTTCGTATCCGGTGATGGCCGGGGAAACGATGTCCTGGGTGACCCGTATCAGAACCGGAATGATAGCTGACTCGCCCAGCATCATCGCTTCAGCTTCCTGCAGCAGACCGGCGCGGCGCGCCGGATCCATTTCGACGTTCGCCCTGTCAAGAAGTGCGTCATAGGCAGCGTTCTGATACTGGCCGTAATTCATCGCACCCGTGCGGGAATCAAGAAGATAGAGGAAGTTGAACGCATCATTATAGTCTGCGACCCACCCCGCGTCGCTGATGACGAAGTTTTTCGCTTTCAGCTGATCATACAGCGCCTGTGTATCAACACGCCGGATCTCGGCTTTGACCCAGGGTGCAATTGCGCTGAAGTTTTCCTGCAGCACTGTGGCGATGCGTGGATTATCTCCCGTCGATCGATAGATGTATTCAAAGCTGAGCGGCTTCGAGGGGCCGTAGCCGGCCTGTTCAAGCAGCGTCCTGGCGCGCGCAAGACGGTCGGCGCGGGAAAGTGGTTTCCATGCGACTTCGGCCGGCGTGTAATTCGCAATCGACGGTGGGACGAAGGAGTAGGCTGGCAGCTGCCCGGACTTGAGGATGTTTCCAGTTATATGCTCGCGGTCTATCGATAACGATACAGCCTCACGCACACGGGCGTCCGTGAACGGTTCGCGCTTCGTGTTCGCCACGATAAAGGTCGTCGCCATCATCGGGGCAAGTCTGGGCCAGCCGGGCAGGTCCTTCTGGGTCTTCTCCAGCTGTCCTGACGGGAAGGAATTGTTCATGTCAATTTCGCCAGCCTGAGCCCGGCGGACCATCGCTGCATGGTCGGCGACCGGCAGATAAACCACCTCATCGAAACAGATATCTTCAACGCCGTCGAAGGAGGGGTTCTTGACTGAACGCAGAAAATCTCCTGTGCGCCATTCCACAAGTTTATATGGGCCGTTAACCACCAGGTTTTCCGGCTTCGTCCAGTCGGCTCCGAACGCCTCGACAGCATGCCGGGGGATGGGAAATGCGGTGTAGTGTTTCATGAGCCCCGGAAGATAGGGCATCGGATACTCCAGACGGATCTCCAGCGTATAGTCATCAATCGCCTTTACGCCGACCTCCGCGACCGGCATGCGGCCCTCAGCCACGGCGCGGCCATTCAGAATGCCGTACTGAACAGAGTCATAAGCAGCACCCGCCTGCTTGGCCGCAGGATCGAACAGCCGCTGGAAACCGAAGACGAAGTCATGCGCCGTGAGGGGGGCACCGTCGGACCATGTGGTTTGTTTCAGCTTGAATGTCCAGGTGCGTTGGTCCTCGGACACCACCCAGCTTTCGGCGACTCCAGGAACAGGTTCGGCCTTGGCGTTTTCGGTGAACAGCCCGATGAACATGTCGCCGATGACGTCATTGGCCCAGGTGCCCTCGACGCGGTGGGGGTCAAGGGATTTGGGACTTGCGCCAATGCCCCTGGTGAAGCGCTCCGCGCTGTCGCCGGCGTTGTCTCCGCCGCAGGCGGCCAGCAACAATGCGGCCGCTATGGCTCCGGCGAGCATCCGGGGTCTCGATCGCATATCCGTATCCTCCACTCCAACGACCTGAACCGGGCGAAAGGCTTCTGCCGCCGCCGGGCGTTTCAGCGCCGGAAACTAGCGCGATCCTCACGATAACTGGAACACATTTCCGACAGATGCGCGGATACGGCGCGTAGTCCTTACCAACAAGGGTGCGGTGAGGGCCGGATCCTGCCTTCTTTACCGGTCCTTCGGGTCGAATGCGTCGCGCAGTCCATCGCCGATAAAGTTTAGCGAGAAAAGCGTAATGACCATAACAATGGCCGGAGATATCAGGAGCCAGGGGGCGCTCGGCTCTTTCTGACCATCTGAAATCAGCTGACCGAGCGAGGTGAGCGGCTCGTTGACGCCGAGGCCTATGAACGACAGGAAGCTCTCCTGAAGGATCACAACCGGAAGCGTCAGCGTGACATAAACGGCGATCGGACCCAGAAGATTGGGTAGTATGTGCCGGACGATGATCCCAAACGGCCTTACACCCGAGGCGCGAGCGGCTTCAACAAATTCCTTCTGTTTCAGGGCGAGGGTCTGACCTCTGACGATGCGCGCCATCGTCATCCACTCGACGGCGCCGATCGCCAGAAAGATCAGAAAAATTGAGCGTCCAAAAACAACCGTTACAAGTATCACGAAGAAAATGAAGGGAACGGCATACAGAACATCGACCAGTCTCATCATCAGCTGATCGACCCGGCCGCCGGCGAAACCTGCGATCGCGCCCCATGCCACGCCGATGACAAGAGACACCGACGTCGCGATGGCTCCTACCGCCAGAGAGATCTGCAGGCCGACGAGGAGGCGTGCAACCACGTCTCGGCCGACAATATCGGTACCGAGCCAGTGCATATTCTCCAGGGTCGGCGCCAGAGCCAGGCGGTCGGTGTATTGATGGGAATAATCGTGAGGCCAGAAGAAGGGGCCAAGGACTGCAATCGCAATGAAGATCAGAAGAACGATCGCCCCGGCGACAGCGGCCCTGTTCGCGAGGAGCCTGCGTCGAGTGTCGTCCCAGAGCGAACGTCCCTGGATGGCGGCGCGCTGAAGCGTCTCGGCATTCTGACTGGCGGGTGAGAGAGTCATGTATAGCGCACCCTGGGATCAAGGATGGCATAGAGGATATCGGCGATCAGGTTGAGAAGGATAATGAGGCCTCCGTAGAGGATCACTGCGCCCATGACACGCGTATAGTCGCGCGTCGTCGCTCCTTCGATAAATGAAGCGCCGACGCCCGGAAGTGAAAATACGGTCTCGATCACCACTGATCCTGTAATCACCCCCACGATGGCCGGCCCCAGGTAGCTGACAACCGGCAGGATCGCCGCTGGCGTCGCGTGCCTCAGGAGTATGCGAGCCTCCCCGACCCCTTTGGCGCGCGCTGTCCGGATGTAGTTCGAACGCATGACCTCAATCATGGACGCGCGCATCAGGCGGGATATCACCGCGATCTGCGGCAGGGCGAGGGTTACTACGGGAAGGAACATATTGTGAAAATTCATTCGCCCGAGATCCAGTCCTCCCGCGGCGAACCAGTTCAGATAGACCCCGAACACGAGAGACAGGAGAGGTCCCGTCACGAAGGTCGGGATTGAGATTCCCACCATCGCGATGCTCATCACGGAATAGTCAGCAAAGGTGTTCTGTCGGATCGCAGCAAGGATCCCCAGGAAACATCCGAGGAACATGGCGATGGTAATGGAGAGGCCGCCGATCGTCAGCGAATAGGGAAGGCCCTCGCCGAGCAGCTCGCTGACCGATTTATCATGATAGACCATAGAAGGTCCAAGGTCTCCCTGAACAACCTTGCCGAGATATTCGAGATACTGTTCGTGAAGAGGCTTATCGAGCCCGAGGCTCGCCTTGATATTGGCCTCAACAGCAGGCGTCAGCATACGTTCGGATGAATACGGGTTCCCGGGCGCGGCCCTCATCATGAAGAAGACGACGGTGATAATCACAAGCATGGTCGGAACAGCCGCGAGAACCCTGCGGCCGGCATAGGCCCACGGTATCCGGCGCATGAAACGGCCAAAAGCCGACGAGCCGCGTGGCGGTGAAGAGGGGTCTGCAGTCGACAGGGCTTACGTCCTCCGGCCAGGCGCGCGTATAAGAGAACTATCGCGCGATCGGGCGCAAGCAGGCAAGTTTGTCGCGGGTAAGCAATCCCATAGGAGCGGGCATGGCGGATATTCGGCAGGTTTCAGAGACGTTCTGGGTTTCTCCCCAGATCCTGGCCGATGATTTTCCAACGCTCGCAGCCGCCGGATTCGTGCGTATCATTAATAATCGCCCCGATGGCGAAGACCCTGGGCAGATGACCTCACGACAGGCGGAGACGGAGGCCGTGCGTGCAGGCATGGACTATGTGTACGCGCCTTTTGTCGGGCGCCCGACCAGCGAGGCGCTCGAGGCGATCGGAGGGGCTGAGGGAAAGACCCTCGCTTACTGCCGTTCGGGAACCCGGTCGGTAACGGCCTGGGCGTTGTCGCAGGCCTCACGCGGCGCACTGGCCCCTGATATAGTCCGGGCGGCGGCCGAGGCGGGGTACGACCTCGGTCCTCTGTCGCCAGTGCTCAAACAGATGGGGGCAAGGTAGTCAGTGTCCGCTATCCCCTTCGTTCGCGACATGACCTTCGTCTACGGTCAGCCAGATCAGCTGACCCCCCTCATCCGACGCGTTGTCGCAAGGAACTCCGGCCCTTTCACGTTTCAGGGGACTGGCGTCTATATCATCGGCCACGGCGAGGTAGCGGTGATCGATCCGGGACCGCCGATTGACGCGCACCTGGAGGCCCTCAAGAGCGCGCTGGCGGGCGAGCGGGTCACGCATGTCTTCACAACCCACTCTCACAGCGACCACTCACCCCTTGCTCATCCTCTGGCGCAGTGGGCCGGGTGCAAAGTTTACGGCCTTCCAGACCCTTCGGGCCGGCAGCACCAGGTGTCGCTTGAGGAAGAGGGTGAGGAAGGGTTCGCGCCGGATGTCGATGTTCGGGATGGCGATGTCTTCCGGGGGGCGGGCTGGACTCTGGAGGCGCTGACGACGCCCGGTCACATGTCCAACCATGTTTGCTACGCGCTCCACGAAGAAAACGCACTCTTCTCCGGCGATCATATCATGGGCTGGTCAACGACGGTGATATCGCCGCCGGATGGAAACATGGGTGATTATTACCGAAGTCTCGAAAAAGTGCACGCCCGGCGGTTCGCCACGCTCTGGCCAACCCACGGCCCGCCTGTAACTTCGGTAGAGACCTTCATCCAGGCATACATGGAACACAGGCGCGCAAGAGAGGCTACGATACTTGCGCGACTCCGCGCCGGAGACACACAGATCCCCGATATGGTCCGAACAATCTATAAGGATGTCGACGCCCGTCTTCACCCGGCGGCGGCGCGGTCTGTTCTGGCCCACATGATCTATCTTGTAGAGTGCGGTCACGTCGCCGCCGACGGTCCGGTAACCCTCAGCGCACGCTATCGCCCCTCGTGATCTACCTTGTCCGACATGGTCAGACCGAGTTTAACGCTGCTGGCAGAATGCAGGGACGGCGGGACTCCGCCCTGACGCCTCTGGGTGTATATCAGGCCCGCCGTCTGGGTCGGCTTCTCGGTCCCCTCATCCCCCCGGGCTCGCGCATCATCGCTTCTCCGCTCGGGCGGGCTCTGCAAACGGCCGAACTCATTCGGGAAGAAGCGCAGTTTCAGGGGAAAGTTATCCACGATGAACGACTGGCGGAAGTCAGCCTGGGGGAATGGGAGGGTATGCTCAAGGCCGACATTCGCGCCATGTATCCCTGGTTCGACGATGAGCAGCGCCAGTGGGACTGGTTTTTCAGCGCACCCGGAGGAGAGTCATACGAGGCGATAGTTCACAGGCTCAGCGGCTGGCTTGATGAGGTCCGCGCCCATCCGGGCGCCACGATCGCCGTATCGCACGGTGTGGCGGGCCGGATTCTCAGAGGTCTGTTTCTCAATCTCCCGAGGGATGAAGCCCTCAGGCTTGAGATACCGCAGGATGCCTGTTTTCGGCTATCCGGCGGTTCAATCGAACGCATGGCGTGTGTCTGAGTTAGTTGCCCGCAAGGGGCGGCATTGTCATCTGTGCAGCCGGTTGCTGACTGAGCCCCGCAGCCGTTTCGAGCAGCGCGGCGGCCCGCTCCCGCCCAAGAAAGCCAGCCAGTCCCGTCAGGACCTGGTTCTGCCAGAGAGCGTCCCGGCTCTGTGCAGCTGTCATCGTGTTCATGATGAGATCAAAGGGGGTCGCCTCATGGATCTGCATCCGTATCTGATACCCCTCTTCAGGCTTGTAGCCCGCCAGACGCACCGCCTCTTCGATTGCTACGATAAGGTCGCCTGACTTATCCACCAGGCCCAGTCGAAGCGCATCCTCACCCGACCAGACCCTGCCGCGTGCGACAGCTTCGACCTTACTGGCGGGCATGCCCCGGCCTTCAGCGACGATGCCTGTAAAACGATCATAGGTTCGCTTCAGTGAGGCGTTCAGCTTCTCGCGCTGCGCCGGCGTCATCTTCTCCGTCGAGTAGGCAGACGCAAACTCCCCCCCTACGCTGACGCTATCCGGATCGATGCCGAATTCTCCCAGCGCCTCTGCAATTGCGAATTTTCCTCCAAAAACCCCGATTGAGCCCGTTAGCGTGGAGCGGTTAGCTACGATTCTATCGGCCGCAGCCGCCACGTAGTAACCGCCGGATGCAGCTGCTTCTCCCATCGATACAACAACTTTTTTTCCTGCAGCCCGCGCTGTCTTGACGGCATTCCAGATCTGGTCAGATGCGATGGCTGAACCACCACCGGAGTCGACACGGAACACGATGGCGTCGACAGATTTGTCCTCCGCCGCAGCGAGAATATCAGCCGTCACGCGGTCTGAGGCAAAGACAGGCACGCCAATAGAGAGGAGGTCGACGGCTCCTCCATCGCCCGTCAGAATGCTGCCCTCGCCGCCGACGATTGCAACAACGGCCTCCCCACCCTGCCGACGCGGATGATAGTCGGCAATCTTGAGCATGACACCGTCTCCGGCGCGCGCCTTTGCGGCCTTCGCCGCTTCTTCCGGGTATCCAAGCTTGTCGGCTAGGCCGAGCTCGACGGCGCGAGCCGCATCATATGGGCTCGCTTCGAGCAGCGTACGCATCGCATCAGGGGTCTTTTTTCTGTCGGCCGCTATGTCAGCTACCGAATGCATCCAGAGACTGCCGGCGAGTTCCCGCATCGCCGTTTCCGCCGGGGCGGAAAACGCATCCATTTTGTAGACTTCAGGTGCGCTCTTGAACTCATAGTACTGCTCGATCTCAGGTGAAATCTTAAGTGACTTCATTAATCCGCCGAGGAAGATCGTTTCGAACGTAATGCCCGGTGTCTCAAAGGACGAGCCAGGCTGAAGCCAGATCTCATCGGCTGCCGATATCGCACGGTACGCTGACGGACCTGACGCTACGAAGCCCTGACTATGAGCAAGTACGAACTTACCCCCTTCGCGCAGGCGCAGGAACGCTGCCCTTAACTCCTCGGCCCGGGACGATCCAATATTCATTTCCGCAGCCCTGACGAAGACCCCCTTCACCCCCGGGTCCGCCACGGCGGAATTCAGTCGTAGCAGCACCTCTACGAAAGAATCGCCTGACAGCGCTGCGCTCAGCGGGTCCGCCGCCGGCTGGTCCAGCAACACATCCCTGAGGTCTACCTCAAGGACGGCTTCGCGGGCCTGAGGCGGATCCCCTGAGGGCAGGAACGACATGATGAGGACAAGGGGAAGAAGAACAAAGAAAAAGACGAGCGCCGCCAATCCGCCCAGGAAGGTCAGAAGGAAGGTCCGCATGTTACACTCCTTGGAGCCACGTCCGGGGCCGATGAGCCGTCTGCGCGGTCAATAGCTCCAAAAACGGCCTTACGGAACGGCCTGCGGAACGTCGCTGACCCTAAAACGGGCCGGTTAAGGCGGGAGCGCGGCTGGTCGGAGTAGCTGGATTCGAACCAACGACCTCTTGCTCCCGAAGCAAGCGCTCTACCAGGCTGAGCTATACTCCGACGGAGGCGGGGCTATAGCGGCTTTCTTTTGGGGGCGCAACGGCGTGTTTTCCGGCCTGAAACGACGTTTTCGGAGGCTATCCGCCGGTACGCAATTTAGCAGTAAACCCCGACCTTGAGCCTGTTGCTTTCCCCACGCGAATTGCCTAACTCTCCGCCTCTCCCTGCACTGGGGCGTCGCCAAGTGGTAAGGCAGCGGTTTTTGGTACCGCCATCCCTAGGTTCGAATCCTAGCGCCCCAGCCAGGGAGGTTTAGTCTCCGGCCCTCTCGCCGTTGAGGCTCTGAATTCAGCCCAACTGTCCGGGACTTAGCGACAGAGATTCCTCCCAGAGACTCGATTGCCGTTCGCATGCGCCGCGACTTTGGCCCGTTTGCGCGCGCGAGTCTCCGGGGCCTCGCGAAAAGTGGAAAGTAGCGGTCAGCGCGAAAGTGGCAGAGACTGTTTTCGCATAGTGGTCGCTGGAGGGATGCCGCGTACCGGATTCAGTTGTTACTCCGGAAGAGGAGCGAACAGCGAGCCGGTCGAGACAACATCTAGACCAAGTTGCGACTTTCATGAAGCGTAACCTGCGTGTCGGATGTAATTCGTGCATTCCTGAGGGCCAAAACAGCTGATCAGCTCTCCTATTGTTTTCCATAGGGCTTCGACGGTTCGAC
>Ga0169931_10007528_pt1 | contig 16124 bp, 16 predicted proteins | sample Kivu_15m_20L_FD_129675 | JGI IMG/M metagenome (GOLD analysis project Ga0169931, IMG submission 129675) | Freshwater microbial communities from Lake Kivu, Western Province, Rwanda to study Microbial Dark Matter (Phase II) - Kivu_15m_20L... | ecosystem: Environmental > Aquatic > Freshwater > Lake...
GTCTTCGCCTATATCGCGGTCCGTCTTTTTTCAAAACTTTAAGCATTTGCGCCTTGGCAGTATCATCCCCTGTAATATATTCTTGCCACCAATGTGCCAGATCTTGCACTATTTGTCCTTCTGCGGTTGCACGCAATAAAAGAAAATCGTAAGCAGCCCGAAATTTAGGATGAACACACAACTGCAAAGGACGTTTACCAGACCTTTTGGTTAAGCGAATTTGCAATATCCATATTTCCCGAATTCCTTGGATTAAGCGCCTAGAAATTGCCACATTTCTTTGCTGTTGGTTTAACGCCAAATCACATGCCTCATAAAAAGCGGCAAGCTCAGTCATTCCTTCTTTTTTTAAACTTTCTGCTTGAGCTTGCAAAGGATACCAAAGAAAAGCCGCTAATAAAAAAGGCAAAGCCACTGGCTTATGTTCAAAAACCCGTTTATCAGTATCCGCAAGCGCTCCTTTGATGAAATGCTCGACTTGCACATTTTGTGAGCTATTTAAACATTCCTCAGTTTGAGGAAACAATATGGAAAATAACTTATAATGACGTAACAGTTGAAAACTGTTCTCTGCATAGCCACTTAAAAACAATTTCATAAATTCATCTAGTAAGCGCGCGGAGGGCACTTGTTTTACTAAATATCCCAACTCAAAAATGGGTTGTTCTGTATCAGATGCAATATAAAAATCCAATTTTGCAGCAAAACGTATTGCACGCAACATCCGTACCGGATCTTCTCTGTAACGCTGCTTTGCATCTCCAATCATCCGAATACAACTTGTTTCTAAATCTTTTAAACCCCCAACATAATCTATTAAGGTAAAATCAGAAATATTATAATAAAGCGCATTTATGGTGAAATCCCGGCGGAATACATCATCTTCCAATGTACCATAAATATTATCCCTTAATATCATGCCTGCTTCAGAATGAACTAAATGTGGATTTGTTTCTTCACTACTTGTTGAAATACTTGCTCTAAAAGTTGCTACTTCAACAATATGTGAACCAAAATGAACATGGGCTAATCGAAATCGACGCCCAATTAAGCGACAGTTTTGAAAAAGCTTTTGCACTTGATCTGGGCGAGCATTGGTTGCAACATCAAAATCTTTAGGATGGCGTTCTAAAAGCACATCCCGAACACCACCACCTACCAAATAAGCCTGATATCCAGCATCGCGTAAACGATAAAGTACTTTCAATGCATGCTTACTGATATTTGAACGTGAAATTCTATGTTTTGCGAGTGGAATAACAACAGGAATGTGTGTGTTTTCTTTAACGGCATCCTGGTAAGAAAGTCCAAGCCAACGTAAAATGTTATTTAGCATTTAATAAAAATTCAGCCTCTTTCCGATGACTTTTAATGCCCTGTATAATACCACCTTTACTGCTCCCTTCGTCTAGTGGCCTAGGACATCGCCCTCTCACGGCGGTAACAGGGGTTCGAGTCCCCTAGGGAGCGCCAAAGTTATTTATCTAATTTTCAATACTTTTAACAAACAAAATTCAGTTAAATTAATTACACAAAAAATTTAAGCGTGAAATGCCATTTTTAAGCCTAAAAAATGAGTGCTATATGACTTCAAATCAGCTATAATGGCCCCTGTGGCCATACATCCCGTGTAGCCAGAAGGCCAAGATCTTTGCAAAAGATCAACGTCAGTAAAATATGAGTCTCAGGAGACATTTAATATGCAAAATCAATTATTTGTAGGCAACTTAGCCTTTGCGACCACCAAAGAAGAACTGGAAGCTGCTTTCTCAGCCTACGGTACAGTCGTAGAGGTTAAAATCCCCATGGACCGAGATACTGGTCGAGTACGTGGATTTGCCTTCGTTACGTTTGAAAATCAACAAGCCGCAGAAAAAGCACTCGCTTTGGATGGCACAGATTTAAATGGTCGTGCTATTCGAGTCAATGTGGCTCAGGAGAAGAAAACGGGAACTGGCGGCGGCAATAGAGGCGGTCGTAGCGGAGGCGGCGGCGGTGGTCGTCGTTCCGGTGGTGGCCATGGCCATGGCGGCGGCTCTTCTGGTGGGAATCGAGAAGGAGGCTGGTGGTAACACCCCCTTTCTCTAAAGCTGGTGCCCTAAAAAGCACCAGCTTTTTGACAATTTTTTGCTAAAACTTCATTTCTAGTACTTTAATTAAATCATGTTCAAACAAATTTCAGCGGGCCAAAACGTTCCGGATGACTGTAATGTTGTCATTGAAATTCCGGCTCACAGTGAACCTATTAAGTATGAAGTAGATAAAGAAACAGGGGCACTGTTTGTTGATCGGTTTATGACAGCAACAATGCGTTACCCATGCGATTATGGATATATTCCGAATACGCTTGCTGAGGACAATGATCCTATTGATGTTTTAGTGATAAGTCCTTTCCCTTTACTGAGTGGGTGTATTATACGTGTTCGCCCTATTGGTATGCTTAAAATGACAGATGAATCAGGTAAGGATGCAAAAATCTTAGCTGTCCCAATTAATAAACTGACGCCTATTTATCAAGATATTGAAAAACCAGAAAATTTATTTCCCTTATTGCTTGATCAAATTAGCCATTTTTTTAAACATTATAAAGATTTAGAAGCAGGGAAATGGGTAACAATTGAGGGTTGGGATGGTCCAGAAGTTGCTAAGAAGGAGATAAAAACTGGTATTATCCGTTACCAAAAAAGCCAACAAAAGTCTAAGCCAAAAAGAACATCTGTACCCAAAACCGCCAAAGCACAGAAAAAAAACGTTGCTTCTAATTCAAAGCGTACTAAAGCGGTCAAAAAATCTAAACAAAAACGATAAAGGAATATAGTATGCAATACTTGGTGGTGTTTTGTACGTGTCCCGATGAAGAAACAGCGCTTTCTCTTGCAAAAAAGCTGGTTGAAACCAAGCTTGCCGCCTGTGTTAATTTAATGCCCTCGTTACAATCTGTGTATCAGTGGAAAAATCAAATTGAAACCGCAAAAGAAGTATTAATGATCCTAAAAACAAATGCACAAGCTTATAAAAAGCTAGAAACCTTCTTACAAAAAGCGCATCCTTATGAATGTCCAGAAATTATTGCAGTTCCAATTACGCAAGGCTTACCAGGATATCTTAAATGGATAGACGAATCTCTCTTAAATACCCATTAATCTTTATTATATTTACGCTGACATTCCTGTTAGGAGGCGCTTTCTGTGTTAACGCAGAGGAAGACGAGCTAGAAATGCTCCCTGCTGAAAAGGCTTTTACTTTACAAGCGGCTTTATTAGATAACGAACAAGTAAAATTAAATTTTCGGATTGTGCCTGGTTATTTCTTATATCAAAAGCATTTCAAATTTCGTACATTAGAAGGAAAAGCCCTAAACGAGCCCTCTATTTTTCCACCCGCATTAGTCAAAGAAGACGATGTTTTAGGTGAAAAATATCAAGTTTATGCCAAACAATTAAGTTTGGTAATACCACAGGCTTCCACAAACCAAAAAGGATTACGTGTCCAATATCAAGGATGCTCAGAAACAGGCTTTTGTTTTGCCCCTACCGCTAAAGAAATCATCTTTCAAACAAATGGTAAGGCAATTATTAAAGAAATTTCCGTAGATGAGTTTAATGCTGAAAATTTAAACCCTGCACTCACAGGAGAAGAAGTAGGATCAGAATTAGATCGGATCACGAACCAATTAAAAACAGGCACCCTCCCCTGGACATTGTTATTTTTTTTGGGTCTCGGCCTGCTGCTGGCTTTTACACCCTGCGTTTTACCGATGGTTCCAATACTAGCAAACATCCTCGTAGGCGAAAATGCACCTCTTTCTGGCAAAAGAGCAACCTTATTGGCAAGTTTATATATCTTAAGTGTTGCCACTTGCTATGCAATGGTAGGTACTATTGCTGGGTTAATGGGATATCATTTACAGGCTACTTTACAAAAACCTATTTTTTTGGTGAGTTTTAGTTTCGTACTTTTATTATTTGCCTTAAGCCAATTAAATCTTGTGCACATTCAATTACCACAAGTTTTTGCGCATACACTCCACAATTTACAACGCAAACAAAAACAAGGCTCTGTCATCGGCGCAGTCGCAATGGGAGGGCTTTCTGCTTTGATGGTGTCTCCTTGCGTTACGCCCGCTTTGGTGGGTGCTTTAACTTATATTGGGCAAACAGGCAATGCATTACTCGGCGGTGCTGCTTTATTTGCAATGGCAATTGGCATGGGATTGCCGCTGTTATGTGTCGCAAGCCTTGGAAGTCATTTGCTACCTAAGACAGGCTCTTGGATGACATATGTTAAGACGGCTACCGGTATTTTGTTATTTATTCTTGCGGTAACCATTTTAATGAGAGCATTTCCTAATACCCCCCATGAAAGCACTGCTGATCTTGCCGTACAATTTACGCCTATACAGAATGAAACAGAGCTGCAACAAGCGCTTAAAGCTGCTAAGCTTGCCAAAAAAGCAGTTATTTTAGATGTATATGCAGATTGGTGTGTCTCCTGTCAGCATCTTGATCAAGAACTTTTCAATAATAAGAAGGTTTCTTCTGTTCTTAAAGATACCCACTTATTACGTTTAGATGTTACTAAACTTTCCGCAGATAATGAGTTACTACAAAAGCATTTACAAATTGTAGGCCCGCCCACTTTATTATTTTTTAATATGGAAGGTAATGAACTTAAAAATTACCGTTTAATTGGAAAGATTGAATTTGATCCTTTTTTAAAACACGTAAACCATTTTCTTACGACTTCAAGGATAAACGAGTAGACAATTTCGCCAAACTCCGGCAAACTTGCGTCCAGATAGACTAATTTTCAAGAGCAGCACTTTTATGGATATTCGTAAAGTAAAAAAGTTGATTGAATTACTTGAAGAGTCAGGTATTTCAGAAATAGAGATCCGTGAAGGCGAAGAATCCGTGCGGATCAGCCGCCAAACGCCTGCTTCCATACCACAATATACTCAAATTGTGGCTCCTGCGGCAGTAATGCCACAAACCTTCCAGCCTAATGCAGCGCCAGCATCAATGGCAACCGAACAAAAAACTGCACCGCTTACAACCGCTGCAAACGAACATATTGTAGCTGCTCCTATGGTAGGGACCTTCTATCGAGCACCAGGGCCTAATGACAAACCCTTTACAGAGTTAGGCCAAAAAGTCAAAGTAGGAGCGGTATTATGCATTGTTGAAGCTATGAAAATGTTAAATCAAATTGAGTCAGAATATTCTGGTACCGTAACCAGGATCTTGGCTGAAAATGGCCACCCTGTAGAATTTGGGCAACCGCTTTTTATTATCAGCGATGAATAACGATGCTAGATAAAGTAGTTATTGCAAATAGAGGAGAAATTGCTCTAAGGATCTTAAGGGCTTGTCATGAGTTGGGCATTAAAACAGTTGCCGTTCATTCAACCGCCGATAGCCATTTAATGCATGTAAAATTAGCTGATGAGTCTGTCTGTATTGGTCCACCTAATTCAAGCCAAAGTTATCTTAATATTCCTGCAATTATTAGTGCTGCTGAAATTACGGATGCAGTTGCTATACACCCGGGATATGGTTTCTTATCAGAAAATGCAGACTTTGCAGAGCGGGTTGAACAAAGCGGTTTTATTTTTATTGGCCCAAAGCCAGATAATATCCGACAAATGGGCGATAAAGTTTCCGCTATCCGTATGATGAAAAAAACAGACGTGCCTTGCGTGCCTGGCTCAAATGGCACTTTAGAAGATGCGCCTGAGGAAAATTTAAGAATGGCCAGGGAAATTGGTTACCCGGTTATTATTAAAGCTGCTGGCGGTGGTGGTGGACGGGGCATGCGTGTAGTACACAGTGAAGCTGCTTTATTAAACGCAATTTCTTTAACAAAAGCGGAAGCTAAAGCGGCATTCAATAATGATGCAGTCTATATGGAAAAATTTTTAGAACATCCTCGCCATATTGAAATTCAAATACTGGCAGACGGTAAAGGAAATGCCATCTCTCTTGGTGAAAGGGACTGTTCAATGCAAAGACGTCACCAAAAAATTGTTGAGGAGGCCCCTGCTCCTGGCATTTCTGAAGAACAACGTAAAAAAATTGGCAAACGTTGTGTAAAAGCCTGTTTAGAAATGGGTTATCGTGGCGCAGGGACTTTTGAATTTTTATATGAAAAAGGCGAATTTTATTTTATTGAAATGAACACGCGTGTGCAAGTTGAACATCCGGTTACTGAAATCATTACGAATATTGATATTGTTAAGGAACAACTTCTTATCGCTGCGGGAGAAACTCTCAAAATACGACAAGAGGATGTAAAAATACAGGGACACGCTATTGAATGTCGGATTAACGCAGAAGATCCTAAAAACTTTGTTCCTAGTCCCGGAAAAATCCAGCAATTCCATGCGCCCGGAGGCCCTGGGATCCGCTGGGATTCTCATATTTATCATGGTTATAACGTTCCCCCTTACTACGATTCGCTCATTGGAAAACTGATTGCCTATGGACCTGACCGATCGATTGCAATCGCTAGAATGCGAAATGCATTAGATGAAATCGTCATTGATGGTATTAAAACCAATGTTCCACTACACCAGAATTTAATTCGAGATGCCAATTTCCATCAAGGAGGTACCAACATTCATTATCTTGAGCAAAAGCTTTCAAGCTAAATATCAAGAATAAGATGCGTTGGTTACAATTTAAGATCCAAGCAAACCAAAATAATGTTGAAGTGTATTCTGAATGCTTAACAAAAGCAGGCGCTGTTGCTGTCACGTTACAATCTGGGGAAAACCAAGCTGTATTTGAGCCACTCCCAGGTACCACACCTTTTTGGAAACACACTTCTGTTATTGGTTTATTTGAAGAAAACGCAGATATAATTGCCATTAAGAAGTTTTTAAAAAAACATTTAGGCGAAGAAGTAGTGCAAGATCTACAGATTGCAACTCTAGCAGAACAAAACTGGGAAAACGCCTGGATAGATCAATTCCAACCAATGCGTTTTGGCAACAATTTGCTCATTTGCCCCAGTTGGTGCGAAAGCCCAGACTCAAATGCCGTGAATATTCTCTTAGATCCAGGCCTTGCATTTGGCACCGGTACCCACCCCACCACTCGCTTGTGTTTAGAATGGCTAGATGCCCACCCCCCGCAAGGTGCTTTAGTCGTAGACTATGGTTGTGGTTCAGGCATTTTGGGGATTGCTGCGTTAAAATTAGGCGCAGCGCAAGTATATGCTGTTGATTATGATCCGCAAGCACTAGAAAGCACTAAAGTAAATGCAGAAAAAAATGGTTTAAGCAAAAAAGAAATAATCCCTATATTACCAAATGCTTTGAAACTTCCTAAAAAAGCTGATCTTCTTATCGCAAACATCCTCGCAAACCCTTTAAAGGACCTTGCTTGCCTTTTTGCTGATCTTATTCGGCAGGATGGTACTATAGTTTTATCTGGTATTTTAGAGAATCAAATGGAGGAAGTTTTTTCACATTACAAAAAATGGTTCAAACTTCTTGAAATTTCTAATGAAGAAGAATGGATAAGAGTAAGCGCCATCAAATTCCTATAATGCTTCAGAGATTTTATCCATAACTCTAGTATTTTTTCTTGTTACAAATCCGTATAATCATCATTCACCTAAAAAATATTTTTGATACAACATGCAGATTGGAAAATTCAAGTTAGAAAACAATCTTATTCTTGCTCCTATGGCAGGCGTTACGGATCGGCCTTTCCGACAATTATGTAAACAATTAGGCGCCGGCATGGCGGTGTCGGAAATGGTTTCTTCTAATTCTCTATTAAGGGGAAGTGTTAAAACTTTAAGAAGAGCAAATCATGAAGGGGAAAGCTTACCTCGTTCTGTACAAATCGCTGGTGCAGATCCCGCTTTAATGGCAGAAGCTGCCCGTTTTAATGAGGCAGAAGGTGCTGAAATTATTGATATTAACATGGGGTGTCCTGCCAAAAAAGTTTGTAACACACTCGCTGGCTCTGCACTTTTGAAAGATGAACCTTTAGTCACTCGCATTTTAGAAGCAACCGTTAAAGCTGTTTCAATTCCAGTAACGCTTAAAATTCGCACGGGTTGGGATCCCAATCACAAAAACGGTATTACTATTGCAAAAATTGCCGAAGCAAGCGGGATCCAAGCCTTAGCCGTACATGGTCGAACACGTTCTTGCTTTTTTAGAGGAGAAGCCGAATACGAAACCATTGCTGCCATTAAAGCAAATGTACACATACCCGTGATTGCGAATGGTGATATTGAAACGCCAGAAAAAGCAAAACAGGTCCTAGAAAAAACTAAAGCAGATGGAATTATGATTGGACGAGCGGCCCAAGGAAGACCTTGGATCTTTCGCGAAATTGCTCATTATTTGAATACAGGTACATTTCTTCCAGAGCCTACCCCTATAGAAATTAAAAAAATCTTACTTGGACACCTTGAAAATTTATATCAATTTTACGGAGAATACACAGGCGCAATGGTTGCTCGCAAACATGTTTCTTGGTATAGCAAAGGACAATCTGGTAGCGCTCGATTTCGTGATCATTTCAATCGTTTGGAAACCCCGCAAGAGCAAAAGCATGCCATCGAAGAATTTTTTACGTGAACAAGTTTCTGCAGCACTACATGATTATTTCTCTAAGCTTGAAGGTGAAACTGCGCATGACATTTATGCACTGGTCCTTGCAGAAGTGGAGGCGCCTTTATTAGAAATCGTAATGCACTATGCAAAGGGCAACCAAACACGTGCGGCACAATGGTTAGGTTTAAATCGAGGCACTTTAAGAAAGTTACTGGCTAAATATGAATTAGAATAGTCTGCTTTTATTACAAGCGATTATTTGATATATGATAGTAAACAACATGTCCATATGAAATAACTGTAAAAAGAGAGGTTTGCGATGAAGTTTTTAATCGATATCAAGAAAGTTATTCATCTTATATTGCTGGTAATGGTTGTTGCAATCGCTACTCCGTATGTGCTTGGTAAACTCAATTTTTATGGGGATTCTTACGCCGCAGATGCAAAATCTGCCACTGCAACGCAATTACCCACTATTTCTTCTGTCTCTTTAAATGCGCCTGTTTCTTATGCAGACGCTGTTGCCTTAGCGGCGCCTGCTGTAGTTAGTATTAAAACCACTAAAGAAATTCCTTTAGAATTAAATCCCCTTTTTCAAGATCCATTTTTCCGTTACTTTTTTGGTGATCCTAATGCAGGCGGAGATTGGAGCAATGGTAGCCCAAGAGGCGGCGATAGTGGGCAACCGCCTAAAGAAATTCTACAAGGACTTGGTTCTGGTGTTATTGTGCACGAAAAAGGGTACATCCTAACCAATAACCATGTTATTAAAGAAGCAGACACCATGGTCGTTACCTTAGCAGATGGCCGTACTGCCAACGCAACTGTAGTTGGAAGCGATCCCGACACTGATTTAGCTGTATTACAAATAAAATTAGACAAGCTTCCAGTCATTACTTTAGGCGCTTCCCAAAAACTTCGGGTAGGAGATGTCGTACTCGCGATTGGTAACCCATTCGGTTTAGATAAGACAGTTACACAAGGCATTGTTAGCGCTATGGAACGTACCGGTGCGGATATCGGGATCTTAGAGAATTTAATACAAACAGACGCAGCAATGAACGCGGGAAACTCTGGGGGTGCACTCATTGACTCCTTTGGCCATTTGGTTGGGATCAACACTGCTATCTACTCTCGTTCTGGCGGAAACCAAGGTATTGGTTTTGCAATACCCATTGATCAAGCTAGAGACATCATGAATAAATTGATTGAAGGTAAACGCGTTATCCGCGGCTTCGTAGGAATTATTATGCAGTCTCTCAACAAAGAAATGCGTGATTATCTTAACTATAAAGATCCAGAGGGTGTTTATATTCGAGCAATTGTACGTGGTAGCCCAGCACAAAAAGCAGGATTGTTGCCAGGAGACGTAGTCACTAAGATCAATAACATTGCAATAAAAGACGATCGCATGGCACAGCGTATCGTGGCAGGCCTAACGCCAAGCCAAAACTATTCGATTGAAATATTCCGGAAAGGCGATCATATGACATTCACGATTATTCCGGTGGAACGCAAACAGCCCACTGCTTTAGAAAACAAGCGTGGCGGTAAGGAAAGAGAAACTGACTTGTAATTGCTTCTAAATAATCTTGGCAGGGCTTGCTAAACAATAGCAAGTCCTCTTTTTTCTCTATTGAGAAGTGCTTAATAACGATTAGAATCTTTAGGTGTAGGAAAAGTTTGTCCTAAAGCAGATGTGATACAATTGAATTCTCCTTTTTGGATCTGCTTACTAGAAAAGTCAAAATTTCCATGCTTCATTGCCTCAAACTTATTAGTTAAACCCTCTATGCCGTCTTGATCATATTCGCAAATGGTAGAGATAGGTGTCTTAACACTTTTAGATTCATTTGCATTACCCTGCTTTTTAAGCCCAATAGAAGCTCCAGTAATGGTTGCGACTACGCAACGCCCTTCTTTTTTACCTTGGATCTGCGTAACCGTTGTAATACCACCCAACGTTACTTGGCAAGTATAAGCTTCACAATTTTGAATTTTTTTCGCAAAATCGTCACACATAAATATAAACTTTTCTTGCTTTTCTTTACTTTGAGCATTCGTAGCAGCTGAACTGATATCTTTCGAAAATACTGCGTTGGAAAAGACAACAGAGAATCCTATAGCTGCTGCTAGACAAGTAGTTAGGTATTTAGACATAGGCCAGTTCTCCGACGTTCTACTATTTTAGTATAGGTGAATATTCGTGAAATATTTGGTGTTAAAGGCAAGTTATCTTTTATCAATTTAGGCTCTTCCTTTTGTTTTTAAATTCAGCGCATGTTAATATGTTATTTATAAAAAATATTTACCATATGCAATTATAGTATGCTCCTTTTTTATATTCATAAAGACAATAAGGTATCTCTTGTGTTAGGAACTATGCATAATCTTCCTTTCGCGTTAATCCCCGAGCATATTAAGCAATTCCTCTTTCAAGCAAAAACTCTAGTGATTGAAAATCAAAATAGCCTTTCCATCACGAAACAAATCCTCATAAAGGCAGGGATCCTCTGTTCAGAAACAGATATTGATTGGACAAAAGAATTGACTACAGAACAAAAAGAAATTTTGGCGTTACATACTCAACATTTTTTTGCAAGAAAACAAGTTAATGTTGAAATTTCCGAATTAACCCTTACAGGTGCCTATGAAGTATTGAGTTTTGAATATGACAGTATGGGAGAGGGAATGGACTATCAGCTCATAGAGCATTTCCAAAACGAAAGCAAGAAGATATTAGGCCTAGAAAGCCTACTTGACATCAAAGAATACCTTGCAAATGGTGAAGGACAACCGATAACTATAGCGTTAGTACAGGATGCTATACAACGAATAATAGATCATTCTCTTACAATAGAACAAAAAGCACAAAAAGAAAAATTGCTAAAGGTATTAGAAGATTATCTTTTTGAAAAAGGATGTTTTTTAGAGGCTTTACAAGAGCCTGACGATGAAGAAGTCATACTACGTAACCGCAACTGGCTTCCTAGGTTGGAAAAATATCACCAGGAAGAAGAAGGGGTAGTGCTTTTTTCTGTAGGCTTTGCACATATTCGTGACTTATTGAAATTGCTGTCAAAAGCTGGTTATAAAATAACAAAAGCTAGTGGTTCTCTGGCAGGAGAAAATTTAACAGATGGCTCTCAGAATATGAGCTGGAGTGAGCAATTATTGCATGAAATGCGTTCAGAAAACGAGCACACAGAAACATCTTCGGTATCTAGTGGAAATATCCTATATTATTATGATGAGCACTACTTGAAAGGATTAAAGGATATAACAAAAGTACAGGATGAAAAAGAGAGAAATTACCCGTTGAATCTTAGCTGACGTTCTATCTGTAAAAAAGCATCGCTTCCTTCAAAAAGCAAAAATTTTATTGATTAATGAAAGGCTTCAAAGCCAGTAAGGTGCTTGCCAATAATTAGATGGTGAATATTATCTGTACCTTCATAAGTAAATACCGCTTCTAAATTTTCCATATGACGAATAACCGGATATTCTAGACTAATGCCGTTAGCTCCCAATAAATTGCGTGCCATCCGAGCTATTTTTAGCGCTTCGCGGCAAGCATTCAACTTTGCTAATGAAACCATAGAGAAAGTACATTTTTGCTGATCTTTTAATTTTCCTATTCTCAAATTCATTGTCTGTGCTTTTACAATTTCCAAAAACATGCTGGCGAGATCTTTTTGCACTAATTGAAATGCACCAATAGGTCGATTAAACTGCTTTCGCTCTTTAGAATAATTTAATGCTGCATCAAAACAAGCCATTGCCGGACCTATAGCACCCCACGCAATGCCATACCTTGCTTGCGTTAAACAATCTAAGGGAGCTTTTAAGCCGATTTCAGAGCCTGGTAAATAATGGCTATCCGGCACAAAGCAATCTCTTAAAATTAATTCGCCGGTATTTGAGGCGCGCAAGGACATTTTCTTCTTGATCTCACGAGTTTCAAAACCTTTAAAGTCTTTTTCAACAATAAATCCGCGGATCCCATCCTGAGTATTAGCCCAAACAATGGCTAAATGAGCAATCGTAGCGTTTGTGATCCACATTTTTGAGCCGTTCAGCAGCCATCCGTCTTCGACTTTTCTTGCGTGAGTCTTCATACTTGCAGGATCAGATCCTGAGTCCGGCTCGGTTAAACCAAAACAGCCAATATATTCTCCTCGAGACATTTTTGGTAAAAATTGTTGTTTTTGTAATTCTGTGCCAAAAATAAAAATCGGAAACATACATAAAGAACTTTGCACCGAAACAAAACTGCGCAAACTGCTATCGCCACGCTCCAATTCCTGGCAAACCAACCCATAGCTAACATAACTAAGCTCTGAGCCTCCATAGGATTGGGGTAGCGTTATACCTAATAAACCCAATCCCGCTAACTTAGGAACTAAATGCGCGGGAAACGTTGCTTCCTCATAGGCTTGCGCCATAATTGGAATTACCTCTCCTTCAACAAATTGCCGTACTGAATCCCGAATTAACCGCTCTTCTTCTGTCAGTTCATCGTCTAAAAATAAAAAATCTTCCATGATATTCCCCTATATTCTACTTGCTTGCCAATTCCACAATGAAATCTTCTGCGTCGATTTTTCGGCAGCAATTGCAGCAACGTAGCCGCTCTCAAACACAATTTCTTCTAATTGCCATTCTGGTCTTACACAATAATTTTCCCCAACTACAATTGTTAATTTATCAAAAGAATGCGGCAAAAAAGGTTTGATTAATTCAACCTCTAATAATTGTATTGTGTCTTTAACAGAAAATCCAACTTCAAGTCGTTTAAGGGGGAAAGATAATCCTTTCCCTATCATTTTGATAATAGCTTCCTTACGCGTCCAACAGCGATAAAAAGCAAGTAACTGCTCTTCTTTAGGAAGCATTAAAAATTTTTCATATTCTTCTTTAGAACAAATTGTTTTAGCAAGCGACAAATAATCAATATTTTCCTTAATTCGTTCCACATCAATTCCCAACGAATTATTATGGGAAAAAGCGTAAAGAACACAACCTGCAGAATGCGATAAATTAAATTGTAGATGCGATCCTTTTAAATAAGGTTTTCCAAATTTTCCATAATCGAAATGCGCTTCTTCTGCGGGTATATTTAAATAACGCGAAACAATATCTTTTAAGCCTCCTCTAGCTGCAAGAAATCGATCTTTATCTTCTTGAAAGTAAAAATTGTTCATGCGAGTTAATTCTTGCAAGGACATTTTTCTTTGGAATTCTATTTTGCTTTCTTCTGATATTGGTAAAAGAATACGCCAGATCTGCACTTCATTTAAGCTTAAAATTGGTCTGGGCGGGCCTGAAACCCAAATATTCATTGCAATAAAATTTTAATGCAATTGTTGTAATCGCGTTTCTGCAATACGAGCTGCAGCAGATCCTGGATATCTATCTTTCACTTCTGTTAGATACTGACGCGCAGCTTCTAAGTTACCTTTTTCGTTTTCTATTAATCCGAGTTTTAAAAGGGCATCTGTAACTTTCTGATGTGTTGGGAATTTTGAAGTGATATTTAAAAATTCTTGATTTGCTTTATCTAATAATTCTTTTTTAGTCTTATTGGTTTGCCACTGTGACATATAAACCTCGCCCAACCAATAATGCGCGTTTGGAGCGTGTTCTCCTTGCGGAAATTTCGTTAAATAGTCTCTAAAAGCGCTTACTGCTTCAGAATAACGTTTAGTACGGACAAGTTTATAAGCGGATTCAAATGCATCTTTTTCTACAACTGGTAGAGAGTTAGAATTTTCACTTACTACTGTCTCTACAACAGGTAAAGGATTGGAAGGCTTTGGAGATCCAAGCACAATCTCTGTAGCTTCTTCAGCTTTAGAAACAATTGCAGGCTTTGCTTCAGCAGGTAACTCTTGTGATTTTTCTTTTGATTCTACTACATCATTAGAAGCAGTTAATCTGCGCTTTACTTTAGGCTCTGAGGATTGTAATTGCCCTAAACGCTTATCCAGATCAAGATAAAATTCTTGTTGGCTCTTTTTAAGCTGTTGAATTTCATGATCTTGAACTTCAATTAAGCCTCGCAATTCGCTAATTTCTTGTTTTAAATCTTCGATCTGTTTTAAGGTAAAGCGAGCCGCATGCTCTTCTGTGGCAACGATGCTGTCAGACGTTGTAACTGTAGAGGAGCGCACGATCGGCGTCCCCGTCCGGGATTCAACGGTAGCCAAGGCCATCGTATAAGATGGCGCAAAGTAAACAATACCACTGAATACCCAGACGGTTATGCGTCGCATAATTATTCTACCTCGTATACAATGACAACACGGCGGTTTTTAGCCCAAGCAGAGTCATCATGGCCTCGAACAGCAGGTTTTTCCTTGCCATAACTTACCACACTAATTTGATCTTGATTTGCGCCTTTTAATAGCAAGATATTTGCCACCGCATTTGCTCTACGCTCACCAAGCGCAACATTATATTCTCGGCTACCTCTTTCGTCGGTATGTCCTTCAAGCCGAACTTTTGTGCGCGGAGAATTTGCAAGACGTTTTGCATGCGCATAAATCGACATTGTGTCGCCATCGCTTATATCAAAGCTATCGTAACCAAAATAATAAACACGCTGTGCTAAGAGCTCTTTTTCTTGTTCAGGAGACATTGAGGTGCCATAAAAGCGCACTGTATCTCCTACGCCTAAGCTATCTTCTGCACCACTGCCAAAACGATTCCGTTTAGAAGAAGCACAAGCCATCAGGCCTGCTACAGTCATACCAACAAGAAGTAATTTAGCCCCCATAACAAGTTTCTTTAGTACCCGCACTTTAGTATTCATAACGCTTCTCCTAACTTAAGCTTTAAAATCACTCATTTAAATTCTAGACGGAAATGGCGCCCAAGCTGGGCTTTTGACGCTTCCCTCACGAGAAGGTAAACGAATTTTAATCCGTCCATCTAAAGATACCGCCCCTAGCGCGTCTCCTTCCCCATACAACACCATCATGCCATTTGGGGCTAAAGTAGGACAATCGGTTAAACTGGATGGCGGTGTTAACACCTTTAATTCTCCTGTACCTAGTGATTGGACTGCAACACTAAACGAACCATTCTCAGCACGATGTAATAAAAGTAACCTTTTCCCATCCGGCGTTACAGAAGGCCTTGCGTTATAATCCCCTGTAAATGTCAACCGTTCAATTTTTCCTGTATCTAATGTTACCTTGTAAACCTGGGTTTTTCCACCCCGATTAGAAGTAAACACAATAGCACGGCCATCTGGTGTAAAACTGGGCTCTGTATCCAGGCTACTGCCACTGGTAACGCGTGTAAGTTGTTTACTGACTAAATCAACTGTATAAATTTTGGGGCTACCTTCCTTAGAGAGTGCCACAGCCAGAGAACAGCCATCAGGTGACCAAGCCGGCGCATTGTTCATTCCAGGGAATTGCGTGATGCGTTGAATATGCCCTGTAGAAACTTCAACCACATTAACACTTGCCCGATCTTTTTCAAACGACACAAAGGCAATCCTTTTCCCATCAGGCGACCAAGCCGGCGACATTAAAGGATA
>Ga0169931_10007529_pt1 | contig 16122 bp, 12 predicted proteins | sample Kivu_15m_20L_FD_129675 | JGI IMG/M metagenome (GOLD analysis project Ga0169931, IMG submission 129675) | Freshwater microbial communities from Lake Kivu, Western Province, Rwanda to study Microbial Dark Matter (Phase II) - Kivu_15m_20L... | ecosystem: Environmental > Aquatic > Freshwater > Lake...
GTGCTCCACGGGGAGTGATCTTTGATCGGACGGGTCAAGAGCTTGCTTTGTCTGTTCCTCGCATGACGCTGTTTGCGGATCCGCGTGAGATGTCCGACAAAGTCGCTGCCGCTGCATCACTTGCTGTTCTTCTTCAATTGACACCTGAAAAGCATGAGGCTCTTTTGCAAGAGTTTCAAGAGCCTGGTTCAGCGTTTGTGTATCTCTCGCGAGGCATGGATAAGGCTGTGGCACAGGGAATCCTTGATCAGGCGATACCGGGTGTGCACGGGTACACAGAACCTGCTCGTGTTGTCGAAGGTGGAGTAGCAGAGGCGATTATCGGCAAGACCGATCCCGATGGTGTAGGTACGTCAGGACTTGAACTGCAGTTTGATGATTTGCTCCAAGGAAAGAATGGACAAGTCGTTCGCCAAGTTGATCGTCGTGGAAATTCGATTGCAGGCGCCATACGCACCTCTGCAGAAGCAATGCCTGGTGATGACCTTGTATTGACGGTTGATAAGACTCTGCAGTTCCATACAGACAAGGCGTTATTGCAACGCGTTGAACAGCTCGGAGCAAAAGGCGGAACCATCATTTTGATGGACTCAAAGACTGGCGAGATCTATGCAATGTCAAATGTGCGCCGAGATGCTGCTGGGAATGCGCGCCTTGCTTCAGGAAACTTTGGCGCAGTGGAGGCGTATGAGCCTGGTTCGGTTGCAAAGATCTTTAGTATCAGCGCTGCGTTGAACGAAGGGAATGTCACACCCGCGACAAGCTTCAAGGTTCCTGGGATCATGGAAGTTGATGACTTCGTGATTCGTGATGCATGGCCACACGGTCTGATGAAAATGGACGTCCGCGAAATCATGGTGCGCAGTTCGAACCTTGGTACGGCGATGATCGCCGACACGATGAAAAACGTTCGTAAGTATGAATATCTGCAGGCATTCGGATTCGGGCAAGAAACCGGCCTCGGGTATCCCGGTGAGTCAAAGGGGATCTTGCGCGATGTGTATGAATGGCAAGGCACCGAGAAGATGACCGTCGCCTACGGTTACGGTTTTGCTGGTACGGCTCTTCAGTTGGTGGCAGGTGTAAACACCGTGGCCAACAAGGGAACGTATGTCGCGCCGAAACTGGTGCGAGGCACAATCGACAAAAATGGAAAATTGATCGAGACTGCTCCCTCAGCGACTCGGCCTGTGATTACTCCAGAGACCGCCACGACGACAACACAATTGTTGCAAGAAGTTGTGTGCTCCGGTACTGCGAGTTTGGCTCAAGTAAAGGGCATGACTGTTGCTGGCAAGACTGGTACCGGATACAAAGTGCAGGACAACGGCACGTACATCACAGATGCGGGAACACGGGCATACTTTGCATCATTCGTGGGGTTCTTCCCTGCAGAAGACCCGAAGGTCACCATGCTCGTCAGCATCGACGAACCAAATGCTCAATCACGCGACCGCTTTGGTGGTACCGCGGCTGCTCCAGTATTTGCCTTACTGGCACCTACCGTGATGCATGAATTAGGAATCGCTCCTGTGAGTTCAGGCACTGGCTGTAAGAAGCTTGAACAGGCGACAAGGCAATAGATCGGGAATGGGTCATGACCGCCGAAGCACCCCGTCCGCATTCTCTTGCTGAACTCATTCGTGTTCTTCCATCTGATGTGTCGTTCGTTCTTGCGGGAAATGACAATCTAGAAATGACTGGTCTGTCGTGCGATTCACGTGATGTCCAACAAGGCGATCTCTACTGTTGTATCCGGGGAGAACATTTTGATGGCCACACATTTGCCGCAGACGCAGTAAGTCATGGCGCGCGTGCTTTGTTGGTAGAGGAATTCGTCACATCGATTCCTGGTCACATCACGCAAATCCGAGTGCCATCTGTGCGCGAAGTCATCGGATGGATTGCAGAAGAGATGTTTGATCGGCCATCAGATGATCTCGTCATCGTTGGCATCACTGGCACGAATGGTAAAACCTCTACCGCTTCGATGGTCGGAGACATCCTTCGGGGACTCGGCAATGTTGTGCGGGTATTTGGCACGCTGACGGGTGAGCGCACAACTCCTGAAGCCATTGAAATGCAAACGCGATTGTCGCAGTGCAGGGCTGAAGGCGTCACTCACGTTGTGATGGAAGTGTCATCGCATGCTCTTGCACAAGGTCGTGTGTACGGCACTCACTTTGATGTCGTTGTGTTCACCAATCTGGGACATGATCATCTCGATTATCACAAGACCCAGGAAGAGTATTTCAAAGCAAAAGCCTCACTCTTTCGGGCGGTCTATGCAGACCGTGCTGTCGTGAATGTTGATGACCCCTACGGCTTGATGATCTCGGACACCACTGAGGTCATGTGCACATCATTTTCTGCACAACAGTTGCACGACACAGTTATTTCTGGTCGACAAACAATGTTTCACTGGAACGATGTGACGATTCATGCACCCATCGGTGGTGCATTTACGATAATGAACCTCTTGGCGGCAGTTACTGCTGTACAAAGTTTGGGGTATTTACCCGCAGACATCGCCCGCGCATGCGAAGATATACGGCCGATTCGTGGGCGTTTTGAACTAGTGCCAGGAGCTGTTGATTTTGATGTTGTCGTTGATTACGCCCACACGCCTGAAGGTTTGGAAGAAGTCTTGAAGACGGCACGAGCGCTCACAAGAAGTCAGTTAACAGTCGTGTTTGGTTGCGGTGGAAATCGTGATCGAGACAAACGACCAGTGATGGGTCGCATTGCGGCCAAGCTTGCTGATCTGGTAATTGTGACGTCAGACAACCCGCGTGACGAAGATCCTGTGAGCATTATCGAACAAGTGCTCGCGGGTACCACAGATGGGCGTGCGCGCGTACTCTCGTATACAGATCGACGCGAAGCAATTCAACAGGCAATTCATCAAGCCAATGCGGGGGACGTCGTGGTGATTGCCGGCAAGGGGCACGAAACTTTGCAGGAAATCGCAGGTGTGTACACGCCGTTTGATGACGTTCTGGTTGCCTCGGAGTTATTGCAATCGAAGCAAGGGATGGCGCAATGATTGCTGTTCTTATCGCTGGTGCCGTTGCGCTATTTGTATCTCTGATTGGAACCCGTTTTCTCATCACATTTTTTGAGAATCTCGGCAAGGGTCAACCAATTCTCGGAACCGAAGATCGTGGACCTGTTCATCACATTGGGAAACAAGGCACCGCAACAATGGGCGGCATCGCCATTTTGTTCGCAGGATTTCTTGGATGGCTAGTTGCCCACGTTCGTGATCGGCTTGCCTTTTCCGATCAGGCGATCATCATGTGGATTGCAGTATTTGCGCTCGGCTTCATGGGTTTCCTCGATGACTTCTTGAAAGTGCGCAAAGCACATAACCGTGGCATCTTGTGGAAGAAGAAGGGCTACATCACGTTCGGACTTGTTGTCGTCTTAATGATTATTTTGCTAACAGCGACCGGTGTTAGTGAAACGTTGTCATTCACCCGATTTGATCTTCCTGGTTGGAAACTCACACCGGCACTATGGGTGATTTGGACGTCGGTCATGGTGTGGGCGACGACAAACGCAGTGAACGTCACCGATGGTCTCGATGGTTTAGCTGCGGGTTCGGCAACGCTTGGTTTTCTTGCGTTCACATTTATTGCGTACTGGGGTTTTCGTAATCCAGGCCTGTACAACATTGTCAATCCACTTGACCTCGCAGTGTTCTCAGCTGCAATGGCGGGAGCATGTGGTGGTTTCTTATGGTGGAACGCGGCTCCGGCGCGAATCTTCATGGGCGATGTTGGCGCCCTTGGTATTGGCGCCGCACTCGGATTACTTGCCGTTACAACCAACACGCATCTCTTGTTGCCATTGATTTGTGCGTTGAATGTGATGGAAGCGGGTTCCGTTGCGATTCAGATGGGCGTCTTCAAAGCGTCGGGACGCAAGAAGCGACTGTTCCGTATGTCGCCGATACATCATCACTTTGAGTTGTTGGGATGGCCAGAGACAACAGTCATTATCCGATTCTGGATCATCTCTGGATTGTGTGTCGCTGCTGCACTTGCGCTCTTTCTTGCAGACTTCACGAACGTTGTTGATATGGGGCGGGCTGGTCTTTGATGCGTCGTGTAGCGGTATTCGGATTAGGAATTGCGGGTTGTGCGACTGCCCAGGCGCTCGCAGACCGCGGATATGGTATTCGACTCGCCGATGATGCAATTACCGACGAGATGCTCGCATTCGCCGACAACATTGATGCTCCGTTGTATGCACCGAATGACACACAGATTCAACAGTTGCTTCGTGACGTTGACACTCTTGTTCCTGCTCCTGGTGTTCCTCCGCGTCATCGCGTTATTGAAGAGGCGACGCGCGCAAAGATCGCAATTCGTACCGAGATTGACGTTGCATATGAATGGGAACAACAACGTGTTGGTGGACCTCGACCAATGCTCGGTGTCACGGGAACAGACGGCAAAACCACCACAACGATGATTGCAGCAGCGCTACTGCGTGGCGCAGGACTACGTGCGGCTGAGGTAGGTAATACCGATACACCATTAATCGCCGCATTAGGTGAAGATCACGATGTCTTTGTGGTTGAGTGTTCAAGTTTTCGTTTGCAGTACATTTCTCATTTCCGATGTGATGCGTCCACATGGTTGAACTTTGCACCGGATCATTTGGATTGGCATCCCGATCGATCGCACTATCTCAATGCGAAGGCACAACTATGGCGACATTCGCGCACAAGTGATGTTGCGGTCGTGCCAGATGGAAATGACGAGATCACGTCCATCGCACAATCTTCAGCCGCTCGGATAGTGACTTTTGGTTTACATTCCGGCGATTACACGGTGAGCGACAACAAGCTGACGTCGCCTCACGGGATGCTTGCCCATGTCGACCAACTATGGCGATCAATGCCACATGACATCACCAATGCACTTGCTGCGAGCGCACTCGTGTTGGAGTCGGGTCTCATTACGCCTGATTCAATTGAAAACAGTCTTGCCGAGTTCCAACCAGCTCAACATCGCATTGAACTAATCGGGGAGTTCTCGGGATCACATTGGTTTGACGATTCCAAAGCAACGAGCCCGCATGCATCCCTCACTGCAATCCGCGCGTTTGAAAGACTGGTACTCATAGCTGGGGGACGTAACAAGGGACTTGATCTCACTGCGATGGCAACAGAGCCACAACGTATGGTTGGAGTTGTCGCCATTGGCGATGATGCAGACGTGATTCAAAGAGCATTTTCTTCGGTGTGTGATGTCGTTGTGGCAGACACGATGGATGACGCAGTACGTAAAGCCGCTGCAATGGCGTCACTGGGAGTGGATGTCGTGTTGTCACCGGGCTGCACCAGTTATGACTGGTACAAGAACTACAACGAACGTGGTGATGATTTTCAGCGTGCAGTGCGCGCGTTCTTTGCCGGTGGCACTGGCGCAGGTCGGGAGGTGAGTCAATGAGCAGCGAATCAATGGGGATGGATTCACGCCGTCCGGTTCCAATGAGTGTGCGCGAACGTCGCCTCGCAACGCTTCAAAGGACTGGTCTTGCGAAGCAGCGCAAGATCGCAGTGCAAGCTCCCAACTCCACTTTCTACGGAATCATGATTGTGGTCTCGACGCTCACGTTGCTCGGTCTCATCATGGTGTTGTCATCTTCGTCAGTGTCCATGTTTATGGGTGGAGAGTCAGCGTGGAAGCTGTTCCAACGCCAGGCCGTGTTCGCCGGATTTGGTGTTGCCCTCCTGGTCTTTTCCTATGGTCGTCCATATTCGGAAATTCGACGTCATGTGTCGTTCATTCTTGCGGGAGCTGTTCTTCTTAACTTGTTACCACTCATTCCCGGAGTAGGTCTTGAAGTGAACGGTGCGCGTGCATGGGTGAACTTTGGTTTTCTCAGTTTTCAACCATCTGAATTCTTGAAACTTGCTGTCATTTTGTTCTGTGCTGACCTCATCTCAAAACGACATCGCTATGTTGCGGTACCTCGACGCACTCTGTGGCCGATGTTGTCAGTGATGGGCGTAGCTGTTCTGTTGTGTTTTGCGCAAGAAGACATGGGCGCTGCTGTGATTTTTGCTGGCATCGTGTTGACGATGTGCTTCGTGGCTGCAATGCCATTGCGCTATGTCGCAGGTGTTGGTGCAATGTTTGCGTTCGTTGGTGTTTTGGTCCTCGCTGCACGCGATAATGCGCGACAGAGGTGGATGGCCTTTCTAGACATCGAGAGCACGAAAAGCCACACTGGATATCAGGTGTATCAGTCGCTACTGAGTATCGCGAACGGCGGTCCGACAGGAGTTGGTGTTGGAACGGGCACAAGCAAGTGGGGATACCTTCCGTTGTCATACAGCGACTTCATCTTTGCTGTCATCGCGGAAGAACTAGGACTTGTTGGAGCTCTCGCTGTGATTGGTGGATTTGCTTTGCTTGCTTTCTTTGGCGTGCAAGTTGCAATCGGTGCACGTGACATGTTCGGTACTTTGCTCGCAAGTGGAATCACAGCGTGGTTCTCTATTCAGGCAATAGTGAACATCGGTGGAGTAGTGGGCTCGTTGCCGTTGACTGGCTTGACGTTGCCATTCCTGTCATACGGTGGTTCTTCGCTCATGACATCGCTTGTGGCTGCGGGACTGCTCTTGAATGTCGCCCGCAACATGAAATAGTGGTGCGATGGTTTTTGCCGTTGTAACAGGTGGTGGCACAGCGGGCCATGTGGTCCCAGCGATGGCGATCCTTGAGGCGCTGGAAGATGCCGGATATCCCACCGATATGTTGCGTTATGTCGGCACCAAGCGTGGCATTGAAAACACATTGATGAAATCCAGTCCCGTTGACGCTGCCTTTCTCCCCATCTCGGGTTTACAGCGATCGTGGCGTCCCACGAAATTGTTGCAGAATCTGTTGTTGCCATTTCGATTATCAAATGCAACGTCACTTGCGGCTGAACTGCTTCGAAAATGGAACCCCAATATCGTCATCTCTGTTGGGGGATATGGAAGTGAGCCGATGGCGCGAGCAGCGCGGAAGGGGAAAATTCCTGTGATGTGTGTGAGCTATGACCGTGTTCCCGGATTAGCAACAAAGAAACAGCAGTATTACGCGGTGTGTTGTGCCGTCGCATTTGAAGATTCAAAACTTCGTAACTCGCGACATGTTGGTGCACCTATTCGTCGGGCAATTCGCCAACTCGATCGCACAGTACAACGACCAATTGCCTGTCGTGAATTCGACATTCCCGAACATTGCCGTGTTGTCACGGTTGTAGGAGGGTCATTAGGGTCGGGGCTTCTCAATAACTCTGTTGCATCGATTCTTCAACAACTAAATGCTCAACACCTCACAGATGTTGCGGTGGTGCATGTCTGCGGAGAGCGATTCGCTTCCCAACCACAGCCAGAGGTGCCCGGAGGTGTTGTGTATCGCCGTATTGCCTACACCGATCGCATGGCCGACTTATATGCGGCTACTGATGTTTTAGTAAGTCGAGCGGGCGCGAGCACGATCGCAGAGATTGCGGCCGTCGGTGTGGCGGCAATTGTTGTGCCTTGGAAAGATGCCGCAGATAATCATCAAGAGCTAAATGCGCGCTGGTTGGCAGACCCGAGCGCGGCAATCATGATGTCGGAACGTGAATGTACAGACGGCTTCTTAGGTAAAGAAGTGTGTTCATTGTTGCTAAACGACGAACTTCGCTCCGACATGGCCGCGCGCGCTTATCACATGGGCGAGATTCATAGAGGGTCAACTCTCATTGATCTCATCAAACGCGTGTCGTATGACCGCAACACAAAAGAGACGTGATACATGACTCGGCCTCGTCAGTATCCGCGTGAGCCGCAACCGCGTCTTGACCTGTCAGTACCTCGGCGCGTGCATGTAGTTGGCGTCGGTGGTCCTGGCATGAGTGCGCTGGCGATCATGCTCGCTGAACGTGGTCACCATGTGTCGGGTTCTGAGATTCGTGCTTCTGATGTGCTGGATACTTTGCGCTCGGTGGGCGTGATGGTCGTGATGGGTCAACGAGCTGAAAATGTGAGTGACGTTGAGATAGTCACATACTCCACTGCGATTTCTGATGACAACATCGAATTAGTGACCTCTCGCGCTCGTGGTCTCACAGTTCTGCATCGTGGTGACGTGTTGGGTTCGTTGTGCATGGATGATCGCGTGATCGGAGTTGCTGGAACACATGGCAAAACCACCACGTCGGCTCTGCTGCTTTTGATGTTGCGCGGTGGGGGACTCGATCCCTCGTATGTCATCGGCGCGGAAGTGCGCGATATCGGACGAGGTGCGGGAAACGGAACCGATGCTGTGACGGTGGTCGAACTTGATGAAAGTGATGGCACAGCAGAGGTTGTTCCTGTGGAGAGTGTCATTGTGACGAATATCGACATCGATCATCTTGACTATTTCGTGTCGTCGTCGAATGTTGACGCTGCATTCCATGACATTGCGAGCCGAGCGACACGGTGCGTGGTGTTATGTGCCGATGATCCGGGCTGTGTTCGACTGCATGCACGGATCATCGCAGAGAAAGCGAACGGGCGCTCAGTGTCACCCACAGTCATCACATACGGCGTGTTGTCTGCTGCTGATGTACGAGTGTCTGCATTCACAGAGACGTCAGAGGGAAGTGAATGTGTTGTAAGCGTTGACGGATTGGACCACATTGTGACATTGCCTTTACGAGGAATGCACAATGTCTTGAATTGTGCAGCGGCGATTGCAATGGTTCATGCGTACGGCGTTGATGTGAAAGATGCAATTTCTGCTGCTGCGCGCTTTGTTGGCGTTGAACGGCGATTTGAGGAGCGTGGCGTCGTGCGTGGCGCATTATTGATTGACGACTACGCACACCTACCAGCAGAAATCGATGCGGTAATACGCGCAGCATCGGGGCACCCACAGCGACAGGGGAAAGTGATTTCAGTTTTTCAGCCGAACCGCTTTCACCGCATCGCGCAAATGTCTCATGAATACGCTCATTGTTTCGAGCACGCCGATGTCGTGATTATCACCGAGATATACGCGTCGGGGACGACTCCGATCCCCGGAGTCACTGGCAAACTTGTGATGGACGCAATCACGTCATCTCATCCAGACGCGAATGTGATTTGGGCGCCCGAACGTGCAGATGTCATTTCCGCGGTGTTGGACAACATCGTTCCAGGCGATGTGTGCATCAGCATGGGATGTGGTGACATCGGAAATTTGCCGAGAGAACTTATGCAACAGGTTGGTCAATGACGATGCCGTCACCCAGTGCGACAACGCCACAGTGGCAAGCGGTGCATGACGCTCTCATGAGCGGAGGTGTGCAGTCGTCTCTCGATGGGCCTTTGGGTTCGCGCACGACATATCGCGTGGGTGGAAAAGCCGCCGTAATTGCAGAAGTGTCATCGTTTGATGATCTGTTACACGTGTCGCGTGTGATCCGCGGTTATTCACTCACACACGTCTTGGTGGTGGGCAATGGCAGCAATATGTTGGTGTCAGACAGCGGATACAACGGTCTCGCCATTGTCTTGAACTCGGTTGGACCGGAGGAGATTTCTCTTGATGATGACGGGTCAGTAGTCGTAAGTGGCCATGTGTCGTTGCCGCAGATGGCGCGCCAAAGTGTCACAGCACATCGATGCGGATTGGAATGGGCGGTGGGCGTACCAGGCACTGTTGGTGGTGCGGTGCGAATGAACGCAGGTGGACACGGCTCTGACATGGCAGCGTCCGTGATTGATGTCGTGATCGTTGACATTCTCGCCGGTCGTGTCGCTCGTGTGGGTGCTCGCGATCTTGGTCTTCGTTTCCGTGCATCGGCATTAGGTGGACAGCATCTTGTGACATCTGTTCGTTTAGCCACAGAGAACGCAGAACACGATGAGGGTCGCAGCGCCCACGATGGTAAGTCTTGCAATGACGAGATCAGCGAGATAGTGCGGTGGCGCCGCGAACATCAACCCGGGGGACAAAACGCGGGGTCGGTGTTTGTAAACCCTGGGACGGATACAAAAAGTGCAGGAGCTCTCATTGACGCAGCGGGGCTTCGTGGTCTGCGTATGGAAACAGCAGTTGTGACTGAAAAGCATGCGAACTTCATTCAGTCAGATCCAGATGGTCGAGCAGACGATGTTGTGACCCTCATGTGTCGTGTGCAAGACGTCGTGCAACAACGTCACGGAATTCGCATGCGCAGTGAAGTCACGTTGGTTGGTTTTGATCCGAAAATTTCTGCTCGATTTGCCGATGAGATTCGCCATGACCCGAATGTTGTGCGTGCGCAAGACAAACTAGAAGCAATCGTTGCCGGCGGAGATCAGGTGTTATGACCACACAGCCTCCAGATAATCCAGATGCTCCATTAGATGCTGATGGTCTTGACCCCACCGCGGATACCACTCGCCCCACTGCAGTTCCAAGCGGTGATGAAATAGCAGTTACCGAAGTGCCCGATGATGTGGTGCGAGAAATGGGAGAGTTATTCGGACAGACCTCTCCTAGTGAAGACCTCACTACTCACACTGCGCTGAGCGACGTGATAACGATCGCAGATCCATCAGTACGTGGACCTGACACGAACGACATTTCAATCATCGAAATCGGAGCAGATGCCGACGACATCATGGTGATCAACGCAGATGACATAGACCGAGTGGTCATCGTTGATCAAGATCAACCCGATCCCACTTTTGAAGAACGTCGTCGCAAACGCGAGCGGCGAGAAAAACTGAAAAAGATTCGGTGGTTTAAATGGGCGGCCGTTGCAGTTGTGTTGGGGATTGTTGTCATTGCGATTCTCGCATCTCCTATTTTTTCGGTACGTGACGTCCAGGTGGAGGGAGCGGTGTACACATCGCAAGACTCAATCACTGCCGCCAGTGATGTGCTGGAAGGCGATTCGTATTTCACTCTCGATACAACTGGCGCTGCGGATATTTTGAAAAGCGATCCATGGGTGGAAGATGTTCGTATCTCCAAGCATTTTCCCGACACCGTTGTGATTGAAGTTGATGAGCGAACGCCTGTTGTGTGGTACGTAGGTGAAGACAACAAGGCTCGCGTCGTTGACGCTGAGGGTCGGGTCATCACAGTCTTAGAGGGGTGGCCCACCGAGTATCTCCAGGTGACCGGTGTTGGGCCATCACTCGCCGCTGGTGCCGTAGCTGATGTGGGATATCGCGCTGCAGCGCAAACAGTGATCGCCCTGCCCGACGAATTACGCCGGCTGGTCCAGTCGCTAGAGCTGAGCGCTGGTGGAGAATTGTCGATGACGCTCTCGTCGGGGACGATTGTGCGGTTTGGAACACCGACTGACCTGCAGAACAAATTGGTGTCGGTGGTCGTTCTTCTCCGTCGTCAAAACCCCACAGATATCGCACTTATTGACGTCTCCACCGGCGAGGTCACAGTCGCGATGCGGTAGCAGAGCGCCATAGACACAGTCGCGATGCGGTAGCAGAGCGCCATCGAACAGGGCCGCGATGCGCTGAGTAACGCGCAGAAATAGGGCGGAATTCCCCAAAATTGCTGTGTCGGTGTGGAAACATTAAACGACCGAAGTCCCCATGACTTCTTTGCCCGGAGGTACAGGCCAATGGCCGGAGCACCACAGAATTATCTCGCCGTTATCAAGGTGATTGGAATTGGCGGTGGCGGTGTTAACGCTGTCAACCGCATGATCGACGCCGGACTACGTGGCGTTGAGTTTGTCGCAATCAATACCGACGCACAGGCGCTGCTGATGTCAGATGCCGATGTCAAGCTCGATATTGGTCGCGAACTCACGCGTGGACTGGGTGCTGGCTCAGACCCCGAAGTGGGACGCGCAGCAGCAGAGGCTCACCGCGAAGAAATCGAAGAACTTATCCATGGTGCCGACATGGTGTTTATTACCGCAGGTGAAGGTGGTGGCACAGGAACAGGTGCAGCACCCGTAGTCGCCGAAATCGCCAAGTCACTCGGTGCGTTAACAATTGGTGTTGTCACTCGTCCTTTCCAGTTTGAAGGACGTCGTCGTGCCGTGCAGGCAGACAATGGAATTCAACGACTCAAAGAAAAAGTCGACACTCTGATCGTGATTCCCAATGATCGCTTGCTGACCATTGCAAACGACAAAACCAGTTTGGTCAATGCGTTCAAGATGGCAGACGACATCTTGTTGCAAGGCGTTGGTGGTATCACCAACCTGATCACAACTCCTGGTCTGATCAACACCGACTTTGCAGACGTGCGCATGATCTTGTCGAATGCTGGCTCAGCGCTCATGGGTGTTGGTGTGGCAAGTGGCGACAACCGCGCTGTCGTGGCAGCAAAAGACGCAATCTCCAGTCCGATGCTCGAAGCAGCAATCGACGGTGCGCGCGGCATCTTGCTCAACATCACGGGCCCCTCAAGCATGGGTCTGTTCGAAGTCAATGCAGCAGCCGAAGTGGTGCATGGTGTTGCGCATCAAGACGCGAACATCATCTTCGGAACAGTGATCGATGATGAAGCGGGCGACGAAATCAAGGTCACTGTGATCGCTGCTGGTTTCGAACGTTGGGATGCTTCTGCTCCAAGTCGCAGCACGACCAAAAAGCGTTCTAGCGAACCGCGTCCTGTCACATCATCTGCGATCTTCAATGACGACGATGGTGATCCGTTTTCTGATGATGACGACGACTTCGACGTTCCTTCGTTCTTGAAGTAATTCTTGAAATAGAGACAGATGACTGCATTGGTTGACGCATCCGTTGTGTGCGCCAACGTTCACGACATCGTCTCTCACATTGCTGACCATGTTCGGATGCGCGGGGGAAATTACGTCTCTCTTGTCGCTGTCACAAAAACTCGTGGCTGGGACGCGATTGTTGCGGCCCACGCCTGTGGTTGCGATGCGGTGGGGGAGAACTACGCACAAGAGTTGCGTGACAAAGTGGAAGGTCACGAGGTGGCCATCCCGGTGCATTTCATTGGGGCAATCCAAACGAACAAAATCAAACTGATTGCTGACGTTGTCGATGTGTGGCAATCAGTTGATCGCGCGTCCGTCATCGATGAACTGGCCAAACGTTGCACGCGCCCACCGCGGGTGCTGCTCCAAGTGAACACCACCGGCGAAGCATCGAAAAGCGGGTGTGACCCACAGGCCCTCGATGATTTGCGCTCCTACAGCGAATCGAAGGGTGTCGTCGTGGAGGGTTTTATGACGATGGGTCCAACGAGTGAAGACCCACGAGACACCCAGCAAGCATTTCGGGCATTGCGTCAACTGGTAGACGCGCACGGGTTGAGCGTGTGCTCCATGGGAATGAGCGGGGATTACCTGATGGCCGTCGACGAAGGATCAACGATGGTGAGAATTGGTCAGGCGATTTTCGGGGCACGCATCTAAGGCTTCACGTGTCGGAATGTCCCAATCCAGTGTGTGTATAAGGATTAGTCTGTAGTCATGTCGGTCTTTCGCAGAGCAATGGATTATCTCGGGCTAAGCGGTGACGACGGATACGACGATTACGACTTGTCCACTGAGTACGAGCGTCCCGCGCGATCAAGTCGGATGCCGTCTGCTGAACCTATGCCCCGTGGTCGAGGAGGATACGAACCTGAGTACGTCCAAGACGTCAGTCGTCCTGCTCTGCGTCCGCGCATTGATGACACCGGAAATGTTCGCCGTCCCGACGACTCACTTGGTGTGCGCCCCATTGGTGCGCCTCGTACATCCTCAACTGTTCGTCCCGTTGCATCACAAGGTGAACCAGTCACGGTGCGTCCGCGAAACTTTAATCAAGCACAAGAAGTCGCTGATTACTTCAAAGAAGGTCAGCCTGTGATTGTCAACCTTGAAGGTGCGGATAAAGATATGTCACGTCGCATTATCGATTTCGCGAGTGGTCTGTGTTACGGCCTTGGTGGATCCATGGAAAAAGTCGGTAGCGGTGTGTATCTGTTGAAGCCAACTGCCGGGCATGACTCTGGTCGTCACTGAGTTATTGCACTCTTCAGTAACCGAAACGCATAGTTGTTGATTAACTAAGTAGCTATGGGACTTGTCTGTGGGCTGCTCAGCCTGTATGGAATCGTCATTATTTTGCGCGTTGTGTCGTCATGGTTTCCTGTTAACTACGACAGCCCGTTTGCACCAGTTGTCAGAGTGCTCGTTCAATTGACGGAACCTGTTCTTGCACCCGTGCGACGCGTATTGCCAATGGCAGGCCCTTTTGATTTCACTCCGATCGTGGTGTTGATCGCCGTCAACATCATCCTTCCGCGTTTGCTTGGGTGCTGACCCATCTAGAGCCGTAGCCTCGTAGCGTGCCGTATCCGCAGGTCAACCCCCAACCACACTTTCCGTCCATAGAGGAGGCGGTTCTCGGGCGGTGGGCTGCCGACAACACCTTCATGCGTAGTGTGTCTGCTCGCGATGCAGGGGACAATGGCGAGAACGAATTTGTCTTCTACGACGGACCGCCCTTTGCGAACGGACTTCCGCACTACGGCCACCTGCTCACCGGGTTTGTGAAAGATGCTGTGCCTCGTTATCAAACGATGCGTGGCAAGAGGGTAGAGCGCCGCTTTGGTTGGGATTGTCACGGATTGCCTGCAGAAGTGGAAGCGGAAAAAGAACTGGGTATCTCGGGCCATCCGGAAATTGCCGAGTTTGGCGTGGAACGTTTCAATGATGCGTGCCGCACAAGCGTGTTGCGCTACACCGATGAGTGGCAAAAGTATGTGACACGTCAAGCGCGCTGGGTTGATTTCGATAACGATTACAAGACGCTCGATCTCGACTACATGGAAAGCGTCATGTGGGCGTTTCGCACATTGTGGGACAAAGGCCTGATTTATGAAGGCTTTCGCGTGCTCGCTTATTGCTGGCGATGTGAGACGCCCTTGTCGAACACCGAGACACGTATGGATGATGTGTATCGCGATCGCCAAGACCCCGCGCTCACAGTGTGGTTCACGCTTGAGACGGGCGAACGCATCCTCGTATGGACCACTACACCATGGACTTTGCCGAGCAACTTGGCGCTCGCCGTCGGACCAGACATTGAATATGCGGTGTTGCAAGATGCGGCTGGTCAGCGATACATCATTGCTGATGCGCGACGCGACAAGTATGAAAAAGAACTCGACGGGTTTGAGTTGTGTGAAGTGGTGAAGGGATCGCAACTCGTTGGTCGCTCATACACCCCAATGTTTGATTTCTTTGCCGATACGGACAACGCATTTCATGTGCTGCCGGGCGAATTTGTCACCACTGAGGACGGAACAGGTGTAGTGCACCTCGCGCCAGGTTTTGGTGAAGACGACCAGATTGTGTGCAACGCTTCGGGAATACCGACACTGTGCCCGATGGATGAACACGGGCGATACACGCAAGAGATTTCACCATGGGCTGGTACGCACGTGTTCGAAGCCAATCCCAGCGTGATTGCTTACTTGAAAGAACGCGGTGTTGTGGTGCGTCATGACACCTACGACCACCCGTATCCGCACTGTTGGCGTTGCGCTGAACCGTTGGTGTATCGCGCAATTTCTTCGTGGTTTGTGAAAGTCACTGATATTCGTGATCGTATGGTCGAACTGAACGAACAGATTCGATGGGTTCCTGAGCATCTCAAAGAGGGAAGTTTTGGAAAGTGGATCTCCAACGCACGTGATTGGTCAATCAGTCGTAATCGTTTTTGGGGTTCACCAATACCTGTGTGGAAGAGCGATGATCCCGCGTATCCACGTATCGATGTGTACGGAAGTTTGGAAGACATTCGTCGCGATTTCGGTGTGACCGTCACTGATTTACATCGCCCTGCTATCGACAATTTGGTGCGGCCTAATCCCGATGATCCGACGGGCAAGTCGATGATGAGGCGTGTTCCTGAGGTGCTCGATTGCTGGTTTGAAAGCGGGTCAATGCCGTTTGCGCAGGTGCATTACCCATTTGAAAATAGTGGATGGTTCGAGCATCACTATCCGGGTGATTTCATCGTTGAATACATCGGACAAACTCGTGGCTGGTTCTACACCTTGCACGTGTTGGCGACAGCTTTGTTTGATCGCCCTGCTTTTGCGACGTGCGTGAGTCACGGCATTGTGTTGGGTGATGACGGGCAGAAAATGTCTAAGAGTCTTCGCA
>Ga0169931_10007530_pt1 | contig 16122 bp, 15 predicted proteins | sample Kivu_15m_20L_FD_129675 | JGI IMG/M metagenome (GOLD analysis project Ga0169931, IMG submission 129675) | Freshwater microbial communities from Lake Kivu, Western Province, Rwanda to study Microbial Dark Matter (Phase II) - Kivu_15m_20L... | ecosystem: Environmental > Aquatic > Freshwater > Lake...
ATTTGCTTTAGTTTGGCTTCAACAAGAGAGGTGACACCAGGAAAGACAGTGCTGCGCAAAACCAGTAACTGGCCGTCACGCAAATGTTTAGCAAAATCACTCACAGCTCGTGGTACAGCCTCAGCATCTGGATTTAGATGCTCATCGACTGGAGTACCGATAACAACGATCACCACTTCAGCTTGAGAGATACACGATGGATCGTCACTTGCCACATATGTGTTGCCATCTAAAACGCGTTGTAGAACGGGAGGTGCGCCCGGCTCATCAAAAGGCATTTGAGCACTATTGACTTGTTTGACCACCGCAGAATTGATGTCATACGACACCACATTGTGGCCGTTATCCGCTAGGGCTAGGGCTAGAGGCAATCCGACGTGACCACACCCGCCAACAACTACTACAGAACTCACGGCGCCATCCTAGTGAGGAGTGCCGTTGTAATCAGGCTGGCGTGAATTTGTCGTTATTGAAGAACCTTCCCCATCTGGAGCGTAATAACTGTGATTCATGTTCTGCGACATTCGGATTTCGTGACTGAGCCTCGAAATGAGTGAGTTGCGTAAAGGGGGTCCAGATGATTCGGTAACTCTTGTGAAGCAACTTGAAACACAGGTCAATATCATTGAAATTATTGGGGAATTGAACACTCATGCCGCCAACCTCGGAGTAGACCGCTCGGCGTATTGCTATGCAAGCCCCCGTCACCCCGGATACTTCGCGTGCAATCTGATTAAGGGAGTGAGACGAGAACTCCGCTATTGATTGGCCGGCTCCGTGGTCATGCGGGGCAGGATTGTTACAGATTGACGCACTCTGAACCCGACCGTCTTCAAATAACAGCGTGGGAGCCGAGGCTCCGACTCCCACATCTTGGAGGTGTCCGATGAGTGTTTCAATCCAGTCGGAAGAAATAATTTTCGTATCATCATTCAGGAAAATCACAAAATCTCCACGACTGTGGACAAAACCAAGATTGCATTTGTCAGCAAAGTTGAAAGCTTTGCTATAGGGGATCACTGTGATCCTTGGATCCTTTTCCCAGCGCAATAGTGCATCGCTGACAATTTTGGTCTGATCTTGGACTAACAATATTTCGTAGTTCTTATATGTTGAGGTTTTGAGAATACTTTCGACACATTGCTCAACCAAAACAATGGAACTTCCATCGATGTTTCGTGTTTTTGTGCCCGTTGGAATGACAATGCTGACTAGTGGATCGCGGAAAATTGCACGTTGAATTCGTCGTGACCCTAAAGACTCAACACTTACTTGTGCATCGATGTCACGCTTACTTAGTTCATTACGCACTATGTCACATTCTGCGCTCTGAAGATTCTTTGAGTTTGCCTGGTCATTACTGAGATTGTCTTGAACAAATACTGGAGCAGCCATGTGCCCTACACGAGGATTGACATGTGTTAGCCGAAGAATTAGTTCGTACAGGGAAGCGGTGCTCGTACTTTGTATCTGTGATACAACGTCTTGAACGGCGCTACGCCGGGCAATGAATCCGAAGCGCAAATAGTTTTCCCCCAGCAATCTTTCGGGTGAAAAGTGAGGCAATCGTTTGACATGCGATTTCTTCGAAGAGCTTTGTACATGAACCTGTGTTGAATACCAAACTGCGATCTCAGTTTGCTGTGAAGTGATTCTTCTGACTCGTTCGACACCCTCAGGATGTAGGGAACTGCCCGACCCAATAAACAACAAAATTTCGCCAGCGCATGAATTGACGGCATCAGATAGAGAATTGTGGACGGAGACCCTTGGTGACACGCTTGCATTTTCAAGTAGTGCCTCTTCTTGGTCGGTGATCATCTCTCGCGAAATGAAGTGAACATCTATATCTCTTGATATTTGAGGGCGCAGGACCTCAAGTTGTGCGTGAGGGGATGGATTGCTCGCGGAAAGTACTACGACAATAGAGATAGAAATCATTGCTCTTATTGTCTACGGATCAACTTTTTGACTAGGCGAATAGGCAGCGTTACAACTCTGCCAATCCTCCATGTTGTTGACGAGTGAATCTCTGCAAGATGTTTTTGATGATTTTGACGTTGTCGCTGCAGGCGGTGTTTCATTTCTTCAGATTGGGCAGTCAAACCAATCATTGAATCCCTTGTAGCAAGGAGAAGTAATGCTAAGTCATGATTCTCAACAATCAGGTCTGCAAAGTCACTTTTTGTCTGCTGTAGTTGTTGGAGTGCTTCACTGAGACGCCCGTGTAGTTCGTGAAGTTCGTTCCTGGACGTTTCAAGTTCAGTCCGTGCTCCTTCTAGTGTTTCTATGAGCAAGCCACGAGCAGTTGCAAGCGCTTGGTACTCAGAAATCTGTGCGAACAGCAGATTGAGACGTTGATCATTAGATGTTTTTCGACTGTCCGTGTGAGGTGGTACCGAAAAATGCGTCTTTGGACGTGCTTTGACGACGAATTGGTAAATGTTCGAGTCTCGATCAGCGCGTACGTAGTCAATTGCTTCTGAAGGAACCGTAGACGGCACTGGTCCAAATTCCGTTGTTCCTAGTTCAGCAGTAGTTCCATACGTTTCTGTGGTTTCAAAACCATTACGACTCAAAAGAAGTTCAAGAGTGTCCCGCGTGAAAAACCGAATGTGAGTTTGATCCAGTAAACCTGTTTCACGATATTTGAAGTGTCCTTGTAAAAGGGACAGTCGAACATCGCCATGAGCAATGTTTGGAATCGAAAGAACGATGTAGCCGTCTTTTTCTAGAAGATTGTGAAACTGGAGAAGAACTAAATCAGGATGTAAGCAGTGCTCCAGTACGTCACCAGCAAGTACGACATCAAACTTTTCTTCTCCACATTTTTCTCGAAGGTCTAACCAGTCCAGATCTGTAATTATTGCCTTGTCGGCAATTGTGAGCAGCTGATCATAAAATCGACCGTCTTTTTCGATTGCGACAACATAGTTATTCTGTGACTTAATTGCCGTTGTGACGTGACCACCAGCCGACCCAACCTCTAAAACCCTCTTGTTGTGTCCTATTAGTTGAAGAGCGATGGAATGTGAATTATTCGCGCGGAGCGGGTCAACGTTGCTCTGGTAGACCGATTCCATTAGTTCTCCATGCTAGGTGATTCATGCTGTGTCAAAGTGCAGAATGTTGGATGGATTAATCGCTTGGAAGTTGCGCATTATCTCGTTGTTGGAGAAGATTTGGTGCAGCTTTGTCTTTGTCAGAAAGCACTGTGCGGAGGTCGGTTGACCAGTTAATACACAGTGTTGGGCACTCGGGCGTAATACCTTTTTCCATGATTGGGTTGAACTCTGCCGTCACGACGTAACAGACAATCGTGTTGTCCGTGAGGGCTTGAAAGGCATGTCCCACGTGCGGTGGGAGCAGAACAGCATTGCCGTCTTGAGCGGTGAGATGCACGCGTACCCATTTTCCGAAATTCTCTGAATTCGGATTGATGTCAATCACGTAGTCATCGATAGCACCGTTCATCACGGTCACTAATTTGGCCTGTCCTTTTGGAGCGATGCTGTAGTGAATACCACGTACTACACCTTTCGACGATCGCGAGATGTTGGCCTGTACGGGTGAGAAGTCAAAATCAATATGTTTCTGTAGTTCTGACTTCTTGAACCATTCCTGAAACCATCCACGTTCATCAGCGTGTCGCTTAGCTTCTATGTAGTACGCGCCACCAATGTCTAGCTTTGTGATGTTCATGAACTCTCTAATTCAATTACCTTGCGGATGTCTTCCATATTGTGACGCAAAGCATCAGCCCATGGTCGCATTTCGGGAATCTTGTTAGCGATGGTCTTCTGATGATCAAGAACCGAAAAGGATGGACGCACCGCTTTTGTGGGGTATTCAGTTGATGGCACTGCACTCACAAGATCAGAACTTTTACCGAGCATTTGATATATAGATTGTGTCAATTCGTACCACGATGCTTGACCTGAATTCGTACCGTGGTACATACCTGCGGGGGCTTGCGCCGTCACTATCTTAAAAATGTGCTCGGCTAAATCGCGGGCATGAGTTGGTTGACCCAGTTGATCGTTCACTACTCGTACGGGATCATTTGCGAGTGCTTTACGCGTCATTGTTTTGACAAAGTTGTGTCCGTACTTGCTATACAGCCATGCTGTGCGCACGACATAAGTGTGAGACGAATATTCAGCCAGTGCTGCTTGCTCGCCACACAGTTTTGATTTTCCATAGATGGAAACAGGACCTGTGGGGTCATCTTCTTTGTATGGGGAAGTCGCATTGCCAGGAAACACATAATCGGTTGAGACCAAAACGTGGGTTGCACCGACGTGTTGTGCGGCTTGAGCCACATGACGTGCGCCGTCACAATTCACTGCAAATGCTGCCTTTTCATTGTCTTCGGCGGCGTCAACTGCTGTCCATGCAGCACAATTCACCACCACTGATGGTTTGCGTTGTGTGATGAATGCGTGAACATCGTCGTTGTTAGTGATGTCGAGAGTGTCGATAGTGGAAAAATCAAAAGGAATGTTGAGTTCCGTGAGAAGGTCACGAAACGACAGACCTAGTTGTCCATCTCCACCAATAATCAACCACGACATGCTGTGTGTTATTTCTTCTTGAGTGGACGCCACCACTCCGGATTTGTTTGATACCACTCAACAAGTTGCGGTAGTGCGGCTTTCAACGAATTCTGTGGTGTGTAGCCGAGTTCGCGGTTGATTTTGCCCCAGTCAACGGAGTAGCGACGGTCATGTCCCAGTCGATCATCCACCCAGCGAATGCGATCTTCGCCTAAACCGAAGATCGATAACAACTGTGTGGTGAGTTCACGGTTTGTCATTTCGGTGCCACCACCAATGTTGTAGATCTCACCGGCACGACCCTTGTTCACAACAAGATCAATACCGTGGCAGTGATCATCAACATGTAACCAGTCACGAATGTTCATTCCGTCGCCATACAAAGGAACTTGTTCACCATCGATGAGATTGGTAATGAACAAAGGAATCACTTTCTCTGGGTATTGGTACGGACCAAAGTTGTTGGAACAACGCGTGATGCGCACATCAAGACCGAATGTTCGGTAATACGAGCGTGCGACCAAGTCACTCGATGCCTTGCTCGCGGCGTATGGACTATTGGGGAGCAACGGTTCTTGTTCATCCCAACTTCCTGATTCGATGGAGCCATACACCTCATCGGTAGAGACGTGAACAAAGGTAGGGATCTTTTCTCGGAGACTTGCTTCCAACATCTGGTGTGTGCCCAGAACATTGGTGTTCATAAAAACCGAACTTGATTCAATAGAACGATCAACGTGTGACTCGGCTGCAAAATGCACCACAACGTTGTGTCCGGGCAATGATGCTGCAATGTCGGAAGGATTACAGATGTCTCCTTTGACTACGGACAAGCGAGGGTCATCTTTGACCGGATCAAGATTGTGCGGATTGCCCGCATATGTAAAGGCATCGAACACTGTCACCTGAGTGACGTCACGGCCCCAGCGACCATCAAGGAGCCCACGTACGTAGTTGGAGCCAATGAATCCTGCGCCACCGGTTACGAAATACTTCATCAAAATGCCTCATGTATTGCTGGAAAAGACTCTCCGATACTATTGCGCCAATGCGTGGAATTGTTTTGGCGGGGGGTACCGGTTCTCGGTTATGGCCCATCACAAAGGGGATCAGCAAGCAGTTGGTGCCTATTTATGACAAACCGCTTGTGTACTACCCCATTTCCACCCTGATGACGGCGGGAACCCGTGACATTTTGATCATCACCACTCCGCATGACGCGTCCGCATTTCGCGAACTACTCGGAGATGGAAGCCAGTGGGGGATGAACCTTCAGTTTGCGGTGCAGCCCAGCCCTGATGGTCTTGCTCAAGCGTTCAGCATCGGCGAATCATTTATTGGTAGCGACGCTTGCGCCTTGGTTTTGGGAGACAATATTTTCCACGGCACCGGTCTGGGTGCTGAACTACGCGCTGGGAAAGATCCTGACGGTGCTGTGATCTTTGCGTATCGCGTCGCAAACCCGAGTGATTATGGCGTAGTGGAATTTGATGATGCGGGCCGTGCGATCAGCATTGAGGAAAAGCCACAGAGACCAAAGTCATCGTACGCTGTGCCTGGGTTGTACTTCTATGACAACGATGTGGTGGAGATCGCGAAGAATGTAAAGCCATCAGCACGTGGCGAACTTGAGATCACGTCGGTGAACAATGCGTATCTTGAGCAAGGGACGCTGCAAGTCCGAGTGTTGCCCGACGGAACAGCATGGCTTGACTCAGGAACATTTGGTTCACTGCATGATGCGAGTAGCTACGTGCGCGTGATTGAAGAGCGCCAAGGAACAAAGGTGAGTTGTCCCGAAGAAATTGCCTGGCGCAATGGATGGATCTCAGATGATCAGCTACTTCATCAAGCAGAACTTCTTGCAAAGAGCGGTTATGGCGAATACTTGAAGAAATTATTGGTGTCTTAGTGTTTCCGCCCGTCTTCGATGCCCAGATTTACCGGAGTCTCCATGCCGACATTTCACATCTTCAGGATGCAGATCTGCTGCATCATTTCTTAACATTTGGTTTGAATGGAGGTCGAATCGCGGGTGCCGTTTCCTCACGTCAAGAATTCATCAGTCTTATTCCTAGTGGCAAAAAGTCTCTCGAGATCGGACCGTTTAATCGCCCAATTCTGACGGGAGAGAATGTTTTCTTCGCTGACATTCTGAGTACTCAGGATTTGTTTATGCGCGCACAAGAAATCGGACTTGACACCTCCACTATCCCTGAAATCACGTGGGTGCTTTCAGACGGAACACTACGTTCCGTTGATCAAACATTTGACTGCGTGTTATCCAGTCATAACATTGAGCATCAGGTTGACTTAGTTCACCACCTTAATGAAGTAGCCAATTTGATCAATAGTGATGGCTACTACTTCTTAATTATTCCTGACTCACGGTTTTGCTTTGATCACTTCCTGCGACCGTCGACAATTGCTGATGTTTTAGACGCACACTATTCAGGTCGAAAAAAACATACATTGAAATCAGTTATCGAGCACCGCGCTCTAACAACACATAATGACTCCACTCAACACTGGGATGGTAACCACGGTTCCGCGACGGTAGATCCGATGCGCGTTGCAAGTGCTATCAGTGAGTTCGAAGCAAATAGTGAACATGGAATTGATGTTCACGCTTGGCAATTCACCCCAGAAAGTTTTGAGCGAATTGTGCAGCCATTATTTGACTTGCATCTCATCCCCTTCGGAATTGAGAGAATTTACCCAACAGTTCGAAACGACATTGAATTTTTCGCGATTCTAAAGAAGATGCCGAGCTAATACGTCCAGGATGTATTGAGGTGAACAAGGCCATCTTCACGCATGGTGTCTTGGACTACTTCAAAGCGCGTGCGCTTTTCCCAGTGATCAAATTCGTGTATCTCTCCGTGATCAGAAATCGATACTGAAATGTCGTATACACCTTGAAGCAGTGGAAGGTCGGCGATTCCCAACGTAAGCGACCCTTCACCTTGTGTTATGGGAATCGCAACGCCTTGTCGTTCTGATGTAGTGCCCCATACCTCGGTGCCGTGGAGTTCTGTGATTCGCACAGCAACACAACAGTTGTCAAGAGAGATGTCTGATGAATACAACACAGAGATGCTCATTGGTTTTCCAGAGTGAAATTGTGTTGTTTGTGTGTTGCGCATGTTGCGCAAACTGACATCAACAATTGACACTTCGCCAGAGCCCCAACGTTGTCCGATTTCTCCTTCAACACGTGGACGAGCAGCGTGACTCACGCCGTTGTATTCGTTGACTACGTCTGTTGCGGCTCCGTACATTCTCACGGCGCCTTTTTCCAACCAGATTGCGTTTTTGCAGAGTCGAGCAATGTCCGCGAGTCCGTGACTGACGATGAGAATGGTGTGTCCCGCTTTGCGGAATTGTTCGATCTTCTCGTGGCACTTTTGTTGAAATGCCGTGTCTCCGACGGCAAGTACTTCGTCAATAATGAGTATTTCAGGATCAACATTGATGGCGATGGCAAAACCAAGACGCACCGCCATACCGGAGGAATAGTTCTTGACGGGTGAATCAATGAATTGGCCGATGTCAGCGAATTCGACGATGTCGTCGTACTTGCGTTGGATTTCTTTTTGGTTCATCCCCAAAATGACACCGTTGAGAAATATGTTTTCGCGTCCTGATAGATCGGGATGAAAACCTGATCCCAACTCAAGCAGTGGCGCGATACGTCCGTCGACGCGCATCTCGCCCTTTTCAGGGGTCAAGATGCCAGAGAGACATTTCAGCAACGTTGATTTGCCAGAACCATTGCGTCCGATAATGCCGAAGGTTTCACCGTGGGCGATGTTTGCAGTGACGTCCTGCAATGCCCAGAACTCTTCGTAACGAGCACGACCACCGCGTAGGATCGCAGACTTGAGATATTGGTTCTTCTCGTGGTAGCGACGAAAAAGCTTCCACACCCCATCTATCTCAACGGCGTTGTTCATGCACTGGCCTCTCCTACCGGACTACGTATCCTAGAGTAGAGCCGGTCCTACCACGGGTCGCACTATCTACTTATGACTTCTGTTCTCGCGCCAATACAACGAGTTGCGTCTGCTCGTGAGTTGCTGTGGAACCTGACTTTGCGCGAGCTTCGCACAAAGTACCGACGCTCATTTCTGGGTTGGACATGGTCGATGCTCAATCCACTTGCCACTGTGGCTGTGTATGCCTTTGTCTTCGGGCATTTGTTTCAAGCGTCCCATCAGCCTGGTGATCCGAGCGGTGTTGATGCGTATGCCTTGTTCTTATTGTGTGGCTTACTTCCATGGAACTGTTTCACGATGGTGTCAAGCCTCGGCATGGGAAGTGTCCTGGGGAATTCGGCTCTTGTGAAGAAAGCCTCCTTCCCACGGGAGTTATTGGTGTTTGCCCAGTCTCTACACGGTCTCGTGCAATTTTCCATTGAAATGGGAATCTTGGCCGTGATCATGCTCATTGCGGGCAGCATGTTTTTACCGTGGTTGCCGGTGATCATCGTGCAAATGTTGCTGCTACTGCTGTTTGCAACAGGAATTGGTCTCGCACTGTCGGCGATTTACGTGTACTTCCGTGACATTAACTATTTGTGGGAAATTTTTACCCGCGTATGGTTTTTTGCAACGCCAATTGTTTACAGCCCTGACGTCTTGAAGGGTCGTGTATCGGGATGGGTCGAAACGGTGTTGCGTTGGAATCCGATGGCGGTGTTTGTGCGAGGTTTTCGACATTCAATCTATGACGGTCGGTTCGCAGGTTGGGCAGAGTTGGGTGCAGCAGCAATAGCAGCGTTCATCTCGATGACGCTCGGTTGGATCATTTTCACCAAGATGTCGCGCCGTTTCGCTGAAGAGATCTAGGACATCAACTTTCTCAGCCGTCGTAGTTGCGATTCGATATAGGGACGAGCGCGTCGCTGGCCACCTTTTTCGATAATTGCCCGTTGAAGTCGCTCGAGAGATGCCAGCAAAACGTTGCGTCTCGTAGTTCTACCCATTCCCTCACAATCGAGCATCCAACCAACTGGACCTTGGTGTCCGCGTTCGTTATTGCATCGCCTGCAGGCGGCCACTTCATTTTCAATCCAGCTGGGACCACCTTTGATGCGTGGCACCACATGTTCTGATGTCGGGAGATTGCGCACGGAATCAAGCGGGGCACTGCACCAAATGCAATAGGGGCCGTCGCGTTCAAGGATGATCTCCATTCGTTCGCGTCTGTTGAGTTGGCGCACGACAGAATTGTGGCGTGGTCACAGGTCGTTTTGCACCATCTCCGACAGGAGATTTGCATATTGGTAATTTGCGGACTGCGCTATTGGCGTATCACTCGGTGAAATCTGTGGGCGGACGCTTTCTCGAGCGATTTGAAGATCTTGATCGTGTGACCTCATCACCTGAACACGCGCGTCAGCAATTAGCTGACCTTGCATTAATTGGAATTGAGCCAGATGAAGAACCGGCGTTTCAAAGTGATCGGTTTGACTTGTATCGCGATGCGATTAGCGACCTTGAACGTCGTGGATTGACCTATGAGTGTTACTGCAGTCGAAAAGAAATTCGAGAGGCTGCAGCTGCTCCACACGATGCTTTAGTGGTGTATCCGGGAACATGTCGTGAATTGACAAGTGTTGAACGTAAACGACGACGTGCTGAACGACCAGCAGCATTGCGATTACGTGCAGAGGTTCCCACATATCGCTTTGATGACGCGTTTTGTGGTGTGTACGAAGGGCTTGTTGATGATGTGGTGTTACGACGCAACGATGGTGTGCCGTCATACAACGTTGCGGTTGTCGTTGACGATGCATTACAAGGTGTCACCGAGGTGGTTCGTGGTGATGATTTGTTGTCAATTACACCCACACAAATAGAACTACAGCGTTTGTTAGGACTCCCATCTGTGACGTACCGACATGTTCCATTGGTGCTTGGCGCAGATGGCGAGCGTCTTGCGAAACGCCACGGTGCGGTGACGCTTCGTGATCTCAGTACAAGCACAGCCGCTGTTGAACGTTTTGCCTCTGCTTTGCGGATAGCAAGTGGCGTCATCAATAACTCGTTTTCGTGGGACCACGTGTCACGACAACCGCTTGTGTGGGATGGCGACAGTCTCGCCACATTTGACTCAGTAGGCGAGGGGTAGGCTCGCATCTTGTGCGTATCACTGTTGTAGGAACCGGGTATGTCGGCTTGTCGACGGGTGCTTGTTTGGCATCGCTTGGACACAACGTGACCTGTATCGACATTGACGAGCGCAAGATTGAGTCATTATCGAATGGAGTGGTTCCCATTGTGGAGCACGGACTTACTGATTTAGTTAACTCAGGTATGTCTGACGGACGTCTGTCTTTCTCGACTGATATGTCGCACGTAGAGTCGGCTGAGTTGGTATTTCTCTGTTTGCCCACACCACAAGGCGAAGATGGTGAAGCCGATGTGAGTTACGTCGAAGGAGTCGTGCGAGACATTCGTTCCATGCTTCCGTCTGGCGCAGTGTTGGTGAACAAGTCAACTGTGCCGGTGGGAACCGCGAAGAAGCTGACGGTGTTGCTGAATCGAGGTGACGTTGCCGTTGTGTCGAACCCCGAGTTCTTGCGACAGGGAACCGCAGTTCATGATTTTCTGCATCCGAACCGCATTGTTATTGGCGGCGTCGATACAGAAGCAATGAATCGAGTTGCCACTGCATACAACGGCGTTGAAGCACCAGTGTTGTTGATGAATTGGGAATCGGCAGAAATGTTGAAATATGCAGCCAACACATTTCTTGCTACGAAGCTCACGTTCATCAATGCAATGGCTGACATTTGTGAACTGGTCGGTGCCGACGTGAATGACATTGCGCGCGGTTTAGAACTCGATCATCGCATCGGATCAGGAATGTTGCAGGCAGGACCAGGTTGGGGTGGAAGTTGTTTCCCGAAAGATACACGAGCGTTGCTAAATGTTGCTGGCGATAAAGGGTATGACTTTGAATTGTTGCGTGGCGTTATCAAAACAAATGACGATCACTATGTGCGAATCGTTACAAAAGTGGAATCCCTTTGTGGTGGTTCTGTTGATGGGAAAAAGATTGCTGCGTGGGGCCTCACATTCAAAGCTCATACCGATGATTTGCGCGATTCTCCAGCCATCAAGATTTTGACAATGTTGAAAAACAAAGGCGCGGTAATCACTGCACATGATCCGACCGCAGTGGATGCGTACGAATCATTCCCGTGGATCGCTGTGTCTGCATCACCAATTGATGCATGTGTTGACGCTGATGCGCTTGTGGTGTTAACAGAGTGGCCCGCATTTAGTGATGTTGACCCGCTGGCTGTGGGGAATGCCATGCGTGCTCGGTGTGTGGTGGATGCACGAAACTTGCTTGACGATACGAAATGGAAAGCCCAGGGTTTCGTCTTTGTGGGCGTGGGTCGGTGAGTGTGTAATGACATCTGATTTGGAAATGATTCTCGGGTATCGCGACGCGACAGATGATGGAGAGGCGACTGAAGTAGCACCGGATGTTGTATGCATGCCGTTTTGGACTCCTGAGTTTTGTTCCGTGGTAATTCGTGCAGCAGAAGCAACTGGCGCTTTTCACAGTGACCTGAGTGATCCGGTGCCAGGACATGAAGTATCGCTTGCAGTGATTTCCCCGCGCTTGTTTGAAGCAGTGGAACAAGATATCGGCATTCGCATGTGGCCACAGATTCGCAAGTGGTGGCCATTAGTTGATTACCACGGCCTTCGCGATGTGTTTGTGATCAAGTACGCGATGGGACAGCAAGAAGAGCTGCGGATGCATCACGATGTTGCACAGGTCTCAGCAAGCATCAAGTTGAATGATGGATACGAAGGTGGCGTTCTTGAGTTTCCACGCCAATCGTTTGACAACTCAGCGATTCCTGTCGGGTCACTCATTGCGTGGCCAAGTTTGGTGACACATCCCCATGCAAGCACGCCGTTGAAAAATGGCGTGAAATACAGCCTCACGATCTGGTGTGAATTGCCCCTCATCGATTTATAATCATCAGTTCTTAGGGACCAATGAAGTACGAACTCGACCATCTTCAGGCGTTAGAGGCCGAATCCATTCACATCATCCGTGAGGTGGTGGCCACTATGGAGCGCCCTGCCCTGTTGTTCTCTGGCGGCAAAGACTCCATTGTCATGCTGCATTTGGCTCGCAAAGCCTTTTGGCCAGCTCGCTTACCGTTCCCGTTAGTTCACATCGACACGGGTGAGAACTTCCCCGAGGTCATCGCGTACCGCGATCGTGTGGTGGAAGAAATTGGTGCACGACTCATTGTCGGATACGTGCAAGACGACATCGATGCTGGTCGCGTGGTGGAAGACAAGCGCGCGAATGCAGGTCGCAACCGACTACAGACCGCAACGTTGTTACGCACGATTGAAGAGAACAACTTCACTGCGATGTTTGGTGGCGCTCGTCGTGATGAAGAAAAAGCACGTGCCAAAGAACGCGTGTTGAGTTTCCGAGACGAGTTCGGTCAGTGGGATCCGAAGAATCAGCGACCCGAATTGTGGAACCTCTACAACAGCCGTCATCGCCCCGGTGAGCACATTCGTGCATTCCCGTTGTCGAACTGGACAGAGCTTGACATTTGGCAATACATCGCCGAAGAAAACATTGAGTTGCCAAGCATTTATTACGCGCATCAGCGTCCCGTTGTGCGTCGCGGTGAAATGATCATGGCGATCAATGAGTTTGTATCGCCACAAGATGGTGAAGAAGTCATTGAGATGGTGGTGCGCTATCGCACCGTGGGAGACGCAACCTGCACCGCAGCTGTTGAGTCAACTGCATCATCGGTGTATGACGTCATCAAAGAAGTTGCTGCAACCCGTATCACTGAGCGTGGAGCTACGCGTGCCGATGACAAAACATCGGAAGCGGCAATGGAAGATCGCAAGCGTGAGGGGTATTTCTGATGTCTGAGATCCTCCGCTTTGCAACCGCCGGTTCTGTTGACGACGGAAAGTCAACGCTGATTGGTCGCTTGCTGTATGACGCAAAAGGCATTTTCGAAGATCAATTGGAAGCTGTTGAGCGCACCTCGCGCGAACGCGGCGAGGGATACACCAACCTTGCCTTGTTGACTGATGGTCTTCGGGCAGAGCGTGAGCAGGGAATCACTATTGATGTTGCGTATCGCTACTTTGCGACACCAAAACGAAAATTCATCATCGCTGATACGCCAGGCCACATTCAATACACCCGCAACATGGTGACGGGCGCATCTACTGCTGATCTTGCATTGGTTTTGATCGACGCGCGCAAAGGCGTGTTAGAGCAAAGTCGTCGCCATGCGTTTCTCGCGTCATTGCTTGGCGTTCCACACCTTGTGTTGTGTGTGAACAAGATGGACTTAGTCGATTATGACGAAACGGTGTTTGAACAGATCAAGAACGAGTTCCGTGACTTTGCTGCGCGTCTTCGTGTGCACGACCTCACGTTCATCCCTATTTCAGCGCTGAATGGCGACAACGTGGTGGAAAAGTCAGAGAACATGCCCTGGTACAAGGGCAGCACATTGCTCCACACTTTGGAAGAAGTGCACATCGCCTCTGATCGCAACATGATTGACCCACGGTTCCCCGTGCAATACGTGATTCGCCCGATGGATGATGAGTGGCATGATTACCGCGGGTACGCAGGTCAGGTTGCCAGTGGAGTGTTTCGAAAAGGTGACGACGTGATGGTGATGCCATCAGGCTTTACTTCCACCATCGCTGCCATTGAGACAATGGACGGCCCAGTGGATGAGGCGTACTCACCAATGTCGGTGACCATTCGTTTGAATGATGAGATTGACATCAGTCGTGGTGACATGTTGTGTCGAACACATAATCAACCGCATGCGTCTCAAGATGTGGAAGCAATGATGTGTTGGATGAGTGAGCAACCACTTGATTCTGGTTCTTTCTATCGCATCAAGCACACGACGCGTGAAGCGCGGGTGAAAGTGCAAGAAGTGTTGTACGGATTAGATGTCAACACTCTTCATCGCAACACCGATGTGCATACGCTCGCACTCAATGAGATTGGTCGCGTGAAGTTGCGCTCAACACTGCCGTTGTTCGCTGACAGTTATGAGAAGAACCGCATCACAGGTGGGTTCATCCTCATTCATGAGGCAACGAACAACACCGTTGCCGCCGGGATGATTATCTAACTGCGTTTTTTGATGCGAATTGACTTCTCTTTTGAAGTCAAACACTTTCCGGTATTCACATCAAAACGCCAGCCGTGCAAAGTGCACACCAGGTTGTCACCATCAATCTCGCCAAAGACCGATAGATCAGCATTGCGGTGCGGACAGCGACGTTGCACGATGTAATCGCCAATCTCCACGTCTGCTTCAGTGTGGTTTGGTCCGAGGAGTTTTTCCTTTGCTTCAGCTTCGGTGCGGGTCATGCGCTCCACTGACAATGACTTGAAGAAGTTGTAGAGATACTCGTTGTATTCGCCTTTGCGCCATGCGGTGAACCGACAACTGAGGAACAGCGAATTCGACCAATCGACTGCGCGCTGTGCGACTACCGTCGCCACCAGATCACGTTGGATGTCGAAGCGGTATGCGTATTCTTGGCCGTCGTATGGCTCAATCTGTCCGCGACCAAAGTCGATGAAGATGCCTTCATCACCGGCGTTCAATAAGCATCCGGCACCAATTCCTTGTCGCAGTGCGGGTGCCATGTCGAGAAGTGGTTTCCACCATAACTGCAAGGCCTCTAGGAGATTCGAAGACTCGTGTTTCCAGGACTTCTTCAGATCATCGAGCCATGGAGCCCAATCACGTTGATACGTGCGTAAGTACTGCTCTTTATTATCGAAGATGGATTGAACTGCAGCCTCTCCACCGGGTTGCGTGACTGTCACCTTGCTGTTTGATACGTCAAATGTCGTACCGGGAACAGTAAGTGCTCCGGTGTGATGTGCTCGTGCAAGTCGCGCAAGAAACTCGCGTTGATCAGGAAAGATCGACGGCTCTTCACCAGTGATCATGTTCAACGAAAACAGAGACTCATCTAAGAAACACGGCGGACCAGCTGACGGCACAACCTGTGTTGCATCGATTGCCTCCACATACCGCATTGCACGTGCGAATTGGCTCGCCACTTTCTCTCTGCACAACTGCAATTTGGTTTTGTCGTCCATCTCATAGACCATCGGATACCAAATAGCGCCACTGAATTGGAGCCAGTGAAGATCAACCGGTCCGTGTTGACGTAGTGCATCAAGATTGTTGGTGCGACAATCATTTTGGTTCACCAAACGTGATTCACCATCAGAAATAACAATTGCTGAGTCACCACCAGGACCATCAGTGATCGATGTTTCCAAATGAATAGCGATGCTGATGTCGTCGGTGATGTTTGTCGCCACGCCGTCGGATGTGCGAACAAACTTATTGAAACCGAGTTTGTTGAAGGCACGTTCCATTTCACGCGTTGGAAAACCAGGCAACAACACTGTTGTGTCACGGCTCATGTTGTCGCGCAGGAACGCTTCGTCAAAATGATCTCCGTGTAAGTGTGAGATGTAGAGAAAATCTGGGTTG
>Ga0169931_10007531_pt1 | contig 16121 bp, 14 predicted proteins | sample Kivu_15m_20L_FD_129675 | JGI IMG/M metagenome (GOLD analysis project Ga0169931, IMG submission 129675) | Freshwater microbial communities from Lake Kivu, Western Province, Rwanda to study Microbial Dark Matter (Phase II) - Kivu_15m_20L... | ecosystem: Environmental > Aquatic > Freshwater > Lake...
GCATGAGCAACGAGCCGATGACTGTGTAGAGCACAAACTTCGTAGTCGCGTAGATCCGCCTTGATCCGCCCCATATTCCGATCAGGAAATACATCGGAATGAGCATCGCTTCCCAAAACACGTAGAACAGCACGAGATCAAATGCGACCAACGCACCGAGCATCCCGGTTTCGAGTGCAAGGAGCAGCGCGAAAAACGCTTTTTGTTTCGAGTCTTCAACGTGCCACTGCGAGAGGATGATGAGCGGCGTGAGGAACGTCGTCAGAATGATGAGCAGGATGCTGAGTCCATCAACCCCAACGAGATATCGGATGCCAAACTGTGGAATCCACTCGTAGCTCTCGACAAACTGCAGTGCTGCGGTGTTTCGATCGAATGCAAACCAGAGATACAAGCTCACGACAAACGTCACGAGTGAACCACCCATCGCGATCATGCGCGCCAGGGGCAACCGAGGTGCTGCGATCACTCCAAGCGCCACAAGCAACGGCAGAAAGGTCACGATCGAGACTATGTGACTGGCAAACAGATCCATGCGACCTCTGATCCTAGAAGAGCAGTACCGACAACAAACACACGATCCCAATCATCAGCACCATCGCATGCCGGTGCATACTGCCCGACGAGCGGAAGCTGACAAGACCACCGATCAAAGCGCAGGCCTGACCGGCGCCGTTCACGATTCCGTCGATGATGACAACGTCAATGATTCGCCAAAGGAACTGGGACATATCGCGAAGGGGTTGAACCACCCACGAGTCATACACTTCGTCGACCCAGTACTTGTTCAGGAGTAGATCGTAGGCACCAGAGATCTTCGCGCGCCAGGTTTCGAGGACCGGAGCCGGCCCTGAAGCATAGAGCTTGATTGCGAGACCAGAGGCACACAGCATGATGAAGACCGATGCACCCATCAGCGACCATTCGAGCGCGTGCGAATACTCAGCCTTCAGGAAAGCCCACTGACCGGCAACTTGTTCCGGAACAAACAGCACTGGCTTAAGATACGCGGCAAACAGGTTATTCCCACCCAGAAAGTGCGGAATGCCGAGATAACCGACACCTGCGCTAAGTGCAGCGAGAACGACAAGCGGCGACCACATGAGAGCCGGTGTCTCATGCAGGTGTTCCTGCGTGTGATGGTCGCTTCGATTCGGGCCGTAGAACGTCAGGCACAGCAGCCGAACCATGTAGAAGGACGTAAAACCGGCCGTAACGACACCAACACCCCAAAGGAGTGGGCCGCCGCCAATCCAGGCCTTCCAGAGCACTTCGTCCTTGGAGAAAAACCCAGCGAGTCCAGGGAAACCGATGATGGCAAGGACTGCGATCAGGAACACAGCGTGAGTTACGGGCATGTACTTCCGCAGACCGCCCATCTCGCGCATGTCCTGCTTGTGGTGCATCGCGACGATCACGCTGCCGGCACCGAGGAACAGGAGAGCTTTGAAACACGCGTGTGTGAACAGGTGAAACACGCCGGCGCCAAATCCACCGACGCCGCAAGCCATCACCATGTAACCCAGCTGACTGACGGTTGAGTACGCGAGCACTTTCTTGATGTCGTTCTGTACAAGCGCAATCGTTGCTGCGATCAGCGCGGTCGCTGCTCCAGTCCATGCCACGATCACCATCGTGTCGGGCGCCAGATAATAGAAGAAGTTGAGCCGGGTCATCATGTAGATGCCAGCCGTCACCATGGTCGCGGCGTGGATCAGTGCCGAGACCGGCGTAGGACCTGCCATTGCATCTGGAAGCCAGACGTAGAGCGGAATCTGTGCGGACTTGCCGCAGGCACCGACGAAGAGTGCCAACGTAATCCAACCGATCGCAGCCATCTTCGCAGCATCGAGAGTCGAGCCGCCCTGTGCGATGAGTTCCCGGAGCTCCGAAAACGAGATCGTTCCAAAGTGCTTCCAGGTGAGAAATATCCCGATGAGAAAGCCGATGTCACCGATGCGGTTGACGATGAATGCTTTCATGCCAGCTGCGGCGTTGGCATCGTCCTTGTACCAGTAGCCGATGAGCAGATAGCTGCACAGACCGACACCTTCCCAACCAACAAACATGACGAGCAGGTTGTCGCCCATTACGAGGAGCAACATCATGAACACGAACAGGTTCAGGTAGGAGAAAAACCGCCAGGTTTTATCCTCCTCGTGCATGTAGCCGCCGGCATAGATGTGAATCAAAGTACCGATGCCCGTGACGACGAGCATCATCAGGCCCGACAGACGATCGAGGATGATGTTGAACGGTGCGGAGAACCGACCCGCATCGATCCACGGGAAGCCCTTGTAGACGATCGGCTCACCGCCGCCCGACATGAACTGCATGTAGGCCATCACGGCGCAGGCAAACGATGCCGCCATGGCGACGACGCCGACCGTATGCGACACGCCCTTGGATGCGTTCCGCAGCAGGAGCCCGTTAAGGGCAGCACCAAGGAGCGGAAACAGAATCATCAGCCAAAGCATCAAGTGGCCACCTCAATCACAACTCAGATACATCCGCCGCAAATGCACAACGAACTTCAACAAAACCAGACGGGATCACCCGCGCAGCATTCGCAGGAAACCCGTATTCACGGTTCCGTACTTGCGGAACAGCGCAATCACCATTGCAAGTCCCACGGCGGCCTCACAGGCTGCGACCGTGATGATAAAAATAACCATGACCTGCCCATCGAGATCAGCGAGCTCGCGCGATGCCGCCACAAACACGATGTTCACCGCGTTCAGCATGAGTTCAATCGACATGAGAACCATGATGAGATTCTTGCGGAACATGACCCCGGCGAGACCGCAGAAGAACACCAACGTCGCAAGAACCATGTAGTGCTCAACGGGTACCATGCGCCACCTTGCCCTTCTCGCCCTTGCCCTGGGCCGGCGCGGTCGATCCAACGCCTGACGATACGAGAGAATCTTTTCGTGCGATCACGACTGAGGCCACGATTGCGAGAAGAATGAGAACCGAGGCCAATTCGAAAGGCCAGACAAAATTGACGAACAGGCGCATGGCAACCGCAAACGTATTGCCGCCGGCCGCGGTAATCGCCTCGTCGGTCCAGCGACCGTCACCGCCGGTGGTTGCGCCATCCGCGCCAAGCAACGCTGCGATCACAACAAAACCAATTGCCGACACGATAAGGACGCCGATCTCGGGCACCGTCATGCGCGCGCCCTTGAGCTCTTCGGCCTTGAGGTTGAGCAACATGATCACGAAGACGAAGAGGACCACGATGGCGCCGGCGTAGAGGAGAATTTGAATCGCTGCCAGAAAGTGCGCGTTCATCTTCGCGAACAGAGCGGAGATAAAAAACAGGTCCGTCACAAGAAAGATCGCGCTGGTGACTGGATTGCGGCTGACGACCACCATCATGGAGCACAGCAGGATGAACGCGGCGATCAAGTAGAACAGTGCATATGAAATCATCAACAACCCGTATCCGTTAGAACTTCAACGCAGCCAATACGAACGCCGTTCCGACCACGTTGGCAAGACCCAGCGGCAACATGAACTTCCAGCCAAGATCCATCAGTTGGTCATAGCGGAAGCGCGGCACAGTCCAGCGCACCCAGACGTACATCCACATAAAAAACCCAGCCTTGAGCGCGAGCACGCCGATACCAATCAGCGCGGCGATGTTGGTCACCGATGCGGCGCCAAGGGCAATCCCGAACGAGGCGAGCGGCGCATTCAAGATTCCGACAACAAAACTTGCGAGCGCCGCATTGCTGATGAACGGGTTCTGCCAGCCGCCGAAAAACACGGTCGCGCACAAGGCCGAAAGGACAAACATTGCGACGTATTCAGAGAGAAAGAAGGCCGCGAATTTTGCGGAATTAAATTCCGTGTGAAATCCAGCGACGAGCTCGCTTTCCGCCTCGGCGAGGTCAAACGGAGCGCGGTTCGTCTCCGCAAACATGCAGACGAAGAAAATCACGAATGAGACCGGCGCCGTGAAGATCCCCCAGTGCCAGAAATTCTCCTGACCCATGACGATCTTGTTGAGATCGAGCGTGCCGTAGATCAAGACGATCGGGATGAGCGAGAGACCAAGCGGAATTTCATAGCTGATCATTTGTGCGGACGCGCGCAGGGACCCAAGGAGCGAGTACTTGTTGTTGCTCGCGTAGCCGGCAAGCGTCACGCCGTAGACGGCGAGACTCGAAATCGCAAAGATGAACAGAAATCCGACATCAACCGAGATGATGCTCAGCGGAATCGTGTAACCAAACACATCAATCGGTGGTCCGTAGGGAATCGCGCACGCGATCAAGAACGCCGGGAACACACCGAATATGGGGGCGATGTGATAGAACGCCTTGTGCGCGCCTTCCGGGACAACTTCTTCCTTGAAAATCAGCTTCACCGCGTCCGCAAATGACTGCGTGAGACCGTAGAGTCTGAGCTTGATCGGACCAAGCGAGACCCCGACGCGGTTTGGACCGCGACGACGTTGCATGAGAGCTGGAGCGCGACGCTCCAACCAGACCATCACTGGCGGAATCTGCAGAAGTGCCACTGCAAGGACGGCAAACTTCAAAACCGTGGCGACGACTTGCACGAACGCGTCGTTCCAGAGAGCAAGACCGAACATCCCGAGTACTTCGTTGAGCTGCGCCGTCAACTGCTCCATCGCGTCAATCCCAATCGAGAGCCCGACGACGCAGTACATAAACGTACCCCGTCACCAGGATGATCATAAAAACGGAAACCTCAACAACACCGAACCAGCCGAGCTGATGAAACGATACGGCCCAGAGATAGAGAAAGACTGTCTCGATATCGAAGAGAATGAAGAGAATCGCGGTCAGGTAAAACTTGACGCTCATGCGCTCTGCAGCTGACGTGACCATCGGCACGCCGCACTCATACGGATCGTATTTTTCCTTGGTCCACCGCTTGGGGCCCATGAAGAAGGAGAGGGCGCTAAGGATTGCGCCGAGGACTATTCCGAAGACGAGAACGACGAGAACTGGTAAATATGGATTCACGATTCCTCTATCGTTTCAGGGCATCCACGATGCTCGCGTCACTCAAGTTCGCCTCAGGTCGAGCTTGGTTACCGCGGTGGTGACCACGCTCAGGCCGATGCAGCAAGGGACCAAGCACCATGACGACAGGAGCAAAACCCGGAAGTCAGGGAGCCAAAATTCTGGTGCTAGGCGCCGGAAACTTTGGCACCTGCCTCGCACAACTCCTCGCTGAGAAGGGCTACCACGTCACCATGTGGTCCCGCTCCGATGAGATCGTGCAAAGCATCAACCAGTCGCGAAAAAATCCCAAATATCTTTCTGGACTTACCTTATCACCGCGAATTGCGGCAATCAACACCATCACTTCCGACGTCGTCGCGCAGGCAACTGTGATTCTCGTCGCAACGTCTGCGCAATCGTTGAGCACAGTGTTGCCGCAGCTCAGGCCCGGCTATCGCAGTGAGTCGCTGCTGATCTGCGCAGCCAAAGGCATTGATGTCGAAACCATGCGACTGCCAACCGAGATGATCAGCGAAGCACTGGGCACCAAGGTTGCTGACGCATCCGTGTTTTTGTCTGGACCCAGTTTCGCCGCGGAAGTCGCAGCGCGGCAGCCGACTGCCGTTGTGGTCGCCAGCAAGGACGCGGGTCGTGCACACTGGGCGCAGGAGCTCTTTCACGCTGCACACTTTCGCGTCTACACCAGCACTGACCCAATCGGCCTTGAAGTTGCCGGAGCACTCAAGAACGTCATCGCGATCGCCGCTGGCGCCAGCGTTGGGATTGGGTTTCAGATGAACTCGCGCGCCGCTTTGATCACGCGCGGTCTTGCAGAGATCACTCGCGTCGGTGTTGCACTTGGCGCGCAGCCGATCACGTTCAAAGGTCTCGGTGGCGTCGGCGATCTGTTCCTGACCTGTACGTCGGAGAAAAGTCGGAACTTCACGGTCGGATACAGACTCGGAAAGGGTGAATCCCTTGAACAAATCCTGAACTCAGTCGGATCGGTCGCCGAGGGTGTCGCAACCACGAAGGCTGCACGGGCACTGGCAAACCAACTCAAGGTCGACGCGCCCATTACGGAAGAGGTCTACAAGGTGCTCTACGAGCGCAAACCAATCACGCAGGCCGTGATGGATCTTCTGACCCGTGACGCCAAACCCGAGTTTGACTTGAGTGCAACGTGAATCAATCGCAACGCGAACGTCGCGCCGCCATACTGACGGTCGGTACAGAGATCACCACCGGCGAAATCGTCAACGGCAACGCTGCGTCCATCTCGAGGCGCCTCGTCGATCTCGGCATTGAGGTTGCCCTGCACGAAGTTGTCGCAGATGACCGCCCGGAGATCATTGCCGGGCTCATTCGCTGTGCGGGCGTGGCGCAAACGATCATCGTGACTGGTGGACTTGGTCCCACGACAGATGATTTCACTCGCGATGTCATCGCCGAATGGACCGACTGCAAGCTGATCTATGATGAGCCATCATGGCAACGCATCGTCGATCGTCTTACGACGCTCAATGTGCCGATCGCCGAGTCCAACAAACGCCAATGCTGGTTTCCTGATGGCGCCCGAATTTTGCCGAATCGCAATGGCACGGCGAGCGGGTTTCAGTTGCGATCGAAAGACTGTGAACTCTTCGTCCTGCCCGGCCCTCCGGGAGAGATCAAGGTCATCTGGGATGACCATATCCACAGCGAACTCACGAAACGCGTTGCAGAACACGATCGTCTCATCCTCAAACAATGGCATTGCATCGGACAGAGCGAGTCGCTGCTCGGTGAAATCGTTGAAGCTGCCGTAGCGGGATCTGGGCTTCTGACTGGATATCGAAGCCATATTCCGTACGTGACCGTCAAGATTTGGTATCGCGTCGGGGACGCGGCGTCAGTTCAGCCGTGGCTCAGCAAACTCGAGACTGCGATCAAGTCCTGGTGCGTGGCCCGCGATGACGAAGACCTTGGCGTCGAGCTGGTCAAGGCCATGCGAACGCACGGGACCAGTCATGTACTCGACGCTGCGACGACCGGATTTTTGAGCGAACGTCTCGGTCCATGTCTGCGCAGTGCCGGTCGCCCTGCCGGCAACTCAACCGCCCCCGCGCCGTTAACCGGAATGATCAAGATCACGACACTTGCCGTCCCACAGCGCGATCGAACCAAAGACGAGCTGGAGGCCCATCTCCGCGCGCACCTACTCGGTCAACGCAACGAAGATCTCACGCTTGCAGCATTTGGAATCGATTCAGACGGCCATTGGTGGATCGGAATGAAGCGCGGCGAACTTGTTCAGGTCGCGCAGCAGAAATCGCGCTTCCGCGGCTGGGAGCATCTCGAGCGCAGCCAAAAACTCGTCTCGGAGATCGCGATCAAGACTTGGCTGGAGTGGCTCCGTCACCCTTGAACTGTCGCCACGTACCCACGGCGATCGTCAACACGGTGAGCGGAAGCACGAACCAGATCATCGCTGTTGCAAATTCATCACGCGCACCATGCTGACTGGCGTTCATCACGAGTAACGCTGTGTAGGCAATGTAGTAACCGAAAAAGACGAAACCCTCCCACCTTGCGATGAGATGTCCCGAGAAAAAAATCGGCAGACAGGCAAATGCCACTGCCATCATCACCGGCAAATCAAACGACAAAATTCCCGGATTCACCGGAAGCCCACCGGTCGAGACAAGACCCGAAAGTCCGAGCACTGAGAGTACATTGAAAATATTGCTTCCAACCACGTTGCCGACGGCGATGTCGCGCTCGCCACGAATGGTTGCGATCACCGATGTCGCAACCTCTGGCAGAGAGGTCCCGGCGGCAACGATCGTCAAGCTGATGACCGTTTCACTGACACCGAGTACACGCGCAATACTGATTGCCGAATCCACAAGAAACCGTGACCCACCGACAAGAAGCACCAGGCCGAGGACGATCCAGCCGATATTCTTCATGTGGTCCGCGCCGGTTGCCGGAGGACGATTGTCCTTCTTGTCTTCTTCGCGGCCTTGTTTTCGGCCTTCAACGATTTGAAAGACCGTGTAACTGACGGCACCAAGCAGCAACACGGCAGCTTCCACCTGACCAATCACACCATTCGCAGCCATCCCCCATGCGATAGCCGAAACGAGGACCATGATTGGAACTTCGACCATGACGAGCCTGCGCGTCACGACAAGCGGCGCAATCATGGCCGAGAGCCCGAGAATGAAGAGCACGTTGAAAATGTTGCTGCCGACAACGTTGCCGACCGCCATGTGGGGTTGTCCCATGAAACTCGACGCAACGCTGACCGCCATCTCCGGCGCACTTGTTCCGTACGCAACGACGGTAAGTCCGATCACCAACGGTGGAATGCCAAATGACGCGGCAAGACTCGATGCCCCGCGGACGAGAGACGTGCCGCCGCCGACGAGGAGCACGAGTCCCAATGCAAAAAGCATCACTTCGGTCAGCATTCTCGGATCCCCCGCGAACCAAAAAATAATCAGGGTCGATTGAGATGAGCGTGCAGTGCCGCCAGATCATTCTTCAGAAACGGCATCGCGGCCATGGCACCGCTCGTCTGCTTGGGCGTGTAGCCCTCTGGGTAGCGGCCATGAATCACTCGCGCTTCGAGGAGCTCCAAAGACGATCCCCACACGTCTGGTCCAACACCACCGCGTTGTTTCGGATCACGATTGTGGCATGAGATGCAGTTCGTTTCGTAAACCAGCTTCCCACGCTTGAGCAGAGTCGCTTGCGGATCCTCGGGTGCAGCCTCAGTCGTGTTGGTCGCCGTTGCTCCGCTCTCGGTTGAACTCTTTTGGCACTGACAACCAACCGTGGCCAACACCAGCAAAAAGCACAAAGCCAGCGCACCCGAAAACGAGCGCGCTGGGCTTGATATGCAGCGAAAAAACCGATGCGTCATGGTGACTAGATCAAAACCTCAAGCAGTGCGTAGGTCAAAACCGTGAAGCCGATCGCCGAGTGAATCACGCCCTTGACGGTCGTCAGAGGTCCGAGCTTGCCCTTGAAGATGTTCACCTCGAGGCCAACGATAATCAGCCCAAGAATCCCATAGAGCAACATCGCCTGCGAATTTTCGCTCACACCGATCGGCAAATGCGATGCAGTTCCCATGAAGAACAGCATTGGAAACGAAAAGAGAACGTTGGTCCGGGATGCGAGCAGCGCTCTTGCGCCAGCACCAGCTGCGGCCGGGTTTGCCGGCTGTCCCTTCGCCGTGCCTTCGGCATTGGCGATGACGATCTTCTGATTCGGCCAGATGATCAGCCAAACGTTCAGGAACATGACCGTTGCAAACAAACTGCCGACGAGAATGTTGATCCCCCAGGAAGTTCCGAAGACCTCCCAGCCAGACTGCATCGCCTTGAGTTTCAGCATGAGCAGACCGGTGATGAAGGTGAACATCGCACCCCACCGGAACCACCAGAGTGCACGCGGCAGCAGCTTCTGAATCGCGTTCGACTTCGTGGAGGCGTCCGTCTCAGCGAAGAACGGGCCCTGCGTAAAGTTGAAGTAGTAGAGGTGACCGATCCAAATCACACCGAAAATATAATGGAACCAGCGGAGCAGCATGTAGGAGCCGTCTGCACTAAAAATCGCAAGATCCACCTTTTGATCCCTCCACGATGTGAAAAATTTTCTACGCGACTATATCCCATCGCCAACCATTCCGTCGTCAGCAATCAAAAATTTCGTCAACTGCTCATCAGCTGGGCACGGTAGCCGGCTTTGATTCGTTCGTGGAAAAAGTGGATGCCACTCTCCTCGGCAACGGAGATGCGTCCTCGATCGTAGGCACGAGACCGAAGTCCCTTCTGAACTTGTTCGCAGATCCAAATGTCCTGCTGTTGCACAACCTCGCTGTAGGCCAGGTCATCGGCAAGTCGCTTGAGTGCAGCCGCGCTGGTCACATCCTCGTAGTAGTAGTCAAAGATCGTCGTCGTCCGGTCATGACCGTTCGGCAGAATCGAATTCACCTGCAGTCGACCGGGCAGGACGTTCAGCATGATGTTTGGGTGAACGAACCAGTAGAACGCCTCGCCCCCCTCTTCCCGTTTCGCATAGACGCTGTCTCCCGGACGAAGGGGTGAGTGTTGAAGAAAGCTGTGCTTCCCCGTCTCAAACCCGTACTGCGAGATATCGAGAAGATTCGACAGCTCGGGATGGACCGGTCCAACGTGGTAACCCTCCATGTAGTTGTCCACGTACACTTTCCAGTTGCAGCGGATGTCGTAGATCACTCGTTTTGCGAACTTCATTCCGGAAATTGAGACGGGATGCATCCGCTCGGCGATGCCAGCAAAGATTCCGTCGCCGCCCGCAAGCTCGCCCGGCCGATCCGCAAGCGACGCAAACACCAGTCCCTGCCACTCTGCGACCGCAACCGGGCGCAAGCTGCACTTTGCCGGATCAAAATTCTCGACCCCTTCGAATTTCGGGGTTCCAACGAGCTCTCCGGACAACTTGTAGGACCAACCGTGATAGCGGCATCGAAACATGCGGTGGTTACCGGCGGCAGACGAGTCGGCCTCAGGTGTCACAAGAGGTCCACCGCGATGCTGGCAGACGTTGAAGAATCCGCGGAGATTTCCAGCCGCGCCGTTGTCTCCCGTCTGAACGACCATGATCGGCTCACCGGCAATCTCAGCCGTGATCACGTCTCCACGCTGGGTTAACTGGCTCATGCCACCGACGTATTGCCAATTCGTCGAAAAGACGGCCTGGCGATCGAATTGGTCAAATTCCGGGTCGACATAGAACCGGGATGGAAGGGTGGCCGCGCGTGCCAGTTCTTCGGGTGCAAGTTCGTGCTTGTCGATCCTGGGAAGAGCGTGCAAAGTCTTGGGCGACAAGGGATTAGCTCGTTTCGATGGGGTTTTGGAATGAACGATATCGCGGCCCAGAATGCATACCAACCTGCCGCATCCTCACCGCTGGAATCCTTACCAGTCAGCGTGATCAACTTCTACGTTTTCGTTGATCTCGAAGCCGCCTCAGGTGACGACGCACGCAAGGATCTCGAGAGCATTCGTGCAGATCACCTCGGTGAGTGCAAGCGCCTCGGGCTCAGGGGGACGATCCTGCTTGCGCATGAGGGCATCAATGTCGGGCTCAGTGGAGCGCCGGATGACCTGCGGACCTACATCGATTTTTTCGTCGCTGACCAGCGTTTCGCGGAAAGTACCACTCAAGGTGCCAATGGTCGGCATCCAGCGCCTCAAGCACCCTTGGTCAAATGGACTCACGGCGTCAGCTCGCCCTATCGAAAACTCGAATGCCGGATCAAGCCAGCCATCGTCACCTTCGCAAGAAGTGCAGATCCCAAACCGGACGCGATCAACACCGCACCTCGCCTGACACCAGATGCGGTGCAGCGCCTCCTCGACTCGGCGCCAGAAGATCTTGTCATCGTGGACACGCGCAACGATTACGAAGCCGACTGGGGAACATTCGAAGGTGCCGTGACCCTTCCCATCAAGAAGTTCTCCGACTTCCCGGCTGCATTTGAGGAGAAGTTCGGCGACGCACGCGACAAACATTTTCTCTTCTTCTGCACCGGCGGAATTCGCTGCGAAAAGGCAGTTCCCTGGGCAATCGAGCGAGGTTTTCGCAACGCGACGCAAATCGACGGGGGAATCATCCACTACCTCGAGCGTTTCGGCGCAGCGAGAACGTCGAACTCTTCAACGAGTGATGAGACTCCCGCAAAGAATCACTTTCGTGGGTCCTGCTTTGTCTTCGATCAACGCTGGGCTCTGGGTGAGGATCTTGACGAAAAATCAGCGACAGCGCTGGTGGCCGATCCGATCCAACCGCGACCGACCAATATCGGATCGCAGTTCAAAGCTTTTCCGCAAAACTGACCCTGCCGCCTGCGCCACACATGTTTGCATGTCGCTCAAGGGAAGCCACGATTGCCTTGCGCGGCACCCGAACGCCGTCCTCCATCCACACTCGATTCACGCGAAGCTCGAGGGGAGAAGCGTCTCCCCTTCCCTTCGCCACGGGCGTCTTGATCAGTTGGGCATCGATGCGGCCGATCAGGCGATCCTCGCGCAGCAGTGGACAAACATACCAACCCCATCTCCGCTGCTTTGCCGGCTTGTAGACTTCCCAGACGTAGTCAAATCCAAACGCACTGCCGATAAGTGGCCGATCCCACAACAATGGATCAAGCGGTCCAAGGATGCGCACGCGACCGTCGGGATCCCATTTGGACTCTCTTTTCCGATCAAGAAACTCCGGCAACGCGAGAAATTTTCTGGGTGACCCGGAGACCTGAACCTCGCGCAACTCTCCGCGTCGCAGAAGATCTTCCACAACCCTGGACTTGCGATAATCCCGCAGCATCGACCACTGCGGCCCCGTCGGTCTAGCGAGCATTCCGGCCGCTGCAACGCGCTCCATGATTGCCCAACGTGCAAATCCATCCATCGTCTCGGCACCTGGGCTCACGGGTCTTGCAACTCCGGCATCACCGAGCGCGCGTTCCGGAACATCATAGATTTTTCCGCGACCATCTCGACCTGCGACCACAATCTCGCAACGGGTCCACAAGATTTCGAGCGCCATCATGTGCATCTGGGCCGTGCCCTTCCAGCCGTCCCAATCGAGTGCTGCAACCGGGCCGCGACGAGTGAGATTCGCAGCGGCAATCGGTCCCCGCTCGCGAACTTCGGCGAGAACCTCCGCAAGCACGCTCTCCGGGACCCGCTTGGTTCGTTCGGTCAGGCGCCACCAGGGTGTCTCCACCATGCGCGCGCGATACCAGGAGAACGCGGAAGCCGGGAGAATGCAGCGCTCCTTGGCAAAGTGCTCGAACGCGTGCTTTGGGAACAGCTGCCGATACACATCCCCGAGGCGCGCGTCATCGCGTCGAGCCATCACCACGAGATCTGCATTGGTCCCAATCACGCTGAGGGGATCGAGCTGAATGCAGCGCAATTTTTTCAGCAAGGCGCGCATACCTGCCGCACCTCGGCCAGATGTCACTCGATCGAGTGCATGATGCGCGACCAGTGCGCGGCGTGCCTGAATTGGAGAGATGACTTCAGTAACCACAGCGTAGACTTGAATAAATGGAGAAGACGTTCAATCGATCTATCTTTTGCTCGCGGTCAGACCGGCCTCGCCGAAGCGACGCACGATGACTTCCGCTGATTCGATCACTTCAATTCCGCGCACACTCTTTCCTGCCTGCCAATAATCCTTGTAGGAAGCGCCCTTCTGCGAAGCCTCCTTCAGCTGCCAGATCGACTTGAGCGTGTAGAACATCCGCATCCAGTGTTTCGTCCGCGAGCCACGCAGCAGCCGTCGCGACAGCCATCCAGCCTTGGTTCCGATCCGCTCAATGTAGGGCGTGCGAATCACGGACACCGGCACTCCTGAGATCTTGTCTGTCAGAACAATATCCGATTCCTCGGCCTTGATGATTGCTTCCTTGTAGTCGGCATGCGCGCGGCACTCAGTCGTCGCGATAAAGCGCGTTCCCATCTGCACGCCAGCGTAGCCCATGCGCAGGGCTGCGATGTAATCGGCTTCTGAACCGACACCGCCGGCACAGATCAGAGGTTTTCCGAGCGGCGCAATGTCGGCGAGAAGTTGCTCTGGAGATATCGTCCCGGCGTGCCCGCCGGCGCGGTTGTTCACGCAGATGAACCCGTCGACATCACTCTCCGCTGCCTTGTCGGCCCACTTTCGTGCGGTCACATCGTGATAGACGATCCCCCCGAGGGGTCGCACACGCTCAACCACCCAGCGTGGATTACCAAGGGCCGTGATGAAAAAACGCACGCCTTCTTCGAGTGCGATGTCCAACCAGACACGCATGCGGTCTTCATACTTTTTGGACGACTTTTCGACGAGCAGGTTGAACCCCAGAGGCTGCTTCGTCGTCTCCTTGATCAACTTGATGCCCGCGCGCAGATCATGCTTGTGGGCAAACACCATCGAGATGGGCTGGATGATGCCAATCCCGCCGGCTTTGGTCGCCGCTGCCACCAGCTCTGGATTACTGCACGGATACATCGCCCCACAGATGATCGGAAAATCGATCCCGACCTGACGCGTGAACGGAGTGTCATGCTTTGGTGTCATGTTGATTCCCAGCAAGAGTTGGTCGTCTGTCAGTCAGCTTGCGCGTTGTCGCTCCCGACGCGGGTGCCGTATCATGATGGTGATTCGCAATCAAAGATCACGTCAGGCAGAACCGGATTCCCACCCATCCTACACGAAACCATCACGAAACCTCCGAGTCGATGCCATCAACACCAAACAAACCCGCTTCCACCGAACCAACGCCTCAGAAAAGCGCACTTTTGCCTGAAAGGGATCTTCCGCTTTCTACATGCCTCGGAGTCCTCGGCACATTCAGCGCACTCCTCATCTGGTTTGCGCGCGACTATCTGACCTCCGGCGGTCCACCGCTCGGCAACGACATCAGCTCGCATTTTGCTGAGCTGCAGCACATCGCTCGCCTGTTCCGTGCTGGGGAGACCAGTTTCTGGTCTGATCTGTTCAATCTCGGCTATCCGCTGTTTGTTCCCTACCAACCACTGCCCGGCATCATCATGGGTGGCATGTTTGCGATCATGCACGGGCTTGCAGACCCGGTTGCCATCTTCAAGCTCTCTATTGTTCTCCTGTGGGCTGCGATGCCCTTCTTCTGGTTCTGGGGCGCAAGCCTGGTCGGCGCGTCGCGCACAACTTCACTTCTGACCGGCATGATCGCCATCTGCGTGTCCGATCGCCTTGCATTTGGACTTTCCTGGCAAAGCACATACTGGACGGGACTTTATTCTCAGCTCTGGGGAATGGCCCTGTTCCCCCTCGCCGTTGGCGCGGTGATCGCCGCGCTTGAACGAAACTCAGTGTCCATGATTCTGCGTGCCGCGATTTTGCTGTCGATCGTCACATCGATGCACTTTTTCCTCGGCATGCTGGCCGGCATCTCAATGCTCTTGTGGTGGTTGATCGCGCCGTCGAAGCGAGCACTCACCACTGGCCTGTGCGTAGCGGTGGCTGGGGCAATGCTTTGTGGTTTCTGGCTTGTGCCACTGTTCATGAACCTCGATCTCGTCGGCGGTCAACCCTGGCGAACCGAGAGCGGGAACGGCTATGGCATCCTTCGTACCGCGCAGTTTCTCGTCGATGCCACCATCTTCGATCACGACCGTTTCCCATGGTTCGGTCCGCTGGCCGCCGCTGGACTTGTCCTCGCCGTGCTGCGCGCTCGTCAGGATCGGATTGCGCGCTGGGTCCTGGCCACGCTTGTTGCTAGTTTCCTCCTGCTTCTCGGGCGAACCACCTGGGGCCGACTGTTCGACGCACTGTCCATGCATGGTGAACTGGAAAGCATCCGCTATATGGCAGGAGTCCACTTTGCGGGGATCATGCTGGCCGGCTTTGCCGCGAGCAGGGCTGCACGTTGGTTGATTGGCCGCGAGCGATTTCGTGGCCAGCAGAGGATCCTCATCACCGCAACTTTGGGCGCGATGTTCACCGCCATCGTCGTCGATCGCTACGCAGCCACGGAAAAACTCGTGCGAACGTTCCAACCGGTTTCGCCGCGGATCGAATCAATCGCGTCCACACTACGCAGCGGCCCGGACCGAAGGATTCTGACGCAGAAAGATCTGGGATCCAGCGGCCACTTCAATCAAGTCTTTCTGCCCGTTCACCTCGCAGAAAAGAAAGTGATGGTCTCCTACGGCCGCGGCTATCACGACACCCTGAATATGTTCTTCGTCGAGCAGTTCGACTACAGCGCTGCCGCCTGCCAGCTATTCCACATCGGTGACGTGATCACGAAAGGGCCCGCGAGCAAGCGCTGGAAGACTGACCTCTCACCAGTGGTTGCCAGTGGCGACCTTCGAATCGACCGCTTTTCTGGCGACTCTGAATGGTTCACCTTCGCACGTGCGCCGTTTGCTCTAGTCGGCAAACCAAAGGATTTCCGAACTCTTCTTGAGCACACCGTACTCGACATTTGGCGCCGGGGTATTTTGCCGGACATTCTGCGCGAGCCCCCGGTTGATCGACCGTACGTGACGCACAAAGGCGCGAAGCAATACGCCTTCATCAACGACCCGAGTTCGGGTTTGCCCGACGAGAGTAATTCGCAACCGC
>Ga0169931_10007532_pt1 | contig 16121 bp, 16 predicted proteins | sample Kivu_15m_20L_FD_129675 | JGI IMG/M metagenome (GOLD analysis project Ga0169931, IMG submission 129675) | Freshwater microbial communities from Lake Kivu, Western Province, Rwanda to study Microbial Dark Matter (Phase II) - Kivu_15m_20L... | ecosystem: Environmental > Aquatic > Freshwater > Lake...
ATTTAAGGAGCAACATTGAGGCAATGAAAGCTATAGCAGAGCATGAGAAAAAAGGAGTTGCAAGAAAACTTGAGATAAAGTTTTTATCTACTCCAATTGAGATTAAGGGTGATGGCAAAGTTGAAGAGATTGTGTTTCAGATAAACAAAGTTGAAAACGGTAAAGTGATTGCAACTAGTGAGAGATTTTCAATTAAGACTGGAATAGTTATTACCGCCATTGGATATGACTCAATTGAATATCCTGGCGTAACCATTGAAAGTGGCCGGGTAAGTAATATTGCAGGGCATGTTGAACATAATGTTTATGCGGTAGGTTGGGCAAAGCGTGGGCCAACTGGTGTAATTGGTACTAACAAGAGTGATTCAACTGATGTAGTCGATCTGATTGTTGAAAATATGAAAGAACCAAAGTCAAGTGAAGGAATTACTTCTTTATTAAAATCAGGGCACGAGGTAATTGATCAAATGGCATGGGAAAAAATAAATGCCTCAGAGGTCATTTCAGGTGAAATTGCCGGAAAACCACGAGTAAAGGAAGTGGATTGGAAGCAGTTAATAAGTTTGGGCAGGTCTTAAAAACTAATAATCTACACTTTACTGTTTTGTTAATAAAGAAAGGTACACTTAACCCTGACCAGCAGTTAATACTTCTTAAATTGGTGGTTTAAAGTATTTGTTATATACAGTCAGATAATATATAAAAGCCACGAAGGAGGCAGGAAATATCATTAATTGCTGGGTAGTAATCACAACCATAAATAACCCTAACCCTAGGGTATTTGAATTTCTAAAATTAGGCTACAAATTAGTTGTTGTGGGCGACACAGCAACTAATGATTCAGAATGGCACAATATCTCAAACAATTCAGTGCATTACTTGTCATATGATAAGCAAGATAACCTTTTTCCTAAACTATCTAAAATGATTGGCGATAAAACTTACGCTAGAAAGAATTTTGGTTATTTGTACGCAATAGCAAATGGGGCTGAAGAAATTTTTGATACCGATGACGATACATTCATCAGACCAGAAGCTATACCCTTATTTAAAAATATAAAAAATTGCACTTTCTATGAAGTTAACGGCGGAGAAAGTTTCAACCCGTACCTTTTTTTTACAAAAAACAGTGGAATATGGCCACGGGGCTATCCCTTAAGATTGGTATCTAGTGCTAGGTGGCGTCTTGAGGAAAAACAAGCCATAGTCGAGAGTAATAAAAGTGTAAATATTGATATTCTTCAAACTCTCGTGAATCTAGAACCTGACGTCGATGCAATTTACCGCTTAACAGTTTCTGATGCTATACACAATTTTCCAATTTCTGAATCGATTCTGAATATCAATTCCCCAATTCTAACGCCAGGCAATACTCAGAGCACCATCTGGTTGAATAAAAAGAAATTCAAATATCTGTACATCCCTCGATGGGTGAGTTTTCGGTTTTGCGATATTCTCAAGCTGTACATTGCGCAGAAGAATTCACGGCTATCATACGCGGGTTTTTGGACTGAGCAAATACGTAATCCTCATGATTATTTGAGAGATTTTGAATCAGAAATTACGTGTTATTTACATACAGAATTGGTGATTAACTATTTGAACAATTCAAATACGGCCAATCTATCGGAAATCTACAGCGACCTAACTAAATTAGGTGTTGCAAGCGAATCTGAAGTTGAAACAAGTTTAATGTTTGAAAATCTCGTTTCTGAGTTAATTCGATGACAGAATTAACGGTAATTGTCCTTGCATACAATGAGGTGTCCTCACTAAAAACAACAATTGAAAGACTAAATGGCACTTTGAGTGGGCAAGATGTAAAGATAGTTATATCAACAAGTTCACTTGCAACCGGAGAATGTATAAAAATGGCGAAAGATTTGACCGCTAAATTTAAGAACGTCAGCTTGTATTTTCAAGTCAAACCTTTTGTTGCATCAGCAGTCATGGAAGTAGCCCATCAATCAAAGAGTAAATATATTGTTTATATGAGTTCTGATTTAGAAACACCGCCAGAATTAGTTGCGACCATGCTAGATAGAATTAAACAAACAGGAGTGGATATAGTGCTCGCATCAAGATGGATACAAAACAGTAGGTTTGAAAACTATGGAAAATGGAAATACTTAGTATCTTACTTGGCACAAAAATTGTGCAAGGTATTTTATCCAAATGGTTTGACTGAATTTACTTACGGATTTAGGCTTTATAAAAAAGAAGTTCTTTGCGAATATAGATATTTTGAAACCAAACATCCATTTTTTCTTGAGTCATTGTTGGTTCAACTAAAGTTTGGTATGAAAACTTGTGAAATTCCAGTAAGTTGGACTGCAAGAAGTGAAGGAAAATCACTGGTTAATAAAATCACTTTACTTCGCTATTTAGTGCCAATTGTTCGCACCAAACTTCTTCCAAAAAGATTCTATAGATTACAAGAACCGTAACAGATGCCATTGAACCAGTTTGAGTCTGATTAATTACCCAATAATTTGCATACCAAAAGCCGTTTAGTTATTGTTGCGTTTCAAAATTTATTTCTACAAAAGGTTAGTTCAGGGTAAATACTTGTCCTATTTAAGATATTATTTGGTAAGAATAAGAAAGAGCGGATGGGTTCAAATGGATTTTAAACTAATAATTCACTCAACAAAAACTTACCTGATCTATATTAGCGGCATATTTTTTGTAATCGGATTGCTGAGTCGAGACATAAGATTACAACAGATTCTAATTGATGAGTCGAATCCTGAATTTCAGACAAGCAACATTTTTTGCGCGGAACTGCCGCGATGCACGAGAATCAGTAGTGAAATTCTGGGGTTAGGAATTCAAAACCTACTCCACAATTTTGCTGCGTTTTTTCACAATAATCTATTTTGGCAGAGTTTTTATTTAACCGAAAAACAATACTTTTTAATATTTAGTGATTTTTCTTCAATTATATTTAGAGTCATATGCTTACTTCCTATAGTAGCATACTGCTATAAATTATTTAGAGACAGCATTAACGCTAAAATTCTTTTACTATTAGGGCTTACTTGTATATTCTCCGGATTTCCTCTCTACTATCTGAATGATTTATTTGGCATATATTTAGTCAATTATGATTACATGACAATTTTTGTAATGGGACTTTTTTTAAATTTCTCTACTCAAATTTTTAGATCTAAAATTTTATTTTGTCTTTTTACTATTCTTTGTGTGATGACTATAGAAAATCTTCCAATTGTGTTCATAGTGTTAATTTATTTTCAAAACAAAAATCAAATAAAGAGATTCAATCTATTTATACTTTCTAGCATAACTATTTTTGTTACATATTCCTTCTTACTTTTAGGAGTAATCCGACAAAACGATTCGATAAGTAGCATTGAATCAGACGGGAGGTACTATCTTTCTAATTTACAGCAACTTCCTGAAATAAGTGGAGCCATATTTTTAATAATTATTTGGAGCTTTCTTCTAGGGATTTCAGTTGGCAGTTTTGGGTTGAGGAATTTTCCAGTCAGTTCTTTGAAATCAGCCAAAGAATTTATCCCTATTCGTAACATCCAAGGCATTATTTTAGGTTATTTCATAAGCATCTTTGCGGGTTTTTTCCTTTCAATTTTAACTGAATTTGCTAGGCAATTACTTTTTCTTCAGCTTGTTGTATTTCTTTCTGGAGTGGTGGTTGGTATTCGGCTTTTAATCAGTTTGAAGACACGGAAATAAATCGTTAGACTCGTAATGTTGTATAACTAACGCGCCCGTAGCTCAACGGATAGAGCATCTGACTACGGATCAGAAGGTTTGGGGTTCGAATCCCTGCGGGCGCACTAAAGTTTTTTCACGCAGAACTTTCTACATTAGTATTTATGATATCCAATCCGCTTTTAATTTATTTATCTGTGTACGGAAATATCCTACGATCTATTTGTCGGCGTGAATTTTCCAGATAGAAGAACCGATTAAATAAATTTATTTATCGGGAAAAAGTTGATAGCTTTCTTTAAGTATCTGTATTTGAATAGGCAACATGGAGAACCAATCTTGAGAGTTGAAATTTTCAAATTGTTCAATAATTAGAACTAATCTTCGCATTATTTCAACACGCCCAAAAGTTGGTAGATTCTCAACTTGTAATACAGCGGCAAATTCTTGTCGATTTACGACACTTAATGCATGAGCTCCAACCACACTTGGATCAAGACTGCTATTAGAAAACACAATCATCTGTCTCAGGATCTTAATTAACGAGAAACCCCACGCAATGTTAGGATCTGAGTACAAGCAAGATTCAAAGTCCAGGAATGCATACTTATTATCGTGTAATTCTATAATATTCTTCGGATGCAAGTCAATATGAGAAATCTGCTTTTTGCTCATATTTGCTATTTTTGAAAATTTCTCAATTTCGTTTAATAATTTCTCAATCATATTCTGCAATATGGCAAATTCATTCGAGAAATAAGAGTATAGCCTCGACGAATTTTTTGAAGTGGTATTAATCAAAGTTTTAGAGATAAGATCTAAATCTAGGTTTAGCGGAGGGTAAATTTCACCAGGAAATGAATCCAAAGCCAAAAATAGGTTACTCAAAGATTCTAGATATGGTGATAAATCTGAGAATTTTGGGTAGAAGTTTTCTCCAGCAATATAGTTAAACAAAGTGAAATAGTCGTTGTCTCGCATTACAGTAAAACCATTTTGCAAATTTAAAACTGGAATTGGAGCTATAACTCCGTGCATATTTATATGCAGCAAAAGTTCGCAAATTTGTTTTATTCTCTTTGGGTTTAACGAACCCCAATTTTTTAATGTGTATACACCATCGACTAAAGAGACTTTAAAATTTTTAGAATTTAGATTTAATCCTGGCATTTGTTCAACATATAAAATGTCAGCCAAGAAAGGAAATTCTGTCTTAATTATTTCTTTTATTGTGGTATTAGAGGCCAGATTGCTTATCGAATCTTCAGCACTAACATTTGAGAAAAAATCCGGCTCGAAATCTTTCAAAAATATGCCTTACTAAGACCACCATCAATCAATATTGAAGTCCCAGTAATGTAACTGGCTTCGGGTGAGACGAGAAAAGTAACAAGATTGGCGATTTCCTCTGGCTTTGCAAATCTTCCAATTGGTATTGAATCAATCATTTTCTGCCTCACGCTAAATGCGTCTATTTTTTGGGCACTAGCGGATTTTTCTATCAAAGAGTCTAGCCGTTCAGTTAGTACTCCTCCTAAACAAATGACGTTCATAGTCACGTTGAATTTTGCAAATTCCGAAGAAGTGGCTTTAACAAATGCACTAAGCCCAGATCTTGCAGTTGCAGAAAGTACCATTGCAGGTGAAGGCTCTTTTGCGACCGTCGAACTGACAAACACAATACGTCCAAAATTAGTTTCAACCATTTGTGGGATAAACTCTCGAAATACTCTAATTTGACCAAGTAAAGAGGTTTCTATAACGGAATCCCATTCAGATTCTGTTGTGTTAAGAAAAAGCTTTTGTGGCGGACCTCCGGCATTACAGATTAAGGTATTAGTTACGCCGAAATTTTGATCTTGTAAATATTTAAATAATTGGTGTCCAAAATTTTTTTTAGAAACATCTCCTTGATAAATAAATAATCTAGATTTGCTTTCACCAATAGAAAGTAGAGCTTTTTCTAAATTGTGTATCTCCCTTGAAACAATACAAATCTTTTCATGGCTTTTCACTAACTGACGAGTTATTGCAAAACCTACACCTCGGCTTCCTCCAATAACTACCGCATTCATAATTGCTCCTTGTCTCTAATTACTGAACCTTACCCATTCTGCAATATTCCTTATCAGTTTTGACATTTGTGGCGCCACCAAATCACAAAGAGGAACCACATAGTCTACAATTTCCTGCAAATATTTATCTTTGATTTCAGAACTTGCCGTAGTGTTTAGCGTGAAGAGATTATCTATTTTATCAATTACTTTGATTATTCCTAACTTATAGGGAAAGCCAGATATTATTCCGTAGTATTCTGCCAAATATCCAGAGTTAAACTGTAGTTTGCGGTTAATGGTTAATCCAGTAATTATTTTTTCAACTTCACTATTTGTAATCCTTAGTACATCAGCTTTTTGCAGATCTGTAACCTCATATATATTATGGAGCAATCCAATCTTTACAGAGAGAATTTTTTCTTCAGGATTTGCTATTCCAGCAATTGAGCCAACCCTTAATGGATGAAGGAAATATTCTTTGGAACCAAACCCTGCGTGTTTATAATTCAAATTTTCAGCCAATTGCCTTACACTGGCAGCTTCTGCGTATTCAGCTTTTGTCAAACTTTTTGATAGAGTTTGCCAAAGATTTTGTGCATGGTTTAAACTTGTGTTGTACTCAGCAATTCGATGTGTTTTTTCAGAATTAAACTCCATAAACAACTCATTAATTAATTTCTCTAAGTTTAAGTTGTTTTTCATAACTAAACTATAGTACTAAATAGCCTGACAATTCTATTGTTCTCAAAAAGAGTCATTCACCAATTAAGATTTATTTGAGATTAAGAGATCCTCATATACACCTCTTCTTGATTTACAAAATAAGTACGTCTGATTGTTTTGAGAAACAATATAAATATACTCAATCAATGGCAACCTAAAAAATTTTTTTAGATACTCGGGCTTACTATGACAACATCAAAAATCTCTGCGACTTACCTGCCATCGGAATAATAGTATGGACTTGACCTTTTCAGACATGATCGATAGAAGTTTGGTGAATATTTTGACTTAAACGAAAAGTGTCACCAAATGACTACACTTTTCATAAAAACATGCGATAATTTAATTATGCGGATTAAGTGCACTGGTGTGAAAATTTCTGGCTCTGGCTCTGCGCTACCTAGCCATAACGTTAAAAACGATGAGCTTTGGCCGGATACATCGAGTTGGGTATCAGAGAAATTAGGAATACAAGAAAGAAGGTTCATCCGTGAGCCAGAAACATTAGCATCGTTATGTGTTTCAGCTGCAAATGAGGCTATTGTCGCTGCTGGAATTTCATCTGAAGATTTGGATTGTATTATTCTCGCAACTTCCACACCCGATTTCATTAATCCTTCTATGGCGTCTTTGGTTCATGGTGAACTGAAAGCATCAGCAAACTGCGCAGCGTTTGACATTCAGGGAGTGTGTGCCGGATTTATTTATGCTCTTGGGTTATTAAGTGGTTTCATTAACTCTGGGTCTGGAAAATATTTTTTAGTAATCGGTGCAGATCAATTTTCAGAAATCACTGATTTTTCAAAGAGAGATTGTGTTTTCTTTGGGGATGCAGCAGCAGCATTAGTTTTTGAAGCGACACATACTAATAATTCATACTTAGCGGTTGAATTGTCTGCTTCAGGAGGTGCCAGTGCTTTTCGTACCCCTAAAAACACCAGCAAATATGAAATGAATGCGAAAGAAGTTTCTTTGTATGCAAGTAAAGCTCTTCCTGAATCAGTGAAATCTGTGTGCGATTTTGCCAAAGTCAGTGTTAAAGATATTGCGTACTTTTTTACACATCAACCAAGCAAGCCTGTTCTGGATAATTTAGAAAATACATTAGAGTTGAAAAATGGTGTACTCCAAAGGAATATTTCTAGTAGAGGTAATACTGCGGCCGCCACTATTCCGTTACTTTTTCATGAGTCAAACCTTAATAAAAAAATCAGCGATGGCGAGTTAATCTGCTTCTCAGGGATTGGCGCGGGTTGGGTTTGGGGTAGCGCAATTATGAAATGGGAGTCCTAGTGCATAAACATACGAACCAGAAACTCAGAGTGGTTGTACTTGGTGGCTCAGGTGGGGTTGGAGGTGCAGTAATTAAATATCTTAATCGCCCAGGGATTGAATTAATTGGAACTTATTTTTCTAGTAAACCTACTGATGACCAAAAAATTGTCTGGTCCCACCTCGATAAAACTTGTTTTAAGTCTCTGAAAGCTTTTTTTATTGAAATTTCTAAATTAGGCAATATAGATGCAGTTATTGACTGCACCGGGGTTTCTCAGGCATCTACAATCAAACAAACTAGTTTCGATGAAATTCAAAATATTATACAAATAAATTTAGTAGCATCGCTTTGGATTGCAAAACTTTCCTTGGAGTATTTATCAGAGAAAGGATTATTGTTACTATTTTCAAGTATTGTCACGAAAACTAATCCAAAAGGTGCAGCAGTATATTCAATTAGTAAGGCTGGAATTGAACATAGCGTTTTCTCATTGTCTAATGAGTTTATTAGTAAGAATAAAAGAATTAACTGCATTCGACTTGGATATACGGAGTATGGAATGCAGCTTAAAATAAAGGAGAATATTATGAAAAAAATTGAAATACCTCTTGGGAGGCTTGGAAATATAAGTGAGCTAGGTTTTATGATTGACTATCTCCTCGATCAAAGAAGCGGCTACGCAAATGGTACAATTTTCACTTTATCCGGTGGTCTTTAAGTTGAATTATAAAGAGATACATGAAGTTACGCTGCTCAAATTTTTAATGTTTATAACTTTTTAAATAATCACACAAAGTAACTTTATTTAAGAAAAATCCAAGATATTTAACGCCAAAGCGCTATAATTAAACATGCCGATCAAATCTACAGAGACTTTTCTTTATAATTTTGATAGTACTGCAGATATTTCAATCGTCGCCGAAATATCCGCAAATCACCAAGGCGACAAAAAAAGCGCCTTTAAATTAATTGATATAGCTAAAATTTCCGGTGCAGATGCTGTTAAGTTTCAGACTTACACGGCTGAGACACTTACACTAGATTCACTTGAAACTGACTTCTTACTTCCAGATAATAGTCCTTGGTCTATATATAAAAACTACCATAGGTTGTACTCAAAATCTTTTACACCATGGGAATGGCATAAAGAACTTTTTGAGTATACTCAAAATAATGGAATGATCCCTTTTAGTTCTCCATTTGATGAGTCAGCAGTAGATTATTTAGAGAGCATTAGTTGCAGCATTTACAAACTTGCTTCGCCTGAAATAAATCATATTCCTCTAATACAAAAAATTGCTAAGACTAACAAACCTATGCTGATCTCGCTAGGTACTGCTAGCAAATCGGACTTAGATCTGGCTATTTCAGAATTTAGAAAGTTATCAAATGCCGAGATAGTAATTATGCAATGCGATTCTAATTATCCAGCCAAAGATTCAGAGGCGAATCTAAATCAACTTGTTTACCTTAGCAAAGAATATGATACTCATGTTGGTTATAGCGATCACACAGTTGGATATAAATCTGCGGTTGTAGCAGCAGCCTTAGGTGCAAAAGTTATAGAAAAACACCTTGCAGAAGGCGTGAATAATAACGAAATTGATGGTTTCTTTTCTGCAACCAAAGAATCATTTCCTGATTACTGCAATGAAATAAGATCAATCAAATCTCTTTTGGGGGAGAAAAAGTTCAGAAATAATGATTCACAACTTGAAATTGTTTCCAAGCAAAGATCGATTTATCCAACGCGCGACATTGAAAAATCTGAGGTAATTTCGTTAGACAATATCAGAGTTATTCGACCAGGATTTAGTTTAGAACCAAAATTTTTTGATTTCATTCTTGGTAAACAAGCAGTAAGATACTTAAGAAAAGGCGAAAGAATTAAATTAGAGGATTTTGAGTAAACTTGAAAGTTTTCATATACACAGTGGCTTCACCAGTTATTGGTGGAAGTCACCTAAATAGAATGAAAGTTCTAAATCAAAAGCTTAAAGCAAACGGCACGGAAAGTTATTTATTTACTAACTTGAAAAAACTTAAAAATCAAGTAAATTGCAGCGATGAAAAATCCCTCGTAATACTTGATGTGCCTGCTAGTTACATTGAAGATCTATCTTTCTTAAATTGTCGACATGTTAAAGTTATAGGTTATGAATATAGTGGAAGCCTACTTGTCGATTACAATATAATCCCATTTTTATCCAAATTTAGAGAATTTAACGCGAAAAAAGAGATTCACTCTGGATTAAAATATTTAATTATAAGAGATGAAGTAATTAACCAAAAAAACATATCTTATGAAACCCCTAATGGCATTTTGATTACTCTTGGCGCTGGAAAAACAAAAAAAAACGCTTTGGATTTAAGAGAGAGAATTTTAAGTCAAAACAAAGGTGTCAAAGTTGAGATAATTGTTGGTAAGTTCTCAAATCAGTTAACATTTCTTCAGTCATATATTAAAAAAAATCCAAGGAATTTCGCAGAACATATCTGCAAATCAAAAATTGTTTTTACAAATGGAGGTGCCACTTTGGTAGAATCAATATTTTTAGAAAAAAGAATTATTTGTTGGCCTCAAACTCAATTTGAAGGCGAGTTTGCAGAGTATTTAACTAGTATTTATGATTTTGACATTATCAATGACATTGATAACTTGCCAGATTTAAGAATGATAAGCTCAATACCCGAAATTAATGAAAAGAATGAAATTGATGGCAAAGGTGCTGAGAGAGTGTTTCGTTTAGTGTGTGATATTATGAATCATTGAGATGAGGTGCAATGTTTTATAGTCAATCCGAGTTGGAGCGATTCAAATTTAAATATTTAGGTAAGAATGTTTTAATTAGTAAAGCAGCTACATTGTATAAAACAGAGTTAATGTCATTCTCAGATAACTGCCGAATTGATGATTTTTGTGCACTTTCTGGCGAAATTTCAATTGGCAAGAATGTGCACGTAACAGTGCATTGTTCTTTAACTGCCTCTTTGTCTCCAATTGTCATTCAGGATTTCGCGGGCTTGGCGCCTGCTTGCCATGTATTTTCAAGTATGGATGATTATTCCGGAAACACGCTAACAAATCCAACCGTTCCATCTGAGTTCAAGAACATTACACATGGGACCGTTTTGATTTCTAGGCATGTACTTATAGGCACTGGTTCGATCGTATTTCCAAAACTTACAATCGGTGAAGGTTGTGCGATTGGCGCAATGACACTAGTAAACAAGTCATTAGATCCTTGGGGGATATACGTAGGTGTTCCAGCAAAAAGGATTAAGGAACGTTCTAGAAAATTATTAGTTCTTGAAAAAGACTTCCGCAAAAAACCAACGCATTAATTATTGTAGGTGCCCCAACATTCTCTTAAAATATCAGAAATTTGACCAACGCTTGCTCCTTGTCTAATTAGATCTTTTATGGGGTACATGACATTATCATTACTTTGTGCGCATTTTTTTAATTCAGAAAATGCATTCTTTTCAATTAATGAAGTGGCACAATTCACAGAGGATACACCCACATTTTCCCCTTGTTTGAAATAAGGATTTTTTCCTAGCCCATCCTCATTTAGCTGCGCCCCCATATTCAAGCCAACAATTTTCTTCCTACCATCGGCTAAATCCTTAGCTTCTTTGTATGAACTATTTTCAATTAAAGATCTTTGGTATCCAGACTCAATAGCACTGATAACTCCACCCAAATCCTCAATATTCTGGATTATTTCCAACACCTCTGATTCTATTTTGGAAGTTAAATTCTCAACCACATATGACCCTCGCATTGGATCAGGCGCAAAAGTAATATCTGTCTCCTCCTTTATGATATGTTGAATATTTATTGCAAGTTTTGAAGAATACTCAGTCGGAAGTGAAAGCGCTTCATTATATGAATTGGTATGAAGTGATTGAACTCCTCCAAAAATAGCAGCAAGTGCTTGAATAGTAACTCTTGCTTGGTTATTTTCGATCCCAAATGCACATAATTGACTACCAGCAGTTTGAGCATGAATTCTCATATGCAGAGATTTAGGGGAAGAAAAATTAAATTTAGTCTTTAAAATTTTAGCCCAAAGGGATCTAGCTGCTCTGAATTTAGCGGCTTCTTGAAGCAAATTAGTTTTTGCTGAGAAAAAAAAAGTAAATTTTTCAGCAAGTTTTTCAATGTCTAAGCCATATAATAATGCGCTCTCAAGGTAGCAAACACCATTTGATATCGCAAATGCAATCTCCTGAGTAGCACTTGCACCAGCTTCCGAAAAATGATATCCCGAAACCGATATGGGGTTCCATTTCGGCAATTCTTTAGCACAATAACCAAAAATATCATTTGTGAACCTCATTGAGGGTCTTGGTGGAAAAATGTAGGTTGACCTTGTGATAAATTCCTTTAATAAATCATTCTGGATTGTACCGCGCAACTGAGTTGTATCAATGCCATTTTCTTCTGCAACTATTTGATACATCATGAGCAATATTCCCGCAGTTGCATTTATTGTCATAGAAGTTGAAATATCTTTAAGATTAATTCCTTGTAGTAATATACGCATATCATCTAATGTATTTACAAAAACGCCAATTCGTCCCACTTCAAATTTTGCTAGGTTTGAATCAGGCGAAATTCCCATTTGAGTTGGGAGGTCAAATGCAATAGAAATACCTGAACTACCAGAGCTTATGAGTTTCTTAAAATTGAGATTTGCACTTTCTACATTACCATATCCTGCATACTGCTTAATGTTCCAAGATTTCTCTTTATACATGTTTGGATAAATCCCAGAAGTGTAGGGAAATTCTCCTGGCAAAAAAGTTCTTATGCCATTATCATTGTAATCATATTCCATATTGTCCTCCTTCGCATAAGAAAACTCAGAATTTTTTGTCAATATCTTGGTTATACGATATTCAAAGTGTAGTATAGTGCAATCGTGGTTAGTTCTACCGAAGAAAACTTCAACAAAAAACTTCTGAATGTAAGTGTTTCAGAACATGCAAAAATTGCGAAACTGATAACTCTGATTGAAAATAATGAATTAAATCTTGCATCATTTGTATTGACTCAAAATATGGTAAATAAATCATCCATAGCCATAGGAATTACTGGCGGAGCAGGTGTTGGTAAATCCACATTCATTGATAAGTTTATTTTACAAGCACTTGTAGAGAGAAAATCAGTAGCTGTTATAGCAATTGATCCTACTTCGGAGATTACTTATGGAACTCTATTAGGTGACAGAATTAGATTTAATACAGATTATCCAAGTAAAGGTGTTTATATAAGATCACTTGCTTCAAGTAATTCTTCTACTGGAATACCTGCAGGATTGGGTGACATAATAGTTTTTTTAAAAATTCTGGGATTTGACATAATTTTAATCGAAACAGTAGGTATTGGACAAAATGACATTGAAATACATAAGTATGTAGAAAAGATAATAACAATACCTTCACATGATAGCGATGATTGGGTTCAACAATTCAAATTGGGTGTTAACGAGATTTCAGATCTATACTTCATCAATAAAACTGACAAAGTAAACACCAAAACTACAAAGAACGCAATTGAGGAATATCTAAATATAAAATATTCAAATAATATTGATGCACCAAGCGTTTTAGAAGGAAGTGCATTACAAAACATCGGAGTTAAAACTGCATACGACAAAATAATGGGAAACTAAAGATTTTAAAATGCAAATAAATAAAAATAATCGATTAAGGAGTAAAAAAAGGGTCCTCATTGCTAAACTTGGTCTTGACGGACATGATAGAGGAGCGAAGATTATTGTAAATTTTCTTAAGGAATCTGGATATCAAGTGATTTATTCTGGGTTACACAAAACCGCAGAACAAATCGTCAACATTGCCATACAGGAAGACGTGGATGCTATTGGAATATCAATTTTATCAGGATCCCACACCGAATTAGTTTCTCAGTTTTTTACTGAGCTGAATTCTAAGAGTCTAAGCAAAATTATTGTGTTTATCGGGGGGACAATTCCAAGTTATGATTTTAATATTTTAAAAGGCTTGGGAGTCGATGAATTATTTCCAACAGGCACGGAAATTGCATCAGTCCTATTCTGGTTGGATAAAACGTTGCAAATAAGTAATTCTAAGTAAGAAATCTAGAGCTATGCTAGAAATTGAAATAAAGCAGATGATCAATCATAGCGAGCAACAACTATGTCGAGAGATATTTGATATTACTTGGCCAATAAAGGAGGGGACTGAGATAACCCCTAGTTTGTTAATGGCGATGATTCAAAATGGCGCATATCTTTCGGCTGCTTTTGTAAACGGAAAATGTATTGGTTCAGCTTTTGCATTCCCTGCCAAAACCAAGGGCTTCCATCTTCACTCACATATGACAGCTGTATTGAATGAGTATCGTGATAAAGGAGTTGGCTTTGCCTTAAAGATTGATCAATGGAATTGGGCAAAGAAAAAGAACTACTCTCATCTTTCTTGGACCTTCGACCCACTAGTAAGAAGAAATGCAAAGTTGAATATCGTAAAGCTTGGAGTTGAAATTTCAACCTACCATCCTAATTTTTATGGTGAAATGCCTGATGCTCTAAATGCGGGAGATGAATCAGATCGTTTGATGGTTTCATGGAGTACAGATACAGATGAACCAAAGGCAAGAGAGTTAACTACTCACCCAAAACCAGATGATATTTTGATTGAAATACCAGAGGATATTGTTGCGATTAGGTCTAATAATCAAAACGAGAGCATGAAATGGCGCAGGCAGGTAAGGGATCAATTCCTGTCTGCTTTTGAGAAGAATGGGAAAGTAGTTGGCTTTTCAGCAAATAATGAATATGTTGTGCGAATTTGAGAATAAAAGAGACAGAGTTAAGAATTATTCAACTACCACTAGTGCGGCCATTTAGAACATCATTTGGCACTCAAACCTCACGACAGGTTTTGATGGTTAAGGTGGTAAATGAGAACGGCACAACTGGTTGGGCTGAGTGTGTAGCAATGTCTGAACCACTTTACTCACCTGAGTACACATACGCATGTATTGATCTAATCAAAAGATTCTTTCTTCCTGCATTAAAAAAGTCTGGAGATTTTGAAGTAGAAGAGATTGCCAAGTTACTAAAACCCTTCTTAGGTGGGCAGATGGCAAAGGCCTCCCTTGAAACTGCCGTTTTGGACGCGCAATTAAGAGATGAGAAAAGATCACTTGCTGCGTACCTTGGCGCAACTAAAAGTAAGGTTGAATGTGGAGTATCTGTTGGAATTGCAAACAATTTAGATTCTTTAGTTGAAGAGGTTAAATCCTATGTAGATGCCGGGTACCGACGAATTAAGTTAAAGATTGAACCAGGTTGGGATATCGAAGCAGTTAAAACTATTCGAAATATCTGGCCAGAGATTCCATTACAAGTGGATGCCAACCAAGCTTATTCACGAGATGATGGCAAGCACTTAGCTCAGCTAGATGAATTCAACTTATTGTTAATTGAACAACCATTGGATGAGCATGACATTTTAGGACACGCACAACTTGCTAAAGAGATTAAGACACCAATATGTCTTGATGAATCAATCATCTCTTTGCAATCTGCTCAAGATGCGCTAGCGCTAAAAGCTACAACAGTTATCAATATCAAGCCTGGCAGAGTTGGCGGTTACTTAGAGTCGGTGAAGATCCATGATTTGTGTGTTAAAAGTAAGATTCCGGTTTGGTGTGGCGGAATGTTAGAAACTGGTATTGGCAGGGCTGCTAATTTAGCTCTTGCGGCCCTTCCTGGTTTCACATTGCCAGGAGATACATCAGCCTCTGCTCGCTACTTTATGCAAGATATAACAACACCATTTGTAATGGATCATGGTTATTTAAATGTGCCAACAGGGGATGGCATAGGGGTAACTCCTGATATGGAGTTCTTAGATTCAATCACCACATTTAGTGAAGTAATTAAGTAAGTTGGATACCAGGCAGGTTTTAGCTCAGCCATATGTAAAAAGATTATTTGTTGCTCGTTTCATCTCTAACTTTGGTAATGGCATGGGGCCAATCGCCTTAGCCTTTGGCATATTAGCTCTGCCCAATGGTTCAGCTAACTTACTGGGCTTGGTTTTAGGAACCACCACAGTCGTTTTCTTACTGATGGCACCTTTTGGAGGTGTAATCGCTGATAAGTATGGTCGGGCAAGGATGGTTGGAGTTACTGACTTTTTAGCAGGCTCTGTCCTACTTATTCAGGCTTGGTACTTTGCAATTGGTGATGTTCCAGTTGCGGTACTGCTGATTGTAAATGGTGCCTATGGTCTCTTTTGGGGAATATTTTGGCCAGCATTTTCTGGAATTATCCCAGCTGTAGTGCCAAGTGAAGGGTTGCAAAAGG
>Ga0169931_10007533_pt1 | contig 16120 bp, 6 predicted proteins | sample Kivu_15m_20L_FD_129675 | JGI IMG/M metagenome (GOLD analysis project Ga0169931, IMG submission 129675) | Freshwater microbial communities from Lake Kivu, Western Province, Rwanda to study Microbial Dark Matter (Phase II) - Kivu_15m_20L... | ecosystem: Environmental > Aquatic > Freshwater > Lake ...
AACTGGATGCCTACGGCGACATCCGCGCATCCCGCCGACTACGCCGACAACTCCCCCGCAGCCAACGCGCCGCCTTCGACGAACGCCGCGTGACGGTGACGAAGATGGCGCTGCGCGACTGAGCGAGGGCAACCCGTCACGCCCTCAACAATTCAGGCTGGCGGTCGAAATGTTGAGGCCTGGGTCCAGACCATCATCGCGTTTGTACAGCGACCAGATGCGACTGCAGATGCCGCAGTTTCTTGGGAGTATCCGGAGTAGACGCTGTCGGCTAGGGAGCTCACGTACTTTGATTTGCCGAAAAGACAAAGTGTCAGACGGTTCAAGACAACAAGAGCGATAAACATAACGATGTCAATCTAGATGAAGAAATTTTCTGCAATGACGATTGTCGGGATCAATCAATAAACCTGCCTCAGCAACATCTCTAGCACGATCATCTCTTTTGAGACGGCGGAGCAGGTGAGCTAGTGCAGACAACTGATCAGCATTACATTCCGAAAAGCGTTGCTCCAGAACTTCAACCATTGGCGCGACGAGACTCCTACGTTCTAAATCGCTGATTGCTGGCTTGTCCTTGAGAAATGAATTTACGCGATTTGCAGTGGCATGTACGTCCTTAAGAGATAGACCTGGAGTCTCAGCACGTCGCACCCAAGCTTGAACTTCTAGATATGGCCTTTGGGGCTCCGCTTGTCTATACAATAACGCCAGCGCCTTATGCGCTTCGGCGTTTTCTTGCTCACCACCTAACTCAATTTTGCGCTTCAATGCGTCGATGGCAGCTTTTAAATCGCCTTCTTCTTTGTGGAAGTCGGACAACCAGTCCCAAATTACTGGATGATGATCTGCGGCGATTCCCAAAAGTTCCAAATAACTCTTTCGGAGTTGCGGATTTGCTGTATCAATTGCTTTTTTAAAGAACTTCATCAGAAACCCCCGATTCGAGAGATCACCGATCGGACGCGATTTTGCATCAATAAGAGTTATTGGTTCGAAGAGTCTTAGGACTGCCGCCATAGCGTCAATTGCAAGCTTTTCATCCGATGCATTGAGTTTTCGGTCTCCAAAACTTCTAGCAATCGGAGGTACCGATACGTAACTGCCATCAACTCCAGAAAATGAGAAGACAAGAGAATTGCTAACTAATTCTTCCAATGTGTCATCAATATTGCGACTCACGAGGTCTTGATCAGCCACGGCCAGCTTCAGTGCCAGACGGTAAATGACAGACTTATATGTGCACAGCAGAAGAAAGACTCTCTTGCTGTCCTCATCTAATCGCAAGTAAGTTCGCTCTAACAGATCTTCCTGAATTTTTTCCTTATTGAGTGTCGTCCTTATCGAGGCAGCAGGATTGGCGCGAAGCTCAGCCACGTGAAGCTTGGCAATGTAAGGATGACCCTCACACTCCATATGTATCTTCTCGATTCTTTTTTCATCGATGGAAATCCCGTGAATGCGAGCACATGCATTTACAAGTTCTTTAAATTCTGCCCCTTCCATACCCGAGACCGGAATAGAATAGTCTCCCTGATAATCCCGATGTCTCGTAGTGATGAGCACTCGGTTCTGCGGATGAAGGCTATTCGCAAAAAATTGCACCGTTTCTTCTGGAGCACGAATTGTTTCAAAATTGTCGAGAATCCAAAGCACTTTTCCATGCTTGTCGGATTGCAGAAGACTTGTGAACCACTCGATTACGTTCCCCTCCGTATGATCTCCGAGCTGAGAAAAAAGGACATAGTTGTTTCTAGCGAGGTCTTCGAGTGTTTCTACGTCAGGCTTAACGGGTTTCGACGAAGTTTCACCCAAATCCAAGTCTCTGGCACTCGCCCAGATGATTAAGTCGAATAGCCCTTTTTCGGCACACTGAGTAGCTACTTCAAGGGCGAGTGACGTTTTTCCGATGCCGCCCAATCCCTTTAGCGTGACGATGTGACGATTTGGGGCTGTTAACTCCTGTTCTAGCGCACGCTCAAGACTCTCTCTGTGGACATAGCCAGATATGTGTTTCGGTAGGTTTGTAATCGCCTTGCCTTCAAAACGAAGGTCTCGAGAACCCGATGTAACGCTCGCAGGTAGGCCCAATGGTGGCCCAGACCACTTCGAACAATTGCGCAGCTTCTTTTTGCTCGACACAAAGTTAAGGAACTCTGCTTTGTGGGTCTGTTCGTTAAAACCGCCATTGGCATAGAAGAAGTCACTTAGTTCTGGACTACTTTCGATTAAGTTTATTCGCTCAATCTCTACACTTGGTCCTTCAGTCTGGATTGCGACGTACAGACCGTCCTCATGCACAATGTTTGGGTATTCACCGTTCACCTTCTCACTGACAAGTTCTGAGGCTGCACCCACAACATCGTGAGCTACTACTCCATTCAGCCGTAGCGCTTTGGGGTTGGAGATTTTCACCATTGGTATCTTCAGAGTCTGAAGGTTCGTCAATAGCTCGTAAACAGCCGAATTCAGGATTGCTGCGACTTCACCCTTGATAGCCGCAGTAGGAGCACCGTGTGCATCCATCTTGTTCCTAAGGTGTGAAAACTGATTCAATGCCGATACGAATTTCGGAGCTCCGCCTTTTTGAGACGGGACTTCCTCTAGGTGTTCAAGTGCTTTGCTAACTCCTGACGAGAAGTTGATCGCCCAAGAGTCCTTCGAATCTCGGTTGTCCAGTTTCTTTACAAGGCGAGAGAGCCCGTCCTGAGACCCGGAGAAGCGGTATCGCCCATTCAATTGAGCGAGGTTGGGACCCACCAAAAGTTCAGAGAGCGCCCGAGTCCACTCACCAATACTGGCAGCGCGAATAAGTCGGTATTCCATTCGATACCGCAGCGAGCCTGCTTCTTGCGAACCAGGCAAGGACGCTACAAGAATGGCGGTGCTGTGTCGAATTGCGAACTCACATGCTTTGAGTAATGAATCGCACAATGCTGTGTCTGAACTCTCACGCTCTCGATCTAAGCGATCCAAAATTAGTTTTGTTGGATCCATTGACAACACATTAAGGCGGCTGTCACGATCAGTCAATACAATCTTGTTGTATGATCGTAATCTCAGACATAGATGGCACTCTTTCGAAACGAGTCAATCGCGGCCCTTTTGAGTGGAACCGTTTACTTGATGACGAACCAAACGCGGCGGTAGTTGAAGTCCTTCAGGCACTTCACGACAGAGGCCATGAAATTGTCTTCATTTCTGGTCGAACTGAGGACTTGAGAGAACAAACGCTTCTCTGGCTCTCTCGCAACATCGGAATTTTGGGAAGACTATTAATGAGAGGATCGAAAGATGACAGGACCGACGATGTCGTAAAGGCAGAACTATTTGCGAACTTAAATGTTGCCAAAGAAGATGTGCTATTCGTAATTGATGACCGTGATCGAGTTGTCAAAATGTGGCGTGAGCGATTGGGGCTTACTTGCTTTCAGGTCGCAGAGGGAAATTTTTAGGCCACTAGACAACACCGCATGATCCGCGCAATTAGCTCTAGGATATTTTTGTTGTGCATTCTTAATTTTTCCACGAACATTGAGGCTAGAAGTTCTTCTGAACAAAACTAAACCTACTCTCGTCGATCTCTTTGCCGGATGTGGTGGATTGTCTTTGGGTCTTGAGATTGCCGGATTCCAACCTGTCTTTGTGTCAGAGATAAACGAGCATGCTCGCGAGACTTATATCATCAATCGAAAACACTTGAATCTTGTCAATGGCAGAGATGTTGTTGGCGATATCACTGAGCTAACAAGGTCAAGCAAGGCACTTAGGCAACTTGCAACAAGACTACGAAGAGAATTTGGCGACATCGATCTTGTTGCTGGCGGACCTCCATGCCAGGGTTATAGCACCCGAGGTATTCGTTCAACTTTCTCCCACGTGACTCGAGACCAAACTCCCGCAAATCACCTGTACAGAGATATGGCAAAGTTTGTATCTGCGGTTGGACCGAAGATGTTTCTGTTCGAGAATGTCCGTGGACTACTCACTGCAAGGTGGAACTCCAAAGGGGACAGAGGCGAGATCTGGCGCGATGTTCAGTACTCATTTTCAAGGATTCAAACCAAACGTCATGGGAAGGTACTCCGATATCGAATTGCGACTGCAGTCTTTAAAGCTTCGGATTTTGGAGTACCCCAGAATAGGCCGCGACTATTCTTATTCGGTGTTCGAGAGAATGTCACCGATAGGTCCGGAAACATTGTTGATGCCGAAACACTTCTACCGACACCTGATAGGAATTCGGTAATCGACCTTAAGGACTTACTAAGTGATCTCATTGACGAAAAGGGCGAACACTTGGGCCACTCGTCGACCTACCCAAAGCCTCCACTGACCGCAATCCAGCGTTCACTCCGTACGACTAGAAGTGGCCGGGTCTTACGCAAGGGTGATTCCCTTACCGATCATGTCTACTGCAGGCATAGCGAGAGAGTTGTTCATCGCTTTCAGCATATGATTACTTCAGATAAACCGATTCCCAAGAATTTGTCGATCAAGAAGTTTGCACAACGTGCATTGCCGGCTCGCTGGAGCAGCCGCGGACCAAGTATCACTGCAACGTCTGCTCCCGATGATTACGTTCACTTCTGTCGACCTCGCATTCTCACTGTAAGAGAGTGGGCGCGACTCCAGATGTTCCCTGACTGGTACGTATTCAGCGGGCCGAGAACAACCGGTGGTCGTCGCCGTGCCGGCGATCTCTCAGTCGGAGACTGGAGCCGTGAACTTCCGAGATACACACAAATCGGCAATGCTGTTGCTATTCCCGTGGCGGTTGCCATTGGCAAGTCGCTATTGGAGGCTGTTTCAAAATGACCACCCGTTAGCTATTCGAAAAACTCAAAAAACGGCGTTCCCCTTACAAAAACGCCATTAACATCAAGGGACACGTAGTACAGCTGGTGCTTCTCAAGTGAGCTGACACGAGCTGCATCCTCAGCAGTCGCATGCGGAACTCCTAAACTCTGCAATTCCCTCTGCTTGATCTGAGGCACTTTGTGAATGAACCAAGTGCGGAGTGGCTCTTTGTAGTTCTGATTCGTCGTTTCGAAGTGAGAGAGATACTGAGATGACAACAATACTCCGACTCCGAACTCGCGACCTTGCTGCAAGATCTGAGTGAGAACTTCGAACTCATACGACATGATATTTGTTGCTTCATCTACGAGAAGTATCGAACTAACAACCCTAAGTTGCTTGTCCCCAATTGAGACAGGCTTCCACTTTTTTAACTTCAGCATGTGGGCATAGTACTCATTCAGGAAGAGAGCAACCAAGGCATTCTTAAGGTTTTGATCAACCCCCACGCCTGCCAAATTGAGAGTGATTACTTGATTCTCTAGAAGCTCCGACATTGTCTTTGCGGTCGATGGGTCGTCGGCAAAAACCTCTCCGAAAACAAAACTCTCAAGAACCGATGTGACCGAGTCCTGTCCTCCCTCAACCTCCAGCAAGTAAGAGTCGTGAACATCCCGCATCGTTGGGCTGTATTCACTATTCTGGATAAGTTCTCTAACCACTTTTGTAAGACGCTGACGTTGAACTGCCCCAATTGTGTAAACCTTTCCGATGGTATCTGCAAATTCTCGTGCTTTGGAATGACAGTCGCGGAGTGCCCGTACCCCATCCACCTTCTCCACGCGGAAGACATCAAGAGGAATTCTGAATGGATCCAATGCCTTGCCGTCTACCGCTTCGAGAAATTGCGGCGTTTGGTAGTCCCGCTTGTAATCCAAGATTAAGCCCGACATGGGAGGAGCCTGATTATCCTTAGCATCTTTGCGCATCTGATAGACGAGCGACTGCAGCAACTGTGTTTTGCCAGTTCCAAGATCCCCTACAACACCGACGTTGAATTGATTGAGTCGTGTATTGCTGGGCCAATAGTCTATAAATGAGCCACTACTCGTCGAAAGCCGACGACCTATCGCAATTCTGATTCCATCACCGATTACCGGAAGCTCTATGTTTTCTGTGACGTTATTGGCTTCGACGTGAGCCTGCACAGGCTCTTTTTCGTCGTCCCGCATGGAAGCCTCACTCACACTTGTCTTATCGGAAACGGGTTTGCTCTCGACGTCCCCCTGAATCAACTGAGTTTCACTTTCGGTACTTCCGGAAACAGAATCTCCATTGTCAGTCGACAGAAGCACGTCGTCCGAATTAGCAACATTGGGAAAACTAGGAGTATTTGAGTCAGCTCGCCCTTCGGCTCCCGAAGATGTGGATTCTGAAAGCTGCGTTTCCACAATATTCGTTTCGAATACTGCCTCTGGACTCGTCGTCATCGCTTCTTTCCACCTATCGAGAATTGGACCACCCTGTGATGCAACTTGAGACATAAGCATTCGAGGGTCTGTAATGAATTCAAAGACCCGTTGTGATTTAATGCTTGCCATACTCGGCCCGTATCGAGGTACCGGATCCGGAGTTGTCAGAGAATACAACGCCAGGAGAAGCGGATCTTCGAGTCTTAGCTCGCAGGTACCATCCACCAAACCTCTGAGGGCTTGTACCCCTATGTCGAGTTGACCTGCCCCAGATGGACAAGTTTTCATACCAGCTTCGAGCAACATTGCCAGAGCATTTCCAATCAGCCTGAGCTCCGCGGCCGCTGCAGACCGATCAGTGATTTCAAGATGAGAATCCTTAATGGCCCCTTGATTCTCTCGCCAACTCATTAGGACATTCTCAAAAATGGATTGCACTACACGCAACTGCTCTCTTCCCTTTACAAGATTTTGTTCGTTAGCCCCGATATCGGGCAGAGCCTCTATAGGTGAGCCCGCTTTCAAGTATTTAAGCTCGATGATCCTGAAATGGACACGATTACTTACGATCGTCATCGCGAGTAGGTCGCTGCGTTTGCTGGACTCCTCAACATTTTTGCTGTTAGTCAGTGCGGCGATGAAGCCTTGACAAATGTCAAGTGGAAGAATGAAAGTTGGTGTCTCTTCGTTCCAGAGGACGTCGATCAGACGATACGCAACATAAAAACCAAGAGCTGAGAGGGCTTGAGTCTCCCCTGACGCTAGAAGGTTCGCCAGACTTACCCCACGTGTACCGAGTACGCCGAGAAGCTCATCGACATCTTTGACTGTGGGCTCGTCGGAAACAAGGCTCCGAAGCAACTGTCGGACCTCTTCTTTGTACCTGATAGGAATTCGTGCAATTGAGTAATGCGAACGTGAATCAATCACCGTTCGTCTACCGAAGTTACGAACATCTGAGCGAAACGGCGTGCTCCACTCCCACACCATCATTGGGTTCTCACGATTCTCCCTGAAGAGAGCGGCGATAGCAGCAGGGTTGATATGTGATTCTCCAAACACGGTTAGAAATGACTCTCCAACAAGTCCGCCCTGATTCGGAAGTTGGATTGATATGGCTTGGACCTGATCTGATTCTCCACCAATTTCTAGGGCTTGCAGTGCTTCGGAAAAGGCGCCACCCAAATTGGCCTGATGTGGGGAGGGCCCAGATATCGATCGAGCGCCTAGTTGCTCGCCACCAGGGGGGTCGGGCACCACAAATCGCCTCAGAGGGAACTGACCTACGACTCCACGTCTCGACTCCCGATTAAACGGCTGCGGCTCTACCGATACGACTACGTTGGGACTCTGAAGGATTCGGATATGTGCTCTATGGGGTCCTTGTGCGTCGTCCAAAGGGTTGTATCTCTTCCAAACGAAGCTTTGATCTAACGGTACATCCTCAGCGATTTGCGGAATCTCGCCATCTCTCATGATCGAGTCAAATACCTCAAGTGCTAGTTCTTGACTGCGGGCGGCCTCAAGAACTTGACGATCTACTCCTAGTGCGCGACTGACTGGCGCGGTATCGGCCAGATCTACACAGATACTGCTTAGATACGGATGGATGCGATTGAAGACGGTCAGAGCACTTCGAACGCTCGCCTCTGAGATGGCGCCCGATGAGGCTGAAGGTACGGGGCGCCCCCCGATACTGGCGGGTAATCGGCTGGGGTGATCTCGCACCAATTGGGACCAGCCAAGAAACTCGAAATCGGGTCCAGGATCCATCGGAGCTGCTAAGCACTTCTCGTGCAGCTTCTCTGTGGGACCAAAGATCGGAATATTCCAACCTTCAATTCCAAGTGCCAAAAGTTTTGCGCGCACCCGTGGTACCTGCGACAACATGGCCTCCGAAGCTGCAAGCCAAGCAAGTCTTATTGGATGAAATGGACTTAAGAGCACTGACTCAAGTCTCACCACCGGAGTTGTGGCCCAGACACTTGCCGCAAATGGATAGGAAGCCCAGAGAATTCCCCACGGATTGCCGATTTCTCGGGCTCTATTTAGTAGGCAAGCATAGGCTTGCAAATACTGCCGAAGTTGGTCCGTATCATGAAGATGTTTCAAAGAAATGCGAGACATCCAGCCTGGTAGTCCCTGGGCAACTTGATCGCGGATGATGTCGTGGAGCTTGAGTTGATCGAATGACGCTCGAAATTGCCGCAGCTCAGGGGAGTCAAGCAAAAGTGGAGGAACACTCTCGAACGTCCTCCGACGATTCTTTCCAGCTTCTAATTCCGAGACATCTGGGAGCATGAAGCTCTGCTCAGGCATATGTGAAAAGTGTTCGGCCTCAACACGCACGCCACCAAGGTCTGACGGGAGAACAACGTGTCCGATAGACCGCTCTCCAATATCACGAATTAGCACATGGGAGTACAGAGACTCGAGTCCGCCGAGAAGAGTCTCGGACTGTGACTCCGATGGAATAGGCGAGAACACGCGCTTTTCGATCGCTGCAATGATTGGACTATGCAAAGGATCATTGTCATTTTCCGGCACCAAAACGATGTCGACACCATTAATCGTTATTCGTTCCTCATTCTCGGGCCTGTAATCATGGCGAATCCAGAGGTTGGGATTCCCATTAATCGCATCCAGAGTAGAGCCAGCAAGTTTAGGGGCGTCTGGGGTATCACGACCCCAAATGACAACCTCGTAGCGTCGGTCATTTCGTAACTCTTTTGAGTGAGGACCGCCACCGATGTTATTTCCATTGCTATCAAACTCATCACTGCCGACCCAATCAATGGGACGAGTGCCTTGTCGTTCGCGATGACTGTCCAGAAGGTATGCAGCGGCACCATCGCTTGCCAGAACAACCACTCTTGGTACGTTAACCACTCGGATCTTTTTCAATTCTGCTGAATCAATAGGCGGAAGTTTGATTCCTAGGACGTGGTGCTGATGTCTAAATCGACCCTGAACCGGCCGGAAGATTTGAACTTTTGATACTAGTTCACCGCTCTGGGCATTCAATCGGAACTCCCCAGATCGGAGCTCGAACTTTCCGGACTCACCGACAAGAATTGGCTTCACTCCAGAATCAATGAGTCTGACTTTCAGATGCTCGGGTAGCCCTGAGAGAACTACATGAAAGTCGGTCGAGCGAAGTTCGAACGAAGAGTTATCTACGGTGCTCTCAATGAAGTGAAGTTCGCCCAACGTATCTGCACAAGTGAGAGGACTACCGTCTTCGTGCCGAAGTGATAACCGAACCTTGATCTCATCTACCGGATCAGGTTCTGGTGAATCTGGGTCAACCCACGGACCGAAATAATTCCTTTCAAACAGTGAGGCGAAGAGCTCCAGACGTTCTGGGTTGTCTCTTTCAATCTGAGTAAACGCATACAGCGGTCCTACAGCTCGCCATTCTGTTCGCTCGACAGCTACATCAAACATCTCCCAGTCAAGTTTCGAGAGTGGATGAACATTCTTTTCACCACCAAGATGACAAATCGCAATTAACTTTAAACGTTGGCGAATCAAGTCTGTGGTCGACCAATAATCTCTGCACGTTGAATAGAAGTCCCTGAGATTCTTCGCCTCATATCTTCGCAGATTGTCCGGTGTAGGCAAAGAAAAGCCTGCCCAAAGATAACGTTCGAAGAGCTTCGCGAGGTCATGGTCATCGCGCAAACCTTCCTTCGCCCTCGAAATCACATTCACGAGAATCTCGAGCGAGAAATTGACATGGTTGATCCAGAGAACATGCGGGGGTGTCTCCGGATGCTTTACTCGAACCGCTTTCTGAAGAGCTCCATAACCATCTCGGAGCAGTCGCATAATCTCAATTAGCGAGTCTCCGATCCACGGGCACGACTTGAGCAGTCTCTCAGACACTTCTGATGGAACTTGAGATGCATGAAGAATGCATCTCAGCACGACATCTGCCAAAAGCGTGATTTGGTCATCGTGGTTCAGCTCGGCCTCTGTATCGTCAAAAGGAAATATTTTACTTAATGCTGTGCTAAACGAGTTGCGAGCAGACTCGGACTCAAGTGCACATATTTGAACGATGATTCGATCATCGCATCGATACTTCAACTCTCCTGTTGGTCTTTCAACGATTAGGTCTGACAGCTCTGACCTTGCCTCGTCGTATTCAGCCTCTGAGACCAAGAGGATGGCCTTTGGCAGCTCTTGGGATCCCGGAGAATTCTCATTAATAGCCCTCACCACATCAGATGCGAAGCGTCTGGATACTTTCTGATCATCTGAAAGATCGGCGTCAATCTCTATAAGGTTCAAACCCCGAAGGTCTGACAACAATTGCCCAAGAGCTTCAGCGAGAAGGTTTCTTGCCACTATTGCGCTCCAAATGCACTGGCGACTTTGACACCGGTATCTGCATCGGGTGCGCTTCGAGCTAATCCGGCGGCCTCTAAGCATGCAGTAAGAACATCAACACTTGGCTGCAGACCAAGACAGTTCATTGCCTCGCGAACAGGCTTCAGCGTCACAATAGTTGCTGGATCATTGCGCACAAGACTTGCGATCACAGCTATCCACTCTGTGGAAGGCTCGACAAAGAGGTACTTACTCTTTCGATGTTGAGATAGAAAGCCATAGAAGTCACGCTGCTGGTTGTAGTCGTCGCGCACTTGTCCTGAAGAGCTTTTTCGGGAGAGCAAGACGTACTTAATCGCTTCCCATGCACCACCGGATTCACCAGCTTTAGCTCCAGACCAAACTGATTCTATTACACTGATGAGTTGCTTATCTTCCGAGAGAATTCGCAGGCCTGTCGTCGCAGACTGATTAAGGAGGTCGGGATCAGATTTTTCTGTGTCATCGAAGAACCGTCGGAATCCGGCTTCTAGCCCCTGACCTCGTTGAACGAGTTTCAACAACCGACTCGATACGTCACGATCAGATACCGAGCTCCCTGTAGGTAACCAAACCGTCAGTGGAGATTTCACGGTATCTCGCAAGAGTTGCTCAATACTTTTAGGTTCTCGACCTGGATTCGCGTTTAGATCTATTACCTCTCGCGAAAGCACTTCATACCACCTTGCTTCCCATAGGTAGCCGAAACCGATACCAGCCCGAAGAACGGTCGTCGCCCAGGCAAGCCATCGGCGGGACGACAAAGCGCCAACCCATGCTGATGAGGTCAGCGAGTTCCAGTTATTGTGAAACCAGAAGAATGGTGTCTGAGTGAAACTGGGCAAAACAGGTACAACACCCACGAGTCTTGGATCAACTTGAAGGCGTTCATCCGGAGCGGAGTTCAGCTCTTTTAGTCGATCCAAGACCTGAATCGGCAAGAGCGAACGTTGTATAAATTGATCGGTAGCTCGCAAGAGACTGTCCTGACGTGATAGCTCATCCATCGCTGTCCAAAGTCGACGGGTTACCGATGAGCCAGAGTGCGACGTAATTGCACCGAGGCGATACATCATCTCAATGACGAAAGCCCAGTTCACCGGACTCGCTGCTCGTGAAATGCCCCTATTGTTCTGAAGTAAGGCGATGGCTGGAGTGAGAGGAACCGCCAGTCGGGACTTTGCATCCTCTGCCTTTGGTGCTCTTAGAGCATCTAGAACTGACTCTCCCAGTATCTCTGCATCGAGTTGACTAAAAACTTTGAATCCGGAGTCGGGTAATTGTCTACTCCATGCCTCTGCCACCTGCGCGACCTGTGGCCGAGATGCCACTATCTTGACGTTCTTCGGTTGATTTGTGGTGAGAGATTCGTACACGAGTCCCACGTTCCGGTGATCGGTCGAGCCACTTCCGACGCCGGTCGTACTATCAGGCCAGATATTCGCATCCATTTGAAGGGCCTGCCAAATTAAGTCGCTCAGAATGAGTTCTACCGATGGTAGGTACTGAGGTCTTGGAAGACCGAGGTGGAGAGTTCGAAAGGTCATGACAAATTTTCGTCTCGCACCTGACAAGCCCATACTGCATCATCTGGACGAACAACAGTTACGTGGCCATTATTAGATCCCCAAGACACCAGACCAGATCGAAATCTCTCGATACGTGGCGAGGTGCGATCTGATGACTCCGTAATTCCTAGATCACCGGAAGAACTTGCTAAAACTTCCCGCAGGAGATTGAAATCCAACTCAAGCTCGAGGTGTCTTTCGATATTTCTGCCCATGGCATTGGTAACTCTGACCATTAGACGCTCACCAGATGTCTCAGGTCGGAACCGTATATTGTCTCGAACAAGCCTCACTGCCAATCGCGGAGTGACCGGAACGAACCGAAGTGGTTCAGTAAGAGCATCAAATGGGGGCAAATATGAATACAGTCTTTCTTCATCCGGACCTCCTCTCAACAAAGGTAGGAACAACGTCTTCAGACCACTCTCAACTTCTACTGGGATCTGTCCATCATCACTTTGAGCAAATGTCCAGCACTCGATCCAAGAGCGAATCTGTGACTCAAATCCGCACATGCCGTGGGCGAGCGAATACAAACGCGTCAAATACGCGCCATACCACCTGAGCAGTCGATTTCTCTGAGGATTTTGCCCTCTTGCGTCGTTATCACTGCCAAGAATCTCACTCACGAGTCGGTCAATAGCTCTGTCGAATTCAGTTACAAATTCGAAAAGCGGACTTTGAGAGTCAGTGTTGGACAGAAGGATGTCGAGAATTGAGTCTCCCCTGTCATTGCCATAGAAAGCTTCATGTACGGGACTTACTGATGGAATTGAGGCGAGCAAAGTGTCATTCACTGGATCAACAAGGATCATCTTGATCTGACCTGGATTGACTCCAGTCGATCGACCTTGATGGTTAACTCCGAAAAGAGCCTGATGCATCCGGCGATCGCCAAGTGTCATCAGCCAATCGGCTGCTTCTTCCAGTGAATTGGATCGAGCTGGGTTCGGTCGACGATTTAGATGGCTTTCGAGCCACTCTCGGGGACTCGACCTTCCACCTTGCGAGGGAAAGTTTCCACAAATGAGGGTCACAAACAAGCCCCAAAGTTCACGGTAAGAGATGCGAGATCCACTAGCAATCTCAGCGCATCGGACTACCGTGAGTACATTTGCAAGTACCTGCGGTGAGGTGAGTGTCTGCACATTCGCAACGAATGGATCGAGGGAACCAGCGGATCTTGGCATTACTTCAGATAACCACGAGACGGTCTTCATCCCAAAGTCACCTGCGGGTGTTCGAGCAGTAAAACTGAGGTCTCGCTTACGGACCTCGAGAGCGGATATGTGATAATTACCCTGCAGGACAGGAGCAGCACCCGCATTGTTGATGGTGGGCTGAACTTCGAAGAGCGAACAGCTGTCGAGATATAACGCTGTGACATGAACTTCACGATTTGAATTCACATCGCGGATTCGCAAACTTCGAATGGCATCCCCTGAATCGCCTGTCTCTTCTTGGATAGAAAATCCCTCGGCCGGCTCAAAATCACTTACCTCATCGGCAACCCAGCGAATCACCTCTGATCCCATTGATCGCTTAGATGATGTAAGTTCCTCATACAAGACTCCACGATTGACATTCGCCAAGAAGCTTGCACCCCTAGAAATCGCCTGATCAAAATCCTCAATCAATTGTCCATTACTTGAGTCGATTGTTGCATCATTAACGACGGTCAGATCAACTACACGATCACCCAACCTCTTTGAATAATTGTAAATGCGACGATGAATTCCCCGTCGATTACTAGGCGACGCATCCGAATCAAACAACTTGCGCACCTCTTGTGCCACGAATGACTTTCCATTTCCAGGCGCACCGACGAGTATCAGCGCCGGTTGTGTTTCCGTTGAGGATGAGATCACTTTCTCAAACCACTGAATTGACTCTTGCGCACCTAAGGGCAGCGTGCCCCTCACCGGAACTTCGACATCGTCGTTTGGCTCTTTCGCAACGTTCGCGCCCCCGAAACCAAACTTGACTAGCACTTCTAGGCGGTCATCGAAATCGGTATCTGTTTGCATGGATGCTGAAGTGAAACTCAGTGCAGTGTCCTTTGGGGGTCTGACAGAGAGATCGATCGCTGTGCTAGGCGCTTCTTGATTATGCGGTCGATCGACCGAGATTTTGATGCCGTCAAGAAGATCGAGTGCAGAGACCAAGCTTAACAAATCTCGTGTGAGATCTGCTCCCTCTGGAAGAGTGCTCCTGTCGTAACGTAGCGCAAAAATGTTTGCAAGCTCGTAATTATGAATTCTCCGACGTGACTCTCCTCCAACTATCTGAGACTCTGCTCGTAAGTCGATCTTGACTAAGCCTCTCTTGATAATCTCTGCACCTTGAGCCTCCAGAAACTTTCGAGCGTGCAGTGATTTCGAAGTAATTCCTTCTATGTCTCGGCTGGGCTTATAGCTACTCTCACGTAGCTCAGAGGTACCTAAATTTAACGACGCATACACTGCGGAACCATCCGCAGCAAAAAGATAGACGAGGTAGTAACCCTCGTGCGCACTCGGACTTGTTTTTCGATTGAAGACTCTTATCCATGGAACTGGTGAATAACTCCCTTGTTGGCCTCCAACTTTGACCTCAAGATCTGTTCTCTCGAATTCAATTCGAAGCGTTGACCTTAATCCACTGGCGATTAGTTGAAGATCTTCTTGGCGCGTGCGCATCGGCAGATTGTCTCTGCCATGTGCGACATAAAACTCAGCTGCCTGAAGAACCCTCGCGGCCACATCCTTAAATTGCATGTACTAATTCTCGCATCATCAGCCTCTCGACTCGAGCTGCGGTACGGTCTCAGGGGGCTCTGCAAAAAAGTCTTTCCAATCTTCCAGAGAAGGAATCACTCCCGAAAGAACACGGCCAAGGATATCTTGAGTCCGTTCGACACTTGTTGTTGTTTTGGCAATCAGCTTTTCAATCTTTTCGACTCCTTTTATGGAAGCGTCCGCACCTTTTCGAACCTCCCTCAATGCAGATTCCAACTGACCCAAAACCGAGAGATCCCGCATTATTCTTTTGGTAATCAGGTTCATATTTTCTCCCGAAACTCTCCTGATTTGCAGCTGTGCAAGCTGGCGAGCTATTGAGTATGCAAGTCGAAGTGGCGCAAAGTCCCCCTCAGCTCGACCGACCTTCACAACCCACCCCGGCAACTCTGGGAAAAAGGTGATGTCGTCTTCCAGATCCGCAATTGTCTTATGGCATTGTGCACGATCAAAAACAATTATTGAAATTTGCGCATCACGATTTGCCATCGCAAGCAGCATTTGTCCGTGCGCAGTTTCTCCCGCTTGCTTTACCGGATTCTTATTTTCGCGAAGATCCAAGTTTTGCGTATCACCTAGCGATACGTCTTTGCCGGACTTGATTTCAATGGCAATACTGAGATTAGAGGCATCTATTGTTGATAGGAGATCCCCTACCTTTCGATCTTCTAAAGCACCGACGGCAGCAGCCGTTCCCGAAATCTGGTCACCCCAGCCACTGGCAGCGATAAATCTCCGGATCTCCTCAAGAGTCTCTTCCTCAAACACCGAGCCTTTAGCCGTTCCCTTATCCTCTGCTCTCTTAAGTCTGAAAATTAGTTTTAGTTGCTCAAGACCCGTGTCGAGCTCTCTCTCGGCACTGCGGAGAAAAGTTGCGATTCTTGCTTCTGCCATGCCATACACACCGAGGCGGAGTGCTTCCTCAAAAAATTCTCGAGGTTCCACGCCATTACTTCTTGCGTTTGAAAAGGCAGAATAAAAGATCGGATCCTCAATCGCAAGAGTTCCACTGATCGTCACCGAAGATGGGCCATTGAGCTTGATGACAAGCGACTCATCCTTCTTCGGCACCGAACTCACCCCTTTGGTTACTGTTATTCCTTTCAGATGATATCCCACAACGGCGACA